>ENA-ORCS01000080-ORCS01000080.1-marine-metagenome-genome-assembly--contig:-NODE-80-length-109642-cov-12.023922_pt1 | contig 109642 bp, 118 predicted proteins | sample MGYA00237781_ERZ508513 | MGnify/ENA primary metagenome ERZ508513 (study PRJEB26184, sample SAMN06268793) | marine metagenome | isolation source: Eden Landing Ponds, San Francisco, CA, USA | place...
CTCAAGTCCTTCGACCGGAACGTCCTCGTCGGCGGCGCCATCTTCGGCGTCGGCTGGGGGCTGTCGGGCATCTGTCCGGGCGCCGCGTACGCGAGCCTCGGCGTCGGCAACGTCACCATCCTCTGGGCGCTCGCCGGGATGTTCCTCGGCGCGTACGCCCAGGGCTACTGGCGGAGCCACGGCAACGCCAGCGACGCCGCAGCGACGACCACGGACTGACCTCGCCATGGACCCCGCACTCGTCGCCCTCTTCGTCGGTGCAGCGCTCGCCAGCCTGTTCATGGCATGGGTCATCGGCGCCGGGTCGAGCGGCGCGACGCCGTTCGCACCCGCCGTCGGCGCCAACGCCGTCTCGACGATGCGCGCCGCGTTCGTCGTCGGACTCTTCGGATTCGCCGGCGCCGTCACGCAGGGCGGCAGCGTCTCCGAGGCCGTCGGGAGCGGGCTCGTCGGCGGCGCGAACCTGCCCGTCGCCGGTGTCATTCTGGTGTTGCTGCTGGGCGCCGGGCTGATGGCTGTCGGCATCCAGACAGGGTACCCGATTGCGACCGCGTTCACCGTCACCGGCGCGGTCATCGGCGTCGGGCTCGCACTCGGTGGAACGCCGGTCTGGCCCAAGTACCGACAGATCGCCGCCGTGTGGACGCTGACGCCGTTCGTCGGCGGCGGTATCGCCTTCGCCATCGCCAGCCTCCTCCCGCGCCCGGGCGTCCCCGAGCGGTACAGCGTCCCGGTGCTGGCCGGGCTCGTCGGCGCCGTCCTCGTGAACGTCGAGTTCAGCTTCCTCGGGGCGGGAGCGTCCTCGGGGAGCGTCCGCAGCGTCGGCCAGCAGGCGCTCCCGGTGGGCGGCCTCGCTGCCGCGGCGGCTGTCACCGGCGTCGCGGCGCTGGCAATCGGCGCCGCCGTCTGGTGGGACGTCCGCCGCGACGAGCGCGGCGGGCTGCGGCGCGTGCTGCTCGCGCTCGGCTCCCTCGTGGCGTTCTCCGCGGGCGGGAGCCAGGTCGGGCTCGCCGTCGGGCCGCTGCTCCCGCTGCTCGACGAGGTGGGTGGACTGTCGGCGTTCGCCGTGCTCGTCGGTGGCGGCCTCGGGATGCTCGTCGGGTCCTGGACCGGCGCGCCCCGGATGATCAAGTCGCTCGCCCAGGACTACTCGTCGCTCGGCCCGCGGCGCTCCATCTCGGCGCTCGTGCCGTCGTTCCTCATCGCGCAGCTGGCGGTGCTGCTCGGGGTGCCCGTCTCGTTCAACGAGATTGTCGTCAGCGCCATCATCGGGAGCGGGGCCGCGGTCGGCGGGCGGGCGGCCGTGGACGCACGCAAGCTCGTCGTCACCGTGGGCGCGTGGGCGGGGTCGTTCGCGCTCTCGTTCGCGCTCGCCTACGTTGCCGCTGCGCTCCTGTTGTCGTAACCCGGCCTCCGGCTGTGTCCGATTCGGATAACGTACAGCGCAGCACCCCAGATAGTATTGCACAATAATCCCATAAGTGTTAAGTCCCACTGCCAGTTAGGCGGAGACGAGCAGAATACCATGAGTCGCACAATACTACACGTGGTGCCCTGAGATGTTCGGTCTCGAAACACTGAGTGGCCCGGCACAGGCCGCAGCGACAGTCGGCGTCGTCTTCCTGCAAGCCCTCGCGCTGTACGTCGGGTACGGGGCACTGACCAGGTACGCGGGCCCGACCGTACTCGACGCACTCGGGGGAGAGTGACGATGGAGATACTCGGAATGAGCGTCCTGCTCGTCGGCGTGTTCGTGGGGTTCGGGCTGCTCATCGGGACCCTGTTCGGGTTCTTCGGGATGGGGGGGTCCTTCCTCGTGACGCCCGCCCTGCTCGTGCTGGGGTACCCGTCGACAGTCGCCGTCGGGAGCGGGCTGGCGTTCGTCTTCGGGACGAGCGTCATCGGCGCGCTCCGCCACCGCGACCACGGCCAGGTCGACTACAAGCTCGCAGTCATCATGACAGCCGCCATGACCATCGGCATCGAGGCCGGGAAGAGCGTGGTGTTCTTCCTCGACGCCACCGGGCAGGCCGACCTCGTCATCAACGTCGCGTACGTCGGCCTGCTCGCTGCCGTCGGCCTGTTCACGCTCCGTGACGCCTGGACCGACGACGGCGGCGACGGCGACGCCGGAGTTCCCCTCGCCGACCGTGTCCAGTCGATTCACATCCCGCCGATGGTGTCGTTCCGTGGCGGCGTCCGCGTCTCGGGGGCCATCGTCTTCGCTGTCGGCCTCGTCATCGGCGTCCTGTCCGGCTTCCTCGGCGTCGGTGGCGGCTTCCTCCTGATGCCCGCGATGATGTACGGGCTCGGGGTTCCCGCGGCCATCGCTGTCGGCACCGACATCCTCCAGATCACGATATCCGGCGCGTTCGGCGCGTTCACCTACGCCGAGTCGGGGTCGGTTGCGCTCCCCGTCGTCGGATTCCTGCTGCTCGGGAGTGCGCTCGGCGCCCGCATCGGGGCCGGGGCGACGAACCTCGTCGACGAGGACGAGATCAAGGGCTACTTCGCTGCGATGCTGCTCGCGGGCAGCGTCGCAGTCGCGTCGAACAAACTCGGCACCGTCTACGGCATCGACGCGCTCAACGCGCTGAGCACGGCACTGATCTTCGGCGCAGCCTTCCTCGTCAGCGCGGCCATCGTGCTGGCGGCCGTCTGTCGGCTGCGTGACGACCGGACCGGCCGCTGGTGTCGTCTCACCACGTCGTGACAGGGACGGGGCCGGCCGACCCAGTGTCGGCGTTGCGCCGTCGACCCGGAGCGATGTCGTCTGCACAGCCGGTGTAGGGCGGAATTGTGGTATCTATGCACAAGCCTTTTATCGCTATACCTCCTACACCGAACCGATACAGATGCCAGATTCGATGTCCGAACAGCTCCGTCGGGACATGGAGTGCGAGGGCCTACTGGAGTGTTTCCACGGGCTGAAAGAGCTCGACAAGGAGTGCTTCCGCGCGCTCGTCGAAGCCGAGGAACCGCTGACCGTCGACGAGATCGCGGACGCGGTCGACCGGGAACGCTCGACGGCCTACCGCGCGGTCCAGCGCCTGCTCCAGACCGGCTTCATCGAGAAGAACCAGATCAACTACGACCAGGGCGGTTACTACCACGTGTACGCGCCGACGGACCCGTCACAGATCGCGGACGACATGCAGCGCATGCTCAACGACTGGTACGCGAAGATGGGGCAGCTCATCCAGGAGTTCGAGAACAAGTACGAGCAGTCCGAGGGTGCGGCCCCGCCTGCCGAAAGCTGACGCTCCCGTTTCTCGCCGTGACACCCGAGGAGAGCTGACTGGTCGCGCACCGACAACGGGCGGTCTAACCTGCCCATCCGATATTGCTTAGTATTGTAAACTGCGCCCATAACTCTTAATTGGTGCAGGTGCCTACGGACTGGTGATGGCAACCGACACCGCCACCACGACCGAACCACTCCACGTCGACGACCAGTCACAGCTCGACGACGTCGTCGCCGACCACGGCGTCGTCCTCGTCGACTTCTACGCCGACTGGTGTGGCCCCTGCAAGATGCTCGAACCGGTCGTCGAGACGCTCGCCGCGGAGACCGACGCGGTCGTCGCGAAGGTCGACGTCGACGCCAGTCAGCCGCTCGCAACCGCCTACGGCGTCCGCGGCGTCCCGACGCTCGTCCTGTTCGCGGACGGCGAGCAGGCAGAGGAGCTCGTCGGCGTCAGAGGCGAAGCGGAGCTCCGGGGAATCATCGACTCCTACACCGAGTAATCCGGCGCCGTCGTCGGCTCGGCGGCTCCTGCGTCCACCGGCCCACGACGCGAGAACAGTCGGCCGGACCCTCGCGCACACCCGAACAGATTGTTACCGCGTGGGAATCGGGAGCCCGGTTTAGGACGATTCCCGTGAAACGTACACACACAGGTGAGCCCCCGTGACTCCCACAGACCCAGACCCCGACCCGTCGGCGCCGGCCCACCGGGTCGACACCGGCGAGGGCCGTGACGGCGACGCCACGGCGTACAGCACCGACTCGACCGAACTGCGGCGCCTCCGTTCACTGCTGGGGTGACCGGAGTCGGACCCGGAGGTACACAGAGATGCCCGAATTCGCCCCACTCGTCTGGTTCGCCACGGCGGTCACGTTCGCCCTCGGTCTCGCGGTCGCCCACCTGGGCTACCGTGCGTACCGCCGCACCGACCTGGCCAGCCTGCGCTCGCTGTCCGTGGCGCTCGTCCTCGTCGTCGCCGGCTCGGCGCTCGGCGTCGCCGACCAACTGCTCGGCGTCGACGCGGCGCTCGCCGGTCTGGCGGGGAGTGTCGTCACCGCCGCCGGCTTCGTCGTGCTGGCAGTCGCGCTCTACGGCGACGACGAGCCACAGCCCAGCTGACGCACCCACGACGAGAACTGACCGCTACTCCTCGTCCGCCTCGGTCTGTCGGACGGTCAACACGGGGACGTCACTCGTGCGGACGATGCGCTCGGTGACACTGCCGAGGAGCGCCCGACCCAGGCCGCGCCGCCCGTGTGTCCCCATCACGACGGCGTCGATGCCCTCGTCGGCGACGTAGTCTCTGATGGTCTCGAAGACGCCACCCTGCATCACCACGCCCTTCGCAGCGACACCCTCGGCGTCCGCGCGCTCGACGACCCGGTCGACGACACCTTCGCCCTCGCGCTCGAGCGGGTCGACGACGTTGTCCTCGAAGGTCACGGTGCTGTACTCGGTCGTGTCCGCCACGTACAGCACGTGTAGCGTCGCGTCGTAGTTCACCGCGAGCGACAGGGCGTTGTCCACGGCGGCGTCTGCAGCGTCGCTCCCGTCCGTCGGCAGGAGAATGTCGTCGTACACGTCCACAGTTTCTGACTGGCGCCCCTAAAAAGACGCGCAGAATCCAGCGTCGTGGGGACCGACGACGGGCGGCCGCGAGCGGAGCACCCTCGACCGTGCACGCGGTGGCGACGAGACGACGGAAGAGCAAGCGTTTTCCTGTCCCCGTCCTCCCTCCGAGGCATGCACGCCATCACGAACTCCGGGTGGGTCGAGGTCATCACGGGGTCGATGTTCTCCGGGAAGACGGAGGAACTCCTCCGTCGGCTGCGGCGCGCGGAAATCGCGGGCCAGGAGGTCGCCGCGTTCACGCCCGCCATCGACGACCGCTACGGGGAGGCGACCCTGGGCTCTCACGCCGGTCGCTCCTGGGAGGCGACGGTGGTCGACACGACCGCCGACGGCGTCCGGTCTATTCCCGAGTACCTGAACGGCGAGGAGGTCGTCGCCGTCGACGAGGCGAACTTCTTCCCGCAGGCGCTCGTCGAGGTCGTCCAGGACCTCGCCGCCGACGGCCGCCGCGTCGTCATCTCGGGCACCGACCAGACCTACCGCGGCGAACCGTTCCAGCCCGTCCCCGAACTGATGGCGGTCGCCGAGTACGCCGACAAGATGCAGGCCATCTGCACGGAGTGCGGCGAGCCCGCGACGCGGAACCAGCGGCTCATCGAGGGCGAACCCGCCCACTACGACGACCCGACTATCATGGTCGGCGCCGAGGAGTCCTACGAGGCCCGGTGCCGGAACTGCCACGTCGTCCGCCGGGACTGACCGATGACGACCTGGGTCGAACCCGAGGGCGGCCGCGAACGCGGCGTCGAAGGGCTCGCGAAGTCATTCACGCAGGTCCTCGTGAACCCCCTGACGTTCTTCGACGAAGCCGTCTCGCCCGGCGACCAGGCGCCCGGGCTCGTCTTCGGGATGGCCGTCGTGCTCGTCGCCGCCGCGACCAGACTCGCACTGAACCCGGGCGACGCCCTCGCCTTCCCGGCCGCGGCCTGGGTTCGCGTCGCCCTCACCGTCGCGCTCGTCGTCATGCTCGTCACGCCCGCCGCCATCCACGCGCTGTCCGCGCTCCAGACGCTCGCGCTCGTCGTCGTCGCGCCCTCGCGAGCGGGCGTCAGCGAGACTGTGCAACTCATCGCGTACGCCGCCGCGCCCTGCGTCGTCGCCGGACTCGGCGTCCCCGCCGTCACCGCGCTCGCTGGCCTCTGGGCGTTCGCCTTGCTCGTCGTCGGCACGCGCGTCGTCCACGACCTCTCCTGGCCGCGGGCCGCCATCGCCGCGTTCGCCCCCGGCGTCCTCGCGTTCGGCACCGGGTTCGGCGCCTGGCCCGCCGTCCAGACCGTCGCCGCCGGGACGGGGCTCGCACTTTAGGCGGCGGCCCTCGAAGCGTCGGTGTGCTCAACATCAACCTCTCCGACTTTATGGTGGAGCTGAAAGACGGCTCCATCGAGAACGTCGGCCCCGCGAACAAGCACGCCGAGGCGAAGCTCTTCGACGTCGACGAGGCCGAAGCCCGCGAGTTCGGCGACAAGCGCGTCAAGCTCGTCTTCAGCGACGAGTCCGGTAACGAAGTCCAGGTGTCGCTGTTCCCCGAAGACGCGCGGGCCGTCCGCGACGCCCTCGACGCCCTCGACGCCGACAGCCGCGTGTTCGAGTGACCGCCGTCGTTTCGATAATCGTTTAGGGTAGCGACCGCTCCTTCGATGCAAATGGGTACCTGCATCGTCTGCGGCTCCTCCACGGACGGGCACATCTGTGCCACCCACGAGGAGGACGTCGTGTTCGACTTCCGAGGAAACTCACCGAACCAACTCACACCCGGACGCTTCTACCGAGGCACCGTCGACGGCTTCGCCGAGTTCGGCGTCTTCGTCGACGTCGGCGACGCCGTCACGGGCCTGCTCCACCGCTCGGAGATTCCGGGCCGCGTCGAGTCCCTCGACTGGGACGCCGGCGACGACGTGTTCGTCCAGGTCACGGACGTCCACGACAACGGCAACGTCGACCTCGGCTGGTCGATTCGGGAGTCCCTTCGGGACTTCCGCGGCGAACTCGTCGAGGACCCCTCCCGGGACTCGGACGCCGAACTGCCCGAGGAGGAGGACGACGAGGACGCCGACCCGTCCGGCGAGACCGAGACCGCCGAGGAGGCGGCGGCCGCGCAGACCGAGGACGCCGACTCGTCCGACGACTCCGGGACCGCCGACGGCGGCACACCCGTCGAGGAGTCCGTCAACGACGACGCCAGCTTCGAGTTCGCGGGCGGCGACTCCGACGACGCCGACGCGGACGAGCAGTCCGCGACCGAAGCGGCAACCGAACACGTCGAGGCCGCTCGCGCCGCCGAGAGCCGGGACGACGACTCCAGTGACGAGGACGACGCTGACGAGTCCGCCGAGGACGCCGACGACTCCGCCGACGACGCGGACACGTCCGCCGAGGACGCTGACGAGTCCGACGACGCGACCGTGGCGGTCGGCGACCTCGACGACCACGTCGACGAGACCGTGACTATCGAGGGCGAAATCGCGAGCGCCCGTCAGACCAGCGGCCCCACTGTCTTCGAACTCGCCGACGAGACCGGCGTCGTCGACGCCGCCGCCTTCGAGGAGGCCGGCGTCCGCGCCTACCCCGAGACCGGTGCTGGCGACGTCGTCCGCATCGAGGGCACCGTCGAACGCCGCCGCGGCGAGCTCCAGGTCGAGACCGAGAACCTCACCGAACTCGACAGTGAGGACGCCGACGCCGTCCGCCAGCGCATGGACGACGCGCTCGACGAGCGCGCCGCCCCCGAGACCACCGACCTGCTCGCCGACGACGACGCGGTCGACGCCGTCCACGAGGACATCGTGGACGCAGCGACCGCCATCCGGCGCGCGGTCATCGACGCCCGCCCGGTCATCGTCCGCCACCCGACGACCGTCGAGGGCTACGTCGCCGGCACCGCCGTCGAACGCGCGCTCCTGCCCCTCATTCGGGACGAGCACGCCCGCGAGGACGCCGAGTACCACTACGTCGACCGGCGCCCGCTCGACGACGCCTTCTACACCATCGACGACGCCACGGGCGACGTCACCGACATGCTCGAAGCCGCCGAGCGCCACGACGAGAAACACCCGCTGTTCGTGCTCGTCGGCGCCGGCTCCACCACGGAGTCCACGGACGCCCTCGACCTCCTGGACATCTACGACGCCGACACCGTCGTCGTCGACGGCGGCTACGCCGACGACGCCGCCGGCATGGACGTCCTCGTCTCCCCGACTGCGGCCGGCGAGGACCCCGTGAACACGGGCGCGCTCGGCGCGCAGCTCGCCGCCGTCGTCAACAGCGACGTCCGCGAGGACCTCCGACACCTCCCCGCCGTCGCGTACTGGGCCGAGCTCCCGGCCGCGTACGCGGCCCTCGCGGACGCCACGGACTACGACCGCGACACGCTCGAACAGCTCCGGGACGCCATCGCGCTGGAAGCGTTCTACCAGTCCTACGAGGACAAGCGCGAACTCATCTCGGACCTCCTCTGGGGCGACGCCGACCACGAGCTCGTCGACCACGTCGCAACCCAGTTCCGCGAGCGCCTCGACACCGAACTCTCCACCGCCGAACCCCACCTCTCGGTGCGCGGCGAGAACGGCGTCGCGTTCGAGACGCTGGACGTCGCCGCCTACACCCACAAGTACGACTTCCCGCCGGTCGACCTGCTGCTGGACGCGCTCCACCGGCGCGACGACCGCGCGGACGTCCTGCTCGGCGTCCACGAGGACGAACTCCGCGTCCGTAGCGACGACCGCGTCGACGTCCACGCCATCGCGGACGCCGTCGACAGCGAACTGCCGGACGCCGGTGTGACGCCGCGAGGCGCCGAGGACGGCCGCATCGAGTTCCTCTCCGGCGAGCGCGACGAAGTCGTCGACGCAGTCGTCGACGCGCTCGCAGACCAGCTGGCCTAACGACACGCTTTTTCGCGCTCGGTCGCTTCTGTCTCGGTAATGAGTAGTGACGCCGACGGCGCGTTCCGGGCCGCCTGCGAGGAGCTCGTCGACCGCATCCTCGCGGGGGACGTCGGCGAGGACGACGTCGAGAGCGCGAAGCTCGACGTCTGCTCGGAGTACTCCGCCCCGAAAGTGCCGAAGCACTCCGAGCTGCTGGACTTCGCGCCAGACGGCCGCCGCGAGGAACTCGAGGAGGTGCTCCAGCGCAAGCCCGTGCGGACCGCGTCCGGCGTGACGCCGGTCGCCATCATGACGAGCCCGCACACGTGTCCGCACGGCAAGTGCCTCTACTGTCCCGGCGGGCCGGCCAGCGAGTTCACGTCCAGCCAGTCCTACACCGGCCACGAGCCCGCGGCCGCCCGCGGCGTGCAGAACGACTACGACCCCTACGGGCAGGTCACCCTTCGGCTCCACCAGCTCCGGGAGATCGGGCACCCGATCGACAAGGTCGAACTAATCCTCATGGGCGGCACGATGACCGCGCGCAGCCACGACTACCAGGAGTGGTTCGTGAAGCGCGCGCTCCAGGCGCTCAACGACTACGACCGCGACCAGGAGCCCCAGCCAGCCGAAGGCGAGTCGTTCGCCCAGAACCCAGAGGAGTACGACTTCGCGTACCTGGAGGACGTGAAGGCCGACAACGAGTTCGGGGCGATTCGGAACATCGGGACGACCTTCGAGACGAAGCCGGACTGGTGTGACCCCGAGCAGGTCGACCGCATGCTCGACCTCGGCGGGACGAAGGTGGAGGTCGGCGTGCAGACGACCTTCGAGCGCGTGAACCGCGAGATGCACCGCGGGCACGGCGTGCAGGCGTCGGTGGACGCGAACCGCCGGCTGCGAGACGCCGCGTTCAAGGTCGGCTTCCACATGATGCCGGGGCAGCCCGGGATGAGCAAGGAGATGGTCTTAGAGGACTTCCGGCGGCTGTTCGAGGACAGCCGCTGGAAGCCGGACTACCTCAAGATCTACCCGACGCTCGTCGTCCGCGACACCATCACGTACGACATGTGGCGCAACGGCGAGTTCGAGCCGCTCCAGAACGAGGAGGCCGCCGACCTCGTCGCCGAAATCAAGGACATGATTCCGCGGTACACGCGCCTGCAGCGCGTCCAGCGGGACATCCCCGCGGACTTCATCGACGCCGGCGTCTGGAAGTCGAACCTCCGGCAGCTCGCCCGCCAGCGCATGGACGAGCACGGCTACACGTGCGACTGCATCCGGTGTCGGGAGGCCGGGATGAACGACGAGGACCCCGAGGACGTCGAACTCGACGTGCAGACGTACGAGGCGGGCGGCGGCACGGAGCACTTCGTGAGCTTCGAGGACTTCGGGAAGGACCTCCTGGTCGGGTTCGCGCGACTGCGGTTCCCGAACGAGACGGTGCGCGAGGAACTGGACGACGCCGCGCTGCTGCGGGAGCTCCACGTCTACGGGAGCGAAGTCACCGTCGGCGACGACACGGCCGACGGCCAGCACCAGCACCAGGGCTACGGCCGCCGGCTGATGGAGCGCGCCGAGGAGATGGCCGCCGACGCCGGCTACGACAAGCTCGCCGTCATCTCGGGCATCGGCGCGCGGCAGTACTACAAGCGGAAGCTCGGGTACCACCAGAACGGCCCGTACGTCAGCAAGCGCCTCGATTAGGGCGTGCAGGCGGCGGGGCTGCGCCGGTGCGTGGTGCCGCCGTTCCGCGTCCGCACGCACCGGCTGGCTGTCAGGTCACGCGCCGCGATAGTCCCGCTTTGCTACTCGAACCTACGTATCCGGTGGCTGCCGTCATCCGCGAGCGAGCGGCGGGCGGTTCGGAGCGAAGCGAGAACCGCCGACTGCGCGAACGGGGAGCGAAGCGACCCGTGAGCGGTCAGCGGACCCGAGCGACGCGGTCCTCCGCGCGAACGAGCAACGCGAGTGAGCGCGGGCCGACGAGCGACCATCGGGAGCGAGGAGTGCTTTTTCCCCACGTTTTTGCCGAGTGGGGCGCGCGGAGCGCGCCCCACGCAGCGCAAAAAGTGGAATTCAGATACCGAACGTGGCACGCACCATGTCTCGCGTCCCCGGGCCGAGGCCGACGGCGAGGACGGCGACGAGCATGAGGGTGGTGTAGCGGGGGGCGTCCTCGCGGAGTTCTTCGTCGAACAGTGAGAGGACGAGGAGGACGGCGGCGACTTTGACGAGGATGAACGGCCAGGTGTCACCGGTGTAGTGGATGACGGATTCCGGGAGGACAGCGTGAGTGGCGTCGACGATGTACTGGTTGAGGGGGTGTTTGGAGACGAGGTCGCCGCGGGGGTAACCGAGTTCGGCGCCCCAGTCGAGGCCGATGACGTTGGCGACGCCGTCGATTGCGTGCCCCCAGAGGACGAGGGCGCCGGCGGTTTCGGTACCGTCGGTGACGCTGGGGAGCCAGCGGCGGACGCCCCACCAGACGACGGCCGTGATGACTGTCGCGAGACCGACCGTCAGCACGGTGAACACGGGCAGGAACTCGACGTAGTCCCGGGTGGCAGCGAGGTAGCCGAGGCCGAGGAAGTTCGCGGTGACCAGGACGATTCCGGTGGCAGCCATCGGTCGGAGGTAGTCGTCGAACACCTCCGTGCGCCGGGCGAGCGCGACGCTGCCGGAGAGCGCGACGAGCGTGACCGCGAACATGACGAAGTAGATGACCGGGCTGATGATGAGGGTGTTCAGGGGGTAGCTGATGAACGGCTCGACGTTCCCGAACGTCTCGGCGGCGTTGTTGGCGTCCTCGACCACGCGGAGCGTGCCGCCGAGCAGGACGAACGGGAACAGCGCGTACAGCAACTCGAGGCGCTGTCCGATGCGCAGGCGGTTCAGCATGAAGTGGACGCCGACGAGCGCGGTCAGCAGCGTGACGGCGTAGCCGGCTTCGGAGACGAGCGTGTAACCGGGGTACGCGACCGGTTCGCTGGCGGCGGCGCAGGCGGCGTTGCTGTAGAGGAGTTCGGCGGCGCCGCTGCTCCAGACGGCACACTGCGCGCCCTGGGCGTCGGCGTACACGGGCCCCCAGAAGTAGTGCCAGACGAAGTTGCCGTAGACGGCGTCGGTGAACAGCACCGACCCGCCGACGAGCGCGACCAGGGCCGCGCCGACGACCGCGGTCCACGTGCGCTCGGCGCTGGTCTCCGGGAAGGAGGTCATGTCCGTACGCGTGTGCGGACTGGGTTTTACCGTTGCGGTCTACAGCGGGAGTTCGGCGGACTCGTACTCGGTGCCGAGGACGACCATCGTCTGGGAGCGCGCGAAGCCGTCCATGTCGGCGATGCGTTCGAACATGAGTTCGCGGAGGTGGTCGGTGTTCTCGGCGACGACGCGGAGGATGATATCCCACTCGCCGGTGGTGAGGTTGACCTCCTGGACGCCGTCGATGCCGGTGAGGCGTTCGAGCGTCTCGTCCTCGCGGCCCTGTTCGACGCGGAGCCCGACGAACGCCGAGGTGCCGAAGCCGACGGCTTTCGGGTCGACGTCGGCGTGGTAGCCGCGGATGACGCCGGCGTCCTCCATGCGGTTGACGCGGTCGTGGACGGTCGCGGAGGACATCTCTATCTCGCGGGCGATCTCACTGAACGGTTTCCGGGCGTCGGCCTGGAGCGCGCGCAGGATGGCGCGGTCCGTCTCGTCTAAGTCCATGTCCACGGTATCGGGTGACAGACCCAATACCTTACTACTCGGGGCGAATCTCGCGGGCCGCGGCGAGCACCTCGTCGTGGGCCTCGCCGTTGGACGCGACGAGCCCTTCGCTGCCGGCCGTCCAGCGGTCGCCGTGGACGTCCGTGACGGTGCCGCCAGCCTGCCGGACGAGGTGGACGCCCGCGACGCTGTCCCAGGGGTTGGGGTGGACGTTCGTGATGGTGGCTTCGAGCTGGCCGCTGGCGACCATCGACAGCACGGCCTGCGCGCAGCCGTACCGTCGCATGTCGCCGAACCGTTCGACGATGCTGGCGCAGGCGCGGCCGTACTCGTCGCGGTGGTCGAAGTCCCACCAGATGGTGGGCGCGACGACGAACGTCTCCGGGTCGGTCTTCTCGCTGACGGCGACGGGGTCGCCGTTCAGCGTGACGCCGCCGTCGCTCGCGACGTACGTGTCACCGAGCGCGGGCAAGTGGTTGCAGGCGGCGACCGGTTCGCCGTCGTCGACGGCCGCGACGGAGGTCGCCCATATCTGGGTGTCGCGCACGAAGTTGTTCGTGCCGTCGATGGGGTCGATGACCCAGGCGTCGCCCTCGTCGGGGACGGTCTTGAGTTCGTCTTCTTCCTCCCCGACGACGGCGTCCTCGACGTGCGTCTCCCGGATAACCTCGATGACGCGGCGCTGGGCGAGCCGGTCGGCCTGCGTGACCACGTCGGTCTTCCCCGACTTGGTCTCGACGTCGATACCGGTGCGGAAGGCGTCCAGTGCGACCTCGCCGCCCGCTCGTGCGGCGCGCTCGGCGACGGAGACGTGGTCGTCGTCGTGCATGCTCGGTCACACTCGCTATCCAGTCAAAGGACCGTCGGTTCTCCGGGTAGTGTGCATCAAAATAGTGGTTAAATTCAATTAAAGAGACTAAATATCAAATCTGGGTACCCGGTGCTATGGGCACGATACGCGATTACGCCGTCTCCTGGTGCAAGGAGTTCGCCAGCCGGATTCCGCTCATGCTGGTGAGCCTCGGCATCTTCTTCTTCACAGGGAGCTACAAGAGCTACGACCTCTGGGAGAGTCGCCCGGTTGCGGGTGCGGGCCTGTTTCTCGCCGGTGTCGCGCTGTGGGTCGGCCCGCGGGTCCTCGACCTCGGAGAGTAGCGACGCTGGGCGCACCAGCGTCACCCCGACGGCACCCTCGCTGTGGGGTAGAGTGCCGCCGCCGACCGAGCGGAAACCGCGGGTAGCCCCCGCACTCGAACCGCGTCAGTCGCTTCCGGCGTCTTCGTCTCCGGAGCCGGCGAGCAGTTCGTCCTCGTAGTCGGCGACGGCTTCGACGACGAGGTCGGCGTCCTCGTCGGGCACGTCGAAGGCGTCGAGGCTCGCGTACAGAATCTCGACGGCGCGCTGGATGTCGGCGGGCGTGAACGGCACGTGGGCGTGGGCCTCCTCGATGGGTGCGGCGTCGTACGTCTCGGGGCCGCCGGCGGCCTCGCAGAGGAAGTCGGTCTGGGTCCGTCGCAGCGAGTCGACGTCCGCGCCCTCGAAGTACTGGCCGAGGGCGTCGTCCGCCACGAGTCGGTCGTAGAAGTCGTCGACTACCGCACGGATGCCGTCGTGGCCGCCGAGCCGCTCGTAGAGCGTCTCCTCGGTCATGTTCCCGGAGAGGCGCCGCTGTGTGGAAAAACCTCGTGACAATTCCGACTGCGTGGTAGCGGCGGCGTCGCAGTGCCGTCGCTGTCTGGCGAGTCAGTGTTTTGCGAGGGAAGTCCGCCTCGCGGACTTCCCGCATCACCCGCGTTCGCGGGGCGATGCGAGGGAAGGGATTCGAACCCTCGAACTCCTACGAGAACGGATCTTGAGTCCGTCGCCGTTGGCCGAGCTTGGCTACCCTCGCACGCGTCGGATAGTCTGCGCGTGGGTCGTTTAGGCGTTGCGAATCGCGGCATCCGCCGGTGAAGATTTATTCGGTGGCGGTGCGAAACGCGGTCGTGAGCCGCCCGTGACAGCCTGGATTGACCCACACGATTCGCGGTCCAGCTGGGACCGCGACCCGGAGGAGTCCCTCCCCGACCGCATCCAGCCGACCGTCAAGCGCGCCCACGACGTGTCCCTGCCCTTCCAGTACCGGGAGCAGCGGAGCTTCGACGGCACCCTCTCTGACGTCGAGGTCGACGGCGTCGAGTACACGTCCGGCGAGTACGTCGTGAACGCCGGTGTGACGAACCAGCGCGCGCTGAAACTCCACGTCCGCGGGCTGTTGTGGCGGGACGACCGCCCCGAGAGTGGACGCCGGTTCAAGCTCCAGATCGTCCGAGGAGCGCCGCCGACGGAGACGGTCCCGTACGGGGAGTACGAGATCTGGCAGCGGTACCAGTTCGGGTACGTGACCGTCGACCCCATCGACGGCCCGAACTTCGACCCGAGCGACGACAACAAACAGACCGAGCGCACGGCGTCGCCGTTCGGGGCGCTCCAGAAGCCGCTCCGGTTGCACATCTCCGAACTCGAACTCGTCCGGAATCCGTCGTTCGCGAAGTACCGGCTGACCGAACGCGACGAGTGGGAGGAGTACGGCGCCGTGTTCCGCTGGCGTGCCGACGCGTTCAAGCACCGAGCCGAGTGACCGACGGCGTGCCCGAACGCGACCCGCGACGGAGGCGGCGGCGACGACGAAACCGGTAAGCCGCCCGCCGGAGTACGTCGTGTGTGGCGAAACCCCTCCGGTTCCGGCATTCCCGCGAGCGCTGGGACAGCGACCGCGTCGGCCGCGACCTCCACCGAGAGCTCGACGACAACCTCGGCGCGTCGATGGGGTCGCCGTGGTTCAAGTCGCCGTCCGGCTACGACGCCGTGCGGTTCGACGTGGACAACGGCGACACGGCGCTGTTCGCGTGGCGCGAGGGGGAGAGCGGCGGCTGGTGGCTGGGGAACACGGAGACGCCGTCGCCGCTGTGGCGGACTGACAAGCAGACGTTCGCCGAGGCGCCGTTCGAGCTGAGCCGGTGGGCGCAGCGAGAGTTCACGGCGGAGCTCCACGAGCAGGCGCCGTGGCTGGAGCCCTACCCGTACGTGTCGTGGTTCTTCCTGCCGGTGTTCTGCTCGAAGGACGGCCGTGAGACCACCAGAGCGTTCTTCCGCGAGCACGCCGCGGGGTTCCCGGACGCGGCGTCCGAGGACGCCCTCGACTTCTACGAGTCGTTCCTGGAGACCGGCGTGTTCGACGACCACCGACACGAGATGGCGGGCAAGCTCGGGACCTCGGAGTACCTGGACGTGACGCGGTCGAGTTCGGCGATGAGCGAGTTCCACGCGGCGTGGCTGCTGCACGAAGCGGGCTACGACGTGACACCCGAGATCGAGGTGTCGACGGGCCACAGCCTCGACTTCCGCGCCGACCGCGAGGGCGAGCAGGGCGTCCTCGTCGAAGTCACGCGTCCCGTACCGACGAACGAGCGCGCGGCGAGCACGCCCATCGCGGCCATCCGGGACACGGCGGCGACGAAGACGGACGGCCAGCTCAGCGAGCACGGCGGCGGCGCGGTGCTGTTCGTGGACTGCTCGTCGTTCCCGGACGACGAGTGGCACCGGATTCGCGGCGAGCAGCCCGACGTCCGCCACCGGCCCGCGGTCGTGTTCCGGCTGCGGCCGGACGGGCGCGTGGAGGGCTACACGAAGGGGTCGGTGCCGCTGGACCTCCCGCAGTTCGACTGAAGGCTGGCGACGTGAAGTTCTCGCAGTCTGCGACGCTGGCAGTACTGTTTTGGCGCTGGCGCTCGGTCAGTCAGGCATGTCGATGTCCTCCACGCCGGCCGCCGTCAGGGACGCGCTCGGGGCGACCGCCGACGTCGCCTCGGCAGTCGTCTCGGCGGGCTTTCTGGTCGGCCTCCCGCTGGCGGTCGCAGTCGACCTGCTCGACGGCCCGGTTCCCGAGTCGGTCGTCCCCGCCGGGGCACTGCTGGCCGGAGTCGCCGCCGCCTACGTGTTCGTCTCGGGCAGCCAGCCGCTCGCGCTCCTGACTGACTTCGCGCTCGCCGCCGTCCTGGGGCTCGTCGGGGTCGGTGCGCTCACATTCGTCGTGGTCGCGGCCCTCGGCGGCTTCGGAAGCGGGTCGACGGCGCACGCGGCTGCACTCGTTTCCAACGTCGTCGTGGCGTACGCCAGTGGCGCCATCTACGTGACCGCCCGACAGCGCCGGTACGCGACCGAGCCGGCGGACGGGCGGCGGTCGGCGTAGCGACCGGCTTCCGAGGGTTCTTACCCGAGGACGACCCACCGACTACCGAATGGGCGACGCCGACGACGCCGCCGACGCCGGGGAGCCGTGGCGCGAGTTCTTCGGGTTCGAGGTGCCGTACGACCAGCAGGCCGACGCCATCGAAGCCGCCGTCGAGGCCGGTGACAGCGACGGCTTCCTCGCGATGGAGGGGCCCTGCGGGACGGGGAAGACGATGGCCGCGCTGACCGCCGGGGCGCACTTGGTGCGGAACACCGACAGCTACGAGCGCGTGCTCGTGGTGACGCCGGTCAAACAGCAACTCGACCAGTTCGTCACCGACCTCCGGACGATGAACGCCGGCCTCGACGACCCCCTGGACGGCGTGGCGCTCGTCGGGAAGCGCGACCTCTGTCCGTACGAGCGCGAGGGGAAGTTCCCCGAGGACGCGAGCGTCCACGACCGCTGCGAGGACCTCCGGGAGTCGACCGCTGGCCTCGTGGACGCGGACGGCGAGGGCGGCGAATTCGACGGGCAGGACGCCCGCGAACTCACCGAACTCCGGGCGGCCGACGCGCTCGACGACCCGTGGTGGGACCCCGTGAAGGGCCGCGAACTCGCGCGGTCCGCCCGCGCCGACGCGAGCCACTCGCTCTCCGAGAACCCGCTCCGGACCGACGGCGCCGACTCGCCGTACGTCCCCCACCAACCGACCGCGCCCGAGGACGTGGCCGACGGGGACCCGCCGCTGTTCTGTCCGTTCGAGGCCGACTGGTACGGCCGGAACAAGGGCTCACCCGTCGGCTTCGATGCCGGCCGGCACAACGTCGTCACCAGCGAGGACGTGCTGCCGTCGAGCGTGGAGTACGGGACGTGTCCGCACCGCGTCCAGCAGGTGCTGCTCGACCACGCGGACGTCGTCGTCGGGAACTACAACCACCTCTTCGACCCGCAGACGCGCGGGCTCACGGAGCACCTCGTCGACGACTCGACGTTCGTCGTCGTGGACGAGGCCCACCGCCTGGAGGAGCGCGTTCGGGACCTGCTCTCGGACAGAGTGGGCCGGCACACGCTCGCTCGCGCCCGGAACGACTGCCGAACCCTCCTGACGCAGGCCAAGCAGAGCGAGTCGAACCGCCAGCAGGTCGCCGACCAGCTCGCGAGCTACGACCTCTCCGTGGACGCGGTCGAGGTCATGATAGCGTTCCTCGGCGACGTGCTGGACTGGCTGGACGACCGCGTGGCACAGTACCTCGCCGCGGAGGGCTTCGACCCCGACTTCCCGGGGTCGCTGCCGGAGCGCGACCACGAGATTCCGCTCCGGGAGCCCGAGACGGAGCGCCCCGACGACCTCACGCAGTGGGCCGAACAGAACGGCCACACGGGGGACACGTGGCGCTCGTTGGCGGCGGTCGGGAGCGCCGTGCAGGCAATCCTGGAGGACGAGGGCGACCGCTCCGCCGTGGCGGGGCCGGTCGGCATCACGCTCCAGCGGTGGTGGGAGCGCGGCCACGCGACGTACTTCCGCGAAGTCGAACTGGAGCACGCGCCGAAGGAGTCCGGTCGAGCGGGCGCGAAGTGGGCGGAGGCCTACACGCCGGCGCTCGTGATGTTCAACTGCATGCCGGCGCGCGCGCTCCGCGAGACGCTCTCGGACGTGGGCGGTGGCGTGCTGATGAGCGCGACGCTCGAACCGCTGGACGTCTTCCGGGAGGTAGCGGGCCTCGACCGACTCGAGGCGGGCGCGGGCGACGGCGACGCCCGGCCAGTGGTGGAGCGCCGCTACGACCTCCGGTTCCCCTCGGAGAACCGCGCGAGCTTCCTCGTCGACGCCGCGCCGTTCACGGCGCACAATCGCGGCGACCCGGCCGACGCCGCCGACAACCGCACCCGCGACGAGTACCGTTACGTGCTGCGGACGGTCGCTCGCCAGCCCGGCAACGTCCTCGTCTGCATGCCGAACTACCGGGAGGCGGCGTGGGCCGCCGACTACCTCGGCGAGGCGGGCATCGTCGAGAAGGACGTGCTGGTCGACGAGTCGTCGTCGAACGAGGCCACCGACGACCTGAAAGCCGAGTTCTTCCGCGGCGAGGGGAAGGTCCTGGTGACGAGTACCCGCGGCACGCTCACCGAGGGCGTCGACTACGACGGCGAGAAGCTGGCGGCCTGCCTCGTGGTCGGCGTCCCGCTCGTGAACGTCGGCTCGCCCCGCATTCGGGCGGTCCGCCGGGCGTACGCCGACGCGTTCGGCGAGGACCACGCCTTCGAGTACGCGCTGACCGTGCCCGCTGTGCGGCGCGCCCGACAGGCCATCGGCCGCGTGATTCGAGGGCCGGAGGAGGTCGGCGTGCGCGTGTTCGCGGACGGCCGGTACGTCGAGGGGGCTCGCCACTCCGTCTTCGAGTACCTCGGGCCGGGCGAGCGCGAGGAGTTCACGCGGATGACGCCGGAGTTCCTCGGTGACCAGCTCGACGGGTTCTGGGCCGAGCACTCCTGACGGCGGCGACGCTGTCCGGGGGCGCTCCAGCTACAGCGGCACGGAGCCGTCGCTCCGCGCGGCCTCGTAGAGGGCGTCGATGGCGCGCATGTTCGCGACGGCCTCCTCGCCGTCCGTGCGGGGCTGCTCGTCGGACTCGACGCACTCGGCGAAGTGCTCGACCTCGAGTCGGTACTGGTCGGTGGGCTCGAAGCGCTCCTCGACGGTCCGGCCGTCGGTCCCCCAGCGAAGCACGGTGCCGTCGCCGCTGGTGGGGTTGAACGCGTCGCGGGCCTCCAGCCAGCCGTCGGCGCCCTCGACGCGGTAGGTCTGGTGGTCCCGGGTCTCGAAGCTCGCTTCGACGGTCGCCGTCGCGCCGTCCGCGAACTCCAGGGCGCCCGCGATGCTCGTGTCCACGCCCGAATCCCGCGCGTCGTCGACGGAGGCGTCGGCGGCGACGGGTTCGCCGAGGAACTGACGGGCGGCGCTGACGGCGTAGCAGCCGACGTCCATCAGTGCGCCGCCTGCCAGGCCCGGGTCGAGGCGGACGTCATCGGTGCGGTCCGCCGGGAGCGGGAAGTTGAACGCCGCGTGGACGTGTTCGACGTCTCCGAGGTGTCGGTCGGCGACCTCGAGTGCGCGCTCGGTCCGCGGGTGGTAGTGGTACATGAACGCCGCCATCAGCGTCGCGTCGGCGTTCCGGCAGTGCTGGACGACCTCGACGGCCTCGTCGGCGTCGCTCGCGAGTGGTTTCTCGCAGAGCACGTCGAGGCCAGCGTCCGCCGCGCGGCACGTCCACTCGGCGTGCAGCGCGTTCGGGAGCGGCACGTAGACCGCATCGATGTCGGCGTCGAGCAGTGCGTCGTAGTCGTCGCAGACGACCGGTACGTCGTGGCGGTCGGCGAACGACGCGGCGCGCCCGCGGTTCCGGGATGCTACGGCGTGGAGTTCGTGTTCGGAGGCGCTGATGGCCGGAGCGACCGCGACGTCAGCGATGTTCGCCGTCGAGAGGATGCCGAATCGCACGACTGAACGACGACCTGCCACCCACCTAACTGTTTGGACCGTAGCCCTCAAGCCCCTCCGGCGACTCGGGGCGTGCATGTCACGAATTCGCACGCCGTCCGAGCGCGAGTGTGCGCGCTGCGGGCGACGCGAACGATGGAGCGACGACGACGGACACTGGCGCATCGACGACCTGGCGGGCGACAGCCACTGCGTCCACGACTGGGACGTCACCGGGACGTTCAACACGGTCGTACGGGACGCGGACCACGAGGCTTGATGACAGCGGGGCGTGAACCGGAGAGCGTGCCCACCCGCCACGACCGCCTCGACCGACACCCGACGCCCGCCGGCGGGAACTCGCTGTGGTTCTGGACCGACGCCAAACACCCGCTTCGGGTCGCGCTGAACTACGTCGCCATCGTCCTCGCCCGTATCTCACCGAGTCTGACGGCGAAGAACTGGCTGCTCGCGAGCATCGGCGTCACCGTCGGTGACGGAGTCTCGTGGGGGCTGGAGTCGACGCCGGACGTCTTCTGGCCGGAGCTGGTGACCGTCCGCGACGACGCCATCGTCGGCTACGACGCGACCCTGCTCTGCCACGAGTTCCTCCAGGACGAGTACCGCACGGGCGAAGTCGTGGTCGGCGAACGCGCGATGGTCGGCGCGGGCGCGGTCGTCCTCCCCGGCGTCGAAATCGGCGCGGACGCACAGGTCGCCGCGAACTCGCTGGTCGCCGACGACGTGCCGCCCGGCGAGACGGTCGCGGGCGTCCCCGCGGAACCGGTCGACCGCGACTAAAGACCCGCGTCGCCGGTCGTCCCGCCGTCGGTCGACCCGCCGGTTCGCTCCTCGTCCTGTCGACCGCTGCCGCCGTCCCCGCGCCCGCCACCGCTGCCACCGGGGACGAACGCGCCCACCGCGCCGAGCGCGACGACCACGGCCAGCAGGCCGCCCTGGGAGAGCGTGGCCACCGTACTCAGGAACGGTTCGACCGAGACGCCTCCCGTGACTGCGGCGAGCAGGAACGACACGCCCGCGACCGCCAGCCCGTACCGCGTGACGGGGTACTCGGTCGCCGCCGCGTGCCAGAACGTCCGCACGCCCCTGCCGAACGACTCCGGATTCCGGCGCTCGGTGGCTCCCGCCGCGCCCGCTGCGGCGAGCGACCCCGCAGCGAACGCCACCACGCCCGCCGCGAAGTACAGGACGACGCCGTCCCGGGGCGACGACGGGAACACGCCAGTCGCCACCCCGCCGACCAGGACAGCCAGCACGCCGACGCGGCGCGTCCACGACCGGCCGGCCGCCGAGGCCGCCCACGCCCGTAGTCCGTCGAGTGACGCGGCGAGGAAGCCGAACGCGACGAACGCCAGCGCGCCGCCGGTGGTGTACAGCCAGTCCATCACTCACGCACCAGGACGACGCCTCGCTTGAAGACTAGGTGATTCGGGACGACGTACTCGCGGTCCTCTGCCTCCACGTGGGTCACGAACACGTCGACCTCCTGGACGATGCCCTCGTGGTCGCCGATTGCGACCCGGTCCCCGATGCCGTACGGCTGCCGCAACAGGAGGTAGACGCCCGCCGCTGCCGACGTGAGCAGCTGTCGGGTCGCCACCAGTGTGAACAACACGACCGCACCCACGTAGAGGAACAGCACGACCAGCAGCGCGTTCACGGCGACCCCAAGCTGTGAGAGCGCCACGAGCCCCGCCACGAGGAGGATGGTGTACTTCACGGCGAGCGGCACTACTGACAGCGACGGGAGCTTCACGGACCGCAGCCGCTCGCTCACGTACAGCTCGGCCTTGTCGCCGACGAGCACGCCCGCCATCAGCACGCCAGCCGCGAGCACGACCGACGGCAGGTAGCTCAAGAACGGGTACCACAGCGGGTTCCGGACGGAGAACTGCGCGACGTCCAGCGCGACCAGCGCCGCGACGACGTACACCACCCAGGACGTGAACTTCGCGACCAACTCCACGGTCGTCGACCCCGCACGCCGCGCGAGACGTTCGACCGTCGTTCCCTCGACGGCGTCGTCGACGTCCATCGCGTACAGCAGGCGTTTGTTCACGCGCCCGACGAGGTAGCCGAACACGATACCCGCGAAGAACACGCCCACCGCGAGCACGGACCGGAACTGCGGGCCCGTCAGCCCGTCTATCGGTGCCAGCATCTCAGTACTCCTCTGGGTCGAGCTCCAGTACGAGTTCGCCCTCTTTGAACGCCCGCACCAGGCCGTCGGACTCCGAGAGCACGATGGCGACTGCGTTCGTGTCCCGGGTGATGGCGCCCGCAGCCATGTGGCGCGTTCCGAGCCCCTTCGGGATGTCCGTCCCCTCCGCACCCGGCTCCAGGTACCGGTACGCAGAGACGATTTTCCCCGCGTCCGAGATGACGAACGCGCCGTCCAGCCGCGAGAACTCCTTCAGCATCACGTTCACGATGGGGTCGCCGACGTGGACGTGGCTCTTCTCGAAGGGGTTGTAGGAGAGCGGCCGGCTCTTGTTCATCACTTTCCCGGCGTCCCCGACGACGAACAGCGCCCCGACTGGCTTGCCCTTCTGGCCCTTCTGCCCGAGCTCGATGACGACCTCGAAGACGTCTCGGATGACGCCCGGGTCGCTCCGCGAGTTCGCGAACAGGTCGTAGACGCCCGACTGCTTGGATTCGTCGGCGCGCGTCCGCGTCACCGTGTCGATGTCCTCGCCGAACAGCGGCGCCGCACAGCCGAGTTCGTCACCGTCCGTCACCACCGCCTCGGACAGCGCGCCCTCCACGCCGAACCGGATGCGCTCCCGGATGTCGTCGAACTCCAGCGGGAGCTCCACGAACTCCTCGGCACCGACGGCGTTCTCCGTGGCCACCACGACGACGTCCGTGTCGTCGAGGTCGGTCGCCCGCTCGTAGTAGGCGCCGCTCGGCGAGAACAACAACAGCGCGTCGATACCGTCCACGATGTCCCCGACGAGGTCCGGTGGCCGACTCATTTTGTCGTACCACTCGCCCCGCAGGTAAAAAGGATGCTGGCACGTCACGCGCCCGTCTGACGAACGGCCCACAGTCGGTGTCGTGTCACGTTCTGGCAAACTGACGGGCAGCAGTCCCAATCAGTGGGTCACTCCACACCGTGGGACCGGATTCGAACCGGAGGGAGACGGTCTGCCTCGCTTCGACTCTCACGGTTCAAATCGGCCCTGCTCTCTCACTCCGGCCGACTCGCTGCGCTCGTCGGTTTCCGTTCAGTGCGCGGGACCGGATTTGAACCGGCGGACCCCTACGGGACAGCGTCCTAAGCGCGCGAGAGCCTGCTGCCCTCGTAACGCCCCGCTCCCGGCAATATACACCGTGTTTTCGACCGTCTACCACCCGAAATGGACGGCTTGCTTATAAGAATTCGCACGGGACAGCGTTAGGGACTAATCCCGTTAGACGACCTGACCGTCTCCCTATTGAGAATCCAATTTATGCGAACTGAACGACTGGCTGCAACCTCTCCTACTACTCTATCCGTCACGGTTTGCTTCAGCTGGAAGTCATACAATCGTTCACATACCTACTCTGGTGACCTCGGGAAATGGTAAGTAGAGGGGATTCACGAACCAGCCAGTACAAACCAGAAATATATACGATTTAAATTTCTTTGACTTATCCAATGATTCCCGAACAACTTGTCTGGATACTTGCAGGTGCTTTCTTTAGCGCTATTTCAACTCTTGTCCTCAGCATTCACCGAGAGTACAGACAGTCTATTCGAACACGGCGGGTTATTTTCAACGAAATGGAGTCTATGGAAGGTCTACTAAGTTCTCTAAAGAACGAAGAGAACGATAGTAGAGCAGTCCGTATTCAAATTGAGCAACAGGTCTCGACAAAGATGTATGAACAGCACCTCCCTCATCTCGGACGACTAACTGATAATGAGATAGGGGCCATAATGTCTTTCTACCAAAAAATGAACTATATTCTGGATTCTCACCAAACGTATAATCAAGCAAAAGAATCTGAGACGCCAGAAGACAGGGAGAAGAGGAAGGAGCAAAGCCGAGAAGAATGGTTTTCTTCGTATAGCATTAGTTTATCAGCGAAGGATGCGCTGGAAAATTTGGAGGAAGCCCGAGAAGCGCGTGAAGACCTCTCTTTCTGGCAGTATGTCCAAAACTCTCTCCGAAAGTAGTTTCCAATACAGCACGGCTCCGTGAACTCACAGTGATAGGAGGAATATCTCAGAGAGTACCAGTAGAAGGCGAGTAGCTGTTTCCTCTACCGTTTACTGCCAGTGCTGGAATTCTTCGTGCAACCCACCGCCAGCCGGCTCTTCATCGAGACGGGTAGCCGCGTAGCGCATAAACTCGATAAGGTCGCGGAGTTCGCCGTCGTCACCATAGTCATTGAGGATGTCTTCTAACCCTGCGTGATGACGCGAAACCCGGTGGGAAACCCCGTGTGAGTGACGAAGAAATCCTCCAACTGTTTCGAGAGACAGACGACCCCGTGCGTTCAACCGCAGAAGTCGCCGAACAACTGTCCATCAAACGGAGTGCCACATATAAGCGACTCACAGCGCTTCGAGACGAGGGGCGGTTAGAGGGGAAGCAGATAGGGGGGCGTAATAATGTCTGGTGGATACCGGAGTGTGAGTAGCGTTACAGCCCGATTTCTGAGACTTACGCTTGTATGGTGAAACGGGGAGTATGGAGATGCACAATAGTAATATAAATTGTCCATTTTATTACACCAGTAGCACCCCCACCCGTGTATCTTTAGTCACCACCCGCGTACAAGTCAGGGTGAATTTTGGCAGATTTTACGGTAATCCATCCTCCACGAAAATTCGCGGTATTGACTTGTTATGTAACACAACTATTTTCCGATTGAGTATCGTTATATGTAGTGGAGGCAGTTTCTCGAAGCGCGGACAATTCTCCTTCGAGCGTGTCGTAACTTCATAGAAACATAGCAGACGCTATGTATAGCCGTGAGTGCGGCCTGCCTCCGCCAAATTTCATTTGACACTTCGAACGCCAATCCCCGATAGTAACGTACAGGACATCAACTGGCAGGCTGTTTTCAACCAAGCCTACAACCACTCGCTAAAGTTCGAGACAGGTGACAACCTGAAGCACGGGCATCTCGTGGATGCCCTGCAAAACCTCGGGAAGGCGGGTCACAACGCTACTGCTGGAACAATCATACAGCGAGCTGTTGAAGCCGAAGAACTCCGCGAGACAGCGGATGGATACACCATCGTTCGTGACGGCCCGGGTACAGGTGACATCCGACAGTCACTCAAGACGAAACTCCGCGCGGTGATGGAGACTGGTGAAAACAGCGTGGTTCAGTCGCCTACGTCATCAGGGAAGACCCACAATCCAAGTACGACGCGCTGGCGAAGCCATCCCGAGATTACTGGTGGTGAACCCGTCGTCTTCTTGTCTGGAACAACTGACGCCCGTGACGATGCAATAGCAAAAAGCAAGGAATCGTGGGTCACTCACGAGGTTCTGGAGGGACGACAAGACGCTTGCCCGCTTGCTGCTGGGGATTACGACCCGGGTAATAAAGCAGGGAATACAGCGATAAGCGCGCCGGACGGCTCCGAACCGTCAGAGTGGTTCACGACTATGTGCGAGAAGCGCGGGCTACCCATCTCGGTCGCACACGGGAAGTTTGCACGCGAACATAGTGGAACACTCCCCTGCTCCGGGAATAGCGAGGATTGTCCGTCAACAACCCAATGGGGCGACATCCCTCGAAACGAAGACGGAGAAGTTGACTACGACGTTCTCCACGCTACCCACCAGTTTGCTCGGGTTCCGCAACTCATCGAAGACTGCAACCTGATTATCGACGAACGGCCAGACTTCACTACCGGTATAGACCGGAGACGGGTGCCTGATATAGTCAGTAGCTATCTGTTGGAGATTGACGCGCCGGTGAGGACGTGGGAGGAACTGATGATGGGTCTCACCGGGGATTACGACGTTGACGTTGACCAACTTGAGGCTGCATTAAGCGAACCAGATTCGGATTGGTTCACGACCACCCCTAATGCCCACGCCCTTGCTCCCGGCATCGTTGAAGCGATTGTTACCGCCGAGAAACGGATTCATAGCCTGTGGGTCGGAACAACCGATTACACGTATCCCACACTCAACCCCGACCACGAGGGACCGGAGCAGAAGGGAACTATTCGTATCGTCTTCGACAGTGAGAACAACATCCGACTTCTGCAAGCGGTTCCCGACTTCAGCGAAGCTCGATGTATCATCGGTCTCGATGCCTACCCAACAATGCCAAAGTGGGAAGCAAACACGGTCTCGGGCATCGAGAAAAAGAGCATTGTCGAAACGGACTCTCGGCACGACTGGCGTCGTAATCAGCGGAATCTGACTATCGTTCAGGTAGGAGATAACAAAAACTCGTGGACGAGACAGGGATACAATCACTCGAAGGTGAGAGTTCTCTGTAGCGCCGTCCGGCGAAAGTACGGGAACGAGTTCACAACAGGGATTACCTCGAAGCAGTACGAGAATGACCTTGAGAAACAACTGACTGAAGCTGGGGTAGACTCCGCCGATAAAATCCACTTCGGGAACGAGAAGTCGGTTGAAGACTTTGACTCAGAACGGGTCGGTATCGTTGCAGGTTGTATCAGTCCAAGTGACGAAGACATCAAAGATTGGATAGCACTCCTTGGCAAAGACGCCACTCCGAAGAGAGAGGTCGTAGACGGCTATCAGGGACAAGAGTGGGTGGGAGAAGACGCTGACGTTGCGGAAGAAATCCTTGCCGACGTTCGTGAGAACAAAGTCCTGCAAGCCTGTGGACGATACGCCCGCTCACCCCAGCAACCAGACGACGGTGCGATTGTGTTCGTACTAACGAACGTCCTGCCTGACGAGTACGTCGATAGGAAAGTAGACGACGTACACGAGTTCGGACCAAAACAGAGGCAGATTCTCGACTACATCGCCTCAAACGATGGAGTGACAGTTCGAACGATTAAGGAAAACACGGACATCAGCAAGAAGCACATCAACGACACGCTCAACAAGTGTCGTGGCTATTCGTGGATGCAGGTAGATGAAAATGCAGGAAACTACAACGCCGATGTGTTCAGTGCTGACCGCTGTCCAGACGGGCTTTTAGAAGTGTAGGAAAATAAACGTGTGAACTGTCCCCTACTAAACACCTAATACCGCTCAGTTCACACCTTGCTGTCCTGCCTCGATAAGGCCCGGCAGACCGCTCCGCACCGTACCGCCCCGCACCCCTTTGGTCGCACTGCGACCGTTTCGGTGCGGCTTCAGCGGCCATTCCCGTTAATCCTGTGTGGGTAGCATCGGCGTCCCACCGCGATAAGGTCGGTAGGGTTCTCAGCGGGAGGAAACTGGCTTGGAGACAAGTCAGTATGCAGGAGTGTAGTCAGTTGTAAACTCCATCAGCGGTGAAGACGGCGGCGACTTATCGCGTTCTAACTTCAGTTTAAAATTCAATTTTCACTCATATGACGCAACGTGAACTAACTGGAGCGACAGGCAAATTGAGTCTACTACCCGTATCGACAGAGGTCTCTCGAAAGAACTGCCAGCTGATAGAGGTATGTGGCCCTGCCGAATCCGTATTAGTTCGATACTTTCGGAACTGGAACATACGATATGTAGGAGTGTGAATGAAGAAACCGTATTGGTAATTACTGCTGACGGAGGTATCGTCCCACGTACTCCGGGGAACAGAGGTTACTGGGCGCTGTTGTGGAGTGCTAATTATCAGCTGGTGTTTATTGCTCGTTTTCGGTTACTGTAGGCACGATATGAACTGTATAGCATATACCAGAGAATGAAAAACAGAGCGAGTGCAGCGGGACGCGTCCAGACTCCCATTTGGCCCCAATTGAAGGCGAGTAGATAACCTACGAACAGGTTTACAGGAATTGCGAGTGTGAAAAGTAGAAGTTCGATTTTTGCTCGTCGATACGAACGGACGGACTCACCACAATGTGTGCATTTCGACGCATTCACCGAGATTAGGTTATCACAGTGTTCACACCGCGTCTCTGGCGGTTGTTTTTTCTTAGGCATACGAAGAAGATTATTTGCGTATATGATAACTGTAGTGGAGACTCTGTACTTCGCAACTGAGAACCAAGGTTTGGTGGCGATTAGTCATTCCAACAGAACAAGATTCGTAGAAGAGACAGAGTAGGTTGATTACTGGCCTGAAGTCCGGTCAGGCGGGCTTATCGCAGCCAACATTGCGGGGCCAACTCAGCTGCGACGTTACAGGTCGTCGTTGGAGAAAATCAATTGGGTACTGTTTCTATCCAGCCATTGCGCGTGTTCCTCATACTCCGGGGCGTGGTCTGCAACGAGTGACCAGAATGCATCGGTGTGGTTTGGCTCTCGAAGGTGGGCTAACTCGTGAACCACGATGTAGTCCACTATTTCTCGGGGGGCCATCATCAGTCGCCAGTTCAAGCCGAGTGTTCCAGTTGTCGAGCAGGAACCCCACCGGGTTCGCTGATTTCGAATCTCAATCTTCTCGTACTCCACTCCCATCTCCTCTGCGAAGTAATCGCCTCGCTCCTCGAACGTCTCACGCGCTTTCCGCCGGTAGAGCGTCTCAAGCGCACGCTTGATGGTGGTTTCTTCGACGTGATGACGTGCCAATCGTAGCGCGTTCTCTGCAACACCCGATGAGGGGCGGCGCTCCACCACGACCTCCCGCTCGTCGCCAAGATACGGGAACACCGCACCCTCCTCGAACTGTCGCTCTGGAATTTCCTCGCGGTATGAATCGTACTTCTCTTTTCGTTCAACGACCCATACAGCGTTCTCTTCAAGCAGCTCCTCGGGATGGGATTCGTCGGACTCTGGAACGACGACCGTAACGCCGTGAATATCTACGTCAATACGCGGTTCGGTCGCATCGGAACTACGGCGGACTTCGTACTCAACAGACTCCCCCAACAATTCCACTGTTCGCCGTTGGGTCTTAGCCATTATTCTGAATGAGATAGTTCCGAACGTCGTCAACGAATCCATCGTCGTCTTGGATGAGGTGGTCGAGGTCGTATTCCACTACCAGTACGTCCAAGAGTATCCGTTCGATTTCGGCTATCGTCTGCTGGTTGGTCTTCCAGCCGGCGTAGCCACGGTCAACACGCTCGCGGAACTGCGTCACAATCTCCTCTGCGACAGCCTCCGCCTGCTCATCGGATTCTATTGCATCCGGCGTGTCCTCGGTGAGGTGCGTGTAGATAGCGAACTCGGCGGCCTCCATTCCCCCCTCGCCAGCCGCCTTATCGGTGTTCAACACCTCTTCCTCCACGGATTTCAGGGCTTCAACGGCCTCAGGGTCGCCTATCTCCTCACCCTGCCAGCGTTCCACTATGTCGGTCACGCGCTCACTCAGGCGCTTGTAGCGCGGGTTCTGGTTCTCCCGAGGATGAAGATGTTCGCGGGTCGCGTGCGCTATCTGGCTTGCCTTCACACCGGGATTATCCAGCCCTTCTACGTCTTCGAGGTATTCCTCCCCGAGTTTGTAGGTCGGGAAGTCCCGCTTGATTTCCCCAATCTCGACGTGGTCGTTGATTATCTCTCGGGTCTTCTCGCGCATCTCCTCCTCGGGGTCGTCCTCCCCCGAGGTCGTCCGTTTGAAGGCAACGTGAATCCGACTCAGCCACTTGTAGTCGCGCTCGACTCCCTCACTCACGAGCCGTCCATCGGGAGCAACGGCTTCGTAGAGATTCTGGAGTCGTCGGAAGTTCTGCTTGAACTCGCGTCGCTCCGGGTGCGTGCTGACGCGCTCGACAGCCTCGAAGGTCGCCTCCTGTGTGTCGTCCTTCGGGATACCGTCGAAAATCTCCATCACCCGCTCAACCTGCTCCACGAGGTCATCGTAGAGGTCGTCCTTATTGCGGGCGGCGTAGGCTTTCGTCTCGGCGTCGTAATCGAGGGCTTCGTCGATGTTCTCGAAGACGCCTTGGAAGTCCACAATCTCGCCGTTCTCCTTCCCTGCGGCAGGCCGGTTTGTCCGGGCGATGGCCTGCATTAGATTGTGATTCTTGAGGTTGCGGTCGAGATACATCGTCTTCAGAACTGGCGCGTCGAAGCCCGTGAGAAGCATATTGTGGACAACGAGGAGCTTCGGGTCCTCCTCCTCTTTGAACGCCTTGACGATGCTATCGCGCTCCTCTGAGTCTGTGTGGAACTGTTCGATGAGGCCGGAGTCGTCTTTCGTGGACGTGTAGAGGACTTCCACCGCCTCCTCGTCCATTCGACGGCGTAGACGCTCGCCATACATCGCCGCAGACCGCCGGCTCGGAGTCACTACCATTCCCTTCCAGCCGTTCGGGGCAACGTGGTCGTGATAGTGCGTGTCAATTTCTTCGACGGCTTTCTCGACACGCGGTTCGAGTTCCGCTAACGTCCGCGCCGTGACGTTCTCGCGGATGGCTTCGCGCTTCTCGTCGGTCGTCATTCCTCGGAATTCCTGCTCGAACTCCTCGTCAAGTCCGGCCTCGTCAATCCCCCATTCCATCTCGTGGCGGAGCTGGAAGTAGACGGGGAGAATCAGTCCGTCGTCAATCCCCTGCTTGACCGAGTAGCGATGCAGGTAGTCCTCGCCTTCGGGAGAGAACTCGCGGAACGTGTTGCGGTCCTCGTGACGCTCGCCTTCACGAACGGGCGTGCCGGTGAACCCGAAGTGCGTACAATCGGGAAGGGCAGCATCGAGGCGGCTTCCGAGGTCGGCCTCCATAAATCGGTGCGCCTCGTCGCTCATCACGACGACCTCGTCGTTCCCCTGTACGTCGGGGTCAACGTCCTCAAATTTCTGGATGGTCGTGAGGACGAGTTGACTGCTCCCCTCCTCGATGAGCCGCTGGAGGTGGTCGATGCTCTCGGCCTCCGTCCACTGCTCCAAAGAGAGGTTCGCCAGTTGGTCGCGCATCTGGCTGTTGAGTTTGTCCGTGTCCACGATGAGGAACACCTGCGGGTTGCGTGCGACCTCGGGACGCGAGAGGAGATTCTCGGCGGCGTACAGCATCGTGAAGGACTTCCCCGAGCCTTGAGTGTGCCAGATGAGGCCTCGGTCGTGTTCGCCCTCTGCGACGCGGTCGAGGATGCGATTCACCGCGTAGTACTGCATATATCGCGGGACAATCTTCGCGTCGCCGCCGGCTCGCCGCTCGTAGAACACGAAGTGCTTGAGCAAGTCGAGAATCGACTCGGGATTACACAGCGCCGTCACGGCCTGCTTCATCGTATTGTCGTCCGCGAACTCCTCAGGGGCGTCATTCCACGGTTCGTAGAACTCTCGGGGAGCGCCGACCGCCCCATACCGGAGTTCCATCGTGTCGGCGGCGACGTTGACCAAGCCGGGAACGAACAGGCGCGGTACGTCCTCCTCGTACTGCTTGAGGTCGCTGACGGCGTCGTGCCAGTCGTTATCCTGCGCGACGCTCTTCAGCTCCATCGTCACGAGCGGAATCCCGTTGACGAACAGCGTCACGTCCGGGCGGATAGTCGTCTCGCGAGAGACGGAGAACTGATTCACCGCGTGGAAGCGGTTGTTCTCGGGGTTCTCGTAGTCGATGAGGTCAACGTAGATTGTGTCGGTCGCGCCGTTATCGCGTTGGATATTGAACGTCTTCCCTTTGGTGAGCAACTGGTAGAACGAACGATTGCCGTCCATCAGGTTCTCCGAGTCGAGGTCGCGGCGGAGCGAGGAGATGAATTTATCGACGTTGTCCTCGGTCACCTCCTCGTTCAACGCGACAACCTGCTCGGCAAGAAGGTTCCAGTAGATGACCTCGTGGCTGTCGCGCTCGTAGGCCTCATCAAGAACGTTCGCACCTCGCCCTCCGTCCTGTCCGTGCGTCTCCCATCCGACACCGTCGAGCCACGAGAGAAGCGAGCGTTCGACGCCGCCCTCGGATGGGATGTTAACCATACTGTGTGACTTCTTCAGGAACCTGTATGGTAGTGTCGGTCGTGCGTATTGCTCCCGAAAGCAGGTCTTGCATTAGACCGCGTTTGAGGCGCTGTAAACGGCTAAGATATTCTTCTTCGTGCGTGACTTTCTCATTTAAAGAACCAATAATTTGAGAGATTTCTCGTTGCTCGCTGATTGGTGGAAGGAGTACGGGAATATTGAAAAACTCTCCGTGATTCAGGTCAGGAATAGTCGTTGTTCCAGCATAACTAATTAGCACGTCCTGAACAACTTTTGACTCTAAGTAGTGGACAAGATAGTCCCTCAAGAGTACATTTCTATCAAACTCTATTTTGAAGAAATTATTATGGAATGCGCCTTCAACACCAGTAATAACTTCACCTGTATTTCCAGTACGTGTCATTAATATGTCTTCACTTTCACAGATAACCGTGTCTCGGGGGTTTTCAATATACCAATTATTGGATGGGTCTTGGGGGTCATTCAAATACTGAACAGTTATATATTGATGCCTGTTTTCGGCATTTTCCCTGTATCTCTTTGCTTTGGCTATCTGCAATCCTTGTTGAACGTCGGACAAATCTCCGAATGTGGATACATCCCACTCAACTGGTACTCTTACTTTCTTTGGCCCCAGTCGTATTTCCTCAAACTCTGAGTGGCCTATTCCAGAGATTGCGATATTTTGTGCCGTCTCTGTCGCAATCTGTTTACTTTTATTCACTATCTCCTCAGTCTTCTCAATCGCTTGGTCAACGGTGTAGAGGACGGTTGCGATTTTGCGCTGTTCCGAGAGTGGTGGGAGCGCAATGTCCAACTCACGACGGAATACGCTGAAGGGAACACGCTGGCGGCCTGTTGAGCCACGCATTCGAGAGACAGCGTAGTTGTGTACCGGATACGACTTAGAGAGGTAATACAGGAGCCACGGATTGAGCCTATCACGTTTCGGAGAGAGTACCGCGTACTCCGTTGAGCCAATGCCTATCTCTGTATCCATCTCCGGAACGAGGGCGGCCTTGCCGTTCTCAGTACACGGTGTAATCCGTGCAAAGAGAGTGTCTCCCGTAGTGAACGTCTTCCCGCTGTATTCTGAAGCGTTCCGTTGCCCGAAGTATTGGGGGTAAGGAAGTTCAGTATCCAGCGCGTCCATCTCGATGTACGTACTTGGCTCCTCGTCGGACTTGGGATTGGGATTCACCTCGTACACTTCTGACCCATCCACGAGTTGCCACCCTTCGGGTACCTCTCCCCAAAACCGACTTACCTGAGGCTCCTGAGTAGCGTCGTTCTCGGCCTCCCCGAAGTCGTCCAGCGTCACTTCCTCACTCATAGTTCAACGCCTCCATATGCTCGCTCATCGTCGCCTCAATTTCGTCGCGCTCCGCCTGTAACTCACGCAACTTCGCTAACTCCTCCTGCACGTCAATATCCTCCTCGGGTTCAGTCGTATCGACGTACAGCGCGATATTGAGGTTGTAGTCGTTCTCTCGAATCTCATCGAGAGACACCGTGCGGCTCACGCGCTCCTCGGTCGTCCAGCCCCGGAAGTTCTTGATGATGTGGTCGAGTCCGTCCTCGGTGAGTTCGTTCTGGTTCGACAGTTCCTCATAGAACGCTTCGTCGGCGGCGTGAATGAACTGCACTTCGCCCTCGCGTTCGGCGGACTTGTCCGTGTTCAACACGAGGACGGCGGAGGGAATCGAGTTGTTTTGGAACAGGCTCTCGGGAAGCCCGACAATAGCCTCAACCATATCGTTCTCCAGCATCGGCTTGCGATACCGCGACTCGTGCTTGCGGAACAGCACGCCGTGGGGAATGACGATAGCGGCCTTTCCCCCCGCCTCATCGCGCTCGGGATGCTTGAGTTGCTTCGCCATATGCATAATAAAGGCGTAGTCACCCCGGTCGGCACGCGGGAGTTTCTCGTGCCAGTCGAAGCGCCCATATGGGTCGTCTTGGAGGTCATCTTTCGCCCAATCAGCAGAGAACGGGAAGTTAGCGAGGACGCGGTCGAAGCGCGTGAGTTCGTTCTCCTCGTCGTTCGTGAACGCGGGATTCGAGAGGGAGTCCTCGCGCTCTATCTCGCCATCCAGCCCGTGAATGGAGAGGTTCATCTTCGCAATCGCAGCAATATCCGGGTTGATTTCCTGCCCGGTGAACGTGAGTTTCGTCGGGTCGCCACCCTGCTCCTCACGATAGTAGCGCGCGGCCTCGATGAGCATCCCGCCCGAGCCAACAGTCGGGTCGTGGAACGTCATCCCGTCCTCAAACTCATCCACGAGCCGGACGCAGAGGTTGACGATGTGCGGGGGCGTGAAGAACTGGCCGCCGGACTTGCCTTCTTCTTCTGCGAAGTGGCGCACGAGGTCCATATACGCCTCGCCGAGCATATCCGGTGGCACGCTGTCGCGGTCGAGGTCGTGCGTCGAGAGGTGTTCAACGAGCTTCCCAAGCCGGTCGTCATCGAGTGCGTCCGCGTCGATGTAGTCCGCGCGGAAGACGCCCGTGAGTTCGGGATTCTCCTCGGTGAGCGCGTCGAACGCCTCGTTCAGGGCTTGGTCAACGTTGTCTGAGACCGTGCGAACATCCTCCCACAGATAGCCCTCGGGTACAACGGGAATATCGTAGAGATTGCTCCGGCGTGCGAAGTCCTCGCCGTATTCTTCGACGTTCTCGGCGTACTGTTTCTCGAACTCGTCGGAGATGGACTTGTAGTAGACGAGCGGGAGAATGTACTCCTTGTAGTCGGTCGGGTCAACCGCGTCGCGAATTATATCGGCGCACTTGAACAGATGAGATTCCAGCTCGTCAAGTGAGAGAGGCATATGGCTACTGTCCTACGCGGGCAGCATATGCTCTGCGGTAGACAGCATACGTGGAAGCAAAAGCGGGCCGACCAAAGCCCGTAATGTAATCCCAACCGAAGTGGCGGGACACAACCTAAGGGGCAATCGCCCCGATGAGGATACAAGCACCACTCGGGTAAAGGTGGGGGGGGGGGAATCTTCAATGGTCGAAGGCTCCAGAATTTCAGCCCATATTGTCCAGTGCGTTCTGTATGTCCTCAATCGGGACGTTATCGTACTTCATCGTAGTCTGCGGATTATTATGCCTCAGCTGTGCTTTCGTCGCTGCGAGGTCTCGCTCCTCCGTCATATGCGTCCCAACAGAGTGCCGGATGGTGTACCACGACATCTGCCGGTTTTCGTAACTGATGCCAGCTCGGTCACAGAGGTCTTTCAACATCCTCGATAGCTCATTGGACCCGTAGCGGTTGCCGTGTCGCGTCAGCCAGAGCTTATCGGTGTCTCCATAGCGAGGATGCTGGCTGCGTTCGTCCAACCAGTGGGACAGTGCCGTTGCAGTGCGCTCCGTCAGGCCGACCTTCCAGTTCCCCTCGTTCTTTGAGGAATCTTCTCTCGGGATACGCAGCATCCCATTCTCGGGGTCGCACCACTGGACTTTCGCGTTCCCCACTTCATCAGGTCGAAGGCCGGCGTCGAGGCTCACCCAAACGAGGGATGTGAACTTCCAGCTATCAGGGTCAGCCTCGATAAGGTCCGGTTCTGTCCCATAGTTCGGCGTTCCATCCTTCTCCAGCGCAGCCTGCCGAACCTGTCTGCGTTCCTTCTTCGTCAAGAAGTCGCGGGGAGCATTATTCCCACCGCTGGAATTGAACGCCCACTTGAACTCCCATTCGTCGCGGTTGTACTTGTGCTGAAGCCACTTTGAGTAGCGACCGAGAGCGCCGAGGTTCTTCCCCTTAGTGGATTCAGTCACGTCTCGCATCGCCACCTCCTCCATATACGCTTTCGCGTCCTCGTGGTCCGGCGGGAACTTGTAGCCATCACTGCGATTCTCCCACACCCACATATCGAATCGGGAAAGACGACTACCAGTCTGACAGACCGTATAGGGAGAGTAGCCCTGCGCCTTATCGGGTTGCTTCCCCAGTCGAAGCAGCCACGTCAGTAGCTTCTTTCGGTGGTCGTAGTAGTCAATCACGGCTTTATCGCTCAAGAACTCGCGTTGGTCTCTACGGACGATTGTGATTGCTCTATTCGGCTCCATCTGCGTCGAATCAAAACCGGGACAGCGTAAGAGCCGGTTTGGTTTTTCGAGGGTCATAGATTTCCTAAACAGCCGAAAACAAGCGGTAGGAATGCGCGGGACCGGATTTGAACCGGCGGACCCCTACGGGACAGCGTCCTAAGCGCTGCGCCGTTTCCTGGCTTGGCTACCCGCGCGCACTCCCCGCTACCCGGCAGGCATAAAAAGAGGTTGCGCTCCGCGCCCGGGACGCCGAGGGCGCCGAGTCCCGCCAACGCGAGCGGGTCCGAGACGCTCGCACCGAGTCACCGCCAGGTCGGGACGAAGGTTTACGTCGACGCCGCCGTACGATCGGGTATGTACCGAGCGGGCGACGAGTTCGACCAGCGGGAGTGGCTGGAGGAACTCGACGCGGTCGCCGACGAACTCGACCTGGACGCGGAAGCGCGGTCGACCGCGAAAGACCTCTTCCTGTCGACGGCCGAGAGCCCCGAGGAGCGCTCGAAACCGCCGGCGCTCGCGGCGAGCGTGTACGCCGGCGCGCTCATTGCGGGCGACCAGCGCAGCCAGACCGCCGTCGCCGACGCTGCGGGCGTCTCGCGGCTCGTGGTCCAGGAGCGCTGGAAACAGATTCTCGAACGAGCGGGCTTCGACGCGCCGACCTGGTAGCTACTTCGCGTCGCGGCCGTCGCGGTCGGGCGTGGGAGTGCCGTGTTCGTCGATTTCGCCCTTGACGATGCGCGTCGAGGAGATGATGTCGCCGTCCTCGGCTTCGACGTGGTCGACGACTTCGATGTCGAGCGGGTCGGCGCCCTCGTCGGCGCGGAGGTCGTTGATCTTCTGGCCGCCGTCTTCCGTCTCGGGGGAGACGACGAGGACGTCGAAGTGAGGTTCGGTGGCGATGCCGGTCGGTGACTCCAGTTTGCGAATCTCGTAGTCGTGGCCGTGCTCGTCGGCGAGGGCGGCGAGTTCGTCGTCGAGGTCGGCGCGGCGAGCGTCGAACGGGCGGACGTGACGGTCGACGTGTCGGGTCTCCGCGGCGAGGGCATCACTGGTGAGTCCGACAGTCACGTCGCCGAGTTCGAACGCGCGCTCGAAGAGCTTCCGGTGGCCGTCGTGGATGGGGTCGAACGTGCCACCGAGAGCGACGTTCATGTCCCGGAGGTCGGCCCGGGCTCGTTTAGCAGTTTGGGTTCAGGTGTCGTCGTCGCGTTCGACGCCGGCTTCGCCCTCGACTTCGGCGTCCGCGTCGTCGACCGCTGCGTCGACGTCCGCCTCGACGTCGACGGCTTCCTCGCCGTCGCCGGCCGTGGCCTCGACGCTCACGTCTGCGTCGACCTCGGCCTCGTGGTCGCCGGCTTCGGCCTCGACGGTGCGACCGCCCTCGACCTCGATGCGGACGGGGGCGTCGCTGTCGTCCTCGCTGGCGCCGTCGCGGTCGAGGCGCGCGTCGAGGTTGAACACCGTGTTGAGTTCGCTCTGGACGCGGCCGACCGCGCCGGAGACGAGGTCGCTCGGGGGAATCGCGGTGTACTCGTAGGGGTTGTTTCCGGCGCCCTCGGCCTGGCGTTTGCGGCGCTCGACCACGTCGTCCTCCGAGAGTTCCGCGAGCGCCTCCCGGACGGTCGACGGGTACAGTCCGGTGCCGTCCGCGACTTCGTCGCTCGTGCTCCAGGGGTGCTGGCGGAGGTAGACGAAGATGCGGGCGCGGGTCTCGGTGTCGAGCAGCCAGGCGAGGATGTCGACGACGCGCTCGTCGAACCCGGAGACGGCGCGCTCCTTGCCGTCTTCGAGGCGGTCTCGTGCCGTCCCTCGGTCGTCGTCAGATGGGTCCTCGGACATGCGTTGTTTCGTCTAGGACAAAAGCCCCGAGCGACAGAAAAAGCCTTCGCCGGCTGGCACAATCTTCTTCAGCCCCGCTCTCCCGTGCTAACACGTTCGACCACCCGTCCGCAGACGGGCCGGCCAGGAGACCATGAGCCAGGAGACCAGGAGCCCGGACGCAAACCTCGGACTGCTCGACGCGACGATGATCGGCATGGGCGCCATGATCGGCGCCGGCATCTTCGTGCTCACCGGCCTCGCAGCGGACATCGCCGGTCCCGCCGCTATCGTCGTGTTCGCTGCCAACGGCGCCGTCACGGCGTTCACGGCGCTGTCCTACGCCGAACTCGCTTCCGCCATCCCGAAGTCCGGCGGCGGGTACGCGTACGTCCGAGAAGTGTTTGCAGACCTCCCGTCGTTCCTGATGGGGTGGATGCTGTGGTTCGCGTACATGATCGCCGGCACGCTGTACGCCCTCGGGTTCGCGCCGAACTTCGTGGAGCTGCTGCACGTCTACGGCGTCGCGCCGAGTCCGGACGCGATCGGCGCAATCGGGCTGCCTGTCCTCGACGCCGCAGTGCCCGCGCTTCCGTTGCTTGCGCTCGCTGCCGTTCTGGCGCTGGTCGCTCTGAACGCCGTCTCGACGGCCGCCAGCGGGAGCGCGGAGACGATATTCACGCTCGTGAAAGTCGCCATCCTCGCGGTGTTCGTCGCGTTCGGCGCGACCAGCGACCTCTTCTCGACTGCGGAGTTCCAGCCGCTGTTCCCCGAGAGCGGGGGCGCGTACGCAGTGCTGCCCGCGATGGGTCTGACGTTCATCGCGTTCGAGGGCTACGACCTCATCACCACAGTCACCGAGGAGGTCGAGAACCCCCGCAAGAACATCCCGCGAGCCATCTTCCTCTCGCTCGTCGCGACCGTCGCGGTCTACATCGCCGTCGTCGTCGTCGCCATCGGCACGCTCGGCGCGGGCGGCCTCGCGAGCGCCGGCGAAGCCGGCATCGCCGCGGCCGCGACGACGTTCATGCCGGGGAACCTCCCGGTCATCCAGAACGGCGGCGTCGTGGTCGTGCTCGGGGCCGTGTTCTCGACGCTCACGGCGCTCAACGCCGTCGTCATCGCGTCCTCCCGTGTCGCCTTCGCGATGGGGCGCGAACGCCAACTACTCCCGCGGTTCGGCCACCTCCACCACCGGTACGGGACGCCGTTCGTGGCCATCCTCGTCTCCGGGGTCGTGATGCTCAGCGCGGTCGTCCTGCCCACGGAGAGCGCCGGTAACATGTCGAGTCTGTTCTTCCTCGTCTCCTTCGTCGTCGTGAACGCCGCCGTCGTTCGGCTCCGGCGGAACCGACCGGACATGACGCGGCCCTACGAGATTCCGCTCTACCCCGCGCCACCCCTGCTCGCCATCCTGTTGAACCTCGGACTGGCGGGCGTCCTCGTCACCCACCTCTGGACCGAGGACCCGGTCGCGCTCGCGCTGAGCGCTGGCTGGCTGGTCCTCGGTGCGGTGGCGTTCTACGCGCTGCGGGCGGTCCGCAGTGACGCCGACGAACAGTCCCAGCGAACCGACACCCCCACACCGACCGAAGACTGACAATGACACCCGGAACACTCGACGTCGTCGTCGCCGGCGGCGGACGCGTCGGCTTCCAGACCGCCCAGCGTCTCGCCGACCGCGGCCACGACGTCACTGTCCTCGAAGCCGACCCGAGCCGCTGTGAACGCATCAGTGACGCCTACGTCGCGACCGTCGTGGAGGGCGACGCGACCAACCCCCGCATCCTCGAACAGGCCGTCGGCGACGGCTGCGACGTCGTCGCCGGACTCACGGGGTCCGCGGGCGCGAACCTCGCGGTCTGCATGGAGGCCCGCGAACTCGCCCCCGACGCGCGAACGGTCGCACGCATCGACTCGAAGGACAAGGAAGCCTACGAGCGGTTCGTCGACGCCACGCTCTACCCCGAGGAAGCCGGCGCTCGCGCCGCCGTCAACGAGATTTCAGGGGGAGAAGTGTTCTCGCTGACTGAACACACCGGCGACCTCGACGTGATGCGGGTCGAAGTCGCGGAGCAGGCGCCGGGCGCCGGGAAGTCCCTCGCCGAGGTCCGGCTGCCGGAGGGCGCGCTCGTCGTCTCGGGCGGCGACGGCGACACCGTCGCCACCGCCGACACGACGCTCTCGGCGGGGGACGTGTACGTGGTCGCCGCCGAGCCGGCGGTCGTCGACGAAGTGATGAATCTGCTCCGCGGCTAGAGAACCAGCGACTCGTAGAGCGCGCGCTCGCCGCGTTCGTCCAGCAGTCGGCGCTGGCGCTCGCTCCCGGACGCGGCGTCGTAGACGTCTCGGATGCCGGAGACGCCGAGGCGCTCGCACTCTCGGTCCACGACCTCGCCCAGGTCGACCGTCCCGGACCCGTCTCGCGTCACGAACGACGACTCGTGGCCGTGCCTGGTCGCCCGCCACTTGTTCTCGTCGAGTAACTCCCGTCGGAGTCCGTCCACGGTGAAGGGGTCGGGGTGGTCCTCGTAGCGCTCGGCGTAGTCCGTCACAAGGGCGTGTGCGTACTCCGCGAACGCCGACACCACGTCGGGGTCGGCCTGCGCGTCCGGCGCGCGGACCTCCACCGTCCCGTGACCGGAGTGCGGCCGCACGTCGTACCAGAGTTCTCCGCGGTCCGCGATGCTGCCGTGTTCGACCATCCGCCGCTCGAACGCCTGGTACGCCTCGAAGGAGTCGAACGCCGTCGGCATCCCCGTGTTCGGTAGTCCCTCGAATATCTTCGCGCGCGCCGACGCCAGTCCCGTGTCGAAGCCGTTCCAGTACGGCGAGTTCGCCGACAGCGCCAGCATCACGGGCGTGTGCCACCGAAGCCGGTTCGCTACCCAGACCGCCTTGTCCGGGTCGTCGACGCCCACGTGGACGTGCAGCCCCGCCGTCGTGTTCCGGTGCTGGGGGTACTGGATGCGGTCGAGCTGCGAGCGATACCGGGGTTTCTCCGCGTGCTCGTGCTCGCGCCACCGCGCCCCCGGGTGGAGGCCGGCCGCAGCGATGCGGTAGTCGTACTCCTCGGCGTACGCCACCAGCGCCGCCCGCACGTCTTCGATTGCCGCAGCGGCCTCCCCCGGGCCGTCGAGTTTCGGCGTCTGCGTCTCGACGACGAACTTGAACAGCTCGTGGTCCACGCGGCCGTCCAGAATCTCCGGCGGGTCGCCCTCGTACACCAGTTCGTCGCTCCCCGCGGTGGGCACGCCGCGCTCGTCGACCACGAAGAACTCCTCCTCGACGCCCAGCGTCCCCGACTCCGCGAACGCCTCCGGCGAACCCACGTCCATGCTGGCCCCAGCTTTCACTTCGAGCGCGTAAATAGTTCTGGAACCGGCGGCGCGGGTCGTCTTCGGTCCGCCCGGGCCGTCACTTCGGGGTCGCGACGACCGCCAGGTGGTCGTCGTGGAACGGCTCCATTCGCTCGGTCGCCAGCACCTCGTAGCCCTCGCGGAGCTGGTCGAGGACGCGCTCGAAGACGTCCTCGGGCGCCTCGGTCACGTCCTCGCTGCGGGCCTTGACGGCGGCGACGAGCCGGCCGTCGTCGGCGAGGAACTGGCGGTTCGCCAGCGCCACGTCCGCCTGCCCGCGAGTCGCGACGTCCTGCACGATGGCGTCCAGCCCCGATTCCACGACGTGCGCGTACGTCTCGGGCTTCCTGGCGTCTTTCAACAGCGGGAAGAGGGTCTCGCGGGCCTCGGCGACGTCGAGGAGGTCCCGGACCGGCCGGGGCGCGAACTCGACGGCGTACGTCGGGCCAGCGAAGTCCGCGACGTGGCTCACCGTCGTGCCGTTCGCGGCGCCGAGGTAGAGGACGGAATCGCCGCCCGCGAGCCCGGTGTCGAGGCCGAGTTCGAGGGTCGCGCCGAGCTTCGAGCGGTGGGCGTCCCAGCGCCGCCAGCCGTCCACCACTGGCTCGCCGTACGCCGGCTCGCCGCGGGTCGAGAGGGCGTCGCCGCCGTCGAACGGCCGGCGTTCGACGCCGTCCGGGAGGCTCATTCGGTATCACGAGCGCGGATGCGCTCCATGCGTTCGTCGAGTTCGTCGCGGAGTTCGGGCCGCCGGTCCCCCGAGTAGTGGTCGACTCTGGCCGCTATCGAGAGCTTCCCGGCGAGGGCGCGCGCAGCGGACCCGCGCTCGCCGGGGTGCGTGCCGTGGACGTACTCGTGCGTGTAGATGACGCCGTGTTTCGGCGACGGCGCGTGGCCGCGGAGGTGCGCGAACAGCGCGTCCTCAGCGCCGAGCACCTGTACCGTCCCCGACGGCATCTTCGCCAGGTCGTCAAGGCTCCCGGCGAGCGCGATCAAGCGCGCGGCGAGCACCGGCCCGGCGAGCATCGAGAGGTTCGGGGCGACGGCGGGCGCCTGGGCTTCCACGAACTCTCGGACGCGCTCGCGCTCGTCGCCGAGGTCGGCCGCCCGCTGGCAGAGCGAGACGGCGCGCTCCTCGGCGAGCGTCTCCGGGTCGCGACCGGCGACCGCGCGCGCCCCGTCCACGCCCGCGTCGACGTCCTCGAAGAGACTGCCCGCCCACTCGACGGCGCGCTCGGCGACCTCGTTGGCGGCGTCCGAGAGGTCCGCCATCGCCCGCACCGCGTGGACGAGCTGCTGGTCGTCGGCGCGCTCGCGCTCCTGGACCGCCGCTCGCGTCCCCGCGACGGTCGCCTCACGCAGCAGTTCGTAGTACTCGTCCTCGTCGGCGGCGGCGCCAGCCTCGACGGCTCGCGCCGGCCAGTCGTCGGGGGCGTCCGCCCGGCCCTCCCGGACGACGTGGCCCGCGGCCTCGGGGTCCCGGACGTCGGTGTCCGCGAACCAGCCCTGCTCGGTCATGGCAGTCGATTCCCGCCGCGCGCGGTTAAACCTACCTCGCTGGCGGCGACCTGTCGGTGACGAGACGGGTACCCACGGTATTAACGTGGACGCCGCCGCTACACCGAACATCTACGAGCGATGACTGACGACGACAGCGGGCCGCCCGGCGACGCGGACAGCGACGTTCCACCTGTCTCACTCACCTGCGGCAGCGACGACAGCGACGACACCGACGGACACGTCACCGCGTGGAACGCCGCCGCCGCCGCCGCGACGGACCGCGAACACCTCGCCGGCGTCCGCTTCGACGACCTGCTCGTCGCCGAGGAACCGACTGGACTCGTCGACGCGGCGCGCCGGAACGGCGACGCGACTGTCGAAGCCGCGTTCGCGAACGCGCCCGGCGTGCAGTACGACTTCCACGCGACCAGGCTGGTCGACGGAACGGTCTCGATTCACGGCGCGGCTACCACGCCGCCGGACACGCTCGAAGAGTCCTGGGTCGACCGGGTCACGGACGCGTTCTTCGCCGTCGACGACGACTGGCGGCTCACGTACGTCAACGAGGAGGCCCGCGAGATTCTCGCGAGCGCCATGGGCACCGACTACTCCCGGCAGGAGGCCCTCGGCCGCCACCTCTGGACGGCGATTCCGGACGCCGTCGACACGCCGTTCTACGACCAGTACCAGGAGGCGATGGCGTCACAGGAGCCCGCGTTCTTCGAGGAGTACTACGAGCCCCTCGACGCCTACCTCGAAGTGCGGGCGTTCCCGTCCGCGTCCGGGCTCTCCGTGTACTTCCGGGACGTCACCCGGCGCCGGGAGCATTTCGAGACGCTGGAGGAACGCGAGCGCGTGCTCCGCCGGCTCTACGAGGTGACGTCGGCGGGCGACCGCCCGTTCGAGGACCGCGTCGAGACGCTGCTGGAAGTCGGCTGTGAGTTCCTCGGCGTCGACTACGGCACGCTGTCCCGCATCTCGGGCGACGACTACCAGTTCGAGTACGTCCACGCGCCGCCGGACGCGGACCTGGAGCCCGGCGACGTGGTGCCGGTGGAGACGACGAACTGCGAGCGCGCCGCGACGACGGAGGAGACGCTCGTGCTGGCGAACGTGCAGCGCGACGCCCCCGACCTCGCGGGTCGCGCCGGCGGTGGCGATGAGAGCATCTCGTCGTACCTCGGTGCGCCGATACTCGTCGAGGGCGACGTCTACGGGACGTTCTGCTTCTACGACACGGCCCCCCGCGAGGAGCGCTTCGACGACTGGGAGGTGACTGTCGTCGACCTGATGGGGCAGTGGGTCGCGAACGAACTCACCGACCGCCGCATCCGGGACCGCCTGGAGCGCCAGAACGAGCAACTCGAGGACTTCGCGTCCATCGTCTCCCACGACCTCCGGAACCCCCTGAACGTCCTCGACGGCTCGCTCGACCTCGCGGCTGAGTCCGGCGACCCCGAGGACTTCCAGCGGTGCCGGCGCGCCGTCGACCGCATGAACGCGCTCGTCGAGGACTTGCTCGCGCTGGCGCGCACGGGCGACTCCGTCTCGGAGTCCGAGTCGGTCGACCTCGCTGCCGTCGCGCGGGACGCCTGGGAGACCATCGAGAACGACGGCGCGGCACTGGACGTCCAGACCACTCGGTGCGTGTCCGCTGACCGGAGCCGCCTCCAGCAGTTGCTCTCGAACCTCTTCCGGAACGCCCTCGAGCATGGCTCCGCGAGCCCCGACTCGCAGACCCGGCAGAACGACGGCGAGGGTGCCGACGGCGGACGCGAACCGGTCGTGACTATCTCTGTCGGCGACACCGACGACGGCTTCTACGTCGCCGACGACGGCCCCGGCATCCCGGCCGAGGCGCACGACGACCTCTTCGACCACGGCTTCACTACGAGCTCGGACGGCACGGGGTTCGGACTCAGCATCGTCGCGGACGTCGCGGACGCCCACGGCTGGACGGTGACGGCCACCGACAGCGCCGCGGACGGCGCGCGCTTCGAGTTCACGGGCGTCGAGGGCGCCTCGGAGATTTAAGCCGTTCCGGCGACTCGCTCACGCCATGAGCCAGCAGTCCGACGCCGCGAACGCCCCGGGCGACGCGGACCGGCCGGACCTCTCGGACCTCTTCGACGAACTGGAGGACCTCGACGACCACGTCGACAGCGAGGAAGCCCGGACGCAGCTCCGTGAGGCCAAGGAGGTCGCCACGGACATGCGGTCCGACGGAACGTTCGGCCAGATCATCTACGGCTTCGACCGCAACGACGCCGCGGAGGCCGCGCTCGGCAGCCTCCTGTTCGGCTTTCCGATGGCAGTGGAAGGCGGCACGAACGAGGTTGGCGCGTTCGTCGCTCGGTCGCCGTGGCTGCTCGCTGGCGTCGTCGCTGCGACAGTCGCCATCGTCCACGTCGTCCTCTACGTCGCGGAGTTCCAGGACGTCCGGGTCGCCGACCCGCTGCTCGGGTTCGTCCCCCGACGGCTGGCGGGCGTCCTCGCCGTCTCGCTCGGCACGGCCGCGGTCCTGTTGACCGGCTGGGGTCGTCTGGCGGGCGACGAACCGGTCGTCGCACTGGGTACCGTCCTCGTGGCGTGGGTTCCGATGGCCATCGGCGCCGCCCTCGGCGACATCCTGCCCGGGTCGTGACCTCGATTCGTCGATTCCCCGGGGACGCTGCCGAAAGACAATGGTTAAAACGCGTCCGGGCGATATCGTTTGTATGAGCGAAGCCTCGCAGGCGCGCAAGTGCGTCTCCTGTGGCATCAACATCTCCGGCACCACCGCCGCGTCGTTCAAGTGCCCGGACTGCGGCCAGCAGATTTACCGCTGCTCGAAGTGCCGCAAGCAGAGCAACCTCTACGAGTGCCCCGACTGTGGGTTCCGGGGGCCGTAACCATGGGGAAGGTCGCCGCCGTCCTCAAGGTCATGCCCCAGAGCCCCGAAATCGACCTGGACGACCTCCAGGAGTCCCTCTCGGAGTCTCTCCCGGAAGGCGCGAAGATCAACGGGACCGACACCGAGGAGGTCGCGTTCGGGCTGACCGCGCTCCTCACCACCGTCATCGTGCCGGACGACTCCGGCGGGACGGAAGCCGTCGAGGAGGCGTTCTCGAACGTCGAAGACGTCGAGTCCGTCGGCGTCGAGGAAGTCGGCCGCATCTGAGCGCGCCGATTCTCGCGGGTTTCTCAGTTCGACAGCGACGCGTGTAGCTCGCGGACGTCCGCGTCCGTGGCGTCGACGGGGCCGCCGTGGAACGCCAGCACGCCCTCGACGTCGAGGGCCCCGAGTCGCGCGACCGAGTCGTGGGCTGCGCTCAGGTCGTCTGTGAAGTCGGGAATCGGGCCGGCCAGGGCGCCGTCGTCGGCGGTGAGCGCGTCGCCCGCGAGCAGGAAGTCTCGGTCGGGGAGGTACAGCGAGACGTGGCCCTCGGTGTGGCCGGGCGTCTCCACGACGCGGAGCGGCCCGGCGTCGGTGCTGAGTTCCGTCCCGTCAGTGACGCGCACGTCCACCTCTGCCGGCGGGTAGGCGCTGCCGCCGCGGGGCTCGCGGTCGCCCTCGACGACGGCCGAGTCGCCGATGGGCGCGATAATCGTCGCGTCCGTCTCCTCGGTGAGCGCCGCGAGACAGCCGGCGTGGTCGCTGTCCTCGTGCGTGATGACGACGTACTCGACGTCGCGCAGTCGGAACTCCTCGTCGTCGAGGGCGGCCTCGAGGGCGTCGAGGTGGCCGGGGAGCGTCGTGTCCACGAGCGCGAGGCCGTCGTCCGTCTCGACGCCCGCCGGGTGGTAGGTGGCCTCTCGGCCGTCGCGGTCGACCGTGACGGGGAACGCGTAGACGCTAGGTGCGAGTCGCATACCGCTACCTACGGCGGCTCGGGGGAAAGCAGTAGGGGGCGTAGAGCGGCGGGCCAGACGGGGGGACTACGCCGTCTCCAGAGCGGCCTCGATGGCCTGCTGGAGGTCGTCTTTGAGGTCGTCGACGTGCTCGATGCCGATACTCGCCCGAATCAGGCCGTCAGTGAGGCCGGCGGCCTCCCGCTCTTCTTTCGGGATGGCGGCGTGCGTCATCGCCGCGGGCTGCTCGATGAGCGACTCGACGCCGCCCAGGGACTCGGCGAGCGTGAACACCTCGGTCTGGCTGACGAACTCGCTGGCCTCGTCGAGGCTGGCGTCCAGTTCGAAGGAGAGCATCCCGCCGAAGTCGTCCATCTGTTCGGCCGCGAGTTCGTGGTCGGGGTGGTCTTCGAGGCCGGGGTAGTACACCCGACTGACGTGCTCGTGGTCGTCGAGCCACTCGGCGAGTTCGGCGGCCGTGTCGCAGTGGCGGTCCATGCGCACCCCGAGGGTCTTCGTGCCGCGCAGGACGAGGAAGCAGTCGAACGGGCTGGGCGTCGCGCCGACGGAGTTCTGGTAGAACCCGAACTGCTCGTCGAGGTCCTCGTCGTCCGTGACGAGCGCGCCGGCGACCAGGTCGGAGTGACCGCCGAGGTACTTCGTGAGGCTGTGGCAGACGACGTCCGCGCCGAACTCCAGGGGTCGCTGGAGGTACGGCGTCGCGAACGTGTTGTCCACGGCGCAGACGGCGTCGTGCTCGTGGGCGATATCGGAGAGCGCGCCGATGTCGTTGACGTTCATCAGGGGGTTCGTCGGCGTCTCCACCCAGACGAGTTCCGTCGAGTCGCGCATCGCCGCCCGGACCGCGTCGAGGTCGGTCGTGTCCACGAAGTCGAAGTCCACGTCGTAGTCCTCGTAGACCTGCGTGAAGATGCGGTGGGTGCCGCCGTAGACGTCGTCGCCCGCGACGACGTGGTCGCCGGACTCGAGGAGGTTCAGGACAGTGTTGATGGCGCCCATCCCCGAGGAGAACGCGCGGCCGTACTCGCCGCCCTCCAGGCTCGCGAGGTTGTCCTCCAGGTCGTCACGCGTCGGGTTCCCGGTCCGGGAGTACTCGTAGCCCCGGTCCTCGCCGGGGCCGTCCTGGACGTAGGTGGAGTTCGCGAAGATAGGAGTCATCAGCGCGCCCGTCTCCTCGTCGGGCTCCTGGCCCGCGTGGATGGCGCGCGTCTCGAAGCGCTCGTCGCCGTCGTCGTCACTCATGCGTGGACGGTCGCCCGCCCGGGAGTTAGGTCTGTTCGTTCCGGGACTGCCGGCACCGACCCGCGTTCAGTCGCGGTGGCCCAGGTCGCGGTCGAGTCCCTCGGCTCGCCCCGGAACGAGATGGCTGTACGCGACGCGACACTCGGGTCGTCGCTCCCGGTCAGTTCCCCGTCGTTCGCGGGCACGGGGGCGTCGTACGACCCGCCGGCGAACGCGTCCTCGGCCGCCCGGTCGCTCTCCGCCCCGTTCGGCGTCTCGACCGAGCCACTGGAGGTGCACAGGTATCGACTGGCGCCGAAACAGCCGCTCGCGGGCGCCGTCACAGCCACGCCCAGCAGCGCCCGTCGCCACCCCGAAACGAACACATAACTAAGTGGCCACTGCGCCGAACTCGGCTGTGCCCTTCGACAGGCTCCGGGCGCTCGTCGGCTGCCGCGCCGAGACGCTCCGCGAGTGCCGCGTCTGCGGGACGACACTCGGTGACGACGCGACGGAGTGTGCAGTCTGCGGGTCGACGGAGATCGCGACCTACGAACTCTGAGGGCGCCCCGACCGCCTCGGCGCCGGCCGGAGGACGGTCGGACCCGTAACGGTTCTTTTTTAACTGCGACGGCAGTATTGGCGTGCATACGACCATGCCGAACTCCAACGGACCTCTCAGCAACAGTGGTGGGAAGCTCACGAACGAACCGCGCGAGCGGGGGATGTCGCCGCCCCAGCGCGCCATCGCAGACTTCGACGAGGGCCAGAAGGTCCACCTGAAAATCGACCCGAGTGTGCAGGACGGCCGCTTCCACCCGCGGTTCAGCGGCCAGACCGGCACCGTCGTCGGCACGCAGGGCGCCGCGTTCAAAGTCGAAATCAACGACGGCGGGATGGACAAGGTCCTCATCGCGGGCGCGGCCCACCTTCGCGCGCAGGAGGAGTAATGACTATCTTCAAGGAGACAGTCGAGACGGAGCCGCTGACGGTCTCGGAGGCCAAGGAGCTGCTCTCCGAGGTCGAGGCCGAGCGAGCGCTCGACGAGGACCGCGAACTGCGGTTCGAGCTGGCGCGGGCCATCGAGCACACCAACCGGTTCGCGGTACTGGAGCCCGAGGAGTCCCGGGAGTTCGTCGGTGAACTACTGGACCTCGACGTCCTCGACGACGAGTCGGTCGCGTACAAGATCGTCGACCTGCTGCCCCGGACGCGGACGGAGCTACGGGCGGTGTTCGCGAACGAACGCTACGCGCTGTCCGGCGACGAGCTGGACGAGATTCTGGACGTCGTCGCGAAGTACGCCTAGGTGCCGACCGTTTAAGTGTCGGCTGGGCGTACGGCTTCGTATGAGTGATACGTCTTCGACGGACGACGAGGAGCACGCCGTCGTCTTGGACTTCCTCGCGCACGGCCGATCGGACGGCCGGAGCTACGGGGACGGCGCCGTGGCCTACGCGGTCTCTACCGCCGACTTCACCCTCTACGAACTGAGTCTGGCGGGCGACGCCGACATCTCTATTCTCGACCGCGTTCGAGTGCGGCCGGACTTCGAAGGCGGCATCGAGCGCGGCCACACCGTCGAGTACGACGACCTCTCCGACGGCGCGCGCTCGGAACTCGACTACGTCGTCGAGGATGTCGTGGACGCCAACGAGCAGCGCTTCGTCGACTTCTACAACGAGGCCCAGCCCATCTCGCTGCGGCTCCACCAGCTGAACCTCCTGCCGGGCATCGGCGACAAGCTCCGCGACAACATCCTCGACGAGCGCAAGCGCCACGGGCCTTTCGAGAGCTTCGAGGACGTCGGCGACCGCGTCGACGGCCTGCACAACCCCCGGGAGGTCATCGTGGAGCGCATCCTCGACGAGATCCGAGACGACGACCTGAAGTACTACAACTTCGCGACCTCGTAGCGGGGGGTTTAGGGGAGGTGAGGGGATACACTCGCCAATGACTGCTTCGCGGGACCCGGACGCGCTGATTCGACGAGCGGGGCGACCCGACCCCGAGTTCGACCAACACTTCCTGGTCGACGACCGGGTGCTGGACCGGATTCCGTCGTACGCCGAGGCCTTCGACCGCAGCCACGTCCTCGAAGTGGGGGCGGGAACGGGCGCGCTCACCGACCGGCTGCTCGCGGTCGCGGACCGCGTGACCGCCGTCGAGCGCGACGCAGACTACGCCGCGTTCCTCCGGGAGGAATTCGCCGACGAGATCGCGGCCGGCGACCTGACTGTGTTGCAGGGCGACGCCCTCGACGTCGACCTGCCCGAGTTCTCGTGTTCGGTGTCGAATCTGCCGTACGGCGTCTCCAGCGAGGTGACGTTCCGGCTGCTGCCCGAGGGCGAACCGATGGTCCTGATGTACCAGCTGGAGTTCGCCGAGCGCATGGCGGCGGCGTCGGGGACGAGTGACTACGGCCGGCTGTCGGTGGCCGCCCAGCACTACGCGGACGTGGAACTGGTCGAGACCGTCCCCGCGGAAGCCTTCGACCCCCAGCCGCGGGTGCAGAGCGCGGTCGTCCGGCTGACGCCGCGCGCGCCGGACTACGAGGTCGGCGACGAGGCGTTCTTCCTCGACTTCGTGAAGGCGCTGTTCACGCAGCGCCGGAAGACCACGCGAAACGCCATCCGGAACACCGCCCACATCTCGGGGCTCTCGGACGCGGACGCGGTCGTGGACGCCGTCGAGGAGTCCGTGCTCGACCAGCGCCCCGGAAATCTCGACCCGGCGACGTTCGCGGCGCTGGCGAACGTCGCGCTCGGCATCGAGCGAGGTGGAGGTGCGTGACCGGACTGGGCGCCGTGATCGGCCTGCTCGGTGACCTGTCTGCCGCCGAGCGCGCCGTCTGGTCGGTCGTCGCAGTCGCGGCGCTGGCGGGCGCGCTGTGGCTGGCGCGCCGCGAGTTCGGACGCCGGGAGTCGCGGGTAGTGCGCGTGGCGGTCGCGGTGCTGTCACTGGCCGCCGTCGGCGGCGTCGTCGCGGCGCTTGTCGTGGTGTGGGGCCTCGAATCAGAAGCGCTGGAGCGCGTCGAGGGGCTCCAGGTAGGGGCCGCGGTCGTCGTCCGGCTGGCGCTGACGATGGGCTTCTTCGCCGCGGTGTACGTCGCGACGGGGCTGCTCGACAGGACAGTCGAACGCCTCACGAAGACCCAGGACGGCGTGACCGACCACCAGGCCGAGATTCTGTTCCGCATCCTCCAGATCACGATGTACGTCGCGGCGCTGGTGGCCGCGCTCGGCTTCTGGAACGTGAACCTCGGTGGCCTGCTCATCGGCGCCGGGTTCGCTGGTATCGTGCTCGGGATGGCCGCCCGGCAGACGCTGGGCGCGGTCATCGCGGGCCTGGTGTTGATGTTCTCGCGGCCGTTCGAGATCGGGGACTGGGTGAAAATCGGAGACAAGCACGGCATCGTCACGGACATCACCATCGTGAACACGCGGCTGCAGACGTTCGACGGCGAGTACGTGATGCTGCCGAACGACCTCGTGGGGTCGAACGAGGTCGTGAACCGTTCGCGGAAGGGGCGGCTGCGCATCCACGTCGAGGTCGGCGTGGACTACGGGACGGACGTGGAGCACGCGATGGACGTGGCGAAGTCGGCGTTGAGCGACCTCGACGACGTGCTGTCAGTGCCGCGGCCGCAGGTCGTCCTGAAGGAGATGGCCGACTCGGCGGTCGTCCTGGACATGCGGGTGTGGATCGACAAGCCGAGTTCGCGGCGGCGCTGGCGCGCCCAGACGGCCGTCATCCGCGAGGTGAAGGCGGCCTTCGAGGCGGAAGGCATCAAGATTCCGTTCCCGCAGCGCGAGGTGTCGGGTCGCGCCGAGACCGGTGGCTTCCGGGTGCGCGAACAGCCGGCCGGAGACGGCGATACCGGAGACGCTACGGCGGCCAGGGAAGTGGAGGGTGAGGATGACTGACCTCGCGGACCGACGCGGAGCGGGCGCGGAGGTGTACCAGCCGGCGGAGGACACCCACCTGTTGGCGGACGCGGCGGTCGGAGAGATTCCGTCGCGGGCCCGCGTACTCGACGTCGGAACCGGCTCGGGGTACGTCGCGGCGACGGTGCGCGACGAGACGGGCGCCGACGTGGTGGGGGCGGATTTGAATCCGTTCGCGGTGCGGCAGGCGGCCGACCGGGGCGTGCCGGTAGTGCGTTCGGACCTCGTGTCGCCGTTCCGGGCGGACGCCTTCGACGTGGTGGTCTTCAATCCGCCGTACCTGCCGCGGGACGAGGACGCCGAGCGCGACGACTGGATGGAGGTCGCGCTCTCCGGCGGCGAGACCGGGCGGGAAGTCGTCGAGGACTTCTTCGACACCGTGGGCCGGGTGCTCGCGCCCGAGGGCTTCGCGCTCGTGCTCGTGAGCACTCTGACGGGCGTCGAGGAGGTCGTCGAGTACGCGGGCGAACGCGGGTTCTCGGCGGCGGCCATCCGAGAGGAGTCGTTCCCGTTCGAGACGCTGACCGTCCTCAAGCTCCGGAGATAACCTGGAAGAATATTCTCGTAGAGAAAATATTAAACAGGGGAATGGCGTAGCGTGTCGTAGATGACACACATCGCCACCACGCCCGGTCTGTTTCCGCTGCCCGACGACGCCAAGGAGGGGCTGTCGGACCTGAAGGGCCACCAGAAGGGCGACCTCGTCTCCGGCGACGAGTCCGCTGAAGTATCGGCGGTCTACGACGACGTCCGCGAGGAACTGGTCGCCGTCCAGCGGGACGCCGGACTCGACCGAATCGTCGAGGGGCAGGCGCGCTGGGACGACATGCTCGCCCACCCGCTGACCGTCCACGACAACGTCTCGCCCGGCGGCATCGTGCGCTACTACGACAACAACAACTTCTACCGCGACCCCGTCGTCGAGGGCGAGCTGACGTTCTCCGGAGACCTCGCCGCCGACCTCGAAACCGCGTCCGAACTCACCGACGACCTCCAGGCGGTCGCGCCCGGTCCGTACTCGCTGGCGGACCTCGCGACCGACGAGCACTACGGCGACGACGCGGACTTCCAGGCCGCCGTCGCCGACTTCCTCGCGGCGGAGCTCGAAGCGGTCCCGGACGCCGTCGAGACGGTGTTCCTCCTGGAGCCGTCGCTCGTGGAGAATTCCCCCGGTGACGGCGCCGACGAGCGCGCCAGCGACGCCATCGACACCGTCGCCTCCGCCATCGACGCCGACGTGGTCGCCCACCCCTACTGGGGCGCGCTCGACGAGAAGGTCCACGCCCACCTGCTGGACGCCGACGTCGACGCCATCGGCTACGACCTCGTGGCGAACCACGACGACAACGTCTACAACGTCGCCGAGTACGGCACCAAGGACTCCGTCGCGCTGGGCGTGGTCGACGGCCAGAACACGCTCGTGGAGTCCCCGGACACCATCACCGAGCGCGTCGACTGGTTCGAGGGCCGCGTCCCCAACGACTTCGAGGACGTCTACGTCACAGCGAACACGGGGCTGTTCTACCTGCCGGTGAACCGCTTCGAGGAGAAGCTGCGGGCGCTCGGCGCCGCGACCAGCGACGAATCTGTCGAGGAAGCGGAGGTGGAAGCATGAGCGGAAACCGCGAGCAATTCCGGCCCGAGGACCACCCGAACGACCACTTCCTGCTGACGACCGTCGTCGGCTCCTACCCGAAGCCGAAGTGGCTCGACCGCTCGAAAGACCTCCTCGAAGACGAGGACGCTGACTTCGGCGCGGACGAGTGGGACGAAGCCAAGGACGACGCCGCCCGACTCATCACTGAGGAACACGAGCGCGCCGGCCTCGACGTGGTCGTGGACGGCGAGATGCGGCGCAACGAGATGGTGGAGTTCTTCGCCCACCGCATCGACGGCTACGAGTTCAACGGCCCCGTCAAAGTCTGGGGCCACAACTACTTCGACAAGCCCAGCGTCGTCGACGAGGTCAGCTACGACGAGTCCTGGCTCGTCGACGAGTACGAGTTCACCGCCAGCGTTGCCGACCGCCCGGTGAAGGTCCCCATCACGGGACCGTACACGCTCGCGAACTGGAGCTTCAACGAGGCCTACGACGACGAGGAGAGCCTGGCCTACGACCTCGCGGACCTCGTCAACGAGGAAATCGAGAAGCTCGTCGACACCGGCGCGCGCTACATCCAGATCGACGAGCCCGCGCTCGCGACGACGCCCGACGACCACGCCATCGTCGGCGAGTGCCTCGAACGCATCGCCGCCGGCATCCCCGACGACGTGCGCATCGGCCTCCACGTCTGCTACGGCGACTACTCCCGCATCTACCCCGAGATTCTGGAGTTCCCCGTCGACGAGTTCGACCTCGAACTCGCGAACGGCGACTACGAGCAGCTCTCGGTCTTCGAGGACCCCGAGTTCACGGCCGACCTCGCGCTCGGCGTCGTCGACGCCCACGTCGCCGACGTCGAGTCCGTCGAGGAAATCGAGGCGAACATCCGGAAAGGCCTGGAGGTCGTGCCGCCCGAGCAGCTGACCGTCAGCCCCGACTGCGGCGTGAAACTGCTGCCCCGCGAGGTCGCCTACGGGAAGATGGCGAACCTCGTCGAAGCCGCCCGGAACGTCGAAGCCGACCTCGACACCGGCGACATCGACGTCTCGGCACCGACCCCGGCGGACGACTAGCGGCCCTCGCTGCGCAGGTCGTCGATGTGACGGCCGCAGACGACGCCCGCCGCCACCAACTCCTCGTGGTCGTCGTTCTCCTTGTCCGCGCCCGCCAGCGGCCCCGTGTACTCCACGAGGTCGTAGTCCGCAGGCCCCCCGCAGTACATACACGTCTCGTCGTCCAGCTCGTCCAGCAGGTGTTCCGCGACGCACTGCTCGCAGACGCCCACTCGGTCCCCGTCGACCAGCCGATAGGTCCCACCCGTCTGGTTGCACACTGCACAGTCCATACCCGCCGGTGACGCGGGAGCGCCAAGAGTCTACGGGCCCGACGACAGCCGGAAGCAGAGCTACGCGGGTGGACCGTCCGCTGCTGCAAAAAGGACCGCGCCGTCAGTGGTCCGCGGCGTCCTCGTAGACCCAGGAAGACGCGTCGCGCTCCCAGTCCACGAGTTCGTCGTCGTCGAAGAAGAGGGCGATTTCGCGCTCGTTGGCGCCCTCGTCCTCGTGGTCGCTGCCGTGGATAATGTTGTGGCCGAGGTCGTTCCCGTAGTCGCCGCGGATGGTACCGGGCGCGGCCTCCTTGGCGTCCGTCGCACCCATCATCTGGCGGACCTGACGGGTGGCGTCGGCGCCCTCCCAGACCATCGCGAACACGGGCCCGGACGTGATGAACTCGACGAGACCGTCGAAGAACGGCTTGCCCTCGTGCTCGGCGTAGTGCTCGTGCGCGAGGTCCTCGCTGATCTGCATGAACTTCCCGCCGACCATCTTCAGGCCCTTGTCCTCGAGCCGGCCGACGATGTCGCCGATGAGCCCACGCTGGACGCCGTCGGGCTTGACCATCACGAACGTGCGCTCGTCGTGGTGGCTCATCTAGTTGCCCTCCTCGGTCTCCTCTTCCTCGGTCCACTCGACGTCGCGCGGCTCGCGGCCGAGGTCGGCGTTCTTCTCGCACTTCGCCGAACAGAAGTGCACGGTACTCCCGTCGTTGTGGACGTACATCGTCCCCGTTCCGGGCTCGATGTCCGCCCCACAGTAGTCACAGCTTCGAGTCTGAGGCATCACCGACCACCGATGGAGTCCGCCTCGCGTGCTGTCTCCTTGAGCTGGATGACGTCACCAACTCGGACGGGGCCCAGGACGTTCCGCGTGATGATGCGGCCCTGGTTGCCACCCTCCTGGATGCGACACTTCACCTGCATCGCCTCGCCGTGCATCCCGGTCTTGCCGACGACCTCGATGACTTCGGCGGGCGTGGCACCCTCTTCGGATTCCTCTGCACTCATGGGTAGTTACTGCAGGTCCTCGACCTTCGTCGAGATGTCTTCGATGTCCTCGTCGGCGTCGCCGGCGTCGACGACGGCGGCGGCCGCGGAGCCGACTTCGAGGCCGGCGGCGTTGCCGAGCTCGTCCTGCGTCTCCACGAAGACGACCTGGATCCCCTTCTCGGCGGCGAGTTCGGGGAGGTGCATGACGATCTCCTCGGGGGAGACGTCCTCCGCGACGAACACGATATCGGCGTTGCCGCGCTCGACGGCCTTCGTCGTCTCGTTGGTGCCTTTCTTCACGCTACCGGTGTCGCGAGCCACTTCGAGCGCTTCGAGGGCTCGCTCCTGGAGGTCTGCTGGAACGTCGTAGTCTACGTATACTGGCATTGTGTTCACCTATTCCCGCGGACGGGCTTGCGCTCAGGGCCGCGGAGAGACATCCGTGCGGCCCCGGAGCATCATCGACCCCCGCAGGCTGTATCCCAACACTGGGTCGCCCTCCCGTAAAAGCGCTTTCAATGCCGTCGGGCCGTGTCACGTCGGCACAGCCCGGACGAAACGCCCTTGCCGACCCCATCCCAATCGGGAGGCGATGGACACCGCGGCCGCCCGCGACCTGTTGGCCGAGGCCGAGCGAGCGAACGAGCGCCGCGTCGTCGTCCTCGCTGGCGACCGGGGCGCCGGTCTCGCGGCCGCAGACCGCCTGCTCGACGCGCTCCCGATTGCACTGACGGAGACGAGTCTCGTCTCGACCAGCGACGACCTGGCCTGCGAGCACGTCCCGGTGCGGAACGCCGGCCGCCTGCTCGGCACGACCAGGAACGCCGTCGTCGTCGACTGCCACGACGACTGCCGGCCGAACGCGCTCGGGCGCGTCGCGGGCGCCGTCGACGGCGGCGGCCTCCTCGTCCTCGTGACTCCGGACCTCGACGACTGGCCGACCCGCCGGGACGCCTTCGACGAGGGGCTCGCGGTCCCGCCGTTCGACACCGGAGACGTGACCGGACGGTTCCGCCGCCGGTTCGTCGACACGCTGCGCGCACACCCCGGCATCGCCATCTACGACGTCGACAGCGACACCGTGGAGCGCGACGGCCACACGAACCCGGCACCCCGAATCCGCGAACCGCTTTCAGCCCCCCCGGAGTCGGCAGCCTTCCCCCGCGAAGCCTACGGAGCCTGCCTGACTGCCGACCAGATGGACGCACTCGCGACCTTCGAGTCGCTCCGAGAACCCGGCCACGCCGTCGTCGCGGACGCCGACCGCGGCCGCGGGAAGTCCAGCGCCGCCGGCCTCGCCGCCGCCTGCCTCGCCCGCGACGGCCTGGACGTGCTCGTCACCGCACCCGGCCGCCGGAGCGCCGCCGAACTGTTCGTTCGGGCCCGCGAGCTGCTCGGGGACTTAGACGGCCTCGCGAGCGACGGCGACACCGTCGAGACGACGACGGGCGGCCGCATCCGGTTCGCGAAGCCCCCCGAGGCCGCCGACCTGCCAGGTGACCCCGACGCCGTCTTCGCGGACGAGGCGGCCGCGATTCCCGTTCGCCTGCTCGAATCGCTGCTCGACTGTCCGCGGCTGGCGTTCACGACGACCGTCCACGGTTACGAGGGCGCGGGCAGAGGGTTCGACGTGCGGTTCCGGGACCGGCTCGCAGAGACCGACCACGACGTCCACGAGGCGTCGCTCTCGGACCCCATCCGGTACGCCGGCGGCGACCCCGTGGAGGCCTGGGCGTTCCGCGCGCTGCTGCTGGACGCCCGCCCCGCCGTCGACCCCCTGGTCGAGGACGCGGCTCCCGAGACCGTCGAGTACGCCTCGCTCTCCGGCGACGACCTCGCCGGCGACGACCACCTCCTCCGGGAGGTATTCGGGCTGCTCGTCTACGCTCACTACCGCACGGAGCCAAACGACCTCGCGCGCCTGCTGGACGCCCCGAATCTCGGCGTGCGCGCACTGCTCGCCGACGGCCACGTCGTCTCGGTCGCGTTGCTCGCCCGCGAGGGCGGTCTAGGTGCCGAGTTGCGGGCCGCGATGTACGACGGCGAGCGCGTGAAAGGCAACATGATTCCGGACGTGCTCACCAGCCAGCTCCGCGACGAGGACGCCGCCGTCCCGTTCGGCTACCGCGTCATGCGCATCGCGACCCACCCCGCAGTGCGCTCCCGGGGTCTCGGCTCGCGGCTGCTCGGCGAGGTCCGCGCCGAGTTCGAGCACGAGGCCGACTGGCTCGGCGTCGGCTACGGCGCCACCCCCGAGTTGCTGTCGTTCTGGGCGGCGAACGGCTACGGCACCGTCCAGCTCTCCACGACGCGCAACGACACCAGCGGCGAGTACTCCGCCATCATGCTCGACCCGCTCTCCGAGGCGGGTCGCGCGCTCCACGACCGCCACGCCGCCTGGTTCGCCGACCGCATCGCGGGCGTGCTCTCGGACGCGCTTCGGGACATCGACCTCGACGTCGCCCGGGCCGCCCTCCGGGCCTGCGACGCGTCGCCGGAGCTCGAACTCGGCGACCGCGACTGGCGCGTGGTCGCGGGCGCCGCTCACGGGCCCGGCATGTACGGCATCGACCCCGCGCCGTTCTGGCAACTGGCCGTCCGCCACCTCGTCGCCGGCGACGCCGACCTGCTCTCCGCGGACGAGGAACGCCTGCTCGTCGGGAAGCTCCTGCAGGCCCGTCCCTGGGACGGCCTCGCCGACCTGCTGGGCTACCACTCCACGAGCCAGGCGATGCGCGCGCTCGGCGACGCCCTCCGCCCGCTCGTCGCCGAGTACGGCACGGAGGCCGCACGCGACGAACTCCGTCGTTTCGAGGACTGACGGCACCCTCCGGGCCTGCCGCCACGCTGAAGGCGCCGGCTCCCCCGTCTCCCTGCATGGACTTCTTGGTCGCGGCCGCGTTCGCGCTGCTCGTCCTCGGCGTGTTCGGCAGCGTCCTCCCGCTGCTCCCGAGCGGCGCGCTCTCGCTCGTCGGTCTGCTCGGCTACTGGTGGCAGACGGGACAGCCCGGTCCGCTGTTGCTCGCCGCGCTCGTCGGCGTCTCGGTGCTCGCCGTCGCCGTCGACTGGCTGGCCGGATTCGTCGGTGCGCGCGCCAGCGGCGTCGACACGCGAACGTCGATACTCGCGGGGCTGGTCGGGTTCGTGTTGCTGTTCCCCGGCGGCCCGCTCGGCCTCCTGCTCGGCGTGGCGGGCACCGTCTTCGCCGTCGAACTCCGTGAGAAGCAGGACGTCGAGGCGAGCGCGCGCCGCGCCGCCTACGCGACGGTCGGCGTCGTCGCGTCGGCCGGGATGCAGGTCGTGTTGACCGCCGTCGTGCTCGGCGCCGTGCTCTGGGTGCAGTTCCTCTGACTACGGGTGCGTGTAGTACGCCACGGACTCCTCGGGGCTGTGGCTGTCGACGCGCGCGAATCCGACGCGGACGAACTGCACGACGGTGTCGGTCGCCTGGTCGACGAACCCGGGTTCGGCGTAGCCGGTCGCGTCGCCGTCCATCGTGCGCAGTCGAACCTCGACGTTGTCGTCGGCGGGCACCCAATGCACCACGTCGACGCCCTCCTCGCGGACGATGTCGATGTCCGCGTCGAGGAACTCGAAGCGCTCGCCGTCGTAGCGCACCGGGCCGTAGGCCTTCAGCCAGACGCGGTCGCCCTCGTCGGGGAGGTCCGCGGCCTCCACCAGCACGCTGTCGCCGACCAGAATCTCGCGGTCGCCGCGGTCCGGGTGCTCGGGGTGGACCTGCGGCGTGGCCTCGTCCGGGCCGCCGTCGACCGGGACCTCGACGGCCTCGTAGGACTCCTCGTTGTCGTCGCCGCGGGCCTCGTAGCCGTCCCGGACGAGGAACTGCCGCGGCGCCTCGTCGTCGACGAGCTCGCGGTTGTTCGCGTACACGGAGGACATCGCGAGGTCGACGTCCGACGAGGACGTTCCGAGCTCCGTCATCGCGTCGACGACGGCCTCGCCGCGGATGCCCCGGCGCTTCACGCTCATCACGGTCGGCGCCCGCGGGTCGTCCCAGCCGTCGAGGTCGCCGGCGGCGACGAGTTCCTTGATTGTCGACGTCGACATCTTCACGTCGTAGGCGTCGAGCTGGACGTGGCCCCAGTGCAGCACCTCGGGGTACTCCCAGCCGAAGTAGTCGTACAGGAAGCGCTGGCGCTTTGCGGAGTCCTGGAGGTCGATGCCGCGGATGATGTGCGTGATGCCCGTGAGGTGGTCGTCGACGCCGGACTGGAAGTCCAGCATCGGCCAGCAGCGGTACTCGCTGGCTTCCTCGCGCGGGTGCGGGGTGTCGACCATCCGGAACGCTACCCAGTCCCGGAGCGCGGGGTTCTTGTGCTCGATGTCGGTCTTGATTCGGAGCACCATCTCACCGGACCCGTACTCGCCGTCGACCATCGCCTCGAACTCCTCGGCGACCGTCTCGGGGTCCTTCTCGCGGTGCGGACACGCCTCCCCGCTGTTCTTCAACTCGGAGAACTCCTCGCCCGGACAGCTACACGTGTACGCGCCGCCCTTCCCGATGAGTCGGCGTGCGTGCTCGTAGTACGTCTCGACGCGGTCGCTGGCTTTGACGACGCGGTCGGCCTCGAACCCGAGGTAGTCGAGGTCGTCGAGAATCTGGTCGTAGGCGTCGAGGTCCGGCCGCTTGGTCTCCGGGTCGGTGTCGTCGAACCGGACCAGCATCCAGCCGTCGTACATCTCCTTGTACGTCCCGATGACGGCGGGCATCCGCGCGCTCCCGAGGTGCCAGGGGCCGTTCGGGTTCGGCGCACACCGCATCCGAACCTCGTCGTACGCCTCGGCGTTCGGGAGGTCCGGCAGCGGCTGGTCGTCCTCCTCGTCCTCGCTCTCCAACTCCTCGACGTCCTCGGGCGCGAGTTCGGCGAGGCGCTCGCGCTGCTCGTCGTCGCTCATCCCGTTGACGTCCTCGATGACGGGCGCGATGACGCCGGGAATCTCGTCGCCGTGCTCGCGGAACTCGGGGTGCTCCCCCATCATCGGCCCCATGATGGCCCCGACCTGTGCGTCGCTCCCGTGTTTCAGGGCGTTGAACAGCGCGGCCCGCTCTGCCGCCCGGCGGACCCGCTCGCGGAGTTCGTCGTCCATACCACCGATTCCACGCCGAGGGGTGAAAATCCCGCTGGATTCGACCGCATCCGGGACGAGGTACCGACGCGAGGGCGAGCGCGTGTCGAAGCCAGTACCGCCCGCGTTCACGGAACCGGCCGACTACCGGTTCTGTCGCGCCGCCGCGACGTACGTCACGTACAGCAGTGGCGCGAGAACGAGCAGCGCGACCCAGAGCCCCGGGTCGCCGACGACTGCGGTCACCGAGTCGGTCGACTGCAGGAGGACCGCCCACACCAGCACACTGGCGAGAGCCATCCCAACGAGGACGACCCCGCCGAGGTACGGCCGTCGCCTCAGGTACTCGTTGTACCGGTTCGTCACGTCCTGCCGTGCTCTCGACACGTCCCTAAAATCTGGGGTCGCTCGTCGGAGCGTCCAGCGAGAAGCGGCGGTCGCCCGCGGCGAGCCCCGAGTCGAGCGCGCTAGTAGCCGCGTTCGATGAGGTAGTCCGCAATCTGCTCCAGCCGGTGGCGGGCCTCGTTCTCCGGGAGGACGTCGAGGTGGGCCTTGCCCTCCGCGACGAGGTCCTCGGCGAGGTCGCTCGCGTACTGGATGCTGCCGGCCGCTCGGAGCTCTTGGACGGCGGCTTCGACCTCCGCGTCGGTGACTTCCTCGGGGTCGTCGGCGTCCAGCAGGCCGTCGACGTCGACGCCGTGCTCCTCGGCGTGCAGCGTGATGATGGTCTTCTTGTGTTCGACCAGGTCGGAGCCGCGCTGCTTGCCGAGCTCCTCGGACGGCACCGTGAGGTCGAGGACGTCGTCCTGAATCTGGAACGCCTGCCCGACCTTCACGCCGTAGTTGTACAGTTCCTCGACGGTCTCCTCGTCGGCCGAGAGGAGGAGCGCGGGGAGCGTCGCGGCCGCGGCGTACAGCACCGCGGTCTTCAACTCCACCATGTCGAGGTACTCGTCCGTGACGACATCGCCGCGGGTCTCGAAGTCGATGTCCAGCGCCTGCCCCTCGCAGATGTGGGTGCAGGTCTCCGCGAGCGTCCGCATCGCTCGCAGGCCGCGCTCAGGCGGCGCCCCGGTCTGGAGCATAATCTCGAACGCCTTCGAGTACAGCGTGTCGCCGGCGAGGATGGCCGTCTCGGTGTCGTACTCGCGGTGGACCGCCGGTACGCCCCGCCGCAGGTCGTCGTCGTCCATGATGTCGTCGTGGATGAGCGTGAACGACTGGATGACCTCGATGGACACCGCCGCGGACATCACGTCGACCTCGCTGCCGTTCAGGTCCGGGAACGCCCGGTACTCGGCGTCCGCTGCGTCGACGTCGGACAGCGCCTCGGCGGTCAACAGCAGGACCGCCGGCCGCAGCCGCTTCCCGCCGGCCTCGAGGATGTACCGGGAGGCCTCGTAGAGCCGCTCGGGCTCGGCCATCGGGAGGTCCTCGTCGATGGCGTCGTTGACCTGCTGCCGGCGCTCGCGGACCGCGGCGAGCACCGCCTGTTCGCGGGCTTCCTGGGACATCTACTCGACGAGCTGGATGGTGTTGCCGTTCTCGGTCATGTGCAGGTCGCGGCCGACCTTGTACCCCTGGCTCTTCGCGAGCTTCGTGTACGGCGCCATCCCGGCCATGTCCTGGTGAGCGGGGATGAGGTGCTGGGGCTGGAGCGCCTGGAGCATCTGGTAGTGGCCCTCCTCGCGGAGGTGGCCAGAGACGTGGATCTCGTCGTAGATGCGGGCGCCCTGCATGCGGAGGAGCTGTTCGCTCTGGTAGCGCTGGCCCTTGTTGGTCGGCTCCGGGATGATGCTCGCCGAGAAGATGACCTTGTCACCGTTCTCGATGTCGTACGGCGTCTCACCGCGAGCCATCCGCGTGAGCATCGCGCGCGGCTCGCCCTGGTGGCCGGTGACGATGGGGAGGAAGTTCTCCTTGCCCTCGTTCATGACGCGCTTGAACGCGCGGTCGACGGACTTCCGGTGGCCGAACATCCCGAGGTCGTCGGGGAAGTTCACGCGACCCATGCGCTCGGCGGTGCCCGAGTACCGCTCCATCGAGCGACCGAGCAGGATGGGCTCGCGGCCGATCTCCTTCGCGAACTCCACGATAGAGGAGACGCGGGAGATGTGGCTGGAGAACGTCGTCGCGATGATGCCGCCGTCGTAGTCCTCGACGCTCGTCAGGACGTCCTGGAGGTGGCGTCGAGCCGTGCTCTCGGAGGGCGTTCGGCCCTTCCGGCCGGCGTTGGTGCAGTCCTCGATGTAACAGAGGACGCCCTCGCCCTCACGACCGATCTCCTTGAACCGGTCCATGTCGATGGGGTCCTCGAGGACGGGGTCGTGGTCGATGCGCTTGTCGAGGCCGTAGACGACGGCGCCCTCGGGCGTGTGGAGGACGGGGTTGATGGCGTCGATGATGGAGTGCGTGACGTGGACGAACTCGAGTTCGCAGTCGTCGCCGATGGGCATCGTGCCGCCGGCCTCCATCTTCACGAGGTCGTTCTCGACGCCGAACTTCTGCTCGCTCTCGATTTCGCCCTTCACGAGCTCGATGGTGAACGGGCTCGCGACGATTGGGGCGTCGTAGCGGTGGGCGAGCTTCGAGATGGCGCCGATGTGGTCGAGGTGGCCGTGGGTCGGCACGATGGCCTTCACGTCGCCCTCGAGGTCGGACATGACGCGGTCGTCCGGGATGGCGCCCATGTCGATCAGGTCGAGACTGTGCATCTTCTCTGTCTCCACGTTGTCGTGGATGAGGACCTGCGAGAGATTGAGGCCCATGTCGAAGATGACGATGTCCTCTCCCGCGCGGACGGCAGTCATCTGCCGTCCGACCTCCTCGTAGCCGCCGATTGTGGCAATTTCGATTTCCATAGTTCTGAAGCACTGAAACCCGCGTTTTCGCGCGTCTCGAAACAGTCGCGGACTGGCCGCAGCGGACCGCGGCGTCTTACAGCCGTCGGCTGCCGGGGCGTTGCCGCCCGCGACGTCTTGCTTGGCTGGGCGTATGCGGCCCGCTGTTAAAAACAGCGGGGATTGCGTGGCCGAACACTGTGGCTGCGTCTTCGTTGGCGAGACGCGTCGCAGCCCGAGAGAGCCGCCGAGTAGCGGGCCGAGCGGCCGTTTGAAGCGTCCGGGAGTCAGCCGCGGATGCGGGTGCCCGCGTCGTCACCGGCGAGGAAGGCGTCGAGGCCGTCGGGGCCGAACACGAAGGCTGGCGACCCGAGGTCGAGGAGCGCGCGGACCTTCGCCGCCATGCCACCGGTGACGTCGGTGGCCTCGCTCTCGCCGAGCGCGTCGGCCGCGTCCGCGAACGCCGTGATTTCGGGAATCACGTCGCCGTCCGTGTCCAGAACGCCGGGGACCGTCGAGCAGAGGCCGACCCGGTCGGCTTCGAGGGCAGTTGCGACCGCGCCGACGAGGTCGTCGCCAGAGACGATGGTTGCGCCCCGGCCGGCCGTCGTGAGCACGTCGCCGTGGAGGACGGGAACGAACCCCTCGTCGAGCATCGCGGCGACCTGGCCGGTCGAGAGGTGGAGGTCGCCGTCCTCGTCGCGGAAGCCGGCCGAGAACGGGTGGACGGGGACGGTGGGGACGCCAGCGTCGGCGAGCGCGCCGACGACCGCGCGGTTCAGCGCCTCCATCGCAGCCGCGATGTCGCGGACCGCCTCGGGGTCTCGGGTGCCGTCGGTGCTGGAGACGCCGTGCTCGGCGGCGTGCGGGTGGCCGAAGCTTCCGCCGCCGTGGACGACCACGAGGTCCGAGACGCCGCTGTCAGCGACGGCGGCAGCCAGGTCGGCGAGGCGGTCGTCGGCGACCGTCTCCGGCTGGTCTTTCTCGGTGACGACGCTCCCGCCGAGCTTGAGAACGACGGTCATTCGGCTCGCACGCCCTCCTCGGCGAGTTCGGCGCGGAACGCCTCCTCGCAGTCCGGCGTCAGCGACAGCGCGGTCTCGGCGCCGTCGCCGTCGTCGAGCGCGACGATGGAACCCCCGCCGCCCGCACCAGTGAGCTTCGCGCCGACCGCGCCGCCGTCCCGTGCGGCCCACACCATGTTGTCGAGCGTTCGAGCCGAGACCCCCAGCGCGGACAGCAGGCCGTGATTGACGTCCATCAGTCGACCCAGCGTCTCCACGTCGCCGTCGGCGAGCGCGTCCTCGCCGCGCCGGACGAGGTCGCCGATTGCCGAGACGGTGTCGGCGGCGAAGCCGAACTCCTCGCGGAGCGCACCGACTCCCGCGACGAGTTCACCCGTGTCGTGGCTGGTGCCGTCGTAGCCCACCACGAACGGCAGGTCGGGGGCGTCGAGAGTCGTGCAGTCGTCGCCCTCGACGCGGACGGCGCCGCCCATCGCCGAGCAGAAGGTGTCTGCGCGAGACGCCTGCCCGTCCTGGACCTCGTGTTCGACCTGGTAGGCGCGGTCGGCGAGCGCTCGGGCGTCGAGTTCGACGCCGAGCTCCCGCGTGGCGGCGTCGATGCCGGCGACCACCACGGCCGCCGACGAGCCGAGCCCCGCGCCGAGGGGAATCTCGCTGTCGATTTCCACGTCGAAGCCAGCGCCGGTCGCGTCGGCCGCGGCTCGGGCCTGTTCGACTGCTTCGTCGACGTACCCCATCGCGGCCTCGACGATGGGCGCGGGCACGTCGACGTCGGGCGCGTCGTCGGTGGCGCCGCTGTACTCTACGGTGAATCCGTCGATAGAGAGGTCGCCGGCCGACACCCGAAGGCGGTCGTCGTCGCGCTCGGAGACCGTGACGTGCGCCCGGCGCTCGATGGCGCAGGGCACCGCCGGCTCCCCGTACACGACGGCGTGCTCGCCGAAGAGATAGACCTTCCCCGGCGCGCTCGAAGTCGTCGTCATACCCCGGCGTGTGGCCCGGGAGGTTACAGAGGTTCCGGAACGCGGCCGCTCTCGTCGGCTCCGAACGGACCGCAGGCTTATCCCGGCCTACCGTCTACGCCGGGGCATGCGACCGGTCATCGACCACGTGCCGTTCACGGGCGCGTCTCTGGACGTTCTCGTCGAGCGATTCGAGACGGCGGGATTCGACCCCAGATACGGCGGTGAACACCCCGGCGCGGGCACGGAGATGTCGATGCTCGTCTTCCCGGACGGCTCGTACGTCGAACTCGTCGCGCCCACCCGCGAGGAGACCGGCTGGTGGGGCGAGTTCTTCGACGCCGCCGACCCTCTCGCGGGCCCCAGCGACTGGTGCGTGGAGACCGGGAGCGTCCACGCGGAGTGCCAGCGACTCATCGACCACGACGTCGAGGTCCACGGCCCCAGCCGAGGGCGACGGGAGCGCCCCGACGGCACGACCGTCGAGTGGGACTCGGCGTTCCTCGACCCCGGCGACCGCCACCTCCTCCCGTTCCTCGTGAGCGACCGCACCCCCCGCGAGTACCGGGTGCCGGACGCCAACAACTTCGGGGCGCCCGTCTCCGGCGTCGGCTGCGTCGTCCTCGCGGTGCCCGACATCGAGGCCGCACTCGACCGCTTCCAGCGGCTCTACCGGTTCCCCGACCCGAACCGCGACTACGACGACGAGTTCGGCGACCTCGCCGCGTTCCCCGGGCAGGACGTCGTCCTCTCCGAGCCGTCCTCCGGCTGGGTCGCCGACCGCGTCGACCAGTTCGGCCCCGTCCCCACGACGGTGCTGCTGACCGCGGACGTCGACGACGCCCGCCACCGTCACCCCCTCGACGGCGGCCGCGACTGGTTCGACCGCCGCGTCCGAATGATCGACGGGATGGACGGCTACCTCGGGGTCGTCTCCCGGTAGACGGACCGGACTGATTCTGCGGCGAGCGCTATCGCTGGCGGACGAAGCAGTGAACCGAAAAGTGTCGAAACCGGGCTACAGGCCGTCTTCGAAGTCCTCGAGGGCGTAGGACGGCTCCGCGCCACGCCGGTCGAGGGTCTCGTTCGCGAGCAGCCAGTAGACCACGGACAGTGCGCGACGACCCTTGTTGTTCGTCGGCACGACCAGGTCGACGTTCCCCGTCTGGTTGTTCGAGTCGCACATCGCGATCACGGGGATGCCGACCGTGATCGCCTCCTTGACGGCCTGCGAGTCACCGATCGGGTCGGTGACCACGAGGACGTCCGGCTCGATGTAGCCGTCGTAGTCCGGGTTCGTCAGCGTTCCCGGAATGAAACGCCCGGTGCGGGCGCGCGCCCCGACGGCCTCCGCGAACTTCTCCGCGGGGAACCGGCCGTACTGGCGACTCGACGTCACCAGAATCTGCTCGGGGTCGTAGTTCGCCAGGAAGTCCGCCGCCGTGCGGATACGGTCGTCGGTCTTCGAGACGTCGAGGACGTAGAGGCCGTCCGTGCGGACGCGGTGGATGAACCGGTCCATGTCCTTCGTCTTCTGCTGGGTACCGATGTGGACGCCCGCACCCAGGTAGTCCTCGACGGGGATGAGGAGGTCGGCCTCCTCGTCGGACATCACGTCCTCCGTCGCCGTGGACTCCGGTTCGGGCTCCTCGGCTTCTGTCTGTTCGTCTGTCTGGGCCTCGCTCTCGGCCGCCGCCTCGACGTCGGCGTCGTCCGCCGTCTCGTCGGGCGCGTCCTCGAGGTCGGCCTCGGTGTCGGATTCGTTCTCGCTCATGCTTCGTCCGCGATGCGGATGAGTTCGTTCAGCTTGGCGGTTCGCTCGCCGCCGACCGCGCCCGTCTTGATGAACGGCGCGTCGGTCGCCACGGCGAGGTGTGCGATGGTCGCGTCCTCGGTCTCGCCGCTCCGGTGGGACACGACCGCGTCGTACCCGTTTCGGGTGGCGAGTTCGATTGCGTCGAACGCGTCCGAGAGCGTCCCGATCTGGTTGGGCTTCACGAGGATGCTGTTGGCCGCGCCCTCGTCGATGCCGCGCTGCAGGCGGTCCGTGTTCGTCACGAACAGGTCGTCGCCGCAGAGCAGCGTCTCGTCGCCCACGCGGTCGGTCAGCTCGGCGAACGCCTCGAAGTCGTTCTCGTCGAGCGGGTCCTCGACGTACGCGAGGTCGTACTCGGCAACCAGCCCGGCGACGTACTCGATCTGCTCCTCGGTGGAGCGGTGGTCGTCGCCGTAGGCGTACTCGTCTCCGTCGTAGCACTCGGCGGCCGCCATGTCCAGGCCCAACTGCACGTCGAACCCGAACTCGTCGGCGACGTCGTCGGCGGCATCGGCAACCACGTCGAACGCAGTGGCGTCGTCGACGGCGGGCGCCCACGCGCCCTCGTCGCCTTTCGCCGCCGGGACGCCGTCCGCCTCGAGGAGTTCCTTCACGCGAGCGTGGACGGCCGCGTTCGCGAACACGGCCTGCCGCACGCTCGGCGCGCCGGTCGGCGCGACGAGGAACTCCTGGATGGCGGTCGCGTCTTCGGCGTGCGCGCCGCCGCCGAGAACGTTCCCGAGCGGAATCGGGAAGTTCCGACCGCGGAACCCGCCGCCGAGGTGCTGGTAGGTGTGGACACCGAGGACGTCCGCGGCGGCCTTCGCCGCCGCCATGCTCGTCGCGACTGCGACGTTCGCGCCGACCGCGGAGAAGTCCTCCGTGCCGTCGGCCGCGTGCAGCGCCGCGTCGACGCCGCGCTGGTCGCCCGCGAACTCCCGCCCCTCCAATCGGGGCGCGACGTGCTCCCGGCCGGCCGCGATGGCCTCCTCGACCGGCAGCTCGACGGCCTCGTGCTCGCCCGTGCTCGCCCCGGAGGGCGCCGCCGCACGACCGAACCCGCCGCTGTCCGTCGTCACCTCGGCCTCCACGGTCTTGTTCCCGCGGGAGTCGAGGACCGGACGATACCGGACGGCCTCGATGCGCGTCATCTCAGTTCTCCCTCCGGACCGTGAACGGCAGCGCGTCCGCGTCGTACTCCTCGGCCGCGATGAGGATGGGCTCCGTCTGGTCGGTGTCGACCAGCACGGGCGCCCCGTACGCCACTTGCAGCGCTCGCGCGCCGATGATGCGGGCCTTCTCGTATCGACTGAAGTGCTGTGTCCCGCTCATTGGTATGGGGAGACCACGTCGACGAGGTCCTGGTGGGAGATGAGCATCCGGCGACAGCAGTGCCGGTCGACGCCGAGGTCGTCCAGCACGTCGGCCGGATCCTCGTCGCCCTCGTGGCTCTCGGCTCGCGCCTTGAACTCCTCCCAGTGTTCGCCGACGACCGTACCGCAACTGAAACACCGGACTGGTACCATCATACTCTGGTCACCTCAGCGGTAGGACTTCTGGTAGCGAGCGCGTGCCCCGGGACCGCCCCACTTCTTGGACTCGCGCTGGCGCACGTCGTTCACCAGGAGGCTGCGGTCGAACTCCCGGAACGCGTCGCGGAGTTCGGCGTCGCCGTAGTGCTCGACGAGCCCGCGCGCGATGGCGGTACGGACGGCGTCCGCCTGTCCGGCGAACCCGCCACCCGCGACGTCGACGTCGATGTCGACGCCGTCTCGGAGGTCGGTGCCCGAGATGCGGAACGGCTCCAGCATCTTCAGGCGCGACATCTCCGGCTCGACGAGTTCGACGGGCTGGGAGTTGATTCGCACGCGACCCTCTCCGTCGCTCACGGTGGCGCGAGCGACTGCCGTCTTCTTCTTGCCTGACGTGTTGGTTACCATGTGATGTTCGCCCCCAGTTCTTCGGACACTTCGCCGAGGGTGACGAAGCGGATGGTCGACAGTCGGTCGAGCGACGTGCCGTCGAGCACCTCGCCGTCGTCGTCTGTCGGGTTACCCACGTAGACGCGGACGCTGTCCAGCGCCTCGCGGCCGTCGTCCTGCTTGTACGGCAGCATGCCGCGGATGGCACGCTTGAAGATGCCGTCGGGGCGCTTCGGGTAGTACGGTCCCCGGTCGGACCCCAGCTCGGCGCGTTTGCGGTACGTGGAGAACACGTCGTCCTCCGTCCCGGTGATGACCGCGTCCTCCGCGTTCACCACGGCGACCGACTCGCCGGCGAGCGCGCGCTCGGCGACGTTGCTCGCGACGCGACCCAGGATGCAGTCGCGGGCGTCCACGACTACGTCTGCGTCGAACTCTGCGAGGCTCATCGGATCACCCGCACGTCGCTACCCTCTGGGTTCTGTTCGACTGCCTGTTCCAGGTGGACGGCGTCGCCGTCGGCGTGCTGAATCTTCGTCTCCGCGCTGCTGGAGAAATCCACAGCGGCGACGGTGACTGACTTCCGCAGCGCGCCGGACCCCAGGACCTTCCCGGGGACGACGACCGTCTCGTCCTCGTTCGCGTATCGTTCGATGCGACTCAGGTTCACCTCGGCGTGCGTCGACCGCGGCTTCTCCAGCCGGTCGGCCACGTCGTGCCAGATGTCCGCGCCCGAATCTCGGGCGACGGACTTCAGTTCGGCGATGAGACTGCTGAGTCTCGGACTTGTCTTGCTCATGCTCCTAACTCCTGAAAGTTGTGAGAAGTCGAATGCAGGGAGCAGGATTTGAACCTGCGAACCCCTACGGGACAGCGCCCTGAACGCTGCGCCTTTGGCCAAACTTGGCTATCCCTGCTCGGCCTCGGTGACCTTACGCTTCTCTGTAGCCCCCGCCCCTTCTTACCGATTACGATTGCCGGACCCGTCGCTCCCGGGGCAGGAACGGACGCCGGTTCGGTGTTGAGGGGGGAGACGTTCATAGTTACAGTTGGACTGCCTGTTCGAGTTCGTCCGCGCGGTCGACCAGGGTGTCGACCGCCCGCAACACCAGCTCTTCAACGGGCATCGAACCGTCAGATTCGACGTGGAAGACGAACGCGCCGGGGACGTCCTCGACCTCGACCTCCTTACCGGGATACCGGTTCGTCAGGTCGTGGTCGAAGTCGTCGGTCGGCACCAGCTCACCGTCCTCCTCGATGACGCCCCGGAGCATCCGGGGTTCGTCGTCCGCGTACTCGGAGTTGTCACCGACAACGTCGATGCGCTGCAGGTGTCGGTAGCCAACCGCAGCCCCGCCCTGGTGTTTGGCGTGGTCGCGGCCGTACCCCATCACTGCGTCGGCCTCGAGCTCGAGACGCTGGTCGTCTTTCAGCTCGATGATGGGGATGTTCTCGTCTGCCGGTTCGACCTCGGGGTCGTTGCTCACGAGGTCGCCGGAGTACGCGGTGCCCGGACCCTCGACGTCGAGCGCGAGCGTGACCGATTCGCCCGCCTCGTAGTCCTCGGGCGTCGTCAACGGAACGAGTCCGAGTCGCAGCCCGAGCTGCTCGTCGAACATCACGCTCGAGTTCTCCACGAACCGCACGGTGTCGATAGACAGCGTCGGGACGTCTGCGAGAATCGCGCGACGAATCCCGTTCGCGAACGCGGGCGTGATGTTCCGGACGACGAACCGGGCTTCCCGGTCGTCGCGGTCGACGAATTCGACGTCGAAGTCCTGGCTACTCATGGTTCTAGTACCCGCTGTTCTTCGGCGGCCGCGTCCCGTCGTGCGGGATGGGCGTGACGTCCTCGATGCGGCCGATTTCGAGGCCGGCTCGGGCGAGCGCGCGAATCGCCGCCTGCGCGCCCGGACCCGGACTCCGCTGGAGGTTCCCGCCGGGACCGCGAACCCGGACGTGGACCTTCTCGATGCCCTGATCGAGTACTTCCTCTGCGAGCTTTTCTGCCATCTGCATCGCGGCGTACGGCGACGCCTCGTCCCGGTTCTGCTTCACCACGGAGCCGCCACTGGACTTCGCGAGCGTCTCGGCGCCCGTCTCGTCCGTCACGGTCATGATGGTGTTGTTGAAGGAGGCGTGGACGTGCGCGATGCCCCATTTGGTGTCGTCAGCCATGCGTTATCACTCCTGAGCACCGGCGCGAGCCGGGTGCAGTTCGTCGGTGAGGTCGCTCGTTTCGTCGAACGCGAGGGCGTCCTCCTCGTCGACGGGCACCGTGTAGGACGGCTCCGTGACGCGGCTGCCGTCGACCGTGATGTGGCCGTGGTTGACGAACTGGCGGGCCTGCCCCACCGTGTTCGCCAGGCCTTCGCGGTAGGCGACAGTCTGGAGGCGTCGCTCGAGGACGTCCGTCACTTCCAGCGACAGGACGTCGTCGAGGCTCTCCTCCGAGGAGAGGATGCCGATGCGCTTCAGGCGGGAGACGAACTCCTCGCCGGACGCCGTGCCGGTCTGCCCGAGCAGGCGTCGCGCCTCGCGGCGGTAGTCGCGCAGTTCGGACTGCGCTCGCCAGAGTTCCTCTTTGTTCTTCAGGCCGTAGCGCGAGAGGAGGTCGGACTCCTCTGCGATGCGCTCGCCCTGATAGGGGTGGTTCGGCGTCTCGTAGAACTTGGTGTTCTCGCCCGGGAGCGCCATTACTCCTCACCCCCCTCTGCTTCTTCTGCTGCCTGTTCTTCCTTGATCGCCTCGACGTTCACGCCGATGGTGCCCTCGGTACGACCGGTGGACTTCGTGCGCTGACCGCGGACCTTCTGTCCGCGCTCGTGACGGATGCCCTTGTAGGAACGGATCATCCGCATGCGATTGATGTCCTGGTCGCGGGTGAGCCCCACGTCGTTGCCCGTGATGTGCTGGTTATCGCCGGTGTAGAAGTCGTTTCGGCGGTTCGCCAGCCACTCCGGAGCGTGCTCGGTGAAGGTGTCGACGGCCTCGGTGACGCTCTCGATGGCGTCGTCCTCGAGGGCGCCGATCGTCGCGGTTCGGTCGACGCCGGCTTCTTCGGCGACGACCCGCGCGACGCGACGGCCCACGCCGTCGAGCTCCGCGAGAGCACGCTCGACGGACTTGGTACCGTCGAGGTCTGTCTGACCGATGCGGACGAAGTACTGAATGTCCTCGTCCACGTCTTCTTGTTCTTCCGAACTCATGATTGGGTTGTCTGTGAAAGGCGTCGTGGCGGGGATTTGAACCCCGGAGGCTTACGCCACAGAGTTAGCAACCCTGCGCCTTGACCAGGCTAGGCTACCACGACAGGCTTTCCGTGTGTATCTTCGCCCTCTCGGACTCGGGGCCTGGGCCCCTACAGTGACTGCACTCGTGCGAACTCGCGCGCAGTACTTAAACACTACGAAGGGCGGCCGCCCGAACCGGCGGCTGCGGCGCGTGTACGCTACTCACACGCAGACCAGAGCGACGCTCGAACCACGCCCGCGGTACTCTCGAATACCGCCGACACAACCCTTATCGGCCGACCCACCCCTATCTCGACGCATGAACGAAGCCGACGTGCTGGACCTCCTCGGAGCCGTCGACGACCCCGCCCTGGGCGGCGACATCGTCTCGCTCGGTCTCGTCAACGACCTCGACGTCGACGGCGACACCGTCACCATCTCGCTCGCGCTCGGCGCCCCCTACTCCCCGACCGAGAACGACATCGCCGCGCGCGTACGCGAAGTACTCGAATCGGAAGGCCTCGAACCCGACCTCACCGCCGCCATCCCCGACCGCGCCGAGGCCGAAGTCCTCCCCGGCGTCAAGAACGTCGTCGCCGTCGCGTCCGGCAAAGGCGGCGTCGGCAAGTCCACGGTCGCAGTCAATCTCGCCGCCGGGCTCGCTGACCGCGGCGCCCGCGTCGGCCTCTTCGACGCCGACATCTACGGCCCCAACGTCCCGCGCATGGTCGACGCCGACGACCACCCGCAGGCCACCGAGAGCGAGACCATCGTCCCGCCCGAGAAACACGGGATGAAGCTCATGAGCATGGCGTTCATGGTCGGCGAGGACGACCCCGTCATCTGGCGCGGCCCCATGGTCCACAAAGTGCTCACGCAACTCGTCGAGGACGTCGAGTGGGGACACCTCGACTACCTCGTCGTCGACCTCCCGCCGGGCACCGGCGACACCCAGCTCACCCTCCTCCAGACCCTCCCGCTCACCGGCTCCGTCGTCGTTACTACGCCCGAAGACGTCGCCGTCGACGACGCCCGCAAAGGCCTCCGCATGTTCGGTCGCCACGACACCACCGTCCTCGGCGTCGTCGAGAACATGTCCACGTTCGTCTGCCCCGACTGCGGCGGCTCCCACGACATCTTCGGCGCCGGCGGCGGCCACGACTTCGCCGACGCCAACGACCTCCCGTTCCTCGGCTCCATTCCCCTCGATCCCAGCGTCCGCCAGGGCGGCGACCAGGGCGCCCCCGTTGTCCTCGACGACGACAACCAGACTGGTGAGTCCTTCCGCGAGTTCGCGGCCGAAACCGCCGACATGCTCGGCCTCGTCCAGCGACGGGGGGTCGGCGAATGACTGACTTCGACGACACCGAGAAACGCGACGCCCTCCGCGAAGTCGCGGACGAACTACGCGACGAGGACTCCGAGGAAGCCGAACGCATCGCCGCACTCGTGCATCGCGTGAGCGACATCTACGACGACACCGAGGACGTCGACGCCCAGCACGTCTACCTCAACATGCGGAACATTCTCCAGATCTCCGAACAGGGCGGCATTGAGCGCTAGCGACGGTTCCGACGCCGATACCAGACCGCAGCGAGGAGCGCTGCGACGACGAATATCGCCCCCAGCTTCGACGTTCGCTCCGAAATCGGGTCCACGTCTGGACCCGCGTACTTCTCCCTCGCCGACTCGTTCTCGTAGTAGACTTCACGCTGCTCAATCTGGCGGTCTGTCGGAATCTCACCGAACGCTGGCTCCCAGGTCTTGTACGTCCCGTTCGGGTACGAGACGAAACTGACGCGGTCGAACTTCGTCCCAGGATTGAACTTACCACCGTACAGCCGGACCGTCCCGACGATGACGGCGTCGTTCGCTTCACTGAGGCGGACTGAATACCGACCACCAGGACTTGCGTTCACATAATCTTGTAGACGGCGAGAGTCGGATTTGAACGTACGAACCTCTGCTTCGGGGACATACGTTCGTACGCCTTTGTTTTCGACTTCCACAATTAGCCGGGGCTGTCCGCTCTTTGTTCCGTTCCGTTTGACCCTCAACCGTTCAACGTGCGGTGTTGGTACACCACTTTCGTTCATCGTATTTACTCCCTGTGTGAAATTGAAGTAGAACGAATCATTGTATACGTGGACTTCAATAGTGTGTTTGATTTTTGTTGCGTCAATACCTTCCGGGATAGTCTGATTATCTCTAAAAACGTCACCGGGCTCTAATTCTATAGTGTCACTTGACGAAATCCGGTGTCCGTCGACCCACACTGAGTACCCAAAGAACTCTTTTCGTTCACCCGTACTTTCCGCGACTGCACAGACCCGCTGCGCACTTCGGTTGTAAGTAATTGCGTACTCAACGCGACCGTAGATGTTAGTACCCCCCATTCGTGTATCGCCGTCACATTCTACGTCTACAATGTCGACTGGTTTCGCGTTGCCCGTGGTGGTAGGGACAGCGAGGAGCGACCCCAGCACGAGAACTGCGAGCGTGAGATTAGTAATCGTCCGCATGCGTTTTATTCACTTTATTTCGGATGGTATTTTTAGCTTCTTCAATCGGAACGAAGCCGTCGATGGTGTGGGCGACGTCAACAGATCTTTCCTTGGTCACCAACACCGGTTGGGTTCTCGAGTTTGGCGGCAGGAATTCCGCTTCGATATCCGCCGACGCACTAACCTCTGTCTCGACGACCCGGGACCGGTCTTCCGGGCTGTCAGTAATCTGTTTGACTGTCCCGTCCTGTCGCCGCAGCGTCCACTCCAGGGTGGGCTCGGTAGACGCCAACCGAACGTCACGGACCGTAGTCATGATGGCCGCACCTCGTTTCGATGCAACGGTCTCGAACTGCTGCCACTCGTACTGGGCAGGTTGGAATTTCTCCCGTGTCGACGCGTGGTAGACTTGATCCCAGTACGTCTCGGTGTTTTCTACGCGGAACTCGTACTGACGTTCGTACTCGGCACGGTCGACGGTCCGCACTCTCGTCGCGCCGGTCCAGTGGTGGGACGGATTCCGTGGTATTGACGACCAGTAGTCGTACTCTGTCGTTCGCGTCTCGGTTTCGGTGGTCTCTACCGTGTACTTCCAACATCCCAGACCTCGCATGCATTCCCTGCGTTCTTCCTCCTTAGTCACCTCCACGTGGTACGTCCGTTCGTACTCGTACTCTCGGAGTGTCTCGACGTCGGCGGGTTCGACCTGAATCTGGCGGGTATCACCGGTGAACTCTCCACCGCCATCTTTGGAGTTTCGCCAAACTCGCTCGACTACTGTCCGCTCGCGACGTTGCTCGCTACTTCCGGCTGCCCGCCACTCCGAACTTCCGTCGACGAATAGTTTTCTCCGGAATTTACTACTGAAGTCCCGGGTGACGGTCTCCCACTCGGCGGAGTCGGTCTTCACTCGGTTTTCAAGGTGATACTCCCTCCCGGTCTGACGGGCAGCATAGAGTTCGAATCCCATCCGCTGCAGAGCATTCTTGCGTTCTGAACTAGTTGTACGCTGCACCTCGTAACCCGGACGTTTCTCGACGTAATCGACGTCCAACTCGGTCAGTTCAGAAGACGCATCGACCTGCTCGTACAACCCCGGGTTGGGGAGTTCGATCTCCCGGAAAGCCTCTTTCTGGTCCGTCGACTGTATCCTGACTGTGGGCGGGTCACCGTCCAGAAATTCGCTCGCCGGAACGGTAACGTTCCACTGGTGGAAGAGGTACGCCTCGTTGAATCCTTCTGGTAGGTTCTGATCGAACTCACCACTGTTCTTGTCTTTCGCGAACCGTTTGTGGTCACTGACGGTGCCCGCTTCTGACACCAGTTCGAAGTCTATGAGTTTCCCGTACTCTTTCTCCTCGTAGACGGACTTGGAGAGCTCGTAGTGGTTCGTTCGAACCCGGTAGGTCACAGACTCTTGCGGGAAGACCGGCTCGGTGTTCTGAACTTTCGGCGTCTGGAGTCCCGGCGTGAACCAATCTAAAATATCAAATGACCTGTTGTACTGGCCTTGCTCATCGGTTACATTCAAATAGATAAACTTCCGGGGGTTGAGTCGCTTCACAGGTCCATCCCAGTCGTCACTGCTGTTCAGATCGTTCCACTCGAAAGTGACCTCAGTCCCGTCCGGGTCGAATGATTCCGACGCGTCGAATGTGGCACCACGTCTACCGAGAGAGTTCTGTGCATTAATCAGATCCAGGCGAATGACCGGTTCGGCCAGTTCCGCGACGGCTCTGTCCGAGCCGACACCGACAACCTCTCGTGTCGTCCCGCGCTCCCAAATCACCGTGGTAATCGGCCGAAGCGCTCCCCGGTAGGAAGTGCTGAAATTCTGCCGAACCGAGAGTCCGTACGAGGAACCCGCGGTCCGAACTTTCCGTTCAACCGAGGTGTTCGGTTCTCTGGCCGCGAAACTCGCTTCGACGTACTTTGGATCGACACCGTTCAGTTTGACGTCGACCTCGAACTCTCCAGTGTAGTCTTCCGGGTCGAGTTTCGGGTGTTTGGACGTCAGCGGTTCGTCGTTGACGAAGCGGGCGTTCATGACTTCCGGCGGCCCGGGGACGGTGATCGTGCGGGATTCCGAGTCTGTCTGTCCGCGGGAGTCGGTAGCCCTGACGGTGATGTTATGGGTTCCAGGTGTGACGTCGGTGAGTCGTTCGACTGCTGTGAGCCGGTTGCCATCCGCGGACCGGCGTCGGATGCCGCCGAGGGTCGTCGTGCGTCGGACGTCGCCGTCCACGAGCACTTCGAGTGACTGGAGGTTCTCGAGGTCGTCAGTTGCGTAGGCGTCGACAGTGACGATACTCGCCTCGGTAACGCGTTCGAGATGGGCGTTCGGAGCGGGGTCGGCGAGGATGCCCCGGGTGCCGTCCGGGAACGTGGAGACGCCGCCGCGGTCCGGTGCCGCGTAGAGGTCGTGTCTACCCGGAGAGAGCGTGAGCGTCGCCGCCGTCCCGACGTCGACGTGGTGGTCGTCGAGGAACCAGTCGGCAGTGACTGTCCCGTTCGTGAGGCTGTACGTGGCGTCGAGCGGGGCGTCGCCTGTGACGGTTCGTGGCCCCTGGATGTCCGGCGGGGGAGTCGCAGTGGTATCGTCGGCCGAGTCGGTCGGGCTGGCTGGAGTCGTCGGGGCGATGCGTCTGGGGGTCGTGACGTCGACAGCGTGGGTCGCCTCGCCGCGCTGCTCGTCGTCGTCGACGGCCGCGACGGTGATGTCGTGGGTGCCTGCGTCGGGGAACTGCAGCGGCCGGTCGATGGAGGCGGCGTTCCCGTCGATGTCGGTGGTCGCGTGGCGTTCGCCGTCGGTGTACCAGACGAGTCGGTCGAGTGGGGCGGCGCCAGCGTCGACTGTCGCGGTGTACGTGTTTCGCTCACCGGTCGAGAGCTGAGTCGGTCCGGCGAGCGACACCGACGGGGGCGCGCCGGGTTCGACCTGGACGTAGAGCGTGTCGGTAGCCGTCGCGCCGTCGTCGTCCGTGATCGTGAGTGTGACGGTGTACTCGCCGACGCGGGCCGTCTGGAACTGTGTCCGCTCGCAGTCGGCGCAGTTCGGTTCGGTCGTCGAGCCGCTCGGGGTGTCGATCCGCCAGTCGTAGTCGGTGATGCTTCCGTCGGGGTCGCGGGAGCCGCCAGCGTCGAGGTGGACGGTCGCGTCTCTCGTGACCGTCTGGTCGAGGCCGGCGTCCGGCAGTGGTGCCTCGTTCGTGGTCGCGATGCCCGTAGTCGTCGCCGACGTGACGAGTACCAGCACCGCGAGCAGCCTGATAATTTTCACTACAGTAGAAACTGAACATTCGTACCAGTACTTAAAATTCAGTAAATCTCTGGTGAATGTATCTCTGTGGTGTGGGCGTTCGCTCGTTCCCGGCGAGTAGCAGGTGGAGAATCAGGCGGCGCAGCCGCTGTTCTTCATCATCTTTCAGTGCTAATGGATGGCAAACGATTTAGTACCGACCCTGTCTATCTTCAGGTAACGGTCCACGGCTGGGCCAGACCACATTATGACTGACGACGAACTCATCTGGCGAATCGCGGGAGGTTCCGGTGACGGAATCGACTCGACGAGCCAGAACTTCGCAAAGGCGTTGATGCGTTCGGGCCTCGACGTCTTCACGCACCGCCACTACCCGTCGCGAATCCGCGGTGGCCACACGTACGTGGAAATCCGGGCGAAAGACGGCGACGTCACGTCCCGGGGCGACGGCTACAACTTCCTGCTCGCGCTCGGCGACTCGTTCGCTCGGAACCCGACGGACGAGGCCGTCTACGGCGACGAGGAGGTCAAGCCGCTGACCGAGAACCTCGACGACCTGCGCGAGGGCGGCATCATCGTCTACGACGAGGGGCTGCTCGACGAGGAGGACGTCGGTGACCTCGAGGAGCAGGCCGAGGAGAACGACTGGCACGTCTACCCGCTGGACCTCCGTGCGCTCGCGAAGGAGCACGGCCGCGAGGTCATGCGGAACACGGCCGGTGTCGGCGCCACGGCGGCGCTCGTCGACATGGACCTCGACCACGTCGAGGACCTCATGAGCGACGCGATGAGCGGCGACATCCTGGAGGCGAATCTGGACGTGCTCCACGACGCCTACGAACAGGTGTCCGAGATGGAGCACTCCCACGACCTCACGGTGCCGACCGGCAGCCACGACGAGGAGCAGGTCCTCGTCTCCGGCAGCCACGCCATCGCGTACGGCGCCATCGACGCCGGGTGTCGATTCATCTCCGGCTACCCGATGACGCCGTGGACGGACGCGTACACCATCATGACCCAGCTCCTGCCGGACATGGGCGGCGTCTCCGAGCAGGTCGAGGACGAGATCGCGGCGGCGGCGATGGCGGTCGGTGCGAGCCACGCCGGCGTCAAGGCGATGTCCGGGTCGTCCGGTGGTGGGTTCGCTCTGATGAGCGAGCCGCTCGGTCTCGCGGAGATGACCGAGACGCCGCTGGTGCTGCTGGAAGCCCAGCGCGCCGGCCCCTCCACGGGGATGCCGACGAAGCCCGAGCAGGCCGACCTCGAGCACGTCCTGTACACGAGTCAGGGCGACAGCCACCGGGTCGCGTTCGGGCCGAAAGACCCCAAGGAGTGCTACGAGCAGACTCGGACCGCGTTCGAGATCGCGTACGACTACCAGATTCCGGTCGTCATCCTGTACGACCAGAAGCTCTCCGGCGAGTACCGGAACGTCGACGCGTCGTTCTTCGACCGCGAGCCGGCGCCGGACCTCGGGAAGACGCTGACCGAGGACCAGATTCCGGACGCACCCCACGACGCGACGGGGAAGTACCACCGCTACCAGCACGACGTCGAAGACGGCGTCAGCCCGCGGACGATTCCGGGCCAGAAGGGCGGTCACTACCTCGCGTCCGGTAACGAGCACTGGCCGAACGGCCACATCAGCGAGGACCGCGACAACCGCGTGGCGCAGGTCGAGCGCCGCCTCCAGAAGCTGGCGGCAATTCGCGACGACCTCGACGAGCGCGACCAGCAGACCCACTACGGCGACGAGGACGCCGACATCGGCCTGCTCGTCTGGGGCAGCCAGGAGGGCACGGTCGAGGAGGCAGTCGCGCGGATGAACGACGACGGGAACAGCGTGAAGGCGCTGGGCGTCAGCGACATGATGCCGTTCCCGGTCGAGGAGGTCCGCGAGTTCGTCGAGAGCGTCGACGAAGCCATCGTCGTGGAGATGTCCTCGACGAAGCAGTTCCGCGGCCTCATGCAGAAGGAGGTCGGGGACATCGGGGGCAAGCTCTCGAGTCTGCTGAAGTACAACGGCGACCCCTTCGAGCCCCACGAGATCGTGGAGGCCGTGGAGATCGCACAGGACGGCGGCGGTGCGGAGCCGACCGCGCAGACCACCCTCGAACCCGCGGCAGGTGACTGACAATGAGCAAGGCATTCAGCGCAATCGGTGAGGACCGCGAGGTCGACCGGGACGAGTTCACGCCCGGTGTGGAACCGCAGCCGACGTGGTGTCCGGGCTGTGGCGACTTCGGCGTCCTGAAAGCCCTGAAGGGGGCGATGGCAGAGCTCGGCAAGGACCCCGAGGAGATTCTCCTCGCGACCGGTATCGGCTGTTCCGGGAAGCTCAACAGCTACTTCGACAGCTACGGCTTCCACACGATTCACGGTCGCTCCCTGCCCGTGGCCCGCGCCGCGAAGCTGGCGAACCACGACCTCGAGGTCGTGGCGGCCGGCGGTGACGGTGACGGCTACGGCATCGGCGGGAACCACTTCATGCACACCGCCCGGGAGAACCACGACATGACCTACATCGTGTTCAACAACGAGGTCTTCGGCCTGACGAAGGGCCAGACGTCGCCGACGAGCCCGAAGGGTCACAAGTCGAAGACCCAGCCCCACGGCTCCGCGAAGGACCCGATTCGGCCGCTGTCGCTGAGCCTGACGTCGGGCGCGTCGTACGTCGCGCGGACGGCGGCGGTGAACCCGAACCAGGCCCAGGAGATTCTCGTGGAGGCCATCGAGCACGACGGCTTCTCGCACGTGGACTTCCTGACGCAGTGTCCGACCTGGAACAAGGACGCGAAGCAGTACGTCCCGTACGTGGACGTCCAGGAGTCCGACGACTACGACTTCGACGTCACCGACCGCCGGGAGGCCCAGGAGATGATGACGGAGACGGAGGAGTCCCTCTACGAGGGCACCGTCCTGACGGGCCGCTACTACAAGGACGAGGACCGACCGTCCTACCAGGCGGAGAAGCAGTCCCGCGGCGACATGCCGGACGAACCGGTCGCCGAGCAGTACTTCGACGAGAACAAGGAGTGGGAGCGCTCCTTCGACTTCGTCGACCGCCACAAGTAGCGAGTCGAACCCCGGCGCCGTCCGCGGTTTAGCCGTCGACTCGCTCGGCCCGTCTCAGGGGTCTTCGAGTCACCCGCGAGACGGTTACCGATTCGGAAGATATTTTTTCACAGCAACCAAATCAGGTAGCGTGAGCACTGAATCGACGGAAGAGCGAATCCTCGCCGCGCTCGAGGAGGACGCCCAGGCGTCCTACGCGGACATCGCGGCGCGCGCGGACGTCTCCAAGCCCACCGTCCGCAAGTACATCGACCGCCTGGAGGACGAGGGCGTCATCGTCGGCTACTCGGCGGACGTCGACCCGAAGAAGCTCTCCGGGCAGAGCATCGCGATGGTGGGCATCGAGGTCGCCTCCGAGAAGTACGTCGAGGTGACGCGGGCGCTCCAGGAACTGGAGTCCGTGCGGGCGCTGTACTCCTCCAGCGGGGACCACATGCTGATGGCGGAGGTACGGGCCGCCGACGGCGACGCACTCGGCGACGTCATCAGCGACGAGGTTCTCGCCATCGACGGCGTGACTGCGGCCCACCCCTCCTTCCTGCAGGAGCGACTCAAGTAACTGTTCTGGCGCCCCGAGTGGCGGGGAGCACGCCTCAGATTGCCGTCTCGGCGAGCAGCGCGTCGATTCGTTCGACGGCTTCGCGGACGTCCGCCGTACTCGTTGCGAACGACGCGCGCAGACAGCTGCTGGCGCCATCGCCGAAGTCGGGGCCGGGCGTCATGGCGACGCCGGCGTCCTCCAGGAACACGTCGGCGACGTCGAAGGGGTCGCCGAGGTCCGAGACGTCCAGCAGCACGTAGTACGCGCCCTCCGGCGTGTAGCCGAGGTCGAACCCCCAGCGTTCGGCCGCGTCGAGCAGGATGTCGCGGCGTTCCCGGTAGTCCTCGCGGACCTCGGGGAGCCAGTCGGTACCTTCCCGGATAGCGGCTTCGGCGCCGGCCTGCACGAACGACGGCGCGCAGATGAGGGCGTTCTGGGCGACCCGGTTGACGGCGTCGACGTACTCGGGCGGGCAGACAACCCAACCGAGACGCCAGCCGGTCATGCCGTAGCGCTTGGAGACGCCGTCGAGGACGAACGTGTCGTCGGTGTACTCCAGCACGGAGTGTTCCTCGGCGTCGAACGCGAGGCCGTGGTAGACCTCGTCGGAGACGACGGCGGTGTCGGTGCGCTCGGCGAGGTCGACGAGGCCCGAGAGGGTGTCGCCGTCCATCACGGCGCCCGTCGGGTTCGCGGGGGAGTTCAGCAGCATCGCGGCGGTGTCGTCGTCGACGACGCGCTCGTAGTCGGCGACGTTCGGCTCGAAGCCGTCCGCCGGGTCGAGGGGGACCGTCCGGACGTTCCCGTCGGCCAGCCGGACGAAGTTCGGGTAGCAGGCGTAGTAGGGGTCGGTGAGGACGACGTCCTCGCCGGGGTCGACGGCCGTCAGCATCGAGACGAGGAGCGCGGGCGACGACCCTGGCGTCACCACGATGCGCTCTGGCGGCACGTCGACGCCGTACTCGTCGGCGTAGTGGCCGCTGATGGCGTCCCGCAGGGAGGCCGTCCCCCGCGAGGAGGTGTAGTCGTCGTCGCCTGCGCGGAGCGCGTCGACCGCCGCCTCGGTGGCTGCTGCGGGCGGTCGGAAGTCGGGCTCGCCCACCTCCATGTGGACGACGTCGTCGATTTCGCCGGCCCGTTCGAGCACGTCCATGGCGGCGAACGGCGTGGTGGTAGTCGCGCGCTCCGATGGCATGCTCCTGGGGAGGTGGTTCGAGGTGATAACGGTTCCCCCGCCGTGTGACTCGTTGACGTGGTAGTGTCGGCCCGGGAGTGCCGTGGCCCCGGGAGTTTTGCGGGCTGGCTCCCAAGCAGGGATATGCAGACTTTCGAGCGCGACCTGCGCGTGGACGCACCCCTCGACGAGGTCTGGGCGTTCCACTCGACGGTCGACGGCCTGCTGGCGCTGACGCCGGACCTGGCGAACCTCCGCATCGACGACGTGGAGTGGCCCGCGGACCGCGGCGACCGCGACGACGAGGTACTCGTCGAGGGGACGCGCATCCACATGTCCGTCAGGCCGCTCGGCGTCGGCCCGCGGCAGACGTGGAAATCGGTCATCACCGAGCGCGTCGAGGAGGACGACCACGCCTACTTCGTCGACCGGATGGAGGACGGCCCGTTCCCGGCGTGGGAGCACACGCACTCCTTTTTCGCGGACGGCGACCAGACGGTGCTCCGGGACCACGTCGAGTACCGCGCGCCGCTCGGCGGCCTCGGCGCGCTCGGGTCGACCGCAGTCATGTGGCCGATGTTCTACTTCCGGCACCGGGAGACCCGGGCCTCCCTCGGCGACGCGTAGTTTTATCGGCTCCCCCGCCGATTGCGTGGGTATGACACACGTAGCCGTGGTCGGCGGTGGTCCCGCCGGCCTGAGCGCTGCACTGTTCACGGCGAAGAACGACCTGGAGACGACCGTCTTCGACGCGGACGAGACGTGGATGCACAAGGCCCACCTGTTCAACTACCTCGGCATCGAGTCCGAGGACGGGACGGCGTTCGTCGAAGACGCCCGAGAGCAGGTCGCGGGGTTCGGCGTCGACCACCGAGAGACCGAGGTCACGGGCGTCAGCGAGGCCGAGGACGGCTTCACAGTCGCCACGGAAGACGATGAGGTCGAGGCCGACTACGTCGTGCTGGCGACGGGCGCCGACCGCAGTCTCGCGGACGACCTGGGCGCGTCGTTCACCGACGAGGGCGTCGTCGACGTGGACGTAGACATGGAGACGAGCGTCCAGGGCGTGTACGCGACGGGCGCGATGGTGCGCGCCGAGGAGTGGCAGGCCATCATCGCCGCGGGGGACGGCGCCGCCGCCGCGTTGAACATTCTCTCGACGGAGAAGGGCGAGCACTACCACGACTTCGACGTGCCCGACGACGCGGCGTAGCCGGTTTCAGACGTCGTCGCGGAAGAGCGGCGACTCCTCGTTCGTGCACTCGGGGCGCCCGCAGACGCCGGCGTCCGCGCCCGCCAGCTCGACGCCGTCGGCGACCTTCTCGATGTGCCAGTCGGCGTCGTGGCCGGCGCCCTCGTGCGTGGCCAGTGCCTCCCGCGCGTCCCGCAGGCGGTCGAAGCCCGCCTCGAATCCACACGAACACTCCACGACCGTCTCGCCGGAAGCCATGCTCGCCGGTCGGGCCCCCGTCCACATAATCGTCCCGGCGCCGGCGGCGTCCTCCCCCGTTCCGACCACCCGAAGGCACTTTTCGCGGGCGAGCGAACGCTCTCGCATGTCGAACGACGCCCTCCAGCGGACAGTCAGGCGGACCGGTGCCGTCGTCGTGTTCGCAATCGGCGCGTTGACGATGGCGTTCGTCGAGTGGACCAACTACCAGGGGATTCCGCTCGACATCCCGTCGGGGGTCGTCTCGCTGTTGTTCTTCGGGCCACTGGTCTACCTCGCCGGCAGTTTCGTCGTGGGCGTGGCCGCGGTCTTCGACCCCGGCGCCCGCGACGCGTCCGAGGACGGGGAACAGGCAGCTGACAGTGCCGAGTAGCCGCCGCCCGCTACCGGGACCCGAATTGCTATCCGGACCCGGGTGTGTCGTGGAGGTGTGAGCGCGACGGAACCCCGAGTGTCGCCGATGGCCGGGCTGGCGGTGGCCGTCGTGGCGGTCTCGACGAGTGCAATCCTGGTGGACGTGAGCGACGCGCCGAGCCTCGTGAAGGCGGTCTGGCGCGTGGTGTTCATGACGGCGCTGGTGGCGCCGTTCGCCGTCCGGGAGCGCGACCAGTTCGAGTCCGTCTCGGGGACGGACTGGGTGCTGGTGACCGTCTCCGGCGCGCTGCTGGCCGGCCACTTCGCAGCGTGGTTCGCGTCGATCGACTACACCAGCATCGCAGCGTCGACGACGCTCGTCCAGACGCAGCCGGCGTTCGTCGCCGTGGGCGCGTGGCTGCTCCTCGACGAGCGCGTGACCGCGCGTGTCGCGGGCGGCATCGTCGTCGCCATCGCGGGGTCCGTGTTGCTGTCGGCCGGCGGACTGCTGGGCGGCGCGACGGTCGGCTCGAATCCGTCGCTCGGGAACGCGCTGGCGGTGCTCGGCGCGGCGTCGGCCGCGGGCTACGTGCTGGCGGGACGGTCGGTGCGCCAGCGGCTCTCGCTGGCGCCGTACGTCTTCGTCGTCTACGGCGTCTGCGCGGCGACGCTCGTCGCGGTGGCGGTCTGGCAGGGGACGACGTTGACGGGGTACGCGGCCCACGAGTGGGTGTTGTTCCTCGGGATGGCCGTCGGCCCGGGGCTGCTCGGGCACACGGTCATCAACTGGTCGTTGAAGTACGTCGAGTCCAGCGTCGTCAGCGTCACCCTGCTCGGGGAGCCGGTCGGCAGCGCGGTGCTCGCGCTCGTCCTGCTCGCGGAGGTGCCGGGGCCGTTCACCGTCGTCGGTGGGGCGGTCATCCTCGTCGGCATCGCCGTCACCGCGACGGCCCGGAACACCTGACCGGCGAAGTGCACGAACGTGTATCTTTCTACCGCTACCGAGAGAAAATACCGTATATATAGACACGAATGAGCAATGCTTATGTCGCGCGTTTCTCACTATTGTGTTGCATGCGAAAAGCGACGACGCTACTCGTTGCGACGCTGGTCGTGCTGTCGGCGACAGTCCCGGCAGCAGCGGTCGCAGCACCCACCGACGCCCCCACGGCAGAGACGGGGACGACGGTCGCTGCGAGCGCGACGGCCCAGGCGAACAACTCCACTGTAACACTGCTGTCCTACAACGACATCCAGACCGCGGCCGCCCAGAACGGAACGGCGCCGCGGATGGCGACGCTCGTCGACGAGCGCCGCGCCGCCCACGACAACCCCACGTTCGTGCTCGGCGCCGGCGACGAAGTGAGCCCGCACTCGCTGTCCCCGCTGACGCAGTGGCGGACGCCCGTCGACGTGCTGAACGAGATTCAGCCAGACGCCGAGGGCATCGGGAACCACGACCTCGACTTCGGCTTCGAGGCGGTCGGGAACTTCTCGGCGGCCTCGGAGTTCCCGTGGCTGATGGCGAACATCGTCGACAGCGAGACCGGCGACCCCATCCCCGGCACGGAGCCGTACACGGTCGTCGAGAAGCAGGGCGTGAGCGTCGGCGTCATCGGCCTCGCCGACCAGAAGATCAAGTCCAAGACCGCAGTCGACTTCGCCGAGCAGGGCTACGAGCTCCAGGACTACAGCGAGGTCGGCAGCGAGTACGCCACCCAGCTGAAAGAAGAGGAGAACGTCGACGTGGTCGTCGCGCTCGGCCACTTCGGCGTGCCGGTCGCGAAGGACTTCGCGAACAGCACCGAGAACGTCGACGTGGTGCTGGTCGGTGACGACGAGATTGTCTACCCGCCGGCGGAGACCGACGGCGTGGTCATCAGCGAGGCCGAGGCCCGCGCGAACTACGTCGGCGAGCTCAACCTCACCGTCTCGGACGGCGAGGTCGCCGACTGGAACGGCCGGCTCATCGCCACCGAGAACTCCACGAAGGACGCGAACGTCTCGGACATCATCGAGACGGCACGCGGCGACGAGCTCTCGAAGGTCGCCGGCCAGAGCGAGGTGCAACTCGACGCGCGGTTCTCGTCGAACTACCACGACGAGACCAACCTCGGGAACCTCGTCGGTGACGCGTTCCTCGCGCAGACCGGCGCCGACGTCGCCATCACGAACGCGGGCGGCATCCGGTCGAACGGCCAGTACGGCCCCGGCAACATCACCGCCGGCGACGTGTACAACATGCTGCCGTTCAACAACCATCTGACGACCGTCGAGCTCACCGGCGGCGAGCTCGAACAGCTGCTGGCGAGCCAGGTCGTCACCATGGAGAGCGAGACCGGTCAGCAGTACGACGCCGAGTCCCAACTGCAGGTCGGCGGCGTCACCTACGAGTGGTACACCCACAACGGCACCGAGGACGCCATCCGCGACGTCTACGTCGGCGGGGAGCCGGTCGACTCCGACGCCACCTACGAGGTCACCGTGAACTCGTACATGGCGGGCTGGGACGGCTCCGTGCTGACGAACGCGACGCTCGTGAACGAGGACTACACGATGTACGGCACGGCGCTGTACGACTACATCGAGTCCCAGGACACCGTCGCGCCCGAGGGCGAGGACCGCATCCGGCGGGTCGACGCTGAGGCCGACGCCGGCACGGTCGAACTCGACGGCGAGGGCGACGTCGCCGTCTCCTTCGAGAAGCCGACCGCGGAGAACGCGACGACCGTCGACACCGAGAGCTTCTACGCGCTGAACGGCCGGAACGAGCGCGTGAACGCCTCCGGTGCGTCGGTCGAGGACGGGACGGTCACCGTCACGTTCGCCGACAGTGACCTCCAGACGCTCGCCGACGGCGGCGACGTCGAAGTGTACGGCAACTACGCCGTCGACGGTCGCGAGCGCCCGTACTTCGACAGCTCCGTCGTCAACGCCGACGTGACGACCGAGTCCGTCCAGGAGACGACGACTGCGGCCGCGACGAGTACGACTGCCGACTCGACGACTGCGGTCCAGACGACCACCGAGAGTGACGACGAGTCCGGCAGCAGCGCGCCCGGCTTCGGTGCCGGCGCGGCCGTCGTCGCAGTTCTCGGCGCTGCACTGCTCGCGCTCCGCGAGTAACCCCGCTCCCACTTTTTATCTGTATCGCCTCGGTAGCTACGGCTATGAGTGTGTCCGACGACGCGTCGGGGCCGACACTGCAGGCGATCGTTCGCCGAGTGGAGGGCGACGAAGCGACGCTCACGCTGTTCAACGACGACGTGAGTCGAGAGGAGTGGACGGCGCTCCAGTCGTACTTCGACGTGCAGACGGTGTCGTTCCGGCGCGGGCGGACCGACGCCGGAGTCCCCCGGAACTTCCTCGTGTTGCACGACGACGAGGAGTTCCGGGCGGCCGCGAGCCTCGCCGACGTCTACTCCGCCATCGACCCGAACTCGTCGATGCTGGCCGCGTCGGACCCGGAGCGAATCGAGTATCCGGAGTTGCTCCGCGAAATCGACCAGACCATCTTCACGGACTACGGCCGGCGGCGGATGACCGTGGCCTCCCGGGAGATCGAGGAGCACGCCTACCGCCACGGCGGTCGGCTCCACGCCGGGTTCCAGTCGCTGTCGAACGCCAAGCCGCAGGAGCGGCTCTACCGGAACCTCGCCGCCGCCGACGTCGAGACGCACCTCTACGGGGCGGGCGACTGGACGCCGCCAGGCGACCACGTCCTCCACGAGTACGACGACCCCGAGATTCTCCGGTCGTGGTTCGTGGTGTTGGACGCCGACGACCGAGACAAGCGAGCGCTGCTGGCCGAGGAACGAGAAGACGGGCAGTTCTACGGCTTCTGGGCGTACGACGCCGACATCGTGGACGTGATTCTCGACCGGCTGGCGGCGTTCCCGCCGACGTCGGGGTCAGGCCTCTAGGTCTTCGATGGCGTCCCGCCAGTCCTGGGGGACGCGGCGGCTGCCGCTGCCGTCGGGTTCGAGTGCGACCTGCGTGGTCTCGCCCTCGACGGCGACGCCCTCGTCGTCGCGAATCTCGTAGGCCATCGTGAAACTGGAGTCGCCGACTTCGGTCACTGACGCTGCGACCTCGACTTCGTCGGCGAACTGGACGGGTCGCCGGAAGTCCACTTCGAGGTTGGCGACGACCATGTTGAGCTCCATCGGCGGGACGCCGAGGCCGTCCGTGAGGTACGAGAACCGGGCTTCCTCCATGTACGTCACGTAGACGGCGTTGTTGACGTGCCCCATCGTGTCGTGGTCCTGGTAGCGCACGTCGACCGTCTCGGTGAACGCGAACTCCGTCATCACCGAGACTGCCGGTCGGGAGACGCATAACGCCCGCGGTTCAGGCGATGTCGTCGGGTCGGTCGACGTCGCGGTGCACCCCGGAATCGCCGGTCTCGACGACCGCGGCGTCGTCCGCGTCGAGCAGTACCCGCCGGCCGCCGGTGTCTCCCGAGGTGTCCGCGAGCGCGTCGAAGTGGTCGGCGGCGAACAGCACGGGGTTGCCGCGCTGGCCGTCGTGGCCCGCTGCGAGCGCGGACCGCTCGGTCGCGTCGAACGCCGCCGCGAGCGCGTCGACGCTCGCCGGGTCGACGTAGGGCATGTCACCGAGGGCGAAGACGGCGGCGTCCGGGTCGGTCGTGTGCCGGAGGTGGTCGACGGCCCGCCGGACCGACGACGCCTGGCCCGCCTCGTAGTCCGGGTTCTCGACGAGTTCGACGGCGAGCCCGTCGAGTGCGTCCCGAACGCGGTCGGCGTCACACCCGAGCACGACCGTCACCGAGTCAAGGCTCGCGTCCAGGAGCGTTCGGGCGCTCCGCCGGACCATCGGCTCGCCGTCGACGGGTTCGAGGAGCTTGTTCGCGTCCCCGTACCGGCTGCTGGTGCCGGCGGCGAGCAGGACGCCGGCGACGGTCGAATCCCCGGCTGGCTCGCTCGGCGGGTCGACGACCGGGAGGCTCATTCGACGGACTCGTAGCGGACCACGCGGACCTGCTGGCCGGCGTCGAGGCCGGACTCGGTGAGCACGAAGCCGTCTGCGCGGGTGGCTCGCGTGCTCGACGAGAGCACGCTCGGGTCGAAGGTGTCCTCGTAGACGGCCAGCGGCGAGTCGACGTGCCCGAGCGGGGTCGCCGTCCCGTCGTCGAGCGTCACGGGGATTGCGTACTCGAAGCCGGAGGGCCCGAGGTCGAGGTCGACGGGGAACTCGGCGGGGACGGTCGGGAGGTCGGTCCGGCCGGTGAACAGCGGCCGCGCGACGAGCGTCGTGATGGTGTGTGCGCCGACCGGCTTGCCGGGGATGGCGAGCGCCGTCGCGTCGAACTCCGGCAGGTCGGCCAGCGCGATGGGTTTCCCGGGGCGGACCGCGACCCGGTGGAAGTCGACGTCGCCGAGTTCTTTCAGCACCCGAATCGCGTAGTCCTTCTTCCCGACGCTGGTGCCGCCCGTCGTCACCACCACGTCGTGTTCGGCGGCGAGGTCTGCGACCCGCTCCTCGACGGTGTCGTAGTCGTCCGGGACGGTGCCCTCGTAGGTGGCGTCGTGCCCCCAGGACTCGACGAGGCCCGCGAGCATCGGGGAGTCCAGGTCGTCGATGCGGCCCTCGTGAATCTCGGTGCCGGTCGCCAGAAGCCCCACGGAGAGCCGCTCGCGGACCGCCACCTCCTCGACGCCGAGGTCGCGGAGCAGCACGGCGTCCTTCGGGGAGAGCCGTTCGCCGGCCGCGAACAGTTCCTCGCCGGCCTCGACGTTGCTCCCGCGCTCGTAGACGTACGTTCCGGGCTCGAGGTCGGTGCCGGTGAGCTCGCCGACGACGGCGTCGCCGTCTTCCTGCGGCGTCTCCGACGCCTCTCTGCCCTCGACGGACGCTTCTTCGACTTTGAGCACGGCGTTCGCGCCCTCGGGGACGGGCGCGCCGGTGGCGATTCTGACCGCCTCGCCGGCGTCGAGGCCGCCGGGGTCGTCCTCGGGGAACACCTCGCGGTCGACCGCGTCGAGGGGGTAGTCATCGGTGGCGTCGACGGCGTAGCCGTCCATCGTCGCGTAGCTGTACGGCGGCTGGTCCTCGCTGGCGGTGACTGGTTCGGCGAGCACGCGGCCGGCGAGGGCGTCGATGGGGACGCGTTCGGTGTCGAGACGGTCGAGTGCGCGTGAGCGCTGTGCGAGGACGCGTTCGACGGCGTCCGCCCGGGGGACGAGGTCGGCGTGGTCGTGGGCCATGTTCGCTCGGTACGACCGCAACGGGTAATGCGTTGTCCCCCCGGCAGCGAGCCTCCGACTGTCCGTCGCGTCGCCGGTCGGCGCGCGACCCCGGGCGGTCGCAATGATTTATGCCGCCGTCGCACCACGGGTGTGCGTATGACTCACAAGGAACGCGCGCTCGACGGCGTCACCGTCCTCGACCTGAGCACGTTCGTCACCGGCGGGTTCTGCTCGCTGATGCTCGCCAATCAGGGCGCCGAGGTCGTCAAGGTCGAGCGGCCGGGCGCGGGCGACGACAACCGCCACTCCGGCCCGCCGTTCGTCGACGGCGAGTCGCCGTACTTCTGGACCGTCAACTACGGGAAACGCAGCGTCGAACTGGACCTCAAGACCGAGGAGGGGCTGGCGGCGCTGTACGACCTCGCGGCCGAAGCCGACGTGTTCGTGCAGAACTACCGCCCGGGCACGGCGGAGAAGCTCCGCGTCGCCGACGAGGACATCCGCGAGGTCAACGAGGACATCGTCTACTGCGCCATCTCGGCGTTCGGCCAGACCGGGCCGTGGAGCCGGCGCCCGGGCTACGACCTGCTCGTCCAGGGGCTGAGCGGCATCATGTCCGTGACCGGTGAACCCGACCGCGACCCGGTGAAGGTCGGGCTGCCACAGACCGACCTCATCACGGGCATGTGGGCGGCGTTCGGCGTCGTCACGGCGCTCTACCGGCGCGCGCTCACCGGCGAGGGCGATTCCCTCGAACTCGGGATGCTGGACGCCACGCTGCCGTGGCTCACGAAGCAGGCGGGGAAGGTGTTCGTCGACGAGGAGCCCGAGCGCATGGGCACCAAGGACCCCGTGCTCGCGCCCTACCAGACGTTCGAGACGGCGGACGGCCACATCAACGTCGCGTGCCTGAATCAGAAGCTCTGGCGGGCGTTCTGTGCGGCCATCGACCGGCCCGAACTCGCCGACGACGAGCGCTTCGCCGAGAACGCCGACCGCGTCGAACACATGGACGCCCTCGAAGCGGAACTCCAGGCGGAGCTCGACCAGCGCACGACCGAGGAGTGGATGGGGATTTTGGTCGAGGACGCCGGCGTCCCGGCCGGTCCCGTCTACTCCGTCGAGGAGGCGCTGTACAACGAACAGACCGAGGCCCGCGGGACGGTGACCGAGATGGAGGCCCGCGGAAAGACCATTCCCGTCGTCGAGCACCCGCTGAACTACGAGCGGGCGGAGACCGGCTTCGAGACGCCGCCGCCCGAGCTCGGCGAACACAACCGCGAGGTGTTCGCGGACCTCGGCTACAGCGACGCCGAAATCGACGCGCTCGCGGACGCTGGCGTTTTCGGTAGTGAGTGACACACACGCTTAAGACCCTCTCTCGCGTCGGTGCTCCCATGCTCGACGGCTACGAGATGCACGACCTGACGCAACCATGGTCGCAGGACACGCCGGCGTGGCCGACCTACGACAACCCGAAGATCTGGTACGAGAAGTCACTGGACACGGAGAAGGTGAACGGCCAGAAGATCGAGTTCATGAACCACACGGGCACCCACCTCGACGGCGAGAAGCACTTCATCGCTCACGGCCGGGACATCGAGAGCATGCCCCTCGACGAACTCGTCGGCGACGCCGTCGTGGCGGACATCTCCGACAAGGTCGGGGACTACGACGTCTACACCTCCGACATGATCGAGGACGTCTGCGACGTGCAGAAGGGCGACATCCTCTTCGTCCACACCGGCTACCAGAGGTACGCCTGGCACCGCGAGGAAGCCGACCCGCACGCGTTCTTCTGCAAGCACCCCGGCCCGAACCAGGAGTTCGCCGACTGGTGCAAGGAGATGGAACTGGAGTACCTGATTCTGGACTGCGGGAGCGCCGACCACCCGATGAACACCGTCGTGCGGGACGTCCGACCGGAGCTCGCCGCCGAAGCCCGCGAGAAACACGGCGTCGACGACCTGGACGAGATTTTCCCGCCTGAGGGCTACCAGCTCATGCACACCGAGCTGTTCCCGGAGGGCATCGTCCACGTCGAGAACGCCCAGGTGCCCGAGGAGCTGCTGAACGAGCGCGTCCAGATCGGCACCTTCCCGTGGCGGTTCCGCGGCGGCGAGTCCTCGGTCTGTCGCTGTGTCGCGTTCACAGAGGCGTAGCGTAGCCCGCCTGAGCCCCGATTTTGTGACGCGTGGCGCCCGACCGAACAGCTAACTGTCCCCCGCCGAGTGTCGCGTGGTATGGCGACGATGAACGCGGTCGTCCTCGACGAGTGGGGCGGCAGCCTCGACGTCGCCGCGGTCGAACGCCCGGCCCGCTCGGGGCGGGCCGGCGGTCGGGAGCCGCGGCGCCGGCGTCGCGCTGGTCGTCATGCTCGCCGTCGGGACGGGACGCTGACTCGGGGCCGGCCCGGGTGGGGCCGTGGAAACGCGTAAGTGCTGTCGGTTGAAACTTGGTAGCATGGACCGAGACGACCCGTGGAGCGTCACCGACCGCAGCATCCACGACACGCTGGCCGCGCTCCGGGACGACGAGGCGAACGCGGCCGTCGCGACAGTGGTAGACGTCGAGGGGTCGGCGTACCGGCGGCCGGGCGCGAAGCTGCTGGCGCCCGCGGACGGTGACGCGCTGGGCGCCGTCACGGCCGGCTGCCTCGACGGCCCGGTGAACAGTCTCGCCGCCGGCGTGCGGGACTCCCGGGAGGCGACCGTGGAGACGTTCGACCTGACCGACGGCGAGGAGTGGGGGCTGGGCCTCGGCTGCAACGGCATCATCGACCTGCTCGTCGATCCGCTGGACGACTCCTACGACGCGCTGCTGGACGCGCTCGCCGACCACGAGGCCGCGACCACGCTGACTGTCGTGCGGAGCGCGGACGCCGCGGTGCCGGTGGGCGCGCGGACGACCGTCACCGCCGACGGGGACGCGTCGGGCAGCGACCGACCCGGCGTTCCCGGGGACGCGCTCGACGCGCTGCGGGCGTCCGCCGAGGACGCGATGGCCGACGGGACCAGCGGCGTCGTCACCGTCGAGCGCGAATCTGGCGACCTCGACGTGTTCGTCGACGGGGTCGAGCCGGCGCCCGAACTGCTGTTGTTCGGCTCGCAGAACGACGCGAAGACCGTCGCGAAGTTCGGCGCGAGCGCGGGGTTCCGCGTGACGGTGGCGTCTTCGCGGGGGGCGCGCGCGGACGGCGAGCAGTTCCCGGACGCCCACCGCGTCGTCGCCACGCACCCGACCGAAGTAGCCGACCACGTGCGGGCACCCGAGCGGACGTACGCCGTCCTGATGTCGCACAACCTCGTTGACGACCGGCTCGCGCTGGAGGCGCTGCTGCGAGACACCGGCGTCCCGTACGTCGGCCTGATGGGGCCGCGGGAGCGCTTCGGCGAGCTCCGGGACGCGCTCGCCGACGACGACGTGACGCTGACCCAGCCCGAGCTCGACCGGGTGTCGACGCCGGTCGGCCTGGACCTCGGCGACGGCAGCCCCACCGGTATCGCGTTGAGCATCGTGGCGGAAGCGACGGCGGTCGCGAACGACGCCGCCGGCGGCCGGCTCCGCGAGCAGTCCGGGCACATCCATCCGCGCGTCGACCCCTCCGCGTGACCGGTGTCGGGCCGTCAGCCCCGCGTTTCGACGAAACAGTAATGAGCAACGGCCCCGACCGTCTCCTACATGAGTAGTGAGAACACTTCGCACAGTCTCGACCGGCCCACGCGGGAGGTGACGCTCTCCGTGAACGGCGAGACGGTCGCCGCCGAGGTCGAGCCCCGGCTCAAGCTCTCGGACTTCCTCCGCCAGGAGTGCGGCCTCCGCGGGGTGCGCGTCGGCTGCGAGCACGGCGTCTGTGGCGCCTGCACGGTCCTCGTCGACGGCCGGTCGACGAAGAGCTGTCTCACGTACGCCGTCCAGGTCGAGGGCGCGTCAGTGACGACCGTCGAGGGGCTCTCCGAGGACGGCGACCTCCACCCGATTCAGGAGTCCTTCCACCAGGAACACGCCCTCCAGTGCGGCTTCTGCACGAGCGGGTTCGTGATGGCGACCAAGGAACTGCTCGACCGCGAGCCCGACCCCGACCGCGAGGCCATCGAGGAGGGGCTCGCGGACAACATCTGTCGCTGCACGGGCTACCAGAACATCTACGACGCCGTCGACCGCGCGGCGGCCGAACTCGCCGAGGCGGACTACCCTCGGGGTGAGGACTGAATGTCCGAAGTAGAGCCGACCGGCGACGCGACGGCGGGCGGCGAGGACGAGCGTGAGTCGTTCGTCGGCACCGGCCTGGAGCGCGTCGAGGACCGCCGCATCCTCACCGGGGACGCCGAGTACATCCACGACAAGGCACCGGCGAACGCCGTCCACATGGCGCTGGCCCGCAGCGTCCACCCCCACGCCACCATCGTGGACGTGGACACGAGCGCCGCCGAGGACCACCCGGACTGCCTCGCAGTCGTCACGGGCGAGGACCTCCGGGCCGAGTACAACCCGATGCCGTGTGGCCTCAACGAGTTCGAGGAGTGGTCGCTGGCCGTCGACAAGGTGCGGTTCGTCGGCGAGCCGGTGGTCGCGGTGGTGGCGCCCGACAGGTACGCCGCCGAGGACCTCGTGGACCTCGTGGACATCGAGTACGAGCAACACGACCCGGTCGTGGACGCGATGGACGCCCGCGAGGACGAGACGCTCGTCCACGAGGACGTCGGGACGAACGTCCCGGACGGCGAGACACTGGAGTTCGGCGACGTGGACGAGGCCTTCGAGGCGGCCGACAACGTCCTCGAAGGCGAGTACTCGTGGGGCCGCATCTCCGGCGTCCCCCTGGAGACGGCCGGCGTCGTCGCCGAGTACGACCCCGACGACGACGCCTTCGACGTGGACTGCAACATCCAGTTGCACACGCTCGTCGACGACACCGTCTACGAGACGCTGGGCTACCCGCCCGAGAAGGTCAACCTGGAGGTGCCGCCGGACGTCGGCGGCAGCTTCGGCACGAAGATCGCCATCCACCGGTACTGCGTGCTCGCGTCCGTCGCCTCCCAGCTGCTGGACGGCCGCCCCGTGAAGTTCGTGGAGGACCGCGTCGAGAACCTCCAGGGCGGCGACATGGCCTCTTCGGACCGCGAGTACCGGGTGCGGCTCGCGTACGACGACGACGGCACCATCCGGGGCGTCGACACGTGGTTCGTCGACGACTTCGGGGCGTTCCCCCGGTACCCGGTGAATCAGGCGCTGAAGCCGCTGTCCGTCGTCACGAACGCCTACGACGTGGCGCACGTCCGGTACGACTACGAGATAGTGACGACGAACAAGACGAGCCAGACCGCCTACCGGGGGTTCGGCGTGCCCGCGCACCTCCACGCCCTGGAGATGACCGTCGACGAGATGGCACACGAACTCGGCGTCGACCCCGTCGACGTCCGGCAGGCGAACCTCGTCCGGCCCGACCAGATGCCGCACAAGATTCCGACCGGGAACGTCTACGACTCCGGTGACTTCCCGGCGGCCCTCGACCGCATCCAGGACATCGTCGAGGACGAGGAGGTCTGCGAGGGCGGCCTGCTCGACCCCGACGTCGTCGCCGCGAAACGCGACGAGGGGAAGTACCGCGGCGTGAGCTACACCGTCCACATCGAGCCCGGCGTCTCGGGGTCGGACTGGACGGACCGCCAGCGCACCGAGACGGGCGCCCTCGAGGAGCGCGAGCGCGAGGACGTCGAGGAGCTGCCCGAACACTTCCGCATCGAGCTTCACGAGGACGGCACCGTCCAGGCGTACCTCGCCACGGACACCTCCGGCCAGGGCCACCAGACCCTCGTCACGCAGCTGCTCGCGGACGAACTCGGCGTGCTGCCGAGCGACGTCGAAGTCGGCTACCTCGACAGCGTGACGGCGCCGACCGAGTACGGCACGGCCGCCTCCCGGATGGCGGTGATGCTCTCGGGCGCCACGGAGGGCGCGGCCGCCGAACTCCGGCACAACTGCCGGCAGCTCGCCGCCGAGGAGGCGTTCGGGTCGGCCCGCGACGACATCGCCTACCGTGACGGCGGCGTCGAGTGCCAGCAGTCCGGCGAGCGACTCGAACTCCCCGAGCTCGCCGAACTCGACAGCGGTCGCGGCCAGCGGCTCACGCGCGTCCAGTACGACTACGACCACCCGACGACCGAACGCCCCGAGTTCGACGAGGCGCTCACGAAGAAGTTCCCGGTCTACCCGACGGCGGCGTTCGCGGCGAACGCGCCCATCGTGGAGGTCGACGCGAAGACCGGCGAGGTCGAGGTCCTGTCGTTCTACTCGCTGCGGGACTGCGGCACCCGACTCAACCCCACCATCGTCGACGGGCAGGCCCACGGCGGACTCGCGCAGGGCGTCGGCGCCGCGCTCATGGAGGAGTTCCAGTACGACGAGGAGGGCCAGCCCAAGGCAATCACGATGTTCGAGTACCTGCTGCCGTCGACGGCGAACATGCCGGACATCGAGTTGGAGCACTCCGAGACGCCGTCGCCGTTCACCGCGACCGGCGCGAAGGGCACCGGTGAGGGCGGCATGATAGACGGCCCCGTCGCCATCGCGTCCTCGATAAACGCCGCGCTCCGCGAGTTCGACTTCGTCACCGACCAGATTCCGATGACGCCACACCGCGTCCGGCGTCGCCTCCGCGACGAGGAGTAGGCCGCGAGAGTCGGTTACTCGTCGAGACTCGCCGCCGCGTCCGGTTTCTCGGAGATTTTCGACTCCGCGGGGACGCCCTCGTCGGCGAGCGCTTCGAGGTCCGCGAAGAAGTTGCTCACGAGGCGGTCGGCGACGCTACCGAGCGCGCGTTGGCCGAGGCTCGCGATGAGCCCGGAGACGGCGGTTTCTGCGTGCCAGGTGGCGTGCGTGCCGCCGTCGTCGCGTTCCTCGAGGGTCATCTCCGCGACCGCCTCGAAGGAGTTCCGGGAGGCGTCGCCGCCCGCGTTCATCACCAGCTTGTGGGGGCGGTCGGCCTCCACGACCACCACGTCCACGTCGAAGGTGGGTTTCACGCTGCCGACGCCGACGGAGACGGTGGCGGACAGTTCGGACTCGGACTCCTGTTCGATGTGGTCGCAGCCCGGCGCGCACTGCGCCAGAATCTCGGGGTCCGTGAAGTAGTTCCACAGCTCGTCCGGGGGGTGTTCCGACTCGAAGTCGCCTGAGAATTCTATCATCGTGTGGCTCGCTGGTGGGCCGTCCGCAGGGAACGGCGGGTGTACTCGCCGGCCAGTTCTACCTTCCACTCCTCGTCGGCGTGCATCTCCGGTGACGGGTCGGCCGCCGCGATGGCGGCGTCGGCTGCCGCGTCGATGCCCGCGTCCAGCGTGGCGCCCTCGAGGGCGGCCTCGGCCTCGGAGACGTGCAGCGGGACGTCGGCGACGTTCGCCAGCGCCACTCGCGCCTCCTCGATGGTCGGGGCCTCGGCGCCGGGGTCGTCGACTCGCAGGGCCGTGCCGGCGCTCACCGTCGGGAACGTCTGCGCGCCGCGTTTCAGCTCCTCGAAGGCCATGCCCGTGCGGTCGACGGGGAACGGCTCGCGGTCGATGGTGACGCCGGTGACCAGCTCCTCGGGGCCGAGGTCGGTGAACATGTACGCGACGAAGAACTCGCGGGCGGGTACGGTGCGTTCGTCGTCCGCCGACGTGATGTGGAGGTCGGCGTCGAGCGCGACGAACGCCGTCGGGTAGTTCCCGGCAGGGTCGGCCTCGGCGACGCTGCCGCCGACCGTCCCGCGGTTCCGGACCGACGGCCCAGCGATCTGTTCGGCGGACTCCGGCACCATCTCGACGGCCGCCCGGAGGTCGTCGGCGAACTCCAGGTCGCGGTGCGTGGTCATCGACCCGATTTCGACCGCCTCGTCGCGGACGGTGACGCCCGAGAGCGCGTCGACCTGGGCGAGGTCGACGAGGTGGTCCGGCGTGGCGAGGCGGTTCGCCATGATGATACCGAGACTCTGGTTGCCCGCGAGGAGTTCCGCGTCGTGCCCGAGGTCGGCGAGGAGGTCGGTCGCTTCCTCGACCGTCGTCGGCCGGTGGTACTCGAAGGCGGCCGGTTTCATGCGGGCCGACCTCCGACGTGGGCCGTCGCGTCGTGGAGTCGCGTGGAGTTTCTACACATGGGTGGGTGCGGCCGGGGACCCGGTCGAACGAATGTGAAGTACGACGGAGTCGGCTATTAAGTGTTGTGTCAATCCATACCACGGCCAGTCGTAACAAACCGCAGTCAGTACGGAACGGCCTACTCGCGGGGCTGAATCGGGAGTTCGACGTGCGTCGGGCGGCTCGCGGAGTGGTGGACGGCGTTCTCCGCCACCCGGTAGTCGTCGTCCGTATAGAGGTCGCCGCCCGTGTTCGGGTTCACGTCGAAGCGCGGCCAGTTCGACGAGGAGACGTCCAGCCGGATGCGGTGGCCGGCCGCGAAGACGTTCGCGGTGTCGTAGGGCTCCATGTCGCACTCGTACACAACGCCGGGTTCGAGGAAGTCGGGCTCGTCGCGGTAGCCGCGGTAGCGGCCCCGACAGATGGAGTCGGAGAGGTTCAGGTCGTAGCCGTCGGGGTAGTTCTCGCTGGCGGGGTACTCGTCGACGAGCTTCGCGGTGAAGTCGGTGTCCGGGCCGTCCGTCTCGCCGAACACGCGCACCCGGATGGGGCCCGCGATTTCGACCGGCTCCTCCAGCGGCGGCGTGCGGAACGTCAGCACGTCGTCGCGGTCGGCGAGCGGGCCGTAGGGCTCACTCGCGCCGAAGGTGTCCTCGTCGGTCCGCTGGTCGTAGCCGCCGCGGCCCGCGAAGTCGACGATGTTCCGGTCGCCCAGCGGGTACGCCTCGACTGTCTCCTCTCGGGGCTCGTACGTGAGGTACGACGACGTGTTCCCGCCGATTGTCGGCACGGGGTCCTCGGGGTCGAACTCGTAGGCCGTGTAGGACTCGCTGGCCGACGGCTGCTCGGTGGAGAGCGTCCCGTCCCCGTGCGCGTAGAATTTTGTCATCTCCGTGCCCTCGGGCGGCCACGTCCCGGCGCTGCGCCACTCGCCGCCGTGGAAGAGGCGGCCGTCGTCGGTCCGGTGGCCGTCCCCGGTCCCCATCAGGAAGTACTCGACCCGGGGCTGGTCCCAGGTGTCCGTCCCGCGCGCGTAGTGGTCGAAGAACCGCTTGCGCGTCTCCCGGTACTTCCGCGTCGCGTTCTCGCCGAACGCCAGGTCGCCCGCGGTCGGCTGCTCCCACGTCAGCGGCGGGAAGAGTAGTTCCTCGCTGTGGTCGTGGCCACCCGGCAGGCGCGCGAGGTGCGTCCACGGCCCCATCAGGAGGTAGTGGTCGCTGTCCGTGCGGTCCGCGAGCCCACGGAAGCTGTCGCAGGTCGCGCCCGTGTACGAGTCGTACCAGCCGCCCGAGTAGACGGTCGGGACGTCCGCGGACTGGTCGTAGTAGCGCTCGAAGTTCACGCTCGGGTTCTGCCAGTAGTCGCTGCTCGCAGACCCGGTGGTCATTATCTCGAACGTCCACTCCTCGTAGGTGGGGAGTTCGGCGAGCGCGCTCTCGCCGCGCTGGATGGGGCCGTCCGCGAAGACCTCCCGGACGTCCACGTCCGCGAACGTCTGCTGGACGTCGGGGTCTGCGAGGCTCTCGTGGGCGAACCCGGCGCCGAGCGTGAGCGCCCACGCCAGCCAGCGCTGCTCGAACGCGCCGTTGTGCCGGAACGCCTTCTCGCGGCCGTTGGCGGCGCCCATGTTGACGAACATGCCGGCGAGGCCGTCGGGGTCCCGGGTGGCGAGCGCGCTCTGCACCCAGGCGCCGTAGCTCGTGCCGAGCGTGACGACCTGGCCGTCGCAGTACGGCTGGTCGGCGAGGAACTCGACGGTGTCGGCGCCGTCCTCGGCCTCGTGCCTGTTGATGTAGAAGTCGCCCTCGCTGTCGAAGCGCCCCCGAACGTCCTGGATGGCGACGACGTAGCCCCGGGAGGCGTACCACTCGCCGTGGCGAAGCCGTCCCCCGGTCCGGTCGTACGGCGTGCGGTCGAGGATGACTGGTCGCGGGTCGTCGATCGGCTCCCGGGTCTCGGGGTCTGCTGGCCGGTAGATGTCGGTCGCGAGGCCGACGCCGTCCCGCATCTCCACCATCACCTGGAGGTCGGCGTGAACGGCGTACTCGCCGCCGGTCTCGTGTGTCATACGGTACCGACCACCGGGCGGAGCAAATACGTTTCCCCGGGTGTGTGCAGCGTAAATTACTACCAAATTTTGCGGCAGTTTTATGGGGTACGTTAGCTCAGGTGCGTACGTACCTGGTATGGCAGCACGTGACAAGGAGGGGGCTGCCCGCTGGGCGAGCGAGAACCAACCATGACCGAGGACACGACCGACACGACGGAGCACAGTTCCGAGGACGCCGAGATGGCGACCGACGGCGGCGAGGCGAGCATGGTGGAGTACGGCATCGAGGACAAACCACCGCTCATACAGTCAATCTTCCTCGGGACGCAGCACTGGCTCACGATGGTCGGCTCGACCATCGCCATCCCGCTCGTGCTCGCGGGCGCGCTGGGCTTCGACGGACCGCAGACGGCCCAACTCGTCGGGACGTTCTTCGTCGTGTCCGGCGTCGCCACGCTCGCCCAGACCACCATCGGGAACAAGTACCCCATCGTCCAGGGCGGGACGTTCTCGATGCTCGGTCCCGCCATCGCCATCATCACCGTCCTCGGCGGCGCCGACGGCGGCGCGAGCTCGACGGTGATGATGCGCGAGCTACAGGGCGCCATCATCGTCGCCGGGGCGGTCGAAGTCGGTATCGGCTACTTCGGCGTCTTCGGCAGGCTCAAGCGGTACATCGGTCCAGCCGTCATCGCGGTGGTCATCGCGCTCATCGGGCTGGCGCTCATCAGCGTCCCCCAGATCACGAGTCCGTCACAGAACTGGTATCTCGTCGGCCTGACCCTGGGCCTCATCGTCCTGTTCTCCCAGTACGTCGACGACTACTCGCGGCTGTTCAAGCTGTTCCCGGTGTTGCTCGGACTCACCATCGCGTACCTCATCGCGGCCGGGCTCTCGGCCGTCGGCGTCATCAACGTCATCGACCTGAGCCCGGTCGCCGACGCGCCCGCCATCCGCGCCATCACGCCGTTCCAGTGGGGAATGCCCATGTTCAGCGGGTCGTTCGCCGCCGGCATGATTGCGGGCATGCTCGCCTCCGCCATCGAGAGCTTCGGCGACTACCACTCCGTCGCCCGCATGGCCGGCGAGGGCGCACCGAACAAGCAGCGCATCAACCACGGCCTCGGCATGGAGGGCCTCGGTAACGTCTTCGCGGGCATCATGGGGACGGGCAACGGCTCCACGTCCTACACGGAGAACGTCGGGGCCATCGGCATCACCGGCGTCGCGTCGCGCTACGTCGTCCAGATCGGCGCGCTGGTGATGATTCTCGTCGGCTACGTCGGCTACTTCGGCGCGTTCGTGACGACCATCCCGAACGCCATCGTCGGCGGGCTGTTCCTCGCGATGTTCGCACAGATCGTCGGCGTCGGCCTCAGCCAGCTCCAGCACGTCGACATGAACCAGAACCGGAACGTCTTCGTCGTCGGCTTCGGGCTGTTCGCCGGCATGTCCATCCCGCAGTACGTCGCGGGCCTGGAGAGCGGCGCGATGGAGGCCGGTCTCTCGAATGTCCCTCTGGTGGGCGGCGTCCTCGGCATCCCCGAGGTCGCGACGACCATCAGCATCATCGCGGGCACCGAAATCGCGGTCGGTGGCATCGCGGCGTTCGTCCTCGACAACACCATCCCCGGCACCCACGAGGAGCGCGGCCTCACCGCCTGGGAGGACATCACAGAGGACGAGGACGCCTTCGAGCCGTACCACGAACGGTTCATGCCCGGCGGCGAGTCCGCCAACGAGGACATCGCGAACGACTGACCCCTCCGCCTCGCCACAACGCAGAAGACCACCCGCGCGTTCGTTCGAGTATGACAGCACAGGACCCGGCGCGCCGCGACGTGGAAATTACGCGGATGGCGCTCCGGGACGGCGGCTGGATCGGCTACTCCGAGGACGCCGTGTTCCTCGACCGCGACGACCAGCGCGTGAAGATTCACGACGACGCCGTCACCGGCATCGGCCGCCGCGTGCTCGCCTGGGACACCGCCGTGTTGAGCCTCCTCCTGGTCGGCGTCGGCGGCTGGGTCGTGCTCACCCGGAACCCCCTCGTCGGCGTCGCGTTCGCGGCGGTCGGGCTGTTCAGCCTCTACCGCACCTACCAGGACCGGCAGACGCTCGTCATCCACGTCGAGGACCGCGCGAAACCCGTCGCCGTCCACCCCCAACACCCCGCGGAGTGCCACGAGCGCCTCGCCGAGGAGACCGGGCTCCAGGCGCCGCGGTAGGTCCGAGTTCGCCCGCTACGCCCGTTCGAGCCGCGGCCCGCGTTCTCCCGCTCGCAGTTCGTACTCTCCGGCCAGTACCACCTCGTCGCCGGCGTCGAGGGCGTCGTCTGCCAGCTGGGCTGTCACCTGCACCGCGCCGAAGCGCGCGATACCGAGCGGGTTCGGCTCGCGGACGCCCGGCGGCGTCACGCGCGAGACCGTGGTGGCGACGAGTTCGCCGGCGCCGAGCGACCGCGCCTCGAAGTCCCGGCCACCGCAGGCCGGGCAGCGGACGCGGTCGTACGCCCACGCTTCGCCGCAGTCCAGGCAGGCTGTCGCGGTCACGCCGCCCCTTCGAGAAGCGTGCAGACGGCGTTGTTCCCGAACCCCGCGACGTTCACGGCGAGCCCGGTCTCGCAGTCGACCTGCCGGCCGTCGGCCTCGCCGCGGAGCTGCCAGACCAGCTCGACGAGCTGTGAGACGCCGGTCGCTCCCAGCGGGTGGCCGCGGGCTTTCAGCCCGCCGCCCGGGTTCACGGGCAGGCTGCCGTCCAGTGCGGTCCCGCCGTCCGTCGCCGCTCGCCACGCCGTCCCCGCATCGTAGAAGCCGAGCTCTTCGAGTTCGAGGAGTTCGAGAACGGTGAATGCGTCGTGGATGCAGGCGACGTCGACGGCTCCCCGCTCGCGGTCGGCTGCGTCGAAGGCGCGCTCGCCGGCGGTCCGGACACTCGCGATTTCGAGGGGGTCGTCGCGGTCCGCGACGGCGTGCGTGCCGACCGCGCTCTCGCAGGCCCGCACAACGACCTCGCCCTTGTCGCCGGCGCGGAGGACGACGGCGGCCGCGCCGTCGCTCGTGGGACAGCAGTCGTACAGGCGGAGGGGGTCCGCCACCAGCGGGGAGTCGGCGGCGTCCTCCACGGAGACCTCCGTCTGGAACTGCGCGTACTCGTTGCGGGCGCCGTTGCCGTGGTTCTTCGACGCGACGGCCGCCAGCGCCTCGTAGGGGGCGTCGTACCGGCGGAGGTAGGCGTCGGCGGCCAGCCCGCCGAACGACGGCAGCGTGACGCCGTGGACGTACTCCTCGGGGTGGACGATGCTCCCGATGACGCCGGTCGCGGTCTCGGTGCTCGCCGCGGACATGCGCTCGCCGCCCGCGACGAGGACGGTGTCGGCGGCGCCCGACGCGACGGCCTGGGCCCCGCGCTGGAACGCGCTCGCGCCGCTGGCCGACGTGTTCTCGACGCGGTCGGCCTGCGCGCCGTGGGCGCCGAGGCTGGCGGCGAGGGCGTTGTGGAGGCCCGAGAGCTCCTCGAAGGCCTCGGCGGCCATGTTCCCGACGACGACGCCGTCGAGTTCGGCGGCGGCGACGTCGGCGTCGTCGAGTGCGCGCGTGCTGGCGCGTTCGAGGAGCGTGCGGACGTCGTCGCCGGCGTCGGCGGCGAACCGCGTCATCCCGACACCGCCCAGGGAGACAGCTGTGTGCATGTGCGTACCAGGGCTCCTTCGACGGCCGCTGGCTAATGCTTGTTCCTCGGTACCATGCATAGAGTTAAGGCCTGTGTGGTAATCCGCCACACACATGGTCAGCGAGCAGGCAGACCTCCGAGTCGTCGACGCGCGAGTAGTCACGCCAGCCGGCACAGTCGACGGTGGCGTCGCGGCCCGCGACGGCAAGATAGTCAAAGTCGGCACCGAACCGAACCTCCCCGACGCGGAGCGCACCGTCGACGCCGAGGGCAACTACCTGATTCCCGGGTTCGTCGACCCCCACGTCCACTGGGGGCTCTCCCGGTACGAGTACGACTACCACGAGGGGCTCGAACACGACTTCGAGACGGAGACCCGGGGCGCCGTCCACGGCGGCGTGACGACGGTCGTGAACTTCCTGCTGCAGCCCGACCCCTACGTCCCCGACATGGAGTTCTTCAAACGGGCGGGCGAGGAGAACTCCTACATCGACTTCGCGTACCACGCCATCGTCCACCAGGACGAGCACGTCGCGGAGATACCCGACCTCGCCGACGAGGGCATCCGGTCGTTCAAGGTGTTCTTCAACTGGTACAAGCACGCCAGCCCCGAACTCGGCATCGACCACAGCGACGCCGGCCGCGTCTACAAGGTCTTAGACGAGGTCTCTGACGTCAACGACGGCGTCGTGATGTTCCACGCGGAGAACGAAGACCTCGCCTACGAGCGCCGCCAGGAACTTCAGGCGGAGGGCCGCAACGACCTCCTGGCGTGGTCGGAGTCCGCGCCGAACATCTGCGAGGCGATGCAGATAGAACAGATCGCGCGCATGACCGAGTACACCGACTCCCGGGCGTACATCGTCCACATGTCCACGGGCGAGGGCGTCGACATCTGCGAGCGCTACCAGGACCAGGGCGTGAAGGTCCACGCGGAGACGCTGCCGGCGTTCCTCTGCCACACGAAACGCGACGAGGACCTCGGCACCTGGGGAAAGATATCCCCGCCGCTGCGGGGCGAAGCGTCCGTGAAGCGACTCTGGGAGGGGCTGCGCAACGGCACCGTCGACTACATGGGGACCGACCACTGCCCGCACAAACTCGAGTTCAAGGAGAAGGACACGGGCAAACACGGCGACATCTGGGACGCCATCCCCGGCGACAACAACGGCATCGAGTACTTCCTGCCCGTGATGATGAGCGAGGGCGTGAACAAGAACCGCGTCTCGATGGAGCGCCTCGTCGAGGTCTGTGCCGAGAACAACGCCAAGCGCTGGGGGCTGTACCCCCGGAAGGGCGCGCTCGTCGAGGGCTCGGACGCCGACATGGTCGTCGTTGACCTGGACAAGCGCACGGTCGTCGACGACGACTTCTACCACACGATGGAGCCCCGGTACTCGACGTTCCACGGCGAGGAACTGACCGGCCTCCCGACGCACACCATCGTCGGCGGCGAGGTGGTCGTCGAGGACGACGAACTCCAGGTCGAGGCCGGCGGCCGGGACTACCTGCCGCGCCACGAGAACGGCGTGCCGCGTGCGTGATGACGCACGGGCCGAGGGACGCGAATCGACCCCCGGTTTTCGAGTGTTCTAGTCGGCGTTGACACGAGCGCCGTCCGTCTCGGGCCGCCGGCGTGGTGTTGTCCTCTCGGGAGCGGTCAGTTCGCAGCCACAGCAGCCACCACAAGGGCGCACGGCGAGTGCAAGCACGTTCGATTTGCCGATGCCCGGCGGAGCAGTACGCGAGTGCCAATGAGTGACACCCCAACCGACCCCGAACCGACGCGCGACACCGACCGAACGCGAGACACCCTCGACACCAGCACCATGCAGTGGGTGAGTGCCCTCGTCGCCCTGGCCGGCCTCGGACTGGTGGCCTACCCGTTCCTGTTCGAGTCCACCGACGCGGCCGTCTGGAACGACACGATGCTGGGCACGGCCGTCTTCCTGCTCGCCGGGTACAACTTCTACCGGCTGTCGAAGAACCGACTGGCGAACACGGGCGCCGCGGCGCTGGCAGCGCTGCTCGGAATCGCCGCGCTCGCGTCGCCCACGTTCGTCGAGATGGGCAGCGACGACCTCGCGACGGCGACCATGGCCGGCGGGCTCGTCGTGACCGTCCTCGCGGCGTACAACGCCTACGCGAACAACAGAGCCAGCGCGCCCGACCGCAGCGCCACCCGGACCTGAACGGCGCGGTCGACCGCGGAACGACGACGAGGCCCTACTCGTCGAGGCGCGCGGACCCGTCGTCGGTGAGCCGGAAGGCCGCGAGGCTGTCTGCCATCTCCGTGGACACGTCGTCGACCTCGCCCGACCGGTCGGCGACGTCGGTGACGGAGTCCCGCTGGTGTTCGACGCTCGTGGCGACCGCCTGCATCCGGCTGCTGACGTCCCCGCTGGCGTCCGCGACCTCCTCGACGAGGTGGTGGACCGTCTCGGCCGCCTGCGCCTGGTCCTCGGTCGCGTCCGTGATCTCACCGAGCCCGTAGTTCGTCTCCGCGATGGCGCCCTCGATGTCCTCGATGGCGGTGACGACGTCCTCGACGGCGTCGGCACCGGCGCGGACCTCCTCGTTCGAGTCGTGGATTGCGTCCGCGGTCTGGTCGATGCCCTCCTTGAGGTCGTCGACCGTCTCGGAAATCTCGGCGACCGCGTTCTTCGACTCCTCGGCGAGGTCCTTGACCTCGTCCGCGACCACGGCGAAGCCGCTGCCGGCCTCCCCGGCGCGAGCGGCCTCGATGTTCGCGTTCAGCGCGAGCATCCCCGTCTGGTCGGCGATCTCGTCGATCATCTCGGTCATCTCGTTGATGCGGTCCATGCGCGCCTCCAGCGACTCGACGACCTCCATGTTGCGCTCGGAGGCCGCCATCGCGGACTCCATGCGGTCGATGGCGTCGTGGGCGTCGGTCGCGCCGTCGCTCGCGAGGCCGTTGGCGTCCGCGGCGAGCTCGTCGATTTCCTTGGCGGTCGCCGCGATCTCCTCGACGGTCGCGGAGAGCTCCGAGACGTTGGCTTCCGCGCGCTCGGCGGCCTCGGTCTGGTCGTCGGCGACGCCCGCGACCGTCTCGCTCGACTCCTCGATCTCGCGGATGGCGTCGCTGGCGGCGACGCTCGCCTCGCTCAGTGAGTCCGCGATGGTCTCCAGTTCGCCCGCGTGGTCGCGGGCCTCCCGCAGCGTCTGTCTGGTGGTCTCGACTGCGTCGGCGAGGTCCGACGCCATCTCGTCGAACTCCCGGTAGACGTTCCGGATGGCGTCGAAGTCGGCGTCGGGCTCCCGGACCTCCGGTTCGACGGTGAAGTCGCCCCGCGAGAGCGCGTCGAGGCCCGCCTTCAGTTCGTCGACGACCTCGGTCTGGTAGGCCTCCAGTCGCTCCTCGCGGGCCTCCAGTTCGACCCGGTCGGAGACGTCCTCGTTGATCTCGAGGGCGCCGACCACCTCGCCGTCGGGCCCGAAGAACGGCAACACGGTGCGGTTCACCGGAATCTCCTCGCCGCCCGCCTGAACGGTGTCTTTTCGGTTCCGGACCGCTTCCCCGGTGTCGAGGACCGCCCGCATGACGGAGTTGTCGGCCTCGTCGTAGTCGAAGAGGCAGTCGCCGTAGAGCTGACCGGGCTCCCGGTCGAACAGCGCCCGGGCTTCCTCGTTGAGTTTCGTGAAGTAGCCCTCGGCGTCCACGACGAACACGGGGTAGCCCATGCCAGTGAGGAAGCTCTCGGCCACGGACCCGACGTCCGTCGCCTCGCGCCAGGCCTCCGGTCGGCGGCCGTCTTCGGTCTCCCACTCGCTGGGGTCGTGGCCGTCGTGAGTGTACGACTCCTGGCGGGTGTTCGCGTCGTCGTCCCGCTCGGTTTCGCCCTGGTCGGGGTCGGCCGGCGTCGCCGCGCCGGTCGTCCCGGACACCAGGGACGTGATGAATTCGAACATGAGTGTCCCGTCGCCTCGAACGTCGAGCCAATCGTGAACACCCCTCATAAAGTGCGCGCCCGGGTTTTCAGGCGTGATAGCCTCGCCGGCTCCCGACCGACAGCCGTCGGTGGTAGCCATAGTCGGCCCGCTCACCTGCGCTACCGCAAACCGGCTCAGTCCTCGCCGTCGAGAATCGAACCGCACAGCTCGCGCGCCGCGTCGACGTGGTCGTCGGCGCGCTGGTCGCCCGTCGCCTCGAACTCACCGAGCAGCTCGCGCGCTTGCGCCACGCGGCGTCGAACCACGTCCTCGCTGGCGGTCGGCGCCAGCGCGTCGGCGACGACTGCTTCGGCCTCCCCGAGGTAGTGGCTCGCGGTCCGCTCGACGGGCAGCTCGCCGGTCGCTTCGAGGTGGTCGCGGAGCGCGCGCAAGTCGTCGTCAGTCACGGTCGACACCCGTCTCCGTCACGCGGACGCCCTTCGCGGAGAGGTGTCGCATCCGGCTGCGGGCGTCGTCCTCCTCCTCGGTGCCACGGGTCGCCAGCACGAACAACAGCGACTGCCCGCCGGGTCGCATCGTGCGGCCCGCGCGCTGGGCGCCCTGCCGGCGGGAGCCACCGAGCCCCGAGGCAACGACTGCGAGTTCAGC
>ENA-ORCS01000081-ORCS01000081.1-marine-metagenome-genome-assembly--contig:-NODE-81-length-109612-cov-12.025243_pt1 | contig 109612 bp, 111 predicted proteins | sample MGYA00237781_ERZ508513 | MGnify/ENA primary metagenome ERZ508513 (study PRJEB26184, sample SAMN06268793) | marine metagenome | isolation source: Eden Landing Ponds, San Francisco, CA, USA | place...
CTCCGCGACGAGCAGGGCACCGGCATCCTCCAGATCACCCACTACCAGCGCATCCTCGACTACGTCGAGCCCGACCGCGTCCACATCATGCTCGACGGTGAGGTCGTCATGGAGGGCGACGCCGAACTCGCCGAGAAGCTCGAGGACGAGGGCTACGACTGGGTCCGCGAGCAGGTCTACGAGACCGCGTAACGGCCCCCGGATACGACCCCACCAACACACACCATGAGTTCCGAAGACATACAAGACACTGACACCGAGGCGCGCTTCGAGTTCAAGAAGGAGGAGGAGTCCGCCTTCGAGTCCGAGAAGGGCCTGACTGAGGAGACGATTCGCGTCATCTCCGAGGACAAAGACGAGCCCGACTGGATGCTCGAGCGCCGCCTCCGCGCACTCGAACAGTACAAGAAGATGCCGATGCCGACGGACTGGCCGGGCCAGCCGGACCTCTCCGAGCTCGACATCGAGGAGATCGTTCCGTACATCCGACCGGACGTCGACAAGCGCGAGGGCGTCGACGACTGGGACGACCTCCCCGAGAACATCCAGGACACCTTCGAGCAGCTGGGCATCCCCGAGGCGGAGCGCAACGCGCTCTCCGGCGTCGGCGCCCAGTACGAGTCGGAGGTCGTCTACCAGAACATGCAGGAGCGCTGGGAGGAGAAGGGCGTCGTCTTCTGCAACATGGACGAGGCCGTCCGGGAGTACCCGGAGCTCGTCAAGGAGCACTTCATGACGGACTGCGTGCCCGCCAGCGACAACAAGTTCGCTGCGCTCCACGGCGCGGTCTGGTCGGGCGGCAGCTTCGTGTACGTCCCCGAGGACGTCACGGTGAACATGCCCGTGCAGGCGTACTTCCGAATGAACTCCGAGGGGATGGGTCAGTTCGAGCACACGCTCATCATCGCGGAGAAGGGCTCCGAGGTCCACTACATCGAGGGCTGCTCGGCGCCGAAGTACGCGAGCCACAACCTCCACTCCGGCGGCGTCGAGGTGTACGTCGGCGAGGAGGCCCACGTGCAGTACTCGACCGTCCAGAACTGGTCGAAGAACACGTTCAACCTCAACACGAAGCGCGCCATCGTCGAGGAGAACGGCACGATGGAGTGGATCTCCGGCTCCATGGGGTCGAAGGCGACGATGCTGTACCCCTCGTCGATTCTGAAGGGCCGCGGCGCGACTGACAACCACATCACCATCGCGTTCGCGGGCGAGGGCCAGGACATCGACACCGGCGCGAAGGTCTACCACAACGCGCCGAACACGAAGTCCACCATCGAGTCGAAGTCCATCGCGAAGGACGGCGGCCGCACGAACTACCGCGGCCTCGTCCACATCGCGGACGGCGCCGAGGACTCGAAGACGAACGTCGAGTGTGACGCGCTGATGTTCGACAACGAGTCGACCAGCGACACCATGCCGTACATGGAGATCAACGAGTCGAAGGTGGACGTCGCCCACGAGGCGACCGTCGGGAAGATCGGCGACGAGGACGTCTTCTACCTCCAGAGCCGCGGCCTCGACGACGACGACGCCAAGCAGATGATCGTCTCCGGGTTCATCGAGCCGATCACGGAGGAGCTACCCATCGAGTACGCGGTCGAACTGAACCGCCTCATCGAGCTCGAGATGGAGGGGAGTCTCGGATAACATGAGCACGCAGCTACACAAGGACATCTCCGAAGAGACGGTACGCCAGCTCGCCGAGGAACGCGACGAGCCCGAGTGGCTCCTCGAGACGCGACTCGAGGCGCTCGAAGTGCTCGGCGACCTCGACTATCCGAGCGTCATCCAGACGCCGGGCCGCAAGTGGACGAACCTCGAGGACCTCGACTTCGAGGCGCTCGTCGACCCGCTCACGCAGACCGAGGACAAAGACCAGGTCGGCGCCGAGAACGCCCGCGTGGAGTCCTTCCACGACGCGCTCCAGGACGAGGACCTCGCGGAACTCGTCGAGGACCACTTCGGCGGCATCGTCGACCCGCAGCAGAACCGCCTGACGGCGCTGTCGACGGCGCTGTTCACGACCGGGACGGTCGTCTACGTCCCGGAGGGCGTCGACGCCGAGGACGTCACCATCCGGACGTCGATGAACTCGCGGTCGCTGTTCAACTACACGCTGGTCGTCACCGAGACGAACGCCTCCGCCACCATCCTGGAGCGCCAGGACACCGGCGACGAGGTCGAGGGCGAGCGCTACTACAGCGGCATCGTCGAAGTCGACGCCGGCGAGAACTCCTACGTGCAGTACGGGAGCCTGCAGGACTTCGACCAGCAGACGTACAACTACACCGTGAAGCGCGGCGACGCCGACACCTACAGCACGGTCAACTGGATCGAGGGTAACATCGGCAGCCGGCTGACGAAGACCGGCGTGGCCACGGAACTCAACGGCGACGGCAGCGAGACGAAGATCGTCGGCGCGTTCTTCGGCCACGACGACCAGCACTTCGACCTCGACGCGAAGGTCTGGCACCGGGCCGAACACACGACCGCCGACCTCGTGACTCGCGGCGTCATCGACGACGAGGCCCGCAGCGTCTACGAGGGCGTCCAGGACGTCGGCAGTGACGCCTGGGACACGTCGAGCTACCAGCGCGAGAACACGCTGATGTTGAGCGACGAGAGCGAGGCCGACGCCTCCCCGAAGCTCATCATCAACAACCACGACACCGAGGCGTCGCACTCGGCGACCGTCGGTCAGGTCGACCAGGAGACGCTGTTCTACATGCAGGGCCGCGGCCTCACCGAGCAGCAGGCCAAGGACATGCTCGTGGAGGGCTTCTTCGTGCCCGTCCTCGAGGAGGTCGAGGTCGACGAGCTCCGCGAGGACCTCGAGACGCGCATCGCCGAGCGCCTCGCGTAAGTCGTCCCCGAGAGGGAACGGCTTAAGTCCGCTTCGGACGACTACCCGACAACATGGAGACTGTACCGCTCGCGAGGTGGCTGCCGTGAGTTCCGTCGCAGCGCGCGTCGACACCGACACGCAGCTCGCGCGCCTGCTGCAGATCGGCGTCGTCCTCGAGGAGGTCGTCGAGGTTCGCGCCCACCGGCACTACCAGTCGCTGCCGGAGGCCGAGCGCGACGACGACATCGAGGCGTTGCTCTCGGCGGCCAGCGAGGAGTCCGCCGAGCACCGGGAACTTCTCGAGTCCGTCATCGCGGACCTGGACGCCGACAGCATTCCCTTCGAGGAGGTAGAGGCGCTCGTCGCGGAGAGCTACGGGAAGACGGGCCCGGAGGACTTCGACGGCGTGCTCTACGACCAGTTGCACGGCGAGGAGACCGCCTACAAGTTCTACGACGACCTCGTGGACGCCATCGAGGCCAGCGACGCCGAGTTCGGTGTGGACCGCGAGGCGTTGCTGGCGACGCTCCGGGACATCCGGGAGGCCGAAGCGGAGGGCGTCGAGGCCGTCGCGGGACTGATGGAGGACCGAACATGACCGCCGACACGGATACGCGCGGGCTCGGAGGTGACCACCAGTGAACACCGCAGACCAGTACCTGAAGACGATTTTCCTCGTGGAGGAGTTGAACGACGGGCCGGCGGCGACCGGGGAGCTCGCGGACCGCCTCGGCGTCAGTCCGGCGAGCGTCAACGAGATGGTTGGGAAACTCGAGGAGCGCGGCCTCGTCGCCCACGAGAAGTACAAGGGCGCGACAGTCACCGACGACGGTGAAGCTCGCGCTCGCGAGGCGCTCCAGACGTACTGCATCCTCGAGCGCTTCCTCGCGAACGTCCTCGAGGTCGACGACTACCGTGCGGAGGCCCGCCAACTCGAGCCCGTCATCGACGAGACGGTCGCCGACCGCTTGGACATGATTATCGACCGCGAGCCGCAGTGTCCGGACTGTTTCGACGCCGAGGCCGACGCCTGTGGCTACCTCGTCGAGGAGGAAGCCGTGGAAGCCGACGACTGACGGGGACCGCACGACTGAAGTGGACCGTGGGCGTTTGACCTGACGAGGCGTCTCGCGTGGCGAGTTGCCCGCCGCGTTCGTGCGTCTCGCGCGGTGCAGCGGTACAGTCCCGTGGCAGTGAGCAGCCCCGGCGGAACTGCGAGGTACGCGGGCCTGAGCGACCGACGTGGCGAAGTCCCGTGGTGTAGTGGCCAATCATCTGGGCCTTTGGAGCCCAGGACGGCGGTTCGAATCCGCCCGGGACTACTTCTCCGTGCTGTACTCCGGGTGGCGTGACGGCAGTTCGTCGGTCGCGTGACGCGCGTGCTCTCGTCGGCCGCCAGTCGCTTGCTTCCCGGATATTCGTGGACGTAACCAACACCGTTAGGTGCGGTGGTGCGTTACACGGTGTCTATGACCGAACGAGTCCGAGTGCTCCACGTCGACGACGAGCCCGGGTTCGCGGAGCTGGCGGGAGAGTATCTGGCGCGTGAAGACGACCGCATCGAGGTCGTGACGGCGACGGACGCGGAGGCGGGCCTCGCAGTTCTGGACGCGGAGCCAGTGGACTGCGTGGTCTCGGACTACGACATGCCGGGACGGAACGGCATCGAGTTCTTGGAGGCGGTCCGTGAGGACCACCCCGAGTTGCCGTTCGTGTTGTTCACCGGGAAGGGCAGCGAGGCTGTCGCGAGCGACGCCATCTCGGCCGGTGCGACCGACTACCTCCAGAAGGAGGGCGGCACCGACCAGTACACCGTCCTCGCCAACCGCGTGCTGAATTACGTGGAGACGGCGGCGGCCGAAGCCCAGCGGAAACGCCAGCTGAACGCCATCGAGGCGGCCCGCGAGGGAATCGCCATCCTGAACGAGAACGGGGAGTTCATCTACGTGAACGAGGCGTACACAGACCTCTACGGCTACGACCGCGAGGTGATTCTCGGCGAGCACTGGGACCTCGTGTACCCCGACGACGAGGCGTCGCACGCGTCCGACGTGATACTACCCGGGGTCGAGGAGCACGGAAGCTGGCACGGCGAGTCCGTCGGCGAGCGCGCGGACGGGTCGACGTTCGTGGAGGACCACACGGTCGCGGCGACCGACGAGGGCGAACTCGTCTGCACGGTCCGGGACGTCAGTGACCGCAAGCAGCGCGAGCGGGCGCTAGCGGCGCTCCACGACGCGGCAACCGATCTGGAGGCGGCCGACTCGGACGCCGAGGTCTACGATGTGCTGTTGGAGGCCGCCGAGGACATCCTGGAGTTCGACCTGGTGGCCGTCGACGTCGTCGAGGACGACGCGCTCGTCCAGAAGGCGTGGACGCTCGACCTCGACACGGAGGGGTACTGGGAGGAGACACCGCTCGACGAGGAGACGTTCGCGACCCGGGCGTACACCCGCCAGGAGTCGATTGTGGTCGGCGACCTGCGGACGGCGGAGATTGCGCCAGCAGACCCCGAGTACCGGTCGGCGTTGACGGTTCCGATCGGGGGCCACGGAACGTTTCAGGCGGTCTCCCGGGAGGTAGAGGCGTTCGACGACGCCGACCGGGAGCTGACAGAGCTGCTGGTCGGGCACGCCCGGGAGGCGCTGGCGGGGTTGGCGAGCGAGCGCGAACTGCGCTCGCGGACGGCGGCGCTGGAGCGCCAGAACGACCGCCTCGAGGAGTTCGCCGCCATCGTGAGCCACGACCTCCGGGCGCCGCTGAACGTCGCTGACGGCCGTCTGGAGCTGGTGGCAGAGGAGTGCGACAGCGAGCACGTCGCGGCCGTCCGGGAGGCACTCGACCGGATGGACTCCCTCATTCTGGACACGCTCGCGCTCGCCCGCCAGGGCCAGCTGGTGACGGAGACGGAGCCGGTGTCGGTCGCAGCGGCCGCCCGCGAGTGCTGGGGACGGCTGACGACCGACGGCGCGACTCTCGAGGTGGTGTCGGACACGACAGTGGCGGCCGCCGAGAACCGCCTCCAGCAGGTCCTCGAGAATCTCCTGCGGAACGCACTCGAGCACGGCGGTAGCGACGTCACCGTTCGCGTCGGCGCCACGGCGGACGGGTTCTTCGTCGAAGACGACGGTCCGGGCATCGCCGAGGACGACCGCGATGCCGTCTTCGACCGGGGGTTCACGACGAGCGACGAGGGGACGGGTTACGGGCTCGCCATCGTCGCGGAAATCGCGGACGCGCACGGCTGGTCGGTGAGCGTCGGGCCGAGCGACACGGGCGGGGCTCGCGTCGACGTCAGCGTCGACGGCGGCGAGCCCCAGACGTAGTCCGCCGGAGCGGCTAAATACGCGGCGAGCGTCGCTTCGTACCGACAGCGACGATGGTCACGGGAACGGTCGACTCGTTCAACGAGCAGAAGGGGTACGGCTTCATCGAGAGCGACGACGCCGACGAGCCGGTGTTCGTTCACGTGGCAGACGTCGGCGGGCCAGCACTGCGCGTGGGCCAGAAGGTGGAGTTCGATGTCGAGCGGGCCACCGGCGGCCCGCGAGCGACGAACCTGACGCGGCTGTAGGTGGTTTCCGTCTCGTTACGACCGTGTGGCTCGGGCTTCGCGGACGTCGGCGCCGTCCCGGACCATATCCGGGCACTCGGGGCAGACGCGAGGGCGGTCGACGCCCGGCGGGGTGAACACGCGGGCGTAGTCTGTGGTGACGAACGACCCGCAGTTCTTGCACTCAGGCATCTCGATTGGAGCAAGGAAGTTTCGGTATATATGCTTTGTGTGCATTGTAGCGCAGTGAATAAAACGGCGGCTCCGAGCGACAGACCTACCCGTAACCGCCGCCTGCCGCCGGTATGAGCGACGCTCTGGATTCGCTTCCCGCGCGACCGCTGCGGCAACGGGAGGTGACGGCGCTGAACCACGCCGACGCGTTCACACTCGTGGTGCCGGTCAACCGCGAGGAGGCCGTGGAGGCCGAGACCCGAGAGCCGGTCGTTGTGACCGAACAGCTCGTCCTCGGGACGGACGACTGGGTGAAGGGGCTGGTGTACGACGACGGCTGGCTCGTGGTGGAGACTGTCGCCGTCGACGACCCCGACGAGGAGCGCTTCGAGGCGATGCGGGACTGCGAGGCCGCCGTCGCCGACTACGAGCCCTGACCGGCGACACTACGGTTCGCGCAGTTCGAAGCGCACGCGTTCCTCGCCGCTGCCGGCCGTCTCACGGCCGGTGACGACGAACTCCCCGACTTCGGCCGTGTTCTCGACGTGCGTCCCAGCGCAGGCCGTCCGGTCGACGTCACCGCCGCCGATGTCGACGATTCTGACTTCCGTGACGGAGTCCGGAAGCAGGTCGAGTCTGGTGCGCTCGGTGTCGAGGCGGTCCTCGGCGGTCTCGCGGTCGAGCGTGTACCAGTCCACGTCGTGGCCCGCGTCCAGCACGTCGTTCACTGCCGCTTCGAGGTCGGCGAGGTCGCCACCGTCGAAGCGCTCGTGCGCGCAGTCGAGGCGCGCGCGGTCGGCGTACAGCTGGTTCCCTGTCGTCTCGGCGCCGAACTCGTCCAGCAGAACCGCCGAGAGGACGTGCTGGGCCGTGTGGTAGCGGCTGTGCGCCCGGCGCCGCTCGGCGTCTATCTCGCCGGTCACCGTCGCTCCGGGCTCCGGCGGCTCGCCGTCGACGACGTGCCGGACCGTCTCCCGGCCCCGGACGTCCACGACGCGGTACTCGGTCCCGTCCTCGTCGCGCAACACGCCCGTGTCGTGTGGCTGGCCGCCCCCGGTCGGGTAGAAGTGCGTCTGGTCGAGGACGACTCCGTCGGAGTCGGCGCCCGCGACGGTGGCGTCGAATGTCGTGACCGCACTCTCGTCGAGATATCGCGTCTCAGTCACGGCTTCTCGTCGGTGTCGGCGCCACATAACCACCTGGGCTGCAAAAGGCCTAAGACCGAAACAGTCGTCTATTGGTATAATGATACAGATAGTTCGCCTGATAACGGAGGTGAGACGGTGGGAGTCGAGATAAAGGAGTCCCCGGTTACGGACGGGCAGTTCGACGAGATGGCTGCGTTCGTCCGGGACTACCTGGAGGCCAGCGTCGAGAACGAGGACGACGGCGGTCGGATGCGGTGGTATCCGTGGCACTCCGCGGAGTACCGGTTCACGCACATCCTCAACGTCGTCGACATCGCCGAGCGCATCGCCGAGGAGACGGGCGCGGACGTCGACGTGGTGCGGGTCGCGGCGCTGTTCCACGACATCGCGAAACTCGAAGCCGACCAGGAGGCCCACGCCGACGAGGGAGCGCGCATCGCGCGGAAGTACCTCGAGACTCACGGCGACTATCCGCCGTCGTTCGTCGACCAGGTCGCCGAGGCCGTCGCCCGGCACTCCTACCAGGGCGACCTGACGGACCTCCCGCTGGAGACCCGGTGTCTCGTGGAGGCCGACCTCCTCGACAAGGCGGGTGCGAACGGCGCTATCCTGATGTTGCTCCGGATGGGCTACGAGGCCCGGACGCACGTCGACGCTCCGGAGATGGTCGAGCGCGTCCAGGAGCGCGGGGAGGACGCGGCCGACCGCGTGGCGTCCGACGCCGCGGAGTCCATCGCGCACAAGCGGCTCAAGCGCGCGCGGTGGCTGAAGGAGTGGCTGCAGGAGGAGATCGCCGGCACGAACGACCGCTGACCGGGCCGTCTCACGACCGACGCTACAGGCCGGCCGCCGTCCCGAGGAACGCGAGCCCGAACAGCGCCAGCACCGCCGCGCTGGCGTACGCGACGGCAGTGCCGAACGCGTCGACGCGGCCGCCGGCCGCCCGCAGCGACGCCGGGAACACGGTTATCCAGACGAGGATGCCGCCGAAGAAGCCGGCGACCGTGAGCGCGCCGTTGCTGGCCGGAAGCGAGTAGCCGAACGCGGAAATCCGGCCGGGGTCGAGCAGGCCGACACCCGCCGTCAGCCACCACGTAATCTGGTAGGGGTTCGCGAGCGCGAGCGCGAACGCCTTCCGGAACCCTCGGCCGTCTGCGGCCTCGGCCTCCGAGAACGACCCGGCGTCTTGGGCTGCGCCGTAGGCGTAGTACAGCATCAGCAGCCCGCCGACCGCGAACAGCCCCGCTTCCAGCGTCGGGTACTCTTGGACGACGGCGACGACGCCGACGAGCGCGAGACCCAAGAAGACGGCGTCGGCCGTCATCGCACCGAGCCCGGCGGCGAACCCGGACGTCCAGCCGCGGGCGACGCTCTCCTCAGCGATGACGGCGTTCATCGGGCCGGGCGGCGCCGCCAGCGACAGTCCCAGGACGACGCCGGCGACGAGTGAGACGGCTGCGTCGAGCACAGCGGGAGGTGGCTGCGTTCCGACTAAAACCCGCCGGTCACGGCAGCCCGGCGAGCGCGGGGACGAGGGCGTCGAGGACCCACGCGCCGACGGCGACGACGCGCTCCCAGATGGAGACGCCGACGGTGACGGCGAGCACGGTGTCCAGCGCGAAGAAGAAGAACAGGGCGGCCGACGCGAGGTGCGCTCTCCGAGCGTCGAAGGCGCCCGCGAACCGGTCGAAGAAGTACGCGTTCACCATACTGACGGGAATGATGGCGAGCATCTCGCCGACCCAGATTGCGGGGGTGGCGCCGTAGTCGGCGGCCAGCCCGATGGTGATGAGCTGGGTCTTGTCGCCGAACTCGCCCGCGAACATCATGGCGAAGATGGGGAGGAAGCCGCCGGCCGCAGTGGTGAGGCTGTGCCCGAACAGGGAGGCGTTCCCGAGGCGGCTCCCGACGTCGACGAATCCGCCGTCGCTGGTCATCGGGCCGTCGGTGCCTTCCGCGGGCATCGACCGCAGGAGCAACAGCCCGAAGACGACGAAGAGCGAGGCGGTGGCGATGTCGAGGACGACCCCGGGGATGGCGCGCTGGAGGGCTTCGCCGACGAGAATCTCGATTGCGGTCCAGATGGCGAACGCCGAGCCGGCGGCGGCGACCACGACTCTCGGGTCGTACTCGGTGCTGAGTCCGGCGATGATGAACTGGACTTTCTCGCCCGGCAGGACGGCGAGCTGCGCGGCGAACGCGATGCCGGCGATTTCGAGGAACGCGCTCACGCGTCGGCCACCTCCTGGTCGCCGTCGGCGTCGTCGCCGGCCGGCCGTACCTCGAGGGTCTCCGCGACGCGCTCGGAGAGGTGGACGGCCTCGCCGTCGATACCCACGACGAACATCCCGATCGGGGTGTGTTCGCGGAGCGTGAGCTCGGTGCCGGGCTGGACGCCGACGTCCGCGAGGTAGCGGAGCTCGTCGGTGTCGCGGTCGCTGACGCGTGCGACGACGAGGTGGTCGCCCTCGTCGTGGTCGGCGAGCACTTCGGTGTCGCCGTGTTCGGGGAGTTCGAGGTCGGCGCCCGGAATCGGGTCGCCGTGGGGGTCGACAGTCGGGTCCCCGAGCTTGCGGGCGAGTCGGCGCTCGAACTCCTCGCTGATGTGGTGTTCGAGCGCGTCGGCTTCGTCGTGGACCTCGTCCCACTCGTAGTCGAGGTGGTCGGCGAGGAACGCTTCCAGCAGCCGGTGATGGCGCAGGACTTCGACGGCGACCGTCTCGCCGTCGGGCGTGAGCTCGACGCCCTTGTACTTCTCGCGTTCGACGAGCCCGCGGTCGGCGAGTTTCTCGACCATGCTGGTGACAGTGGGAGAGGTGACGTCGAGGTAGTCGGCGATGGTGGACGTCTTCACCGGCGGCCCGTGCTCGCGTTCGAGCGTGTAGACGGCTTTCAGGTAGTCTTCCATTACGTCTGAGAGCATCTGGCTGACTCGGATTAGATTAGTCTAAACTATATATTTGGCGGTGGGGTGCGGTAGGTTGTGACCGTCTACGACGGCAGCGCGGTCGCGACGCGCCCGGCGAGTAGCGTGTTGCCCGCGGGGACGCGGTCACGCCGAACCGTGGGACTCCGGGGCCGTCGTGGCGCTCTGGCTCGCGCGGCGGTTCCGCACGAGCAGCGCCGCGAACAGGGCGAGCCCCACGCCCCGCAACACCAGGTCGAGTGCGACCGTCGTCTCGCCCGCCGCCACGCCGAGCAGTCCGAGCAGGTCGTACAGCGTCGAGACGGCCAGCGACGGCGCCATCAGCAACAGTGCGCTGACGGCGTACGCGGCGCGCTCGCCGTCGCCGACGTCCGTGTAGACGAACCCGATGACGGTGGCGGCGAGCGCGACGACGCCGAGGAACACGCCCGTGACGGGCAGCAGAACCTCGGGCACCGAGTAGGCGAAGTCCAGGAGGTCCGGGACGCCGACGACGCTGTACTGGTCGCCGACCGGCAGGTCACCCGCGTTCCGCCGGAGCAAGACGATGCCCGGCGTCACGACGAACGCGAACGGGACGATAGCCTTGTTCAGCGACAGCGAGAACGCCTCCACGCCGGTCTCGAACGGCTCGGATTTCGCCACCCCGGAGGCGGCGTAGGCCGCCACTGCGACCGGCGGCGTGATGTCCGCGATGACGCCGAAGTAGAGGATGTAGAGGTGTGCGGCCAGCTCGGGGATGCCGAACGGCGTCAGCACCGGCGCGAGCAGCACGGAGAGGATGATGTACGTCACCGTCGTCGGCATCCCCATTCCGAGGATGATCGAGGAGACGGCGGTGATGATGAGCACGAGCGGCAGCGATGACCCGGCGATTGACTGGATGAGCGCCACCAGATTCGGGCCGAGCCCGGAGATGCTGATGACGCCCGGGATGATTCCGGCGGCGGCGACGGCGACGACCACGGGGACGGCCGTGCGCGCGCCGTCTTCCATCGACTTCAGCGTGAAGATGCCGTAGTCGAAGAGGTTGTTCCGTGTGAGCGACGGTCGACCGACGGCCGCCGCGACTTCGGCCGTGGCGTCGTCGACGGCTTCGTCGAAGTTCAGCAGGCTGCTCGGCGCCCGCGGCCGGAGCGCCATCGTCAGCACGCCCGCGGCGACGAGCAGCCAGCCGAGGTCGCCGAGCGTCGCCGCGAGCGCGGCGTCGACCGACCCGCTACCCGCCGCGTCACCGGTCAGCGTCTCCACGATGGAGCCGCCGGCCAGCCACTCCGCGAGGAAGTTCCCGCCGACCAGCGCGGCGAGGATGGCGGCGAGCCGTCCCCGGGTCTCGTCCCCGTAGGCGGCGATGAGCGCCATCAGCGCGCCGATGGCGACGAGCGTGAACCACGCCGAGCGCGCGACCGACAGCCGCTCGACGATGAGGTAGTACAGCAACAGCCCGATGGGCACCAGGTAGAACCAGCCGGCGACGAGGTGCCGGCGGACGTCCACGAGCTCCGAGGCGTCGAGACCGCCGATGCCCTCCTTGCTCGCCTCGAAGTGGACCATCACCCAGACGCCGAAGAAGAACACGACGGCGGGGACGGTCGCGGCGACGATGACGTCCGCGAACGGCGTGCCCGTGTACTGGACGATGAGGAACGCCGCCGCCCCCATCACGGGCGGGAGAATCTGGCCGCCGGAGGACGCCGACGCCTCGACCGCGCCCGCGAACTCCGGCCGGTAGCCCGAGCGCTTCATCAGCGGAATCGTGAACGCGCCCGTGGTGACCGTGTTCGCGATGGACGAGCCGGAGATGGTGCCCATGAAGCCGGAGGCGAGGATGGACGCCTTCGCCGGGCCGCCCTTCCGGGTGCCGGTCGCGGCGTACGCCAGGTCGATGAACCACTGGCCGGCGCCCGACATCTCCAGGAACGCGCCGAACAGGATGAAGATGTAGATGAACTGCACCGACACCGTCACTGGGATGCCGAACACGCCGTTCTCGGTGTTGTACCAGAGGTTCTGGACGATGCTCGCCCAGTCGAAGGGCGGAATCGAGAGGACGCCGACGTAGGCGGCGTTCTGGGGGATGAGGTAGCCGAAGCGGGCGTAGACGACGAACATCGCCACGATGCCCATCAACCAGAGACTGATTGCCCGGCGCGTCGCCTCCAGGACGAGCAGGACGCCGACGGCGCCGAGCACGAGCGCGTACGACGTGTCGGCCAGCGGCCCGAGCAGCACCGACACCGGCTCGAGGAACGTGAACACCTCCTGGACGGGGCGTCCGGCGTCGAGGCCGAACCGCCGCATGTTCTGAATCTCCGCGAAGTCCGTGACGAAGTACGCCGCCGCGAGCGCGGTGACGGCGACGAACACGAGGTCGACGGGCGTCACGCGGTCCATGTCCTCGTCGACGAGCGCCCACTCCAGCGACGAGCCGACGCGTCGGACGCCACGCGTCGCGGGGTGGGACGCGCCGAGCCGGTCGTCCAGCCCACTGGCGAGCGCGACACACCGCCGGGCCACCGGGCCGTCGCCCGTGCTGGCGGGGTACAGCAGGAAGGCCAGCGCGAGCGCGAAGGCGACGTGAATCGCGTTTATCTGGAGCAACTGCAGGGTCGCGAGTTCGAACACGCCGTAGAACGGCACGGTCACGGAGAGCTCGAACCCCCTCGCGGCGAGCCACATCTGGAAGACCGAGAAGGCGATGCCGACGACCGCGACCGCGACAACGGACACGCCCCGGAGGGAGCGCTTGCGTTCGATCTCCTGTAACACCGCGTCGGCGTCCGGCGTCTCCTCGTCTGGTGTGTCGTTAGCCATGGGTGCTGGCGGTGATGTCAGTCAGCAGCGACCGGCGGGTGACGTGGACGTCCACCGACTCCCCGTCGGTGAGCGCCACCAGGTCGTAGGTCTCGTCGTCGACGTGGAGCCGGTGGCCCGCGACTCGTCCGGGCGCGACGGTGAGCCGGGTCGTCTCCCCGGGCGGGTCGTAGACGAACGTCCCGTTCTCTTCGGTGACGTTCGCGCCGCTGGGCAGCCCCCAGCCGTAGGACTCGAACTCCATGCGCGTCATCACGAGGACGTCGCCGCGGACGGTGTACCCGTCGTACACGCGGGACTTCTCGACGCTGTGCGTGTACTCGAGGGCGACCGTCGACCCGTCCTCGACGGGCGCAGTCAGGTACGTCGCTCCCGTGTCGGTGTCCTCGACGACAAGCACGCGGTCACCGGGGACGGTACTCACAGCCAGGGCTGTCGCGACCGCGAGCACGACGACGGCGACGACAGCCACTCGAGTGCGTCTCATTCAGTGCGGTGTCGTACCCGGTGAGTCCACGGGTCGCCGGTGCGGTCGCCGGTCCACGACGAGCGGGCCGAACCGGCTACCGTGCTCTCGCGGCGCGAGCGACACACGGTGTCACTCGAAGTACGCCTGCGCGCCGGGGTGCAGTTCGATGGACATCCCGTCCTGCGCGGAGTCGGCGCTGATGAAGTCGGTCTTGATGGTGAGCACGTCGACGTTGTCGAAGATGGCCGCCGTCACCTCCTCGACGGTGGTCTCACTGACCCCCTCGTTGGTGGCGATCATCGCCTGCACGGACACCGTCTCGACGTCCTCACTGACGCCCGAGTAGGTCCCGCCGGGGATGGTGTCGTCCGCGAACCAGGACGCGGCGTCCTTGACGGCCTCGCGGTTCTCCCCGTCGATGGGGACGATGTGGATGTCGTTCGTGTTCGCGAGCTCCTCGATGGCGCCGACCGGCCAGCCGCCGACGACGAACGCGGCGTCGATGTCGCCGTTCCGGAGCTGGTCGGCCGCCTGGGAGAACGACGCGTTCTGCTCGTCGAAGTCGGAGACGCCGACGGCCTCCAGAATCTGGAGGGCGTTGACCTGCGTGCCGGAGCCGAGGTCGCCGGTGTTGATGGTGGCGCCTTCGAGGTCCGCGACGGTCTCGATGCCCGTGTTCTGGAGCGTCACGAGCGTGATGGTCTCTGGGTACAGGGTCGCGACGCCCATGAGGTTCTCCACGGGGTCGTCCTGGAAGGCCTCGATGCCGGTGCCGTTCTTCGCGAAGTACGCGACGTCGTTCTGGATGAGCGCGAAGTCGGCGTCGCCGTCGGCGAGGCTGCCGACGTTCTCGACGCTGGCGCCGGTGGACTGGACGTTCAGCGTGTAGTCCGTGTTGTCCTCGACGATGGTCTTGATCTCGTTCGAGAGCGGGAAGTACGTCCCGCCCTGGCCGCCGGCGTGCCAGGAGAGACGGTTGCCGCCGTCGCCGTCACCGCCGAGGCAGCCAGCGAGAGCAGCGACACCTGCGAAGCCACTCGCCTGCAGGAATCGCCGACGTGTCTGGTCACTTGACATACGGTAGTAGGTCGGCGCTCTCCCGTATGGTTATTTAGCGCGTATCGTGAGTAGAGACCGTCTTCTAGCGGATGCGAGCGAACCACGAGCTGAGGTGTGTCTGCACGACCAGTCGACCGAACGGGGCGCCCCTCAGATGCCCTTGCTCATCAGGTGCGAGCGCAGCACGTCCGCGTCCTTGTTCGCCGTGCCCGTGTTCAGGAGCACGACCGTCTCGTCGCCGCCGAACGCGCCGCGGTCTGCGAGCTCCCACGCGCCGGACGCTGCCGCCGCGCACGTCGCCCCCATCTCGACGCCGGCTCGACTCGCTACTGCCGTGCCCGCCTCCAGAATCTCGTCGTCGCTGGTGGCAACCGCACCGCCGTCGCTCTCCCGGAGCGCCTCGAGGATGAGCGGGCTCGCGCCCGGGTCCGGAATCTCGATGCCGCCACAGATGGTGTCGGGGCTGTCCCAGGGCTCGTGGACGTCACGGCCCTCCTCGAACGCGCGCACGACCGGCGCACATCCCTCGGCCTGCGCCGCGTACATCGCCGGCAGCTCGTCGGTGATGCCGAGTTCGCGGAGTTCCTTCGCGGCCTTGTGCATCCCCACGAGGCCGACGCCGCCGCCGGTCGGGTAGACGACGTGGTCGGGCACCTCCCAGTCGAGCTGTTCGACCGTCTCGTACAGCATCGTCTTCTTGCCCTCGTGGCGGTACGGCGTCTCGAACGTCTTCACCGAGTACCAGTCCTCGTGCTCGTCCATCGCATCCTCGTAGGCCGCGCCCGCGTCCCCGATGCGGCCGCCGACGACGGTCATCTCGCCGCCGTGGACGTTCACCATCGCCTTGTTCGTGAACCCCGCCCGCGACGGCAGGAACACGTGCGCGTCGAGGTCCGCCCGGGCCGCGTACGCGGCGGCCGACTGCCCCGCGTTCCCCGCCGAGTTCAGCGCCACGTCGCTCGCGCCGTGCTGGTGTGCCGCCGTCATCGCCACCGTCTGCCCGCGGTCCTTGAACGTCCCCGTGGGGTTCCGGCCCTCGTCCTTGATGTAGAGTTCGCCGACGCCCAGCTCCTCGGCAAGCCCCGGGCACTCCACGAGCGCCGTCGCCCCCTCGTCCATCGACACCGCGGACGTCCGCGTGAACGGCAACAGCTCCTCGTAGCGCCACATCGAGTCGAACCGCCGCGACCCGAAGGTCTCCCGACTCACGTCCAGGCTGTCGAGGTCGTACGTCGGGTCGAGGATGCCCCCGCAGTCCGGACACCGATGCGTCGCCGCCTCGGCGTCGAACGATTCCCCGCAGTCCACGCACTCCAGCCCCTCGAACGCCGGCGTCGTCTCCATGCCGTGTCGCTTTGGACCCCTCGACAAAGGCCCTGTCCCTTCCGGCGCGAGACGCGACTCGAGACTCCTCTCGCTGTTACGCATCGGGCGTATTCTACATCGAAAGCCCCGACCGGCTCCAGTCGTACGGCTCGTTGCGCTCCTCGGCCACAGGCCTGCGGTGCTTACGTCGTCCTCAGAAACGCTGCGCGTTTCTGATGGGCTGCGGAAGACGCCTCGCGTCTTCCGAACGCCGTACGTCCCGGAGCCAGTCGCCCCTTTCAGTCCTACCCGACACCGGCTGACCAACTGGCAGGGAGGGACTGAACGGGGCGGCGCGCTCGCGCTTGCGTGGTCGTCTCGAGACGTAAGGACCGCAACGAGCGAGCGACCGCGAGCGCACCGGGGCGTTCGAGGTGGCGTACGGGATGGCCTCGTCAGCGCGACGGAGGCCTCCAGAACCCCACGCCGAAAGCACCCACGTTGATGACGCCACCGGCCCAACTCTCGGCCATGACTGACGAGGACGTCGTCGTGGTCGGCGGGGGACTGGCGGGGCTGGTCGCGGCGCGCCGCCTGGCCGAGGACGGGTTCGGCGTGACGCTGTTCGAGCGCGAGCCGACGGTCGGCGGCCGCGTGCGCTCCACGCACGCCGACGGCTTCACGTTCGACAGGGGGTTCCAGGTGCTGTTCACGTCGTACCCGGCCGCGCGCCGCGAACTCGACTTCGACGCGCTGGACCTGCGGGCGTTCTCGCCCGGGGCCGTCATCTGCCGCGGCGACCGGCGGGCGACGCTCGGCGACCCGCTGCGGGACCCCGGCGCGCTCGTCCCGTCCATCCTGAACCGGGAGGTGTCGACGGCCGACAAACTCCGGACGCTCGCGCTGAAACGGGACCTGTCCTCGAAGTCCGTCGACGACATCTGGACGAGCGAGGACGCGACCATCGAGCAGTACCTCGCGGCGCGGGGGTTCTCCGAGCGGTACGTCGACCGGTTCGTGCGGCCGTTCTACGGCGGCATCACGCTCGACCGGTCGCTGTCCACGTCCAAGCGCGTCTTCGAGTTCACGTTCAAGATGCTCGCAGAAGGGAAGACCGTCGTTCCCGCCGACGGGATGGGCGCGATGACGGCACAGCTCGCCGAGCGAGCGCGCGAGGCGGGCGTCCGCATCGAGACGGAGACGCCCGTCGAGGCCGTCGAGGCCGTCGACGCCACCGTCCAGATTCCCGGCGAGACCCTGGACGCCGAAGCCGTCGTCGTCGCCGCGGACCCGAAGAGCGCCCGCGACCTCACCGGCGTCGACGCGATTCCGACCGACGGCCTGGGCTGTGTCACCCAGCACGTCGCGCTCCAGTCCGGCCACCCGCTCGCGGACAGCGACCGCATCCACCTCAACGCCGGCGGCGAGGTGCCGAACACCGTCGCGCCGATGTCCGGCGTCGCGCCCGAGTACGCCCCCGACGACCGGGAACTCGCCGCAGTCACGACGCTCGGGACGCCCGACCGGTCGTCGACGGACCTCGCCGAGGCCGCGCGGACCGCCATCGGCTCCTGGTACCCGGAGGCGTCCGCGACGGAGTTCGAGGTGCTGCACACGCACCGCGTCCCGTTCTCACAGTTCGCGCAGCCGCCGGGCGTCCACGAGACGCTGCCGGACGTCCGCGACCCCGACGGCGCCGTCTACCTCGCCGGCGACTACACCCGCGACTCCTCCATCAACGGCGCGATGGACAGCGGGCGGGCGGCCGCCGACGCGGTCGGCGACGACCTCCACTGACGGGTCAGAGGAGCCCGCGGAGGTCTCCGAGCGCGGGGAAGCCGAGCGCTTCGCCCTCGCTGACGACGACCGGCCGGTAGCCCGACGGGTCGGCGAGCAGCGGCGAGACCGCCGTGCCGTCGGAGAGCGACTCGACGGGCGTGCCGGCCGCCAGCCGCGTGAACGCCGGCAGCACGAGGACGTCAGCGCCGTCGTACTGGCCCGGGCCGTAGAGGAAACAGGGGTGGCGCTGCCCCTCGATTTCGACGGCCGGGTGCTGGTGGCCGACCACGTAGCGGCGGGCGCCCTCTGGAGGGGGTTCGTGGCCGTGGGCGACGACCGTGCCGTCCGAGAGCTCGACGTGGGCGGCGGCGTCGACGCCGACCGCGTCGAGCATCGTGTCGTGGTTGCCTTCGAGGACGTCGAGGGCCGCGCCAGCCCCCTCTACTGCTGCGTGGAGGTCGTCGACGGTGTCCCGGACGCCAGCCGGAACCGAGCCGCGGACGTGCAGGAGGTCGCCGGCCAGCACGACGCGCCCCGGCTCGAAGCCGTCGAGGTGCGCGTCCAGCCGGTCTAGGAGGTCCTCGTGCTCGCCGAGCGGGAGCGCCACGTCTGAGGCCTCGTCCCGGCCCGCGTGGACGTCGGCGAACACGAGCGCGTCCGCCGCCGGCAGGTAGGCGGCGCGGCGCGTGAACTCGACCCAGTCCGGCGTCCGTGTCACACCAGTCCCTGCGGCTTCCGGGGAGTTAGGCACGGCGGTCACACAGCCCCCGACCTGCTCAGGACGCCTGCTGGGCGGCCGCGTACGCCTCCCGGACGCGCTCGAAGCTCTCCTGGTCGCCGCCGTGGTCGGGGTGGGCTTCCTTCACGCGCTCTCGGTAGGCGGCCCTCAGTTCGTCGTCGCTGGCGCCGCGAGGGACCCCGAGCGTGTCGAAGGCGTCCGCGACGCTCTGCTCGTCGTCCTCGTCGTCCGCGAAGAGGTCCTCGGGAGCCGGCGTCTCGAACGGCAGCCGGCCGCCGAGCGCGCGGCCCGGCATCTCGTGTTCCGCGAGCACGACGAACGTCTCGGCGTTCCGGATGCGGAAGTACGCGGGCGCGTCGAACGTCACGGCCACGTCCCGCTGTGGGAGGTAGAACGCGACGTGCGTGCCGGCGACGAAGTGGTCCTCCGCGAACGGCTCGCCGATGGCCCGCAAGTACTCGCGTATCTCCCGGCGGCGCTTCCACTCGCCGGAGCGCTCCCCCGCGGGCGTCACCGGCTCCGTCGGGAACAGCCGCTCGCCGACGACGAACAGCGCCGCGACGACCACGGTCACGACACCGGTGATACCGAGTCCCCACGCGAGCCAGCCCGGTTGCACACAACCCTCTGAGGGCGCGTCCAAGAAGAAACGTTCGCCCGTCGCTGCCTACCCGATGTACCGGAGGTCCTCGTCGCCCGGGCTCGGCCCCTCCTCCATGTCCTGGAGTCGGGAGACGACTTCCTCCATCTCGTCGGCGCGGTCGTCGAGCGCCTCCTCGTCAACGTCGAAGCCAAGCAGGTCTTCGAGGACGGCGAGGACCGCCTTCGCCGCCTTCGGGTCGACGAGGTAGCCCGACGTCTCGCCCATCAGGCAGACCGCGTCGAAGCCGCGCTTCCCGCCGAGCCCGACCAGGAGGCCGCTGGAGCCCACGATGCCGCCGGCTGGCTCCTCGCTGCGGAAGTCGACGCCCGCCTCGGCGAGTTCCTCTTTCAGGTCCGCGCTCGACACCGACCCGACCACGTCGTGGTCCTCGACGAGTTCGCCCGTCGGCACGCCACCGAGCGCGAACACGTCCGTGGTGTCGAACTCCGCGGCGACGTCCAGGAACGCGTCGGTCACGCGGTAGTGCCCGACGTTGTCCTGGGCCTGGTGGTTCCCGGTCAGGACCAGGAGGTCTCGGCCCTCGGTCTCCACGGCGTGAATCTCCGCCGCGGCCAGCTCCGCGACGCTGTCGTCGTCGACGGTGACCTGCGGGGGGAAGTGTTCGCTGTGGATGCGGCAGACGACCTCGCTGTCGCCCTCCTCGACGACGTGCTCGGCGACGAGCTTGCCGACGTGGCCGACGCCCGGCAGCCCCTCGACGAACGCGGGGTCGTCGAGGTCGGGCTCCGCGACCCACTCCGTACTGATTTCGTCCATGCGTCTAGGCCCGGCGGCGCTCCTTAAGAGCGCGTCGGTACCGTCCGTGTGGGTCCTCGGGGTCGAACGGCGCCGGTGCGGTGTTCTCGGCGTCACCGCCACACTCGGGACACGTCGCAGAAAGCGTGTACACCGGGCGGTCGTGGCGGTCGCGCCACGACGCACACACCCGGATGTCGGACTTCATTCCTCGTCGAGCTGGCGCTCCCGGTGGAACTCGCCGTTCCCGCCGAGGTCGCCGATTTCGGCGACCGCGCGGTCGCCCGCGGCCTCCAGCTCGCTCTCCGCCGTCTTGTAGTTCGGCGCCTGCACGCGGACGCGGTACTCGGGCGCGCCGACGTACGTCACGTCCATCTCGACCTCGTCGGGCACCTCGCCGTTGCCCTCCGCGGCCTTCAGCGCCGCCTTCACGTCGTCGACACCGTCCGCGTCCGGCGACGTGAGCGTCACGTAGCCCGTGACGGTGACGTACGGCACGGAGACGTTCTCCCGGGCGGTCTCCACGATGGCGTCCTGCTCGTCCTCGTCGAGGTCGGTGCCCTCCAGGGCCTCGTGGCCGTGGATGGCCGCCTGCTCGAAGCCGTCGTAGAGGCTGCCGAAGTCCGCCAGCAGGCCGTTGGCGATGTGGCGGAACTGGTCGTCGGCCATGTCCTCGCCGAACGCCAGCGTCAGCCACTTGTCGGCCTTCTGCTCGTTCTTCCACTCCTGAATCTTGTCGGAGTGCTGGTGGTCGTTGACGTCCTTCAGCGAGAGGTCAATCTGTTGGGCGGACTCGTCGACGTCGAGCACCTTCGCGACGACCGTCTGGTCCTCGTTGACGTGGTCGCGGACGTTCTTGATCCAGCCGCTGGCCACCTCACTGACGTGGACCAGCCCGCGCTTGTCCTGGTACTCCTCGAGGTCGACGAAGACCCCGAAGTCCTCGATATCGTCGACCTTCCCGACGACCAGTTCGCCCTCGTCGGGCCAGCCCTCGTACTTCATCTCGCCTCGACAGTTTCGAGGACCTCACCGAGGAGGTCGGCCTCGCCGCCGGTCGGACGCGCGAGCGTCGTCCCGCAGACGGCGCAGGCCACCTCGGTCGAGGCCTTCCCGAAGACAGTCTGTTCGTTCTCGCAATCCGGACACTCGACTTTGTAGAATCCTCCTGACATAGTTACTCCTGGAGCACCAGTCGGCCGGCGCGCCATCCCTCGCGCAGGTGGGCGTTGCCGCACTCGCTGCAGCGGTACTTGAGGTTCGTCCGGTTGGTCGGCTTGTTGCCGACCGGCACCTTCGAGAACCGGCCGTGGTTCCCGATGGAGGCGTTCGCGCGCTTCGTGCGGCGAGCGTCCCACTTCATGCCGGACGAGCGGCCGGAACGGACCTTCTCGACCTCGAGTTGGTGGTGTTCGTCACAGTTCGGGCAGTAGCTGTTGAATCGGCGTGGCATCTCCATAGGCGTAATCAGCTCTGTTACCCCTCGCTAATACTCGGCTGTTTAAAATCCGTTTGGTTCGGTGGCGTCGGCGCCCCCGGATTCGGGTCGTCGAGCGCCGGCCGGCTCTCGGTGTGACTCGTCGGGACAGTACTTTTGTCAGCGCGCTGTGACCAGATACTCGTGTCCACCAGCCGCCCGGACTCGGGCCAGCCCTCCCCGAGCCTGCCCTCCCTCAGTACCCTCGCTGTCGTCGCGCTCGCCGTGTCGGCGCTCGCGCTCGGTGCGACCGCCCCGGCCGCCGCGGCGCCACCGCCCGCGAACGTCTGCGGGGCCTGTGGCCCGGCCTTCGAGGACGCAGCGACGGCCGCCGGGGGCAGCGTCACGGCCGACGCGTCCACGATGGACGTCCGCGTCGCAGCCGACGGTAGTGCGCGCGTCGCCGTCGACGTGACTGTCGGGTCCCGCGACGCCGACTGGCTCGCAGCCAACGCCGACGCCGTCCTCGCCGAACTCGCGGCCGGCGACGACCCAAGCGTCACCGACGGCATCGCACCGGTTCCGGCCGACGCGACACTCCACGCCAGTGGGGACGGCGTCACCATCGAGTACGACGCGCCCGGCGTCGCACACGCCTCGCCGGGCGGCGTGGTCGTCGTCGGCGCCTTCGCCGACGGCAGGCCCACCGGCTGGGAAGTCAACAGCGACCACTTCCGCCTGCACGCACCCGAAAATCACGTCGTCACGCACGGCCCCGCGGACTCGCCCGTGACCGAGTGGACGAGCGGCGACCACGTCGACGACGCGGTCGTCGCGTACGCCTCGGACGCCGGCGTCGTCTCCACGCTCGCCACCCAGTACGCGCTCGTCGTCGAGACCGGTCCCGAGTTCCTCCGGTACGCCGCCATCATGCTCGCGCCGACGCTGGTCGTGCTCGCCGGACTGCTGTGGTCGACGCGCGCGCTCGTCGCGCCCCTGCCGACCGTCGATTCCACCCGAGCCGGCACCGTCGTCGCCGCTGCCGGCGGGGCCGTGACCGTCGCGCTCGTCGCGACGGGAGCGGTCTCCACGTACTTCGAGTTCCCCATCGCCGCCGCGCTGTTCGCTGCACTCACTGCCGTCGCGGTCGGCGCGCTCGCGGCTCGCGGGCGGCTCCGGACCGTCCGCGGTCTCGCGGCAGCGGCGGTCGGCACCCCGGTCGCGCTCGCCGCGGTCGGTGCCGTCGTCGGCGCACTCACACACCAGGAAGTCGCGGTGCCGACCGTCCGCAGAGCTGTCCTCGCGGGGAGTCTCGTCGCACAGGTCGGCGCCTTCGTCGTGGTCGGCGCGTCCCGCGAGGTCGCCCCCGCGAGCCGCTGGCGTCGGCTCGCGGCGGTTCTCGCGCCGTCCGTGGTACTCGTCGCCGTGGTCGGCCCGACGCTCGTGCTCGTCGCGTGGCTGCCCCTGCTCGTCGTCTCCGTCTACCCCGCGTACTGGTTCGGGCGCACCGTCGCAGGGGGGCTTCGAAGCGTTTAATCCGCGTTACGCCGAAGCCCGGCGCATGGAGCGGCTCATCATCCACGGCGACCCTGGCATCCGCCGGGACGGGATCGTCGAGGTCGACGGCGAGGAGCAGCACGTCTTCCAGGTCACCCGCAACGGGGACTGGCACGGCCCCGACGAGGTCCAGCTGTGGTGCGTGATCGGCGACGAGGACGAGCTCGAGGACTACGAGAAGCGCAACTACGTCCCGCACTGGCTCGACGTCACGGCCGTCGACGCCGAGGACGTCACCGTCGTGAAACGCGCCGGCGACCTCGCGGTCTAAGTTCTGTACTCGGTCAGCGCCGACTGGTTCACCTCGTAGACGACCACGGTCGGGGTCGCGTACGCGGTGGTGATGCCGGGCTCGTCGGCCATCCGCGCCACGTCGTAGCGCTCGCGCTCGACGGGACCGACCCAGACGTACCGCACGTCGTGTTTCGACAGGAGCGCGGCCCGCGACGCCGCGTCCGTCGTCTCGTAGACGACGCCGACGTCGCTGACGCGCTGGTCCCACGCCGCCTGGCTGTGGTAGTTCGCTTCGTGGACCCAGCCCGCGACCGTCGGGATGCCGGTCAGGCTCGACGCCGGGTTCTGCCAGGAGTACGGCTCGATACCCGGCGCGGAGACGATGTGGGGCTGTCCCGGCTCGTCGTTCAGCCACTCGATGGCGGCTGCTTCGCCCGGTCGCTCGTCGTGGACGTGCTCGAAGGCGTCGATGGTCGCGTCGTCGGCGCTCCCAAAGTGGACGGTCAGCGCGAGGCCGCCGTAGACGGACGCCGACACGACGAGCACGGCCACCAGCACCGTGCCGCCGGCCGTCCGCGCGTGAGAGAGCGAGGGCGCTCGGTCGGCGAGCGCTGCGAGCGCGACGCCGGCGGGAATCGTCCAGAGCGCCCACACCTGCGCGTACACCTTGAACACCGTGTTGAACCGCTCGTAGGACGCGGCGTCGGCGAGGTAGACGTACTCGACGAGCACGACGAGACCGGCGCCCGCGACGACGAGAACGCCCTCGAAGCCCACCTCGTCGCGCCGGCGCAACACCCACGCGGCGGCGAGCAGCGGTCCGGCGAGCACCGCGGCGACGACGCCGACGCGAGTCCCGCCGACCGCGGGGTCGAACGAGAACGCGAGCAGCAGTGCGCCCCAGACCGCCAGCCCCGCCGCCGCCCAGCCCAGTCTGGTTCGTGACATCCGGGACGTGAGGTACGCCGCGAACGTCACCAGGAACACGCCGTGGACGAGCACGAACGCGCCCAGCTGGGACGGCTCGGGGAGTGCGGCTGGCGTCTGGTTGCTCGCGCCGGACAGCAGCACGCTCCGGACGAACGGCCACGCCACGACGAGCGCCAGCACGGCGACGACCACGGCGACGACCACGGCCAGCACGTACCGCTGGAGCTCCGCGGCGACCGCCGAGTCCCGCTCGGCCCAGTGTGCCACGCGCTCCGGGAGGAGGGTGCCGGGTGCGGGGTCGGCGAGCGCGACGGCGAGCATCGCGAGGCCGGCGACGGACGGGAAACTCCACGTGTTCACCGCGAGGATGGCCGCCGCCGCGACGGGGAAGCCGCCGAACAGCAGCGCCCACCGGCGACGCCGAGCGCCCCCGGGCGTCCGATAGTACGCCAGGCCGACCGCGACCGCGAGAACGAGGACGGCGACGCTCATCATGTGCGCGTGGAGGTCGCCGTTCAGGTACGCGAACAGCGGGAACTCGTTGATGCCCGTCTCCACGACCCGGCTCGCGTCCCAGGAGTCGAAGGTCCCCGGCGTGACGGTCGGCTCCCGGTTCGAACTGATGCCGGCCGCCACCACGGCTTCCCGGACGAGGTCACTGCGCGACGCGAGCAGCCGCACCGGCGTCACGAGGTTGCTCGCGAACCCGAACGTGAACGCCGCGAGTACGCCCGCCCGTACCCGCCGCGAGCGCGTGACGACCGCCGCGACGAATGCCGCCGGTACCACGAGCAGTCGCCAGTCGACACCCGTCGCGAGCAGGACGGCAGCGAACGCCACGCCCGCCGCCCCGAGCGCCGTCACCGTCCGCACTCGCCCGCCGTCCGCCTCGGATTCGTCGTCCCGGAATCGCGTCGCTATCGTCCCGGCGAGCCCGTACACGCCCGTCACCGCCATCGCGTAGAACCCGGCGAGCGCCGGACTGTACGCGAACCGCCCCTCGGTCCCCGTGAGGTGCGCGCCGATGGCGGTCATCAGGTGGCCGCCGTAGTAGTAGACGACGCGCTCGCCAGCGAACCACATGTCCCGGGGCGGTAGCCGGTCGCCCCGCAGCAGGCTCTGGACGAGCCCCATGTCGAGGAACTTCTCGCCGCCGTACGGGTGGACGCCGTCGGCGGCCGCGCGAATCGCGACGAGGAACGCGAACGCGACCGTGAACACCGCCACGACCTCCGCGAGCGGCCGCACGTCGACTTCGACGCCGCCCCGCGCCAGCCACGCCGAGACCGCGAGGAAGAGGACGAACACGCCCACCACGACCCACTGCCCGAACGCAAGCTGGCCGACCCACAGCGTCGCCAGCGTCACCGCCACCAGCGACAGCGGCATCGCGACCGACGCGCCCCGGTCCGGCGCGTCCGGCAGCAGGCGCGCCGCGAGCGGGAGCCCCGCCACGAGCAACACCTGGAAGAACAGCCACCACCGGACGACCACGCCGTACTCCATTGCCGGAACCGTCGGCGCGACTCGTCAAACGCTTTCGGGTTCGAACCAGCGGCCTCGACGACGACCGGTATCCCCCGCCGCTTGCCGGTGTCTCGCGTATCGAACCGCTTAATGCCGGCAGCGGCCACCCCGCAGACGACTCGATGGCTGAAGCGGAGTTCGACGGCGACGGCGAGCGCGTCGGTGACGGAGCCGACAGCGAGGACAGCGCGAGCGACATCGGTGGCCACGAGGACGGCGTGTCGGCCGAGGAGCGCGACGCACTGCTGACAATCGCGCACGGCGCGGTCGTGACCTCCGGGGGCGTCTCCGCCCAGCGCGCCCTCGTCGCCGCCGTCGAGTTCGTGCTCGCTCGCGGCCTCGGCCCAGTCGCCTACGGCGTCTACGCGCTCGCCTGGCGGGTCGCACAGCTCCTGTCCCGGCTCGTCACCTTCGGCAGCGTCCCCACGCTCCAGCGGTACCTGCCCGCCGACGACGACGCCGAGCGCCGGTCCCGGGTCACTGGACTGGCCTACGCCACGACGGTCGGCGTCGGGCTCCTCATCGCCGTCGGCGTCTGGCTGGCGGCCCCGTGGCTCAACGGCGTCACCGTCGACCACCGGTCCTTCCCGGCGGCGATGCGACTGCTCGGCGTGTTCGTTCTGCTCGTCGGTCTCGTGATGGTGTTCGCGGCCACCTTCCGCGCCGACGGGTCGGCCCGCGGCGAAGTCCTGTTCAACAAGCTCCTCCGTCCCGCCGTTCGCCTCGTCGGCGCGGTGGCGGCGCTCGCACTCGGGTACTCCGTCGTCGGCGTCGCCGGCGCGTACGTCGCCAGTATGCTCGTGCTCGTCCTCGTCGGCTTCCCCGCCACCGCCAGACTCACCGGCGTCGAACCGTCGCTCCGCGGCCTCCGACGGGAAGCCAGGCAGTTCTACGACCACGCGGCGCCGGTCGCGATGAGCAGTTTCGGGAAGATATTCCAGAACCGCGCGGACATCCTCCTCGTCGGCGCGCTCCTCACGGCCGTCGCCGCCGGCGTCTACAACGTCGTGCTCGTGCTCGTCTCCATCGCGTGGATTCCCCTCATGTCGTTCAACCAGTTGCTGCCGCCGGTGGCCTCCCGGCTCTACGGCAACGACCGGGTCGAGACGCTGAACGACGTCTACTCGTCGGTGACGCGACTCATCGTCACCACCGTCCTCCCGATTATCGCCGTCCAGGTCGTCTTCGGCCGCGAGCTCCTGGCGCTGTTCGGAGCCACGTACACGCGCGGGTACCTCCCGCTGGCCGTCTACCTCGCCGGTGTGTTCGTCGGGAGCGCCGTCGGCGCCACCGGCTGGCTGCTCATGATGACCGACCACCAGTACGCCCGCATGGCCCTCGACTGGCTGCTCGCGGTGCTGAACGTCGCCTTGACGTACGTGTTCGTCACGGAGTTCGGGCTCGCTGGGGCGGCGCTCGGCACCTCACTCGCCATCGCCGTCCAGAACGCCCTCCAGGTCCTCCTGCTCCGGCGCTTCGAGGGCCTCTGGCCGTTCGACGCTACGTTCCTCCGGCCGATAGCGGCCGCCGTCGTCATGACTGCCGCGATGACAGGCGTCCGCGCAACTGTCGACGGTCCGTCCGCAATCGCGACCGGCGCCGTCGTCGGCATCGGCGTCTACGTCGGTACCCTACACGTGCTCGGGGTCGACCCACGCGACCGACTGGTCGTTCGGGAGTTAACGAGCCGATACCGCACCGACGTCGCGGACGCGCTCCCGACTTGAGGACGTTACTGCGGCCACGACATTCCGCAGGACGCGGCGCACAGAGACGACACTCGAGAGGGACGTTCCAGCGGAGTCGCGGGCGGGAGATTCGAACGAGCGAGCCTCGGTGACGCTCGGCTCACTCGTTCGAATGTACGCTCGGAGTAAACAGATGGTACCGAACGCAAACGCTCGTCTCCGCGTTCGGTTGCACGCCAGAAGTAGCGGGAGGTAGATTTGAACTACCGATCTCCGGGTTATGAGCCCGGCGGAATCTCCTGGCTATCCCATCCCGCTACTCCATCTTAACCCGGTTTTACAGTTAAGGGTTCTGATTCCGCCGCCGTGTGGGAGAAATCCCCTACACGTCCAGCTCGTCCAGCAGGGTCTCCGCCGCAGCCGCCGAGGACGCCGGGCCACGGGCCGTGAGGAGGTCGCCGTCGACCGTGACGCTGGTGCCGGCGTCGAGTTCGGCGTCCCAGTCGGCGCCCGCCGTCTTCACTTCGTCCTCGACCCAGTACGGGAGCTTGCGGCCGTCCGGCATCCGACCGAGGTCGTCGACGATGCCCTCCTCCCAGGCGTTCGGGAAGCCGGTGACGGAGCGCCCGTCTACGAGGAAGCTCCCGCCGCTCGTCCGCGTCCACGCGAGGATGCCGACGGCGTGACAGACGACGAGGGCCTTCCCGCTGTCGCCGGCGACCGCGTTCCGGAGGATTCGCCGGGCGTCCTCGTCCTGGTTGACGTCCCACGCGGTGCCGTGGCCGCCCGGGAACACGACCGCGTCGTAGTCCGCGGCCTCCTCGGTGGCGACCGGCTCCGGGTCGTTCAGTCGGTCGTCGTTCTCGTGGACGCTGCGGACCCACTCGGCGGTCTCCTCGTCGACCTCCTCGGTGTCGACCGAGCGCTCGTCGAGGACCGCCGGGCCGCCGCTCGGCGTCGCGACGGTCACGTCGAAGCCCGCCTCGTCGAGCGTGGTCAGCGGCTCCACGCACTCTTCGCCCCAGTACCCCTCTTCGCTCACGACCAGTAGTGCCGAAGGCATAGGTGTCCCAGTGTAGCACGGGACGGAGGAAAAGCCGTCTGCCGTCCGCGAGTCCCGCCGGGTCCGCCAGTACCGGCTCGCTGCCCCGGGTTCCTCACGCCGTGGCCCGTGTCGAATCCGCTATCCGTCGCCTTCCGCGTCCACGACGACGACGTCGCCGTCCTGGACATCGACGTTGATGAGCGTCTTCACGTCCGTGTCGGTGTCGTCGAGTTCGTTCGCGCCCGCCTTCTTGATGACGGCGACCACGTCCGCGACGTCGGCGCCGATGTGTTCGAGGGCGTCCGTGATGGCTCGCAGCGTCCCGCCCGTCGAGAGCACGTCGTCGAGGACGAGCACGCGGTCGCCCTCGTGGACGTCGTTGATGTACATCTCGTTCTCCGAGTAGCCGGTCTGCTGGCTGAGCGCGACCTCACCGGGGAGGCCGTACTCGCGCTTCCGGATGACGACGATGGGGATGTCGGTCATCAGGGAGACCGCCGTGGAGATGTGGATACCCATCGCGGCCGGCGTGACGATCTTGTCGACCTCGTCGAGCTCGGCTTTGCGGATGATTCGGATGACGATCTCCCGCAGCAGCTCCGGCTCCAGCATCGGGACGCCGTCGCTGATCGGGTGCACGAAGTAGTGGTAGCCGTCCTTCTCGATGATGGGCGCGTCGAGCAGGGACTGCTTGAGCCTATCCATGCAGGGAGTACTCGCGGCGGGACGAAAAGGTGACGGAACGAGGCCGGTCCGTGGCCGCCTGCGCGCGCGGAGATTGAGAACTGTTAAGCGCCGCCCACCGAAGCATTCGCGTGTGCAACCGAACCCGGACTCCGCGGCAGTGGTGACACTCGTCGCCTTGCCGTTCGTCGCCGCCGCGTTCACCCCAGTGGTGTACCGGCGGCTCGGCGAGCGCACGGCCTACTACGCGGCCGCCGTCGCGCTCGCCTGCTTCGGACTGGTCGGGAGCCAGTACGGAGCCCACGGTACCGTCGAGTTCGCGTGGATTCCGGCGATGGACGTCTCACTCCGCTTCTACGTGGACGGCCTCGCCACCCTCGTCGGCTTCCTCGCGAGCGGCATCGGCGTACTCGTGTTCACGTACTCCGCGGGCTACATGCACGGCGAACCGGGACAGGCGAAGTACTACACCGCGCTGTTGGCGTTCCTGGGGTCGATGCTCGGCGTCGCGTTCGCCGCCGACCTCCTCGCGCTGTTCGTGTTCTGGGAGCTGACGAGCGTCGCGTCGTTCGTCCTCATCGGCCACTACACGGGCGACGAGGCGTCCCGGTACGGCGCCAGGAAGTCGATGCTCATCACCGTCGGCGGCGGCCTGTTCATGCTCGCGGGCTTCCTGTTGATCTGGTCCGCGACGGGCACCTTCGACCTCGCGGCGCTCGTCACCGAACCCGAGCAGTACAGACAGATGCTCCGCGACGCGGGACTCCTGTTGCCGGCCGTCGCCCTCGTCGGTGTCGGCGCGGCCGCGAAGTCCGCACAGGTGCCCCTCCACATCTGGCTGCCGAACGCGATGGAGGCGCCGACACCGGTCTCGGCGTTCCTCCACTCCGCGACGATGGTGAAAGCGGGCGTCTACCTCGTCGGGCGGTTCCGGCCGTACCTGCTCACGGACGAGTGGACCCTCATCTTCACCGCGCTCGGCCTGCTGACGATGACCGTCGCCGCGATGCTCGCGGTGACGGCGACGGACATCAAGGAACTATTGGCGTACTCGACGGCGAGCCACCTCGGTCTCATCGTCGCCGGCTTCGGGTTCTCCTCCATCTACGGCGCGGAGACGGGCGCGTTCCACATCCTGAACCACGCGCTGTTCAAGGCGCCGCTGTTCCTCGTCGCGGGAATCGTCGCCCACGAGGCCGGCACGCGCGCCATCGACGACCTCGGCGGCCTCGCAGACGACCTCCCGATCACGGCTGCCGTCGCCGTGGTCGCCAGCCTCGGGATGGCGGGCGTCCCACCCTTCAACGGCTTCTACTCGAAGGAACTCCTCTTCGAAGCCTCCTGGCACGCCGCCACGCACGCGGGCGGTCTCGCGTGGCTCTACCCCGTCGTCGCCGTGTTCGGGAGCGTGTTCACCTTCCTCTACTCCATCCGGTTCCTGATGCTGTTCTTCGGCGACAAGCCGGACGCCCTCGGGCACGTCCACAGCCCGCCGACGTCGATGTGGCTGCCGGCCGCGGTCCTCGGCGTGCTCGCCGGCGTCGTCGGTCTCGGTGGCGTGCTCGCCACGGTCGGAATCCACCCCGGACCCATCGACCACTTCGTCGCCGAGGTGGTGGGCAGCGTCGCCGCCGAGAGCCACCACGGATTCGGGTACCACCTGCCGACAGAGCTCACGCCGTACGCCGCCATGAGCGCCGTGACGATTCTCGTCGGCGCGGCGGCCTACCCGTTCTACGACCGCATCGGCGCCGCAATCACCGGGCTCCTGGACGCGGTGCCGCCGCTCCGCGCGAACTGGTGGTACGACGGCGCGGTCTTCGGTCTCAACGACGTCAGTCCGGGCATCGCTCGCGGCGTCCACACCGGCCGACTGCGGACGTACGCCACGTGGGTGTTCGCCTCGACAGTGGTGCTCGTGCTCGGCGGGTACGGGCTCGCCGGCGTCACGCTCCCCTCGTTCGCGGCTGGCAGCCTCCTGTCGCCGGCCATCGTGCTCGTGTTACTGGTGGCTATCGTCGCCGCCGTCGCGGTGACCACCGCGCCCTCGCACATCGCCGGGGTGCTCACGCTCTCGATTCTCGGGTTCATGGTCGCCATCTTCTACATCCTCGCGAGCGCGCCCGACCTCGCGCTCACCCAGCTCACGGTCGAGACGCTGACCCTGGTGATATTCGTGCTCGTGCTGGACAAACTCCCCGCGTTCTACGGCGACATCAAGTCCAACCGCCTCTACCGGGACACCGCCCTCTCGCTGGCCGTCGGCGCGACGGTGACACTCACCGTCCTCGTGACGACGGCCGCCACGCCGACGAAGTCGATCATGGAGTACTACGTTGCGCAGTCGATTCCGAAAGCCGGCGGCGGCAACATCGTGAACGTCATCCTTGTGGACTTCCGCGGGCTGGACACGATGGGCGAGATATCGGTCATCGCGATGGCCGCGCTCTCGGTGTTGACGCTGGTCGCCATGCGGGAACAGGGTGAGACATCGTGACGACAGTCATCATGAAGACGGTCACGCGAGTGGCCGTTCCCATCATCTTTGTAGTGTCGATAGCCCTGTTCCTGCAGGGCCACAACCAACCCGGCGGCGGGTTCATCGCGGGCGTACTCACGTCGAGTGCGTTCGCACTCATCTACATCGCGTACGGCCTCGACTTCCTCGAGAACGAGGTGCTCGGACGCGACGTGGAGACCGCCATCGAACACATCCGGCACGGCGTCGTCGCCGACTACCGGACGCTGTTCGGCGCCGGCCTGCTCCTCGCAGCGGGCAGCGGTATCGCCGCGATCGTGTACGGCCTCCTCTACACCGACTCGGGACTCTCGTTCATGTCACAGAGCTACACCTACCTGCACCTTCCGCTGTACGGTGAAGTAGAGTTGGCGAGCGCAATCGCCTTCGACCTCGGCGTCTACGCCGTCGTCGTCGGCGCGCTCCTCACGATTCTCTCGGTGGTGGGCGCCGAATGACGGCCGAATCCGCCGCGGCCGGCACCGCCGGCCCCGAGCTCGTGTTGGCAATCGCGCTCGGTCTGTTGTTCGCGTTCGGGACGTTCCTCGTCCTGCGCCGTGACGTGGTTCGGGTCGTCTGGGGCGTCGCCGTCATCAGTCAAGCGGCGAACGTCTACCTCATCACCATGGGCGGCATCAGCGGCGGCGTGCCCGTCCTGGAGAAACTCGGCCACGAGGCCGCGCCCCACGGCCCGGTCTCGGACCCGCTCCCGCAGGCACTCGTGTTGACCGCCATCGTCATCGGGTTCGCGACCACCGCGTTCGCGCTCGTGTTGACGTACCGCGTCTACCAGGAGCACGGCACCATCGACGCCGACGAGCTCGCGGCCGCCGGGGAGGTGGTTCGATGACGGTCGACCAACTCGTCGTCGCGCCGGTGCTCGTCGCACTCGTCACGGCCGTGCTGTGTCTGGTCGTGCGACGGAGCCTGCGCGCCCAGCGAGCAGTCAGCGTCCTCGGTGCGTTCGCGTACGCCGGCGTCGTCGCGGCGCTCGCCGACCGCGTCCTCTCCGCCGGCGTACTCACGTACAACCTCGGCGGCTGGCCGGCGCCCGCCGCCATCGTGTTCGTCGCGGACGCGCTCTCGGCGTTCATGCTCTCGCTCGCCGCGGTGCTCACGGTCCCGGTGCTCATCTACAGCGTCTGGTACGTCGACGAGTTCGGCGAGAAACTCACGTTCCACCCGCTGTTCCACTTCATGCTCGTCGGCGTCTCCGGCGCGTTCCTCACCGGCGACATCTTCAACCTCTTCGTGTGGTTCGAGGTGATGCTGATGGCGAGTTACGTGCTCGTCGTGTTCTACAGCGGCGCCCAGCACACCCGCGCTGGCCTCCGGTACCTCGTGTTGAACCTCGTGGGAAGCGCGCTGATGCTCCTCGCCATCGGCGGACTCTACGCTACCACCGGCACGCTCAACATGGCCGACCTCGCGATGCGCCTCGGCAACCCCGGTGAGTACGGGGTCGCGCTCGCACCCGTGCTCGGGCTCTCGATGCTGCTGTTCGCCGTGTTCGCGCTGAAAGCCGGTGCCGTGCCGTTCCAGTGGTGGGTGCCCGCGACGTACCGCGCCGCGCCCGCCCCCGTGACCGCGATGCTCGCCGGCGTCGTCAAGAAAGTCGGCGTGTACGCGCTCATTCGGCTCTACTTCACGGTGTTCGCGGCCGCGCAGCTCGACGCGCTCTCGCTCCCGTGGGGTGACACAGCGCTCGCGTACTTCGGGCCAGTCGTCCTCGCGATGGCGACACTCTCCATCGCGTTCGGCGGTCTCGCAGCTGTCGGCCAGGACCGACTCGAAGACCTACTGGCGTACTCCTCCATCGGGCAGGTCGGCTTCATCGTGTTGCCGCTGTCGGTCGGCGCCTTCGTCCCGAGCGTCCGCCACCTCGCCATCGTCGCGGCGCTCGTCTACGCGCTCAACCACACGCTCTCGAAGGGGCTGCTGTTCCTCGTCGCGGGCACGATCCGTGACGCCACCGGCACCACGCGGTTCGACGACCTCGGCGGCGTCGCCCGCACGCACCCGGTGGTCGCCGGCGCGTTCCTCGTCGGCGGCCTCGGTCTCGTCGGAATCCCACCCCTCTCGGGGTTCTTCGGGAAGCTGCTCGTGTTCCAGACCGCAGCCGACTCCCGGTCGTGGATCGCGCTCGCCGTCGCGCTCGGCGGCGCTCTCCTCACCATCGCGTACGTCTCCCGCGCGTGGAACCGTGGCTTCTGGGGTGACCCGTCGGCGGCAGTCGACCGTTCCAGCGTCGACACCCGGCAGGTCGCCGTGCTCGTCGCGCTCGCCGCGGCCGTCGTCGTCGTCGGCGTCGGCTTCCAGCCGGTGTACGAGTTCGCCGGGCACGCCGCCGACGCAGCGGTCGACCGCGCCAACTACATCGAGGCCGTGCTGCCAGACGGTGGCCACCTCGCCACCAGTGGGGGTGAACACTAGTGAGCGTCCGTCGCTGGCCGCTGCTCGGCGTCACGCTCGCCGTGCTGTGGCTGTTCGTCCGCGGCGTCGGCTTCGACCTCGTGACGCTGGCCGAGGAACTCCTCCTCGGCCTCGCGCTCGGGTTCTTCGTCGCCGGAATCTTCCGGCGGCTCTACCCGGGACGGGCCGATGTCGGTCGGGCCGTACGCACCGCGCCGTACGTCGCGCTCTACCTCGGGTCGTTCCTCTACGAGCTCGTCACCGCGAACATCGACGTGGCGAAGCGAGTGCTCGCGCCGAGCATGCCCATCAGCCCCGCAGTCATCGAGGTGCCGTTGCGCGTCGAGACGCCGTTCGCCATCACCACCATCGCCAACAGCATCACGCTCACACCGGGGACACTCACCATGGACTACGACGACGAGACGAACACGCTGTACGTGCACGCCATCGACGGCCGGGACCGCGACGCTGTCCTGGGCCCGATCCGGCGCTGGGAGGACTACGCCCTCGCCATCTTCGACGAGGACGCAGACCCCGGGGACCCGGTCTCCGAGCCCGGAGGTGACGGCGATGAGTAGCGTCCTCGACCTCGTCGTCGGCGGCGCGCTCGTACTCGCGAGCTTCCTGACCCTGCTGTGTGGCTACCGGGTCATCCGCGGGCCGACGGTGCCCGACCGCGTCGTCGCGCTCGACACGATCGGCACGAACGTCGTCGCCATCGCCGTCCTGTTCGCCATCCAGACGGGCACTGGCCTGTTCGTCATGGTCGGACTGGTGCTGGCTATCATCGGGTTCATCAGCACCGTCACGGTCGCGAAGTACGTCATCGAGGGGGACATCATCCAATGACGCCAACAGAGATTCTCACAGTCGCGTTCGTCGTCGTCGGATCGTTCTTCCTGTTGATCGGGACAGTCGGCCTGCTCCGCCTGCCCGACGTGTACAACCGAATGCACGCCACGTCGAAAGCGACGACCCTCGGCGCGGCGTCCATCTTTCTGGCCGGCTACGTCCACTTCGGCCCGGACGGCCTGGGCCTGCCGTCGCTGGTGGGCATCGTGTTCCTGTTCCTCACGGCGCCGACGGGCGCCCACATGATTTCGCGGTCGGCACAGAAGATGGGCGTGTCGTTCCACGGGTCCGCCGAGTGGCCCGCGGAGGACGAGGAGTAGCTGGCAGCCGACCCGTCTCAGAGACCCGTCGCGAGCTCCTCTGCCACCCGGCGGCCGAGCCCTCGCTTGTCGCCCGCGTACTCGGAGACCTCGTCGGCCGTGACGACGAGTGCGCGCGTCTCGTCGCTCCCCATCACGCTCGCGTCGTTCGCGACGACGAACGAGAGCCCGCTGCGGTCGCGGATGCTGCGGGCGGCCTCGACCATCGCGTCGTCTTCTCCCGAGGTCTCCGTCTTGAAGCCGACTATCCGGAGGGTCGGGTACTCGTCGCGGACGGCGTCGAGGAGCTTCCGCGTCGGCTGGAGGTCGAGGGTGAGCTCCTGTCCGGAGCGAATCTTCTCCTCGCTCGGCTCGACCGTGTAGTCGCCGATGGCGGCCGCCGAGACGAGCGTGTCGGCGTCCGCACAGGCGTCGAGTGTCGCCGCCGTCATCTCCGCGGCCGTCTCGACGTCGCGCACGTCGGCGTACGGGACGTCGCCGTCGCCGTGGACGAGCGTCACGTCGGCACCCCGGACGTAGCAGGCGGCGGCGACGGCCCGCCCGGTCTTCCCGGACGACCGGTTCGTGAGCACTCGCACCGGGTCGATGGGTTCGCTCGTCGCGCCCGAGGTCACGACGACGTGTTCCCCGTCCAGCGGGCGGTCACCGGCGGCGCGGGCCGTTGCGAGAACGATGGCGTCCTCGCTGGCGATCTTCGCTTTCCCCTCCTCGACGCGGGGGTCGACGAAGTCCACGCCCCAGGACGACACGCGGTCGATGGCGTCGAGGACGCCCGGGTGGTCGTACATCGGCTCGTGCATCGCCGGCGCGACGACGACCGGAACGCCAGCCCCGAGCGCGGTCGTCGCCGTCGTCGTCACCGGCGAGTCGTCGACGGCGGCCGCCATCTTCCCGACGGTGTTCGCGGTCGCCGGCGCGACCAGGAAGACGTCGGCCCAGCCGTCGCGGCCGCAGAGCTCGACGTGCTCGACGCTCCCCGTGATTTCGGTGACGACCGGCGCGTCGGTCGCGAACTCGACCGCCCACGGGTGGACGATGCCCTGCGCGCTCTCGGTCACGACGGCTCGCACGTTCGCGCCGCGGCGCCGCAGCTCGTGGGCGAGTTCCACGACCTTCACCGCCGCGATGCTGCCCGTCACGCCGAGGGCGACGTTCACTCCGGAGAGCATTCCCCTGTGAGTCTGTGGGGTGAGGACTTAAATCGGGGCGATGGCGGACGCCGCCGGAGCCGGGCTGCCAGGCGACCCCGACAGGAGCGGTCGGCTACTCGTCGTCGACGCTCGGGTGCTGGCTCGGCGGGTCGGCCGGCGAGAGGTCGGCGAGCGCCTCGAGGCTCTCTCGCTCGCGCCGCCTGCGCTCGTCCTCGGCCACTTCCTCGGTACCGGGCGGGACGTCCCGGTCGCGGCCCGTGAAGTAGCCGTCCGGAGCCACCCAGTCGTGGTAGTAGGCCGCGTCGCTGTCCTCGACGACCGTGAGACCCGCCGTCGCGCCGTGGCCGGCTGCGACGACGGCCTGGTGGTACTGGCGTGCGACGCGACCGGCAGCGTACAGGCCGTCGACGCCGAGGCGCGCGAACCGGTCGGCGACCAGCATCGTCTTCGACCCGCGCTGGACGCGCTCGACGTCGAAGCCGTCGAGGTAGCCGGTGTCCGGCCAGGACGCGGCCACCACGAACTCGGCGGCGTGCTCCGCGCCGGACTCTGTCTCGACGGCGAACGGTCGGTCCCCGGTCACGGACTCGACGTGCTCGTCGACGAAGCCGACGCCCGCGTCGGCGGCCTGCTCGCGGGTGGCGTCGAGGAACGACCGCGCGTTCACGCCCGCCGGGAACCCCGGAACGTTCTCCAAGTGGGCGTTTCGCGCGAGAATCGGCTCGCCGCCGTCGAACACCGTCGTGTCGAGGCCGGCGCGGGCCGTGTACGTGGCTGCCATCAGGCCGGCGGGCCCGCCGCCGACCACTGCGACTCGCTCGGTCATCGCCACTGATTGGTCGGCGAGGAATACAAGTGTCGCGGTACGACTATACTGCCGGCGGCCCTGGGACGCAGCGTGGACACCCTCGAAGTCACCACCGACGTCCGCGTGCCTCCCGAGGAAGCGTACGCGTTCCTCGAGAACTTCCCCGGGTACGCGCGGTACTCGAAGTACCTCGACTCGGTCCGGCAGCACGGCGACGGCAGCGCGGGGACGGAGTACGACCTGACGTTCTCGTGGTGGAAACTCTCGCACACCTTCCGGTCCCGCGTGACCGACACGGACGAACCCACCCGCATCGATTGGGAGGTCCTCGGAACACTGGACGCCCACGGCCAGTGGCTCGTCGAAGCCGCCGAGGACGGCGCCGAGGTCTCACTGGTCGTCACCTACGACTCCGGGAGTGCGAGGGGCGTCCTCGACCTCCCGATGTTCGCGTCGTTCGACTGGGTCGCCCAGCGCGTCGTCGAGAAGATCACCGAAGAGGGCGAGCGCGTCGTCGAACGCGTCGTCGCCGACCTCGAAGGGCAGCGCCGCCCGGTCGACCTCCGCGTGGAGACGCGGTGACCACTCCTGGCCGGTAGTGCCGAGAGAACGATGCGGGAGTGCGGTCGTTACTCCTCGAACTCGCCGTCGTAGTCGCCACCGTACTTCATGAAGAAGTACGCGATGCCGAGGACCGACGTCATCGACCCGACCGCAGCGACGGCCAGCGTCTTCGCGGAGTCCGGCACGATGGTCTGATAGCCCTCGTTCTTCGGTGGGCTGTCGGTCACGATGATGGTGCCCTCCATGCCGACGGAGGCGTGGGGGTCACAGACGTAGTTGTACTCGCCCATCGGCCCGTCGAACGTGTGCGTGTACTCCATCGGCGGCCCCGTCACTTCGGTCTGGGCGCTCCAGCCGGCGTCATCCGGAACGTCCGTCGCGTGGACGTTGTGCGGGCCGCCCTCCCAGACGAACCGCACCGTCGTCCCCGGGGTGACGTAGAGCTCCGCGGGGTCGAAGATGTTCTGCCCGTTGGGCCCGACCTTCACGACTTTCTCGCCGCCACTGCCTCCCTCGCCGCCCCCGCCTTCCTCCTGGGCGGCCGCGGTGCCAGTCGCAGCAGTCGCAGCGGCTGCGGCCGCGCCGGCACGCATGACGCTCCGCCGGGACACCTGCCCGTCGTCGCCGTCGTTCTCGGAGTTCATGCCGTCCGCTAGGGAATCACGGGTACTGAATACTTTGGTTTGGGCCTCACCCGGAGGCGCGAGCGGGTGGCCGACTCAGAGCGTGAAGTCCTCGCTGCCGTCGAGGCTCGTGACGAACGCGGCCGTGAGGTCGACGACCTGTTCGATGTCGTCGGTGTGCACGGCCTCGACGGGCGTGTGGAGGTATCTGGTGGGTGTAGAGATTGCGCCGACGGGCGTCGCACCGTGGTTGCGCTGGAGCGGACCGGTGTCGGTGCCGCCCGCGCCCAGAACCTCGCGCTGGTGGTCGATGCCCTCGCTGTCGGCGACGTCGAGGAGGTGGTCGACGACCTTCGGGTTCGGGATGACGACGCCGTCTTTGAACTTCACCGCCGCGCCCTCGCCGACCTCGGTGACGTAGTCTTCCTCGTAGACGAACTGCGGGATGTCGTTGGCGACTGTCGTGTCGAGGTTCAGCACAAGGTCCGGGTCGATGTCTGGGCCGAGCGCCTCCGCGCCCCGCAGCCCGACCTCTTCCTGCGTGGTCGCCACCCAGTGAACCGTGACGTCGGGTGCCGCGCGCTCGGCGGCCTTCAGCATCTCGTAGACGCTCACGCGGTTGTCAAGCGCCTTCGCGGTGACGAGGTCCCCGACGGGCTCCAGGCGCTGGGAGAGCGTCACGGTGTCGCCGACCTGGACGTGGTCTTCGACGTCGTCGGCGGGCAGCCCCACGTCGATGAAGACGTCCCGAATCTCGTCGCGGTCCCGCGTGTCGGGGTTGTCCTCGATGTGTGGCGGCGGCGACCCGATGACGCCCGGGACGTCGCCGTCGTCGGTGTGGACGGTCGCGCGCTCTGCCCGCAGGATGCGTGGGTCCCAGCCGCCGAGCGTGTCCACCTGGACGAAGCCGTCCTCGTGGACGTGTTTCACGATGAAGCCGATCTCGTCCATGTGCGCGGGAACCAACACCTCGAAGTCGGGGTTCTCGCTGCCCTCGACGGTCGCAATAAGGTTCCCCATCGCGTCCGTCTGGACGCTGTCGACGTCGTCCGGGAGGTGGGCGCGCACCACGTCTCGGACGCGGTCCTCGTGGCCCGGAGCGCCACTGGTCTCGGTCAGTTCTCGAAGCAGGTCGAGGTCGACGGCCATACCACCGTGAGGACAGCGAACGAGCATAAAGGCCCGCGTCCCGGTAGACTGGACGGTCACGCGCGAGCGACGCGCCGGGAAACTCCGCGCCCGAGGTACGGGGTTCCAGAACCCTTTTGCCCGACGCCAGAGACGTAACGCCCATGTCCGACACCGAAGCCGAACTCCGCGAAGAACTCACCGAGGCGTTCTCGAACGCAGACTACCCCGTGAAGAACCAGATGGGCCTCGTGCCCGCGCTCCCGAACGGTCCGTCGACGTCCTTCGAGGCCGGCGGCGAGTCCTGGACCGCGATGGAGCTCGCGACGAAGCTCTCCAGCCGCGCCGAGTTCCCCTACGACAACGTCGACGACCTGGTCGACGACGTCATCGCGGGCCTGAAAGACGAAGACGAGCTGTAGCCCGGCTGTCGGCTCGGGGCGCCGTCGGCGGTTCCTCTTCCACAACTTCTTAGCGGACGTTCCTCGTCTGGCCAGCCATGGCTGACTGGATCGGTGACACCTTCACGAGCGACACCGGCTGGACCCACCTCGAACGACTCGTCGACGTCCGCGACCGGATGGCGGGCAGCGACGGCGAACGGGAGGCCGCCGAGGCCACGCGCGACGCGCTGGCCGAGTACATGGACGACGCCTGGCTCGACGAGTTCTCCATCCAGGGCTGGACGCGGGGCGACAGCGGGGTCGAGACGCCCGCGGGCGTCGAAGACTGCATCGCGTTGCCGCGCAGCCCGAGCGGGGACGCGACCGGCGAGTTCGTCGACCTCGGCTACGGCCTCCCCGAGGACTTCGAGGACGCAGACCTCGACGGGAAGGTCGTCATGGTGGCGTCGGACGTCCCGGACTGGTACGACCGCTACCTCCACCGCCGCGAGAAGTACTACCACGCCGTCGAGGCCGGCGCCGCAGCCTTCGTCTACAAGAACCACGTCGAGGGCTGCCTGCCGCCGACCGGCAGCGTCGGCACCTCCGAGGACCCCATCGGCGACATCCCGGCAGTCGGTGTCTCCAGCGAGGTCGGTGCTCGACTCTCGCGGCGCTTCGCGGACGACGAGGTCACTGTCTCCGTGGACGCCGACATCCACGACGCGACCAGCCAGAACGTCCACGCGACGCTCGGCCCCGACACCGACGAGGAACTGCTCGTCACCAGCCACGTCGACGCCCACGACATCGCGGAGGGCGCGATGGACAACGGCGCCGGAACCGCGATGGTCGTCGAAGTCGCCCGCGCGCTCGCGGCCCGCGAGGCCGAACTCGACGCCACGGTCCACTTCGTCTGCTACGGCGCGGAGGAAGTTGGCCTCGTCGGCGCCGCCCACGACGCCGCCGAACGCGACCTCGAGAGCGTGCGCGCCGTCCTCAACTTCGACGGCGTCGTCCGCGGTCGCACGCTGAAGTTCTACGCCCACGGCTTCGACGCGCTCGCGGACGCCGCCCGCACTGTGGGCGAGGACTTCGGCCACCCGGTCTCCGTGACGCCGAACCTCGGGCCGCACTCCGACCACTGGGAGTACGTCCAGCACGGCGTCCCCGGCTACCACGTCGCCAGCGAGACCGGCGGCGCCGGCCGCGGCTGGGGCCACACGTACGCCGACACCCTCGAGAAGCTCGAAGTCCGGACCTTCCGCGAGCAGGCCGTTCTCCTCACCGACCTCGCCGCCCGCCTCGCCGACGACGGGTTCGCCGTCGCGCACGCCAGCGAAGCCGACATCGCCGCCGCCCTCGAGGACGAAGACCTCGCCGAGGGGATGAAGATTACCGGCGACTGGCCGTACTGAACCCCCCGACTGTCGCCCCAACCACATCGCGCCCGCGGGGTTTTTGTGACTGCCGCGCCGCAGTCCCACCGATGACACGGACGCCGACCGACGGGTCGCCGCGCGCGGAGAATCCGGTGACGGCACTCACCGGCGGGTGGTCGCGGTGACGACGCGGGTCGCAGTCGCCGGCGACGACACCGGCGAAGCGACCGACGCTGTCAGGGACGCCGGCGGGACTGTCGCCGACCCGGGCGACGCCGACGTCGTCGCCGCGCTCGGGGAGGCCGCACTCTTGGACGCCGCTACCGACCGCACCACACCGCTGCTCCCGGTCGACGCGGGCCGCGAGTACGGGGGCGTCGCGCGCGCCGACCTCGAAACCGCGGTCGCGTCGCTGGCAGCCGGCGACTTCTCCGTCGTCGACCGGCCGACGCTGGCCGTCGACGCTCCCGGTGTCTCCGCGCGAGCGCTCGCCGACGTCACCCTCGCCACCACCGAACCCGCGAAAATCTCCGAGTTCGACGTCGACACCGGCGACCGCCGCGTCGACTCGGTGCGCGCAGACGGCGTCGTCGCTGCCACTCCAACCGGGAGCCGAGGGTACGCCACGGATGCCGGCGGCCCGCGACTGACACCGGACGTCTCGGCCGTCGGTGTCGTCCCCATCTCGCCGTTCCGCGTCGACCACACCAACTGGGTCGTCGCGCCACCGCTGTCTGTCACTGTCGCCCGCGACGAGACCAGTGTCGAACTCCACGTCGACGGCCGAGCGCGCGGAACACTCGCTGTCGGCGACCCGGCCACGCTCACCTGGGGTGAGCCGCTGCGAGTCGCTGTCGTGCCGGCGACACGTCGCTCACCCCGACTCGATTGAGCGATTGGAAAAGACATAATACCGCGACACACCGAAACCCGCACATGGTAGACCCCTCGGTCGCGTTCTTCGGGCCCCTCGACACACTGGTCGCGCCCTACATCGAGTTCGTGCTGCTGGCACTCGTCCTGTTGAACTTCGTGAGCCGCCGGGTCGCGCACGGTCGACACGTCCGTCAGGCGGAAGACGGCGCCGACGCCCTCTCCCGGCATCCCTTCCACTCGTTCACGACGTGGGGACTCGTGCTCTCGACGTTCTACTACCTCACGCTCCACCACCACTCGGGGATGGTGCTCGCGACGCTCGTCCTCGCCATGTACATCGCGGACCTCTTCGAGTTCGAAGCCCGGAAAGTCGAAGCCCGGGAGGGGCACGGACTCGAACGGCCGAAAGGCGCGCTCGTCGCAGCCACGTTCACGTTCCTCTACGTGGCCTTCGTCAGCGTGTTCTACCTCATCAAGCCGTACTGGATGCAGGTCATCTGAGGTCTCCCGCGACCCGGCCCCGTTCGCATCGGTCGCGTTCCGAACGACCCTCGTTACTCCACGGCTACCGCGCGCCAGCCCGTCCGCTCTTCCGGTGCGGCCCTCTCCGGACGGCCTGTGGCGCTGTGACGCTCCGGAACACGACGCTGACCAACAGTGCAGCCCGACTGCCCGAACGCCTCCTGGCGTCCGCTCGGAGGCAGCTGCCGAGTTGCGGCTTCCCCGCAGCCGGTCGGACGGCGAGCCGGCGGCGCTGCTGTGCGGACGAGCTGGTCGAGAAGAACTGACGCCAGTTACTCGCCGCTGTACTTCGCGTACAGTTCGCGGCCGAGCGGGACGCCGATCCAGAAGAACAGCGCGCCGAAGATAGCCAGCCAGAACATCCCCTCGAGGAGGATGAGGGCTAACTGGTCGTACATCGTCAGTTCGCTCGGTACCGAACTGACCAGCTGTCCGCCGCTGAAGCTCGGCGTCTTGTACCAGCCCGCGAGCACCATCCAGACCAGGCCTCCACCGGTCAACAGGCCCAGTCCCTTCGCAAACTCGTCAGCCATTATCAGGTGGTTCGTCGTCGCTGTCCTTATCCGTTACCATTCCGCGGGCCCGGAACCGGGATGCGAACGCGTACACCACGCCGCCCGCAGCGATGAGTCCGACGCCGAGCGCGGCCGTCGGCACGCTCACCTCTTCCGGGGCCGCCGACCCCGTGTTTGTCGCTGCGTCCAGAGCGACGAACCCGAGGACGACTGCGACGATAGCGAACAGTGTCGAGAACACCGTCACGGTCTTGTACAGCCGCTCCGGGACGACGACCTCGCGACCACGGGAGTCGTCTGCCATCCCCCGAAACTCGGGCTGCGGGCTACTTTACTGCGGCGGAACCACCGGCACACCGGACCGTCGGTGACGGTGACAAGCGTGGGCAGGAACACGACTGACTGGATTAGTAACGACCGTGAGCGGGACCGGGACGACGAGAACGAGGAACGGCGATGTCGCGGAAACCGACGGACGCTCGACGAGCCGCTTACTTCGGCGGCCGCAGCTTGTAGTACCGCCGGTTCAGGTCGTACATGTACCCCTCGCGCATCGACTTCAGGAGCGGGTACGCGAGCGCGCCGATGAGCGGCGGCAGCAGGAACGTCAGGTCGAACAGCAGGTTGTGGTCCAGCGGAATGAGGTTCTTCGCGGAGTACGCGCTGATGGTGAACGCGAAGACCACGCCCATCACGCCGACGGACGCCCAGAACGGCTGCTCGACGGGCCGGCGCGCACTCCCCTTGTTGAGGAACGGCACGATGGCGATGAAGCCGACCACGACGACGTTCGCGAGCACACCGTACGTTCGGTCGGCGAGCAGTTTCTCGCCGCCGAGGATGGCGAGTTCGGGGTTCAGCGGCCCGAGCTTCAGCAGGCCGAACGACCAGTAGAGGTACCAGTCGGGCAGGATGATGCTCGGCGTCACGCTCGGGTTCGCCGGGTCGCCGAGGTGAGGCGGCAGCGTCGCCGCCAGGAAGATAATCATTCCGACGAAGAAGCTCGTCAGCGCGAGGTTGCGCACGAGCTCGTGTGGCCACGTCGGGAACGCCAGCACGTCACGCTCGACGTAGTCGGACTCCTGACGGAGGTCCTGGTCCTCGCGCCGCGAGCGCTCGAAGTACTCGTAGGTCAGCCGGGAGAGCCCCGTCGTGCGCTCCTTACGTTCGCGCCACGTCGGAGTCTCGTCGTCCGGCGGAACGATGCCCGTGCCGTCGGTCCGAGGTTCCTCGGATTGGTTGTCGTCTGTCATTGTCAGTGGGGTTCCGCGATGCCCTGCATCCACACCAGCCCGAGGTGGATGGCGATGACCGTCGTCACCACGAACGGGAGCAGGAACACGTGGAGGATGTACATCCGCTGGAGCGTCGCCTGGCCGAGCGAGAAGCCGCCGAACATGAGCTGTGCCACCCACTCACCGATGAACGGGATGGAGAGACTCATCTCGACGCCGATCTGTCCCGCCCAGTACGCCAGCTGGTCCCACGGGAGCAGGTAGCCCGTGTACCCGAAGACCATCGTCAGGCTGAGCAGGACGATGCCGATCAGCCAGTTCACTTCGCGGGGTTCCTTGTACGAGCCCGTGAAGTAGACGCGGAGCATGTGCAGGAAGACCGCGGCGGTCATCACCTGCGCGGCCCACCGGTGCAGCGACCGGAGGAAGAACCCGAAGTTCAGGTCCGTCATGATGGCGGCGACGGTGCTGTACGCGACCGTCGCACCCTCGATGTTGGCTGCGCCGGCCGCCGCGGACGGCGAGTAGTAGAACCCCAGCAGTGCGCCGGATATCGCCGCGACGACGTACGCCAGCGTCGAGAAGAATCCCAGCGAGTACAGTGGGTACCAGTACCAGAACTTGTTGTCGAGGTTGTACTGTTCGGTGTGGCTCTTCGGCATCTGGAGGTTGACGCGGTAGTACAGCGTCTCCAGCAGCTCCAGGTAGTCGACGATGCGGATGCGGCGGTCCAGCCAGACCAGCACCGTGAGGAACGTGCTCTCGATGGGCGTCAGGTCCTTCTCCTGAATCCAGGCTTCGTGGTCGTGTTCGTCTTTGCGTTCGACACTCATTGTCAGTTCTCCGGCCGCGCGAACGCGACGAAGCTCTTCTTCACGATGCTGTACGGGTCGTAAATCGACTGGTGGCACTGACAGTAGATCTTGTCTTGGGCCCCGCCGTAACTGGACGACCGGAAGCCACTCGGCGCACAGCAGAAGTGCGTGCACTTGTTCAGGATGGCCATGAAGCCGTCCTGCGTGGCGGCGTCCAGCCAGTCGACGACCTCGCCGCTCTCGGACTCGATCTTGTCCTCGATGATGGAGCTACGGATGATCTGAATCGGCATCGTGTTCTCCGTGTTCTGGGAGCGCCACGTCGCCTTCGCCGGCTTCCCGATGCCGGCGTCACCGTAGTCGTTGTCCCAGGTGTCGTAGTCCTGGAAGTCATCGACGTTGACACGGCCCGAGGTCGGCTGCCAGTCGTAGCCCGTGCTGGAGTACCGGAAGTAGTTGTCGCCGTCGTAGCTCGGGTCGACTCCTTCGTAGCCCTGCACACCGCAGTACTGGAACCAGTCGGGACTGTACTCGATGCCGCCGATTTCCTCGCGGGCGACCTCAACGGTCTGCCCCTGTTGTTCGACTTCCTGGACTTCCGGGTAGATGCCACGAACGAAGCCCTCGTCATCGATTTCGAGCGGAATCATCGGCATTCCTCGCGGTGCCGGACCACCGACGTTTTCCACGGCGTAGTACTCGACCGGACCACCGCCGGCACCGGTCGGGTTCGTGACACTGTCGAGGGCCGCGACGCCCGCCGTGCCGGCGCCGGCGAGGGTCGCACTCCCCACGACACCCTTCACGAACCGGCGACGCCCCGAACTCTCTGGGTACTTGTCTGACATCTGTTATTTCCTCATGTACGGGTAGACTGCCTTCTTGAACTGTTCGACCGTGTCCCCGACCATCGACGTCCCGTCGGCCTGGTCCTCGCGGATGTAGAGGTCCTCCCACTTCCGGCGGCGCTTCTTCACGATCATCACGTCCGGGAGGAACTCCTTCCGGTACAGCATGAGGACGAACGAGAGGTCGATGAAGATGGCCGCGAGCAGGAACCCGAGGTACATGTTTCCGACGGGGTCGGAGCCGAGACCGGTGACGAGCCCCCACGTGAACAGCGCGACGAACACCACCTCGATGATGGTGAGCAAGACGATGGTAATCATCGCCGCGGTGCTCTCGTTGGCGGGTTCGTACCGGTGGATGTCGCCGTAGTTGGAGCCTTTGGATGACATTATTCTTTGTTCGGTGCGCTGGCGTGGCGCGACTCGCCGTACTTCAACACGAAGAACGCGTACACCAGACTCACGATCATCATGAGAATGGTGGCGATGCCGACGAAGTGGGCCTGGAGCGGCACACCCATCTCGTGGGGTTCTCGCTCTGCCGCCCCGCCCTCGCCCTCCGGCGGAGAACCGGACTCGTTGACGACGACAGTGCCCTCCATGCCGACGGAGGCGTGGGGGTCACAGACGTAGTTGTACTCGCCGGTCGGCCCGTCGAACGTGTACTCGTACTCGAACGGCGGCGAGGTGATTTCCGTCTGGACGCTCCAGTCAGCTTCCTCCGGGACGCCCGTCGCGTGGACGTTGTGGCCTTGGCCTTCCCACACCCACTTGACGGTGTCACCGGGCGCGACGTAGACGGTGGCCGGTTCGAATACGTTCTGACCATTGGGTCCGACTGCGACGGTCTTGGTGGTGCCGCCACCGCCGCCGCCGCCACCGGACGTGGCCGTGCCGTTGCCCTCTGTGCCGTTGCCCGTCGTCGTGCCGTTGGCTGTGGAGTTGTTACCCTCCTGTTGCAGGACGGCTGACGAGGACGGAGACGACTGCGCACCGGCTGCTCCGACGGCCGCGGCACCGCCGGCCGAACCGGTCGCGACTTTCAGAAAGTCCCGCCTCTTCATACACTCCAGAATCAGGATGGGAACCGCATAAACCCACCGATGGCTCGGTGCAGCTACGAGGCCCGTATCGGCGGCTTACGGGGCGTCTTCGTCCGGTTCGACGCTCTCGTCGTAGCCGTCGGTTTCGGGGACGAACGCCGGTCGCTGTCCGTCGCCGACGCCCGCCGAGCGGAGGCGATTCCGGAACTCTTCGGCTCGGAAGCGGTCTGAGAGCCGCGCGTTCGCGACGAGCACGAGCATGAACACCCCGAAGGCGACGAAGCCGACGCCCGCGACGGCAGCGATGACCCCGGAGTCACCGAGCGGGTGGAGCGTCAGCGTCGTGCCGGCCACTGAGCAGGCGCGCGCGGCCGAGTCCTGAACGGGCGGGCAGCCGCGCACGAGCGGGTCGTAGACGAACGGCGCGAAGAACAGCAGGACGCCCGCAACCAGTTGGGCGATACCGACGTACTTCAGCAGCGACGTTCCGAACCCGGCGCTGCCCTCGGGTATCTCGCGCGGGTCTGGAAGTCCGGCTCCCTCCGGCGCCTCGGGGACGTCGTAGTCGTCCATCGAGCAGAGCGCGACGGTCGGTTTCACGTCCCGCAGCACCGTCCCCGACCCCTCGACAGTGCCGTCGCCGTAGACGACGCCGTACCCCTCGTCGGAGTACGCGAGAACGACCGGTTCGCCGTCGATGCTGTCGCGCTCGACGACGGCGAACACGTCCCGCGTGGCGACGCGGTGCCGGAGGTCTGCCTCCACGCGGTCGAGGAGTTCCGTACCAGTGATCCAGGTGTCCGGGTCGAAGGCCGCCTCCCACTCGTCGGCGGTCATGTCGGCCATCTGCCCGGGGCCGAACTCCTCGAAGTCGTACTCCTCGTCGACCTCCGCCGCGATGTCGCTTGCGGTCACTTGCGCTCGCTCCGGGTCCGGCTCGCGTCCGGCCGACGGGGCGTCGTCACTCGACGGCTCGGACTCGTCTCCGCCGGCGCTGGAGTCCGTCATCCCCTGAGGGTTGCGGTCCGAGCGTGTAAACGCTTCCGACCGACCTACGCGACCGCCATCGTCCTGGTCGTTTCGTTCTCGTAGATGGTCAGCCTGAACGACTGGTAACTCTGAATATCTCGGTCGAACACCGTCTCGTCGCCTCGCTCGACGACGACGTGCACGTCGTGCCCGCGCTCGTGGATTTCTCCGGTGAACGAGCGTTTCTCGCCGGCCCGAACCGCGAACTGCTCGGTGTCCCCCTCGGGCGCGAGCGTGACGGTGACGTTCTCGACGTCGTGCCACGCTCGCACGGTGAGGTGACGACGGATGTGCGACGTTCCGTGTGCCGTGTGCGGTTCGATTGTATCACCGGTCGTCGGCGCGGTCGTGGCAGCGTCAGTCGTTGTAGTCGTGTCGTCGCCGATTCCACCGAGGGAACCACCACCGGTGCAGCCGGCGACTGCGACGAGGAGGGCGACCAGCAGCACACGCTTCGGGGACATGTTCGGGCGTTCCCCCAGATGCGGCATACACTTTGTGGGCCGCGAGTCGAACCCGTTTTGTCCCGTCGGCCGAAGGACCACACATGGTCGAGGACGTGGCGGTCGCCACCGTCGCCGGGTTGCTCGTCACGCTGAGTTTCCCCTTCTACATCTACGGCGCGTGGATCATCATCGAAGCCGAACCGGTGACGTGGGGCGTGCTCCGCCACCACCTCGCGTACATCTTCGTCGGGCTCGCGCTCAACACGGTCCCCGTCGCTGTCTGGATGATTCCCAGACTGTTCGACCAGCTCGGCGGGTTCGCCGCCCTGCACGCCTTCTTCGGCGTGCAGGCGTACGCGTTCCTCGCGTTCGCGCTCACGGGCATCGTCCCGATTCTCCGCGCGAAGCGCGAGTACAACCTCTACAACGACCCGGACCGAGACATCGAAATCGACGAGATTCACGAGAACATGGGCGCCTGGCGGATGCGACTGCGCGGTGGCGTCGTCGGGTACGTCGGCTGCTGGCTCGTCGCGTGGGTACTCGGTGTCGTCCGGTACGCGATTCGGTACCCCGGGCTTCCGATCTAGCGGCTGCGGTACCAGGCGAACCCGAGGACGACCGCGAGCACCAGGAGACCGCCCGCGAAGAACAGCAGGCCCGGCGGGACGCCACCCGCGACGGCGTCGGCTGCGTCCGCGGCGAAGTCGGTGACCTCCGAGTCGGCTGCCTCTCTCACGGTCTGCTGGGCGGTCTCGGTCGCGTTGCCCGCGTCCTCGGAGGCGATCTGGAACCCGCCGCCGTCGCCGCCTCCGGTGTCGGCGGCCTGCCCGCTGGGCGTCCGGCCGCCGACCAGCCGCTGGACCACGAGGCTCGCCGCGCCGAGGATGCCGACCACGCCGAGCAGTCGCAGCAGCCGGTCCTTGAGTGTGGGCGTCGACGCCTCGTCGGACGCGAACAGCACCAGTGAGTCGCTCGCGGGCGCGTACACTTTCATCTCGCGACCCTGCTCGGAGTACCAGGTGTCCGCGACCTCCACGAGGTCCGCGTCGACGAGTTTCTCGATGTGGTAGCTCGCGTTCTGCAGGGACGTGTCGACGCGGTCGGCGACGCTCGACGCGGTGTCGGGGTCCTCGTAGAGCGCCGCGAGAATCTCGCGGGCGGTCCCCGAGGACAGCGCCTCGAAAACTTCGTCGGCTGCGTCCTCCCGGATGCTCACGACCTCCGAGCCGTCGCCGCGCTCGACGGACGACCCGCCCGGGAGCAGACGGTTCGCTGTCATCTCGTAGGGGTTGGTTCCCCTCCGGTAAAACGTCTCGCGAAGCTAAAACCGCGGTTTCACCCCCGGTGACCCGGGGACAAACGCAGACTTACCACCGGACGAGTCGCGCTACCACTCGCTGCCGTCTGCGAGATCCACGTCGCTGTCCTCCTTCGAGGACGGGCAGATGTCCGAGAGGACGCAGTCTCCGCAGTCGGGGTTCCGCGCCGTGCACGTCTCGCGGCCGTGCGCGATGAGCCAGTGTGTGTAGTTCTTCCAGTGCTCGCGGGCCACCACTGGCATCAGGTCCTCCTCGATGGCTTCCGGGCGTTCCTCTTCGGTGATTCCGAGGCGTCGCGAGAGTCGCTGGACGTGCGTGTCGACGACGATTCCCTCCGTGATGTCGTGGCCGTGCTGGAGGACGACGTTCGCCGTCTTCCGGCCGACGCCCGAGAGGTCGGTCAGCTCGCTCATCGTGTCTGGCACCTCGCCGTCGTACTCGTCGAGAATCGTCTGTGCGGCGCTCTTGATGTAGCCCGCCTTGCTGTTGTAGTACGTGATGGAGTCGAGGTCCGACGCGAGTTCCTCCTCGTCGGCGTTCGCGTAGTCCTCGGCCGTCTCGTACTTCTCGAAGAGGTGTGCTGTCTCCTTGTTCACGCGCTCGTCCGTGCACTGCGCCGAGAGGACGACCGCAATCAGGAGTTCGAGGCGGTTCGAGAAATTGAGCGAGATTTCGGGCTCCGGGTACGCCTCGCTGAGGCGGTCGATGACCTCCTCGACTTGCGCCGTCCGCGGCTCCAGCGTCGTTCCCATACGCGGCCCTTGGTCGGGGCCGCCTTCGCTGTAACGGAACCGGCGCCCGGGCGATTACGGGGCGTCGACCGGCGGGCGGGCGCGCTGGCCGGCTTCCGGGACGTTTATGCGCGCGACAATCCGGCTACGAGGTATGAAAGCGACAGCGCGAGCGCACCCGATTCAGGGACTGGTGAAGTACCACGGGATGCGCGACCACGACCTGCGGTTCCCGTACCACGACTCCATCAGCGTCTGCACCGCGCCGAGCAACACCACGACTACCGCGGAATTCGACCCGGACCGCGAAGAGGACGTGTACGTCGTGGACGGCGAGACGGTCGACGGGAGCGGCGCCGACCGCATTCGGTCCGTGGTCGACGAGGTCCGGCGGCGCGCGGGCGTCGACCACCGCGTCCGCCTGGAGAGCGAGAACAACTTCCCGACGAACATCGGCCTCGGGTCGTCGGCGTCCGGATTCGCGGCGGCGGCGCTGGCGTGCGTCGAGGCGGTCGACCTCGACCTCACGCTGCCGGATGTGTCGGCCATCGCGCGCCGCGGGTCGGCCTCGGCGGCGCGCGCGGTCACGGGCGGCTTCTCGGACCTCCACGCGGGAATGAACGACGAGGACTGCCGGAGCGAGCGCCTCGACGCGGACGACGACCTCGCGGACGACCTCCGCATCGTCATCGGAAAGGTACCGGCGTACAAGGAGACGCAGGCCGCCCACGACGAGGCCGAGGAGAGCCACATGTTCGAGGCCCGGATGGCGCACATCCACCACCAGCTCGGCGTGGTGCGTGACTCGCTCCGCGAGGGCGACTTCGAGCGCACGTTCGAGACGGCGGAACACGACTCGCTGTCCCTGGCCGCGACCACGATGACCGGGCCCGCGGGCTGGGTGTACTGGCAGCCCGAGACCCTCGAGATCTTCGAGGCCGTCCGAGACCTCCGCGAGGACGGGACACCCGCCTACTTCTCGACGGACACCGGAGCCACAGTCTACGTGAACACGCGGGCCGAGCACGCCGACGAGGTCGAGGCGGCAGTCGCCGACTGCGGCGTCGACACCGAGGTCTGGGAGGTCGGTGGTCCCGCCCACGTCGTCGACGACGCCATCTTCTGAGGCCGGTCTCGCCGCCGGGCATACGGTTTTCCCTCGTCCGTCCCAAGAGAGGCGTATGCGAGTCGTCGTGCTCGGCGCTGGCTACGCGGGTATCGTGGTCGCCGGTCGACTGGAGGACGCCCTCCCGGAGGACGTGGACCTGGTCGTCGTCGACGAACACGACTACCACCTCGTCCAGCACGAGCTCCACCGCGTGATACGGCGGCCGGGGCTCGCCGAGGACGTCCGCGTCCCGCTGCGTGACCTCTTCGACCGGGCGCGCGTCCAACGGGGCCGGGTGAGCGACCTGAACCGGGACGACCGCGTCGTCGAGTTCACCGACGGGGGCAGCCTCGAGTACGACGTGGCCGCGGTCTGTCTCGGCGCGGAGACCGCCTACTACGGACTCCCCGGCGTCGAGGAGCACTCGTTCCCGCTGAAGCGGCTGGCGGACGCGGAGGCGATTCGCGCGCGCTTCGAGGGCGTGCTCGAATCGGGCGGCACGGCCGTCGTCGGTGGCGCGGGCCTCTCGGGCGTCCAGACGGCCGGCGAACTCGCGGCGTTCGCGCGGGAGGCGGGCGCTGTCGACACCGTGGACGTCGTGCTGCTGGAGCAGGCGGACACGGTGGCGCCGTCGTTCCCGCCGAAGTTCCAGGAGGCAGTCCGAGAGGAGTTACGACTCGAGGGTGTGGACGTCCGGACTGGTGTGACTGTCGCCAGCGCCACTGAGGACGCCGTCGAGACGGCCGACGGGTCGGTTCCCAGCGACCTGTTCGTGTGGACGGGCGGCGTCCAGGGACCGGGTGCTCTCGGCGGGGAGCGGCCGTCCGTGCGCGCAGACCTCACCGTGGACGACCACACGGTCGTCGTGGGTGACGCTGCGCGCGTCGTCGACGCCGAGGGGTCGGCCGTCCCGGCGAGCGCGCAGACCGCGGTCCGGGAGGCGAGCGTCGCCGCGGAGAACGTCGCGTCCATCGTGGCAGCCCGCCGCGAGGGCGACGTGCGCCCGCGGCAACGGTACACGTTCGAATCGCCCGGCTGGCTGGTGTCGGTCGGGGACGGTGCCGTCGCTCAGATCGGGCCGAGCGTCGTTCGTGGCACCGCCGCGAAGGCCGCGAAGGTCGGTGTCGGCGTCGGCTACCTGGCCAACACCGGCGGCGTCGAGGACGCAGTCGGTCTGCTCCGTGAGGAACTCGGCTTCACCGGTGCCGAGTGCGACGGGGACGCGGACGGTCAGGCAGGGCCGAGGTAGCCCCAGGCCTGGAGCCGGTCGCCGTCACCGTCCACCCAGCGCTCTCCGATGTCGTCCCGGTAGTACATGTTCGGCATCGCGACGGCGTCGACGCGGTCGTAGCACTGTTCGCGTGCGGCCTGCATCGTCTCGCCTTTCCCGGTCACGACCAGCGGCATTCCGCTCTCGCCGGCGGCCCGCCACTGGCCGTCGACGCGCTTTGTGTCCTCGAGGTGGTAGCCCTCGCGGCTGTCCGTCTCGAAGACGACGGCGGCGTTCCGCGAGTTCTCGTCGTACGTCTGCTCGTCGTCGAACGGGAACGGTGGGAGGACGACGCGCACCGCGACCTGGAACCCCTGATGGACGTCGAGGTCGGGGTCGTTGCCGTGCGCGAGGTCGTAGAAGAACTCGCCGGTCGGCGACTCGAAGGACTCCTCCTGGAGCGCGATGGTCGGGTAGCCGAACCGGGGCGTGAACTCCAGGGGGTAGATGCCGGAGTCGTTGACGATGCAGTTCACGTCGATACTGCCGACGTACCCCTCGTCGGCGAGCCACCCCTCCAGTTTCCCGAGGGTCTCCCCGAACAGTTTGTTCCGCCCCGACCAGAACATCGACGTCCCCATCTCGCCGGTCGACGGGCCGACGTTCCCCGGGAACAGCTTCTTGTGTTCGAAGTTGAAGTTCACCTGGTCGACGAACGAGTTCCCGTCGAAGAACCCACAGATCGCGACCTCGACGCCCTCGACCTTGCGCTGGAGCTGGAACCCCTTCATCCGGTGGCCCCACGCTTTCTCGTAGGCCCGCAGGACGTCGACGACGTCGCTGCCGTCGTCCTCGTCGCCGACGTACAGCAGTCGCTTGACGTTCTGGACCTCGCCGAGCGGTTTCACGACGTAGGCCGCGGGGTTCGCTTCGACGAACTCGATGGCCGCCCCGAAGTCGTGGAAGACGCGGTGGTCGACGGTGTTCACGCCCTGCGATTCGAGGACGTCCATGGCGTACCCGCGGTCCTCCTCCAGGCGGTCCGTGTTGGGGGTGCCGCCCACGACGGCGGTGCCTCGCTCGCGGAGCTCCTCGGCGGCCGCGCCGGTGCCGATCTCGTCGCCGACCCAGATGTCGTCGAAGACGACGACGTCCGCCCAGTCGGCATCCGCACGCCAGTCCTCGCTCCGTGTGACGAATCCGGCCCCGATGTCGCGGTCGCTGTCCGCTTCGACGTAGTGTCTGACGTCGTGGCCCTCGCGGTGGAGCTGCCACGCGAGGTCCGTGGCGAGGGCTGCGTCGGCCGACACGACGAGGAACTGCTTGGGAGTCATACAGGTCTCTCGCAGCGCGCTCTCAAAAGTGTACGCAAACCCCCCGTGGGAGTCCCCTCGCTTCGTGCGAATTCGTGACACAGTCGGAACGAATTTATACCGTACCCACGCAACCTCGTGGTATGCCACAACGAATCAATCGGCGTAACGTCATTCGCGGTCTCGGTGCGGCCGGCATCGCGGGACTCGCGGGCTGCACCGGGGACGGCGGTGGCGACGGTGACGGCGGTGACGACACGACGACGACGGAGTCCGGCGGCGGCGGTGGCGACACCACGACGACGGAGTCCAGCGGCGGCGGCTCCATGGACCGCATCATCAAGCAAGGCGTGTTGTTGCCGACTACGGGCGACCTCGCGGACCTCGGTGGCCCGATTCGGGACGGCGCCATCCTCCCGCAGACGGTTCTGGAGGGCGAGACCGATTTCGAACTCGACTTCTCGGTCCAGGACACCCAGACCGACCCGAACGCCGCACAGTCCGCTGCACAGTCGCTGCGGTCGGGCGGCTACCCGGCGGTGACTGGCGCGGCGTCCTCGGAGGTCACCATCGCGGTCGCGGAGAACGTCTTCATTCCCTCCGGGATGGTCGGCTGCTCGCCCGCGAGCACGTCACCGGCTATCAGCGGCCTCGAGGACAACGGCCTCATCTACCGGACGCCGCCGACGGACGCCCTGCAGGGCGAGGTGCTCGCGCAGGTCGCCATGGAGCGCCTGGACGCCTCGACGGCGTCGACGATGTACGTGAACAACTCCTACGGTCAGCTGCTCTCCGAGAGCTTCGTGACGGCCTTCGAGAACATCGACGGCTCCATGACGGGCCAGGTGTCCTTCCAGAAGGCGCGGTCGTCGTACACGTCCCGCCTGGAGTCCGCGCTCGCCGACGACCCCGGCGTGGTGGTCGTCATCGGCTACCCGGAGAGCGGCAAGCAGCTGTTCCGGGACTTCTACTCGAACTTCGACGGCGACACTCCGATTCTCGTGACCGACGGGCTGCGGTCGGCGAGCCTGCCGTCCGACATCGGGAACCCGATGGACAACGTCACGGGCACCGCGCCGCTGGCGGCCGGTCCGGGGCGTGACTTCTTCGACGAGCAGTACCAGAACGAGTACGGCGAGGAGCCGGGCGTGTTCACGTCTCAGGCGTTCGACGCGACGGCCGTCTGCCTGCTCGCGAACGCCGCAGCGGGCGAGAACGACGGCGCCGCCGTCGCCGAGCAGATGCAGGCGGTCGCCAACCCAGGCGGCGAGGAAGTCACGCCGAGCACGCTCGCCGAGGGCCTCGAGATGGCCGCCAACGGCACGGAAATCCAGTACAGCGGCGCGTCCAGCGCCGTCGACTTCGACGAGAACGGCGACCTGAAGGCCGCGACCTACGAGTACTTCGGCTTCCAGGAGGGCGGCGGCATCGAGACCCTCGACGAGATTCAGTTCTCGGCGTAGGCCCCACCCACCAGCGTTCTTTCGCGCGCTCGCTCGATAGCGGTGCGGCCGACACCCGTCGGTGCGGTAACTCTTTCCGTGCGCCGTTGGACTCGCCGGACGTGACACAGACGCCCTCCGCTTCGTCTCTCCTGGACCGACTGGTCGGTCCCGCGGTCGCGTTCGCCGTCGGCGTGCTTGCCGCCGGCTACGCGACGCTGACCGCGTGGACGACCGCCTACACGAACGCCAACCCCGCTACCGGCCAAGTCTCGGGCGGGTCAGCCGCGTTCACGCTGGGGCTGTTCGTCGTCGGGGCTGTCGTCGCGTTTCTCGCCGTCTTCGTGGCGCTGGACCGGGTTCTGGACGCGACCGACCGCCGGCGAGAATAAGCGGTTCGGCCGGTCAGCCGCCGAGGAACTCCTGGCGGACCTCGTCGTCGCCCAGGAGTTCGGTGCCCTCGTCCATGTAGCTGTTCTCGCCCTGCACGAGCACGTAGCCGCGGTCGCAGCGCCGCAGCGCCTCCTTCGCGTTCTGCTCGACCATCAGAATCGACGTGCCGTCGGCGTTGATGCGGTCGATGCGGTCGAACATGTCCTCGACGAGGTCCGGCGCGAGCCCCGCGGAGGGCTCGTCGAGCATCAGGAGGTCGGGGTCCAGCATCAGCGCCCGCCCCATCGCGAGCATCTGCTGCTGGCCGCCCGACAGCGACCCCGCCGTCTGCTGTTTGCGTTCCTCGAGGATGGGGAACCGGTCGTAGACGGCCCGCAAGCGGTCCTGGGGGAAGTCGTCGAGGATGTACGCGCCCATCTCCAGATTCTCCTCGACGGAGAGCCCGCCGAACACGTTCTCGTTCTGGGGGACGTAGCCGATGCCCTCGTGGATGATCTCCTCGGGGTTCGACCCCTGAATCTCGGTGTCGTCGAACGTCACCGTGCCGGCCATGTACGTCGTCAGCCCGAACACGGACTTCATCACGGTGGACTTCCCGGCGCCGTTCGGCCCGACGATGGTGACGTACTCGCCGTCGCGCACGTCGAGGTCGACGTCCGACAGCACCTGGAGGTCGCCGTAGCCGGCGTCGAGGTCCCGAACCGACAGCAGCCCCGCCTCGTCGTCCGGGAGGCGGGCCTCCCGGGACGCCTGGCTGGTCATACTTCACCCCCGAGGTAGGCCTCGACGACCTCCTCGTTGGCCTTGATCTCCTCGGGCGTCCCCTCGTCGAGGACGCGGCCCTGGTGCATGACGATGACGTGCTCGCAGTTCTCCATGATGAGGTCCATGTCGTGTTCGACGAGCAGGAACGTGAGGTCCTCCTGCTCGCGCAGCTCGTGGATGCGGTCCAGCAGCTTCTCCTCCAGCGTGGGGTTGACGCCCGCGAACGGCTCGTCCAGCAGCATCATGTCCGGCTCCGTCATCAGCGCTCGCGCGAGCTCCAGGAGCTTCCGCTGGCCCCCGGAGAGGTTCCCGGCGTACTCCTCGGCGAGGTGGTCGATTTCGAAGAACTCCAGGGTCTCCCAGGCGTCGTCTCGGAGCGCCGTCTCTTGGTCGACCACGTCGCTGCGCAGCCCCGGCAGCACGGACCGCGTGATGGACTCACCGCGCTGGCCGCCGGGCGCCAGCATCATGTTCTCGAGGACGGTCATCTCGTCGAGCTCGCGGGCGATCTGGAACGTCCGCACGAGCCCGCGGTTCGCGATGGCGTGCGGTCGGTCGCCGGTGATGTCCTCACCGCGGAACTGCACCGAGCCGTCGGTCGGCTCGTGGACGCCCGTGATGCAGTTGAACGTCGTCGACTTCCCGGCGCCGTTCGGGCCGATGAGCCCCGTCAGCGAGCCGGCTTCGACGCTGAACGTGGCGCCGTCGACGGCGGTGATGCCGCCGAACTCCTTGCGGAGGCCGTCCACCTTCAACGGCACGCCCCGGGGGATGGTCTTCGCCGCCTGCTCGACGGCGGAGTCCTCGGACTCCGGTTCGAGGTCCTCGTCGTCCGGCGGGTCGACGTCGTCGGGCAGGTCGGCGTCGGCCGGCCCGTCGCTGCGGTCACTCATCGGCCTCACCTCCGTCGGCTGCGGCCGTGGTGCGTTCCGGCGTCGTCCCGGGGCGCGTGCTCTCGTCGAGGCTGACGGCCGCGGCCGTCTCCTTGCGCGCGCCGAGCAGGCCCTCCGGCCGGCGCTGCACGAGCAGGATGAGCAACACGCCCATGCCGATGAACCGGAGCGTGTCGATGTTGTTCAGCAGGAAGCCCGCCAGCGGCATCAGCTCGCCGTCGCCGATGGGGGCGAGCGCCTGCACGAGGTTCGCGGGGTCGGCCGCGATGTCGTAGCGGTTCCCGATGATGGTCGCGACACGCGGCGGCGCCTCGAACAGCAGGCTGGCGAACAGCGCGCCGCCGAGGATGGAGCCGGTGTTCGACCCCGACCCGCCGATGATGAGCGCGATGAAGATGTAGAACGTCAGCGGCGGCCGGAAGTTCACCGGCACGACGGACGCCCGCGGCCCCATCGCGTACCAGAGGATGCCCGCAAGCCCCATCAGGCCGCAGCCGAGTGCGAACGCCCGGACCTTGAAGTTCTGGGTGTCCTTGCCGAGCGACCGCGCCGCCACTTCGTCCTCGCGGATGGCTTTCAGCACGCGGCCGAACGGCGACTTCCCCGCGCGCTCGAGCAGGAGGTAGACGCCGAGCAGGACGACCAGCGTCCCGAGGGTGTAGATGGTGTTGAGGACGGTGAGCCGCTGGATTCCGTACTCGGTGGCGAACGAGAAGATTGGCTGCCCGATGCCGGTCGGGTCCGAGATGATGCTCCCCGGTTCGGTCAGCAGCAGCGTCCGGACGGGGTTCGTCGGGAGGTTGTCGAAGCCGCTGGCGCCACCGGTCACGTCCGCGAACGCCGGCGAGTTGAACGTCAGCCGGATGATCTCCGAGATGGCGACCGTGACGATAGCGAGGTAGTCGGCTTTCAGGCGGAGCGCCGGCAGCGCGGCGACGAGTCCGATGACCGTCGCTGCGAGGACGCCGCCGAGGATGCCGATGGGGAGCGGGAGGCCGAGCCCCGGCGGGGTGCCGCCCGGCGACCCGGACAGCATGGCGGTGCTGTAGGCACCGACGGCCATGAAGCCGGCGACGCCGATGTTGAACAGTCCCGCGTACCCCCACTGGATGTTCAGCGCGAGCACGGCGAGCGCGTAGACGGCCGAGAGGAACGTCACGCGCCGGACCAGCGAGAGGATGAACGGGTCGGCGTACCCGAGCTGGCTGCCGAACCAGTAGAACAGCACCCAGATGCCCGCGAACATAGCGAACACCTTGACCGCGTCCCGGGCGAACACGCGTTCGAGGAGACCGCGGGCGTCGTCGACGGCGCTCATGCGGTCTTCACCCCGCCGAAGATGCCCGAGGGCCGGAACAGGAGGACGAGAATCATCAGTGCGAACGCCGCCGGGTCGGCGAACGACGAGAAGTCGCCCTGGAGCCAGACCAGGGAGACGCGGCTCGCCAGCCCGATGAGGAGGCCGCCGGCGATTGCGCCGTAGATGGACCCGATACCGCCCATGATGACGGCGGCGAAGATGAGCAGGAGGAGCCGCCACCCGGTCGTGAACCCGAGGCCGCTCTGGGAGAGCACGAGCAGGAAGCCGGCGGCGCCCGTGAGCCCGGCCCCGAGAATCCACGTGGTGCGGATGACGCGCTCGGTCGGGATGCCGGTGACGCGCGCGAGGTCGCGGTTGTCAGCCATCGCGCGCATCGCCTTCCCGAGTTTGGTGCGCTGCAGGAGGACGTGCATGCCGACCATGAGCGCGACGGCGACGACGACGAGCGTCACGTCGTGGGCGTTGACGCGGGTGCCGAGGAGCGTCACCTCGGGCAGGCGTTCCGTGGAGGTGACGATGCGGCGGCTGTTCCCGAACACGAGTGCGACGAGGTACCGGATGCCGAACGCGACACCGATGGACGCGATGAGCAGGGAGATGCCGTCGGCGCCCCGCATCGGCTTGTAGACGACGCGGTCGAGGACGAGCGCCATGGCGATGGTCAGCCCGACGGCCACGGCGAGTCCGAGGACGACCGCGATGGGGGACAGCCAGACGTTCGCGCCGGCCTCGGCGGGCGGCGTCTGGAGCAACACGAGGCTGACGAGGTCGGTGTCCGTGATGCTGCGCTGTCCGACGCCGGTGAGGGCGTTGACGACCGTCTCCAGAATCGGCAGCAGGCCGCCGAGTCCGGCGACGACGTAGGTGGCGGCCCACCCGGAGAAGGCGCCGGCGGTGATGTAGTCGCCGTGCGCGAAGTTCGCGAAGTTGAGGATGCTGTACGTCAGCGACAGTCCGATGCTGGCGAGGCCGATGACGAGCCCGATAACGACGCCGTCCCAGACGTAGCCGACTACGCGCGTGAACGGTAGCTCGCCTCCGAGCGGCCCGATGGCGGTCCCTGCGACCGTCAGCGGTCCGAGGCTGACCCCCGCGAGCTTGGCGAGCAAGTCGAGAAGGAGGAGAGCCGCGAAGGCGGCGACGGCGGCGGCGCCGGGGTTCTCCCGGGCGTACCGGACGCCGTGGTCGAGTGCGTTAGTTCGTTCCATGAGTACAAGTCTCGTGGAAGCTTGAGACACGGAGGGATAAATAAACCTCGCTCGTGCCCGCAGAATCTGCCAGAAGCGAGTGGGTTAGCCCGGGGCTCCTGTCAGAGCGCAGTGATGCCGACGCTGTACGCCCACGTCGAGGTGCCGATGGCGGCCACCCCGAGCGCGCCGCCGGCGAGCGCGACGTTCTTCAGGAAGCCGGTCATCTCGTCCTGGGCCTGGTCGTCGGGGACCGCCCAGAAGTCGTGCATGGTGAACGCCGACACGAGCAGGAACGTCGCGAGCGCGAACCCGGAGAGCACGGGGAACGCGCCGAGGGCAACGCCGAGACCCGCCAGCACGAGCAGGCCGCCCGAGAGCAGCACGGACAGCCGGGGCGCGGGTAGCCCCTTGTGTTCGGCGTAGCCGGCCATCCCGTCGACCTGCTGGAAGTGGTTGAGGCCCATGAACGCGAGGACGCCGCCGAAGAGGACGCGCGCGACGAGGAACAGCGCGCCCTCGGTGCCGCCGGCGACCATCAGGCCACCTCCCCAGTCGTCGCCTTCGCTTCTACTTCGATACTAGCTATTGTTACGTAATCCGGTTTCACGACGTAACGTAGTTCCGTACGGAATCGACTTGTACGTTCGGCAACCCCGGTGTGACCGGGTGACACGCGTGTCTCCGGGTGATAGGACGGCTATCCGACCGCTCACTCGGCGTCAGGCAGTAGGCCGACGACGAGGTCTGCGGCTGCGTCGAGGGCCTCGTCGGTGACCGCGTGGCCGACGCCCTCGTACTCGCGGTCCGTGACCGTAGCGTCCATCGTCCGGAGCACTGACGCCGTCGCCCGGAGTCCGGCAGTGTCGACCCGGTCGTCGTCCGCCCCCCAGCCGAGCAGGGCGGGCGTCCCGTCGAGTGTCTCCTCGAACGACCTCCCGGTCGGGTCCGGGCCGAGCAGGCCGCCGGAGAACGCCGCGAGTCCGCCGTACCGCCGCGGGTGCCGGGCGACGTACTCGCAGGCCAGGCTCGCGCCCTGCGAGAACCCGAAGACGACGACGCGCTCCGGCCCGACGCCCCACTCCGCCACGTCCTCGAACACGCGGTCGACCGCCCGGAGCGCCGACGAGACGTGGGGTTCGTTGCGGTCGACGGGACCGTTCGCGGCGTACGGCCACCACCGGCTGCGCTCGGCCTCCGGCGCGACCACCGTCACGCCGTGGTGGGCCAGCGGCCCGGCGAGGTTCACGACGCCCTGTGCCGTCGCGCCCCGGCCGTGCAGCGCGACGACGACTGCGTCCGCTGCACCGCGGGGCGCACCTGCCGAGACGACGCCCTGGCCGGCGTGTGGGTCGGCGTCAGTCACGGGACTCCCGCGCCGTCGGCCGGGTCAGTTCGGGGAGTTGGTCTTCTATCATCTCCCGGTCGTCGTCGAACTGGTCGGGGAGCGCGAGCGCGGCCCCGAGGGCGTCGACCGGTTCGTCCCGCGTCAGCCCGGGCTCCTCGGTCGCGAGTTCGAAGAGGACGCCGCCGTCGTCGCGGGCGTACAGCGAGTGGAAGTAGTAGCGGTCGTGGACGCGGGAGACGTCGTAGTCGCGCTCCCGGAACAGGTCGTGCCACTCGTAGAGTTCGTCGACGCTCTCGGCCCGCACGGCGACGTGCTGGAGCGTGCCCTTGCCCTCCCGGCCGAACCCCGCGCCCGCGTCCAGCACGTCGACTGCGGTGGCGTGGTCGCCGCCGGCCTCGTAGCGCACCCGCGTGCCGTCGCCGGTGTCAGCCTCCGCGACGTACTCGAACCCCAGGGTCTCCAGCGTGCCGGCCGTCGCGTAGGGGTTCGTCGGTAGGACAGTGACGCCGTGGATGCCGCGAATCGCGTGCTCGGCGGGGACGCCGCCTCGGGTCCACGGCTCGACGGGAGCGTCCCGCTCGACCAGTTCCACGTGCGTGCCGTCGGGGTCGGAGAACGCCAGCACGCGCTCCCGGAACCGGGTCTCGACGGCCGCTGTCTCGGCGCCAGCCGCAGCCAGCCGGTCGCGCCAGTACCCGAGGCTGCCCTCGGGGACGGCGAACGCGACGGCCGAAATCTGCGGGCGGCCGACGCGCCCCGGGTCGTCGTGGGGGAACGGGAACGACGTGAACACGGTCCCGGGGTCGCCGGTCTCGTTCCCGTAGAACAGGTGGTAGTCTAGGCGGTCGTTCTGGTTCACCGTGCGTTTCACGAGCCGCAGTCCGAGCGTCCCCGCGTAGAAGTCGAGGTTGCGCTGGGCGGCGCCCGCGAGACCGGTGACGTGGTGGATGCCCGGCGTGTCGGTCAGCACACTCAGACGCCGACACCCGTGGACGCGTCCGGGAGGTCGTTGGGCTCGGCGTCCAGCCCGAGTTCTTCGAGGGCTTCCTCCATGTGCCGGTCCTCGGCGAAGTCCGCGCCGTCCGCCTCGCGGATGCGCTGGGCGGTCGCCAGCACCTCGCCGCGGCGGTCGTCCGGGATGTCGTACTTGTCCGCCGCCAGTTCGACGATGAGACCGTTGTTGTCCTGGGTGTACAGCGAGAAGAAGATGCCGCGGTCGAAGACGTTGTAGCCGTGACCGGCCTCGTCCAGCGCCGCCATCACGTCCTCGAAGTCCTCGGCGGCGATGGAGAAGGAGAGGTGGTGGACGCCGCCGACCTGGGTGCGGAGGCGGCCGCGATTCGACGAGCGGTCGTCGCTGACGAACACGGTGAGGATGCGGCCGTCGCCGGTGTCGAAGAACAGGTGGGTCTGCGAGGGGTCGTCGAGGTTCGGCTGCCGCATCACGAGCGGCATCCCCAGCAGGTCGCGGTAGAACGCGATGGTCTCCTCGGCGTTGCTCCCCCAGACCGTGACGTGGTCGGTGCCGGTGGTTCGGAACGGGCTGTCGGGCGCGTCTGCGCTGACCGGGATGGAGTCGTCTGCCATACTCTCGCCTAGTCGTCGACGGGGGAAAAGGCCTCGCGGGCGTCCGCGCCACCCGGTGACGGCCGTGTCACCTCGGCGGCGTTCGCGCGGGAGCGCCACCGCTTTACCCGGGACGGGCCTACACCGTCGCGTGCAAGTCGTCGGGTACGAGACGACCCCGGGCGACGGGCCGGCCGCCCTCCGCGTCGCCGACGCCGGCGCGGTCGACCGCCTCTCGCTCGAAGCCGGGACGGAACTGGCGTACTCGCTGGGCGACCGCCACTGCGCGGGCGTCGACCGCGGCAGCGACGGCCACCAGCCCTGCCGGCGCCCCGACGCCCCGTACTGTGGGGAACACACCTCGGCGTGGCCGTGTGCGCGCTGCACGGGGAACTGCGCGATGCCTCTGGACTCGTGTCACGAGGAGCACGCCGTCTACCTCGCGGCGTTCGCGCCGGACACGTTCAAGGTCGGCGTGACGCGCTCGTGGCGACTCGACACCCGGCTCCGCGAGCAGGGCGCCGACCGCGCGGCCCACATCAGGACCGTCGAGGACGGCCGGCGCGCCCGCCGCATCGAGGCCGGCATCGCCGAGGAGATTCCGGACCGCGTGCGCGTCCCCACCAAACTCCGAGGGTTCGGGGACTCGGTCGACGACGAGGCGTGGCGAGCGCTCGTCGACGACTTCGACCCCATCGAGGAGTTCCGCTTCGACTACGGCGTCGACGTCGACAGCCGGCCCGTCGCGGAGACGATGCTCACGGGGACCGTCTGCGGGACGAAGGGCCGCGTCCTCCTCCTGGACCGCCGGGGGACCACGTACGGCGTCGACATGCGGGACCTCGTCGGCCACGACCTCACCGAGGGCGCCGACGACCGGGACGTCCAGTCGAGCCTCGGGGCGTTCTAGGCGGTCGTGTGGGACCCGTCGACGGCCGAGGCGTTCGCGACAGTCACGACGTAGCCCTCACCGGCGGACACGTCGTGGACGTGGGTCGTGTTCGCCGTCGACACCGTAATCCGGTACCGCTCGCGGTCGGCGACCTCACTCGTCAGGTAGAGCTGTGCCCCGGGGGCCATCGTCGTCTCGCGCTCGTAGAACGCCGTTCCGTTCGTCACGGAGCCGAGTGTCACGTGCACTCTCGTCGGGTTGTCGCCACTGTGTACGACGGTGAGTGCCGGCGGCGACGACGCCGTCGCGGTCTCGGCGGGCACGTACGTGGTCTGCGGGTTCTCGGGGGTGACGCCCGTCGGTCCGGTTCCGCCGCAGCCGGCGAGCAGCACGAACCCGACGACCAGCAGGGCGGGCCAGCGGGACTGCACACGTCGGCGTTCGTTCGAATCCGGCATTGGTCTTCCGGCCGCCGTCTCCGGAAGCCGGCTTTTTTCAATGCGGGCGGCGAATCGTGAGGTATGCCAGACGACGAACCAGAACCAGAGGAAGCCGAGAACGGCGACGACGGGGAGGAGAAGTCCTTCCGGGAGCGCGTCGAGGAGATTCGGCAGGAGCGAGCCGAGGAGCGCGACGAAGGCGACGGCGAGGACCCCCGCGAGCGCATGAAGGACGCGATGGGCGGCGGCGGTGGCGGTCCGCCGGGCATGGGCGGCGGCGGTGGTGGCGGCGGCAACCCGTTCGCGCAGATGATGGGCGGTATGATGGGCGGCGGTGGCGGCCCGCCCGGCATGGGCGGCGGTCCCGGTGAGGAGTCCGGCGACAGCGGCACCAGCGAGAAGGTCGAGCGCGAACTGGAGATGCTGCGCAAGGAAGTCGAGCGCACGAACAACAAGCTCGACCGCATCGCGAACGCGCTCGAGGACTGAGCGCGCTCCCGTCGAACAGTTACAGGAGCTCGCGGTAGCGGGCCGCGAGCCGGTCGATGGCGCGCCCCACGCCCGCTTCGTCGCGGCGCGCCAGGCAGTTCTCCGCGAGCCGGTCACGGTCGTCCAGCGTCCGCCGTATCGCGCGCCGGAATCCCGGGATGTTCCCCTCGTCGTAGTGGTAGCCGGTCTCGCCGTCGAGAATCGTCTCGGAGAGCGCGCCCGCGTCGACGCCCGCGACGGGCGTGCCGCAGGCGTTGGCTTCCAGCGCGACCAGCCCCTCCGTCTCGACGGGGCTCGGGAACGCGAAGGCGTCCAGCGCCGAGTAGAACGCCGGCAGCTCGTCGCGGTCGAGGAAGCCGAGGAAGCGCGCGTCGACGTCTCGCGCCGCGGCTTCGGCTTCGAGGTCGTCGCGGGCCGGCCCGTCGCCGCCGAACGCGACCGTGACGTCGAGGTCTTCGGCGGCCGCGAGCAGGTCCGAGAGCCGCTTCTCGTAGCCGTGCCGGCCCGTGTACCCGACCAGCGGCTCGTCGGTCGGCAGGTCGTGGCGCGAGAGGAACGCTGTGGGGTCGGTCGGACGGAAGTGCTCCGTGTCGACTCCGTTCGGCATCACCTCCACCGGCGTGTCGATGCCGAGGGCGCGGACCGTCTCGCAGGTGCGCTCGCTGGGACAGAGTACGAGGTCCGCGTGCCCGAGGAACCACCGCTCGTAGCGCTCGCTCGCGGCCCGTACGACCCCCGTGAGCGCGTTCGGGCCGACGTACTCGGCGTACTCCGCGGTGGGCGTGTGGTACGTCGCGACGAGCGGCGCGTCGCTCCGGCGGGCCAGCCGGAGGCCCGCGAGCCCCAGCCCGAACGGCGTGTGGGCGTGGACCACGTCGGCGTCCCGGACCGCGTCCGGTGCGCTCGGCACGGCCATCCGGTAGCCGTCGTAGAAGGGGAACGGCAGGCTCGACACCGGGTGTTCGCCGTCCCCGGGCGTGTGGCTCGACTTCGGGTAGACGACCGGCATCCGGCCGTCCCGGGACTGGTACTCCTCGTGCCACGAGGAGACGGTGTACGTCACGCCGTTGACCGTCGGCAGGTACGAATCCGTGAACGCGGCGACGGTCGGCAGGGCTCCGGTCACGCTACCCCTCCACGGCGGATTCCGGTGCGGCGCGCTCGAGGTCGCCGTCGACGAGCGCGTCGTAGACGCCGGCTAGCTCGTCGCCGATTCGGTCCAGGCTGTGTGATTCGGCCGTCGCCCGGGCGTTCTCGCCCAGGCGCTCCCGCAGGTCGGGGTCGTCGGCGAGTCGTTCCAGGGCCGACTCGAACTCCTGGAACGTCGAGCACATCAGGCAGTCCTCGCCGTCGGTGAAGAACTCCCGGAACACGTCGATGTCACGGAGGACGACCGGCTTCCCGCAGGCCATCGCCTCCAGGACGGCGATGCCCTGGTTCTCGACTTTCGCGGGGAAGAGGTAGACGTCGCCCGCGCCGAACGCCGCGCGTTTGTCCTCCATGAACCCGGTGAACGTCACGTTCTCCGGCGGATTGTTCACCCAGTGGCGCGTGGCCTTCCCGGCCTGGGGGCCCTCGTCGTAGGGCCCGAACCACGCGAAGTCGTAGTCGGTGTCTTTCGCGAGTTCGCAGAACATCGTCAGCCCCTTGCGCTCGAACACCTCGCCGACGGCGTACACCACCATGCCGTCGAGGTCGAAGCGCTCCCGGGTCTCGTCGCGGAACTGCTCGTAGCCCTGCATGCTCTCGACGTCGACGCCGTTCGAAATCTGCCGGATCGGGGCGTCTACGGGGTAGGACTCCAGGACGCCCCTCGTGTAGTCGCTCGGGCAGAGCACGAGGTCGGCCTGCGAGTAGAACCACCGCAGGTAGGGTTCGAGCGCGGGCGCGACGGTGCTCGACCCCCGGAAGGACTGCGCGAAGTCCTCTCTGGTGACGTGTGCGTGCAGAATCAGGGGGACGTCCTCGCGTTCGGCGTGCCGGGCGACAGCGACGCTGCCCGGGCCGACGAGGTTGCAGTGCGCGAGGTCGAAGTCGGTGAAGTAGCCCTCGCCAGCGAACAGCGTGCCCAGTGACTGCACGGGGTTGCCGGCCCGCCAGGGCGTCTCGACTACCTCGACGTCCGTCGTGGCGAGGGCCGCCCGCTGCTGGCGGGTCGCGGTGAGCATCCCGCCGCGGACGGCGTCCTCCAGTTCGAGGTAGTTCAGCGCTCGCATCAATCGGTGGATGCTGGCGGCCGCCGATAACCCTACCGGAACTGTCTTGGGTCGCACAGACCGAGAGCCGGTATGTCCATCGCGGCCGAACGCATCGACCGCCTGCACGCGCTCGCACGGGAGGCAGCGCGCGCCGGCGACGACGACCGCGCTCGCGAGTACGTTCGGCTCGCCCGCCGGCTCGCGGAACGCAACCGCCTCCGGCTCCCCCGCGCGTTCCGGCGGTTCACCTGCGACGCCTGCGACGCCTTCCTCGTCCCCGGCCGGAACGCCAGGGTCCGCACCCGGGACGGCCACGTCGTCGTCACCTGCGACTGCGGGAGCCAGGCCCGCTACCCGTACGAGTGACCCGACGGGCCACTCCGGCTCGGGGGTCGGTCAGTTCTCGACGACGAACTGCGGTGTAGCCCGCTGGAACCGGACGGCCAGGCAACAAGCTTCAAACAGCCCGGGCCGCAAGCAGGGGTAACAATGTCCGACGACCTGGCGACGAAAGCCCACGAGGCAGACGTCACCGTCTGGGTTGGGAAGGCCGGTATCGAGTCCGTCGTCGAGGAGCTGTCCGTCCAGCTCGACGACCGCGACGTGGTGAAAGTGAAGTTCCTGCGGTCGGCCCGGGGCGGCGACGAGACGGCCGACCTCGCCGCGGACCTCGCCGAGCGAACGGGCGCCGAGGTGATCGACGTTCGCGGCAACACGGCGGTGTATCGGTGATGGCCGTCGAGCCCTTGCCGGGCCTGCAAGACGTAGCCGGCGGCTACGCCGTCGCCATCACCCAGGCAGTGTACTTCCTCGTGTCGTTTCTCGCGGTGTACCTCGCCGGCCGGCTGGCCGTCCAGCCGCTGTTCGAGCGCGTGCTGCGGCGCCGGAGCCTCGACGCGCACGCACGACGCCCGCTGAAACGCATCGTGAGCGTCGCCATCCTCTTCGTCGCCGTCTCGGTCGCGTTCGGGTTCGCGGGCTACGGGAACTTCCTGACGAGTCTCGCCACTATCGCGGCGGCCGCGACGCTCGCCATCGGGTTCGCGATGCAGGACGTCCTCGCGAACTTCGTCGCGGGCGTGTTCATCTACACGGACGAGCCGTTCCGCATCGGTGACTGGATCGAGTGGGACGGCAACGCGGGCATCGTCGAGGACATCAGCCTCCGCGTCACTCGCGTCCGAACGTTCGACAACGAACTGCTCACGGTCCCGAACTCCACGCTGACAGACGGCGTGGTGAAAAATCCCGTCGCGAAGGACAAGCTCCGCCTCCAGTTCATGTTCGGCATCGGTTACGACGACGACATCGAGGCGGCGACGGACATCATCGTCGAGGAGGCCGAATCGCACCCGGACATCCTCGACGACCCCGCCGTGTCGGTCCGACTGACCGAACTCGGGGACTCCTACGTCGGGCTCAAGTCCCGGTTCTGGATCGGGGATCCGTCGCGGTCCGACTTCGTGAAGACCCGCGGCGAGTACGTCACTGCGGTCAAGCAGCGCTTCGACGAGGCGGGCATCGACATCCCGTACCCCGTCCGCACGCTCGACGGCGGCGTGGACGTCGAGGTGACCGGAGAAGCCGTCACCGACAACCTCGAAGCGTAATCCGACCGGTCAGTCCGCCGTCTCCGTTTTGACGACCGCGGTCGGCCGGTGCGTGAGCCGCACCACGCGGTCCGTGACGCTGCCGAGCAGCGACCGGTACTCGTCCGGCCGCCGCTTCGTCCCGAGGACCAGGAGGTCGACGTCCTCGTCGTCGGCGTAGGCCACGACCGATTCGGCCGGACGCCCGTGCCGCATCGCGTCGACGACGTCGACGCCCGCGTCGGACGCGCGATCGCGGACGCTGTCCAGCGTCTCCCGGCCGTGTTCCTCGAGACCGTGTTCCGGGCCTTCGGCTTCGTCGACGTACTCGTCGCCGCTGTACGCTGTCGTCACCGCTTCGTCCACGACGTAGAGGACGTGCAGCGTGGCGCCGACGGACGCTGCGAGTTCGATCGCGTGGTTCTCGGCGTCCTCGGAGGCGACACCGCCGTTCGTCGCGAGCAGGATGCGCTCGTACATACGAGAACTTCCCGCGCCGCAGACAATAAAGCCGGCCGTGGTTCTCGCCGGCCGGGACGAACCCCGCGGCGTGCCTGTGCCACGACACGCGAGCCGCTGGGGCTCCGAGTACCGGCGAGAGGCTCGGCCACCAGCGAGACTGTCGGGGGGCTCCACGAGTACCAACGTTTAGGAGGGCGGACCCGCAACGGCGGGTATGATTCTCTGCGTCGACCCCGACGCGGCCGCCCGCGAGCGGACCGTGGTCGCGCTCGCCGACGCCGGATTCGACGTCGAACACGCGGGGTCGCTCGCCGACGCACGCGACGTACTCGCCGACGGGGCGAGCCTGGACTGCCTCGTCACGGAGTACGACCTCGGCGACGGAACCGGTCTGGAACTCGCCGAGGACGTCCGCGGCCACTCGCCGGACGCGGCCTGCGTGCTGTTCACGACGACGTCACTCGACGACGTCGACACCGGAACGTTCGGCGCGCTCGTCGCCGAGTACGTCGCGAAGCAGGGCGAGGACCGCGGGGAACTGCTCGGCCTCGTCGAGCACGCGCTGGCGTTCCGGAGCCAGACCGCGTACCCGCTGCCGGACGACGAGGGCGCTCGCGTCGCGGCACTCGAACAGTACGCGACGGACCCCGCCGAACTCGGGGAGTCACTGGACCGGCTGACGGTGATCGCGACGGAGCTGTTCGACGCGACCGCCGCCGCGGTCGGCATCATCGACGCCCACAGCCAGGAGTTCCTCTCGTGTCACGGCATCGCCTTCGAGCCGATGGCCCGCGAGGACACCACCTGCACGTACGCGATTCTTGACGCCGACGTGACCGTCGTCGAAGACGTCTGGGAGGACCCCCGGTTCGCCGACAACGAGGCCCTGGACGCCGCCGGCGTCCGGTTCTACGCGAGTGCACCGCTCGTGACGCCCGACGACCAGGCAATCGGGACGTTCTGTATCTACGACGACGAGCCGCGAGCGTTCGCCGACCGGGACCGCGAACTCCTGTCGATGCTCGGCGAGGAGGCGATGCAGCAGTTGACGCTGCGGTCGCGCGTCTCCGCCGACGGAGGTGACGACGATGAGTGACGACTACGAGTTCGCGCGGCTCCCGCTCGCCTCGCTCCGGCCTGGGACGACGGTGCTCGTCACCGGGTCGGCACACGTCGGGGCTCGGAATCTCGGGCTGCAGATGCTCTCCGGGCCACCGAGCGAGGGGGCCATCCTCATCAGCACGAACCACCGTGCGGGCCGCATCGCCGACGACTGGGCCCGGAGCGGGTTCGAACTGGTCGAGGACCGGGCGGCGATTCTGGACTGCGTCGGCGACGAGGAAACGGACGTGCCCGCACAGGTCATGCCGGTGTCCGGTCCGTCGGACCTGACCGGCATCGGGATGCGGTACTCGGACGTCTACCGGACGTTCACCGAGGCCGGCGTCGAGCGCGTGCGGACCGGACTGTTCTCTGTCTCGACGCTGCTGTCGTTCGGCGACCTGAAGACCGTCTCGCGGTTCGTCCACACGCTCTCCGGCCGCATCGACGCCGTCGACGGCATCGGCGTGTTCTACATCGACCCCGGGATGCACGACGACCAGACGGTGAGCACGGTCACGCAGTTCTGTTCGGCGCGCATCGACGTCCGCGAGACCGAGACCGGCCAGGAGCTACGCGCCCGCGGTATCCCCGGCCAGTCCCGCGAGTGGATTGACTTCGACGTGCGCACGGAGTAACGGTCCTTGCGTATTCGGCGTCGGCCCGCACCGGTGACGGACGTGTGCCAACGGCTGGTCGTCGTGCAGCTAGCGTCGCCATCGCGAGCACGAGCCGGCGGCTCGTCGGTATCGAGAACCGCGATATGAATGTGGACGCTCGGGGTCGCCCGGCGTTCCCGGCCGGGTAGTCCCGGTCGCCTTCTCCACCCCGCGACCCGTCGAGCGACGGGCGTTCGGTGGTCCGCTGCTCACTTCCGTGCCTGGCGGGCTGCCACCGTCGAACCACGACGTGACACCCCTGCGGGTGTACGCCGCGGACCGCCGTCCCCGACGGACGAGGCTTCCACGTTGGCTTCCGGGGCCCGACCGCGTCGGCCGGACTTCCCCGGGTTTCGGCCCCCGCTGATGACTGTCTCACGGGTGGAGGGCGGAGCCAAACCGCCCGGCCTAGTCCACTTTCGCCTATCCGGGTCGTTCTTAAGGGCCTTTCGGGTTCGGTAGCGCTATTCGGTAACGTGTAGCGCGTTAACACTTTGTGGAGGTCGACGGAACCTCGGAGTATGTCCGCGCTACCGGACCACTACGAGGCCCTCCGCGAGGCGTTCGACTACGACCGCCCGACCGTCGACGTCGGCGGACTCGAGTCGGGCGTCGTGGAACGCGCGTTCGCGGCGACGACCGACGAGGACGCGCTCCGCGAGGCCGGTGACAGAGAGACGCTGTTCGTGGCGAGCGCCGGCCTGACCGGGACGCCACACGTCGGCACCGTCGCCCAGATGTTCGCAGTCAAGCGGCTGTCCGAGGCGGGCTTCGACACCGAGTTCCTGCTCGCGGACTACGAGAAGTACGCGGGCGGCGGCCGTGACCTCGACGTCGTCCGGGACCTCGCCGACGACTACCGGACGTTCCTCGACGGCATCGGGTACGAGGGCCGCGTCCGGACGCAGTGGGACGCCACCGAGGTGATGCAGACGGCGTTCCGGCTGGCGCCGCACTTCGACCCCGACGCGAGCCCGGCCTTCGACGTCGAACCGACCGAGTGGGCCGAGGAACTGCGAGCGGCTTACGACGACGACCAGGTCGAGCCAGCCGACGCCACGGGCGGGACCGAGTGGGGGAGCAGCCTCACGGGACTGCTCTGCCTCGCTGACTTCGTGCACCCGACGCTCGCCGGCGGCTACGACCAGACAGTGTTCGTGCTCGGCGTCGACGAGCACGCGCTCGTGCTCGCGAACGAACAGTACCTCGCCGACGCGCCCGTCGACGCCGCCTTCGAGGGCCTGTTCACGCGCATGATTCCCGGGCTGGATGGCTACCCGAAGATGGCCAAGACCATCCCCGGGTCCGGCATCACGATGGACCAGGACCCCGAGACGGTGCGTCGGCTCGTCCGGCAGGCGGCCGCGGAGGACGGCGACGCGCCGCCCGAGGAGTCGACCGTCTACGCGATGCAGTGTCTCGTTTCCGACTACGACGCCGCCCGGTTGGCCGACCTGGCTGCGGCCTGCCGGGCGGGCGGCGGAACCTGGGACGCGGCCGTCGAGGAGTACGCGGACTTCCTCGTCGACTGCTCGCGGGCGTGGCCGGCGGAGGGGAAACGGTCAACCACCCGGGGCTGCTAGGCGCTCGTATGGGATTCGGCTCCACCGCGAAGAAGCTCCAGAAGGTCACCGAGTACGCCGAGCAGCTCTACGAGCGCTTCGAGAAGCTCCGCGGCGAGGTCGACGAACTCCGGGGCACCGTCGAGGACACGAACGACCGCGTCGAAACGCTGGAACGCCAACTCGCCGAGCAGCGCGCGCTCGTCGAGGCGCTCGCCGAACAGGACGGCGTCGACGTCGAGGCGGCTGTCGAGGACGCGGCGACGACTCCAGAGACGGCCGCCGACGGCGGGACCCGGACAGAGTGATAGACGACAGCGGGCCGGACGCCCCAGCCGGGGCGTGTGGCGGTGCGTCCGCGTCACCGGCAGCGGCGGCTCGGATGGTAACGACTAAAGAACGCAGGCAAAAATTACCGACTCGATGACTACCCACCGGAGGCCGCTGGAGTCCGTGCTCGACACCGTCGGTGAGACGCCGCTCGTGCGCGTACAGGCCGCGCCCGACGACGTCCCGGTGTACGCGAAACTGGAGTCGTTCAACCCCGGGGCGAGCATCAAGGACCGCATCGGCGAGTACATGATCGAAGCGATGCTCGACTCCGGCGAGCTGCCCGAGGGCGGCACGGTCGTCGAGCCGACGGCGGGCAACACCGGCATCGGGTTCGCCGTCGCGGCGGGCCAGCTCGGTGTCGACGCCGTCTTCGTCGTCCCCGAGCGCTTCAGCGTCGAGAAGCAGCAGCTGATGCGCGCGCTCGACGCCGACGTCATCAACACGCCGACGGAGGACGGCATGGGCGGCGCCATCCAGCGCGCCCACGAGCTCGCTGAGGAACTCGACGACGCCGTCGTCCCCCAGCAGTTCTCGAACCCCCTGAACGCCGAAGCGCACTACGAGACCACGGGGCCCGAGATTGCAGAGGCCCTCGACGGCGAGGTCGGCGCGTTCGTCGCCGGCTGCGGGACCGCGGGCACTCTGATGGGGACGAGCCGACGCCTCCGCGACCACGTCCCGGACCTCCACGTCACTGCCGTCGAACCCCAGGGGTCGCTGTACGGCACCACAAAAGGCCAGGACCTCGACGAATGCGAGTACAAGACCGAGGGCATCGGCACCCACAACCCCGAGACGAACGAGCTGTTCGACCCCGATTTCGTCGACGACGTCGTCCAGATTCCCGACGAGGACACGCACGCCGAGATGCAGCGCCTCGCCGCCGAGGAAGGCCAGCTCGTCGCGTCCAGCGCGGCTGCGAACAGCCTCGCGGCGCTCGACGTCGCGGAGCGCGCGGCCGCCGGCGACATCGACCTCCCCCACGACTGCGTCGTCACCGTCTTCGCCGACTCCAGCGAGCGCTACCTCTCGAAGGGCGTCTACGGCAGCTACGAAGAGTGGGAGGGCTGACGGCCGGCGTCGCCGCTCAGACGCTGCGAACCGCTCGCTCCACTACGGGAGGGTGTAGTTCTCGATTCGACGCACGGCGCGTCTGTACGCGACCAGTGTACTCGCTCCAGCCGCGACTATCGTCAGCGCGAGGGCGGCGATACCCACCCAGGGGGGCTGGCCTACAGTCCCGGTCTGCGGAGCGAACCGCAGGCCGTACGCAATTCCCGGTGGAACGCAGACTAGTGCAGTGAAGCCCACGACGGCGGCGAGGTGGACGAAGCCGCGCCGGCCGACAACGTCGTAGACGACGGCGTCGGTGAACGGCAGCGGAACCGGCTGGAAGTCGAGGTACTCGATGCGAGACGCGAGGGCGGCACCGGTCGCGACGCTGCACGCACAGAGCGCGACGCCCGCGACGGCGAGTACCGCGAGTTCGAGTCCGTGCAGGGGACTGAAAGCACCGAGGACGAGTGTCGTCACGACGACGACCGGGCCGCCGCTGGCAACGCCGGCGAAGAGGACGCCGCGAACGAACGTGGACGCCGGGACCGCCGTCAACGTCGCCGGGAGCGACCGGTAGTCAGAAGCGAGCGTCCGCAGCCCGAAGACGAGTCCCGTCGACGACGCGACGAGGAACGCGGCGGCGACGAGCGACACCCCGGGAACGGTTCTGGCAGCGAACGCGGGGAGGAACACCGCGGGTGTGAGAAAGAGCAGGTACGCGACGCCGTACAGGCCGCTGGGGACGCGCCGCTCCTGCACCCACCGTTTGCTCGCCACCGTCCGGACGGGCAGGGAGACGTGCCGTCGGAGGAGGGCGGTGTCCAGGATTCCACCCGGGACTCGCTTCGACTCACCGGTCGACCGTTTCCCTGTGTGGTCCGCGGCCCACGCGCGCTCTGCGAGGCCGACGATAGCCCACGCTGTCGCGGGAACAGCGACGAGAGTGATGCCGACGGCGGCAGCGGCGCGAGCGCCGCTTGCCGCCGGCGTGGCGGCGAGCGCGAGGTCGACGAACCACGCGGACGGCAGCCCAGCGGCGACGGGTGCGACCGACGGCACAGCCGCCGGGCCGGTGACGACGACCATCCAGAGCAGGAGGCCGACGGCGAACGCGACGGGCCTCGACGCCGCTGTCGCCGTTCGGGCGAGCGGCGAGACCCGCTGGAGGAGGGTGACACCGAACGCAGCGGCGACGCCGACGAGCGTAGCCACCAGAAACAGCGCCGCCCCCGCTGACAGGGTCGTGGCCGCAGAGAGCAGCGATTCAGTGCCGACGCCGACGCCGACCGCCACGGCGACGAGCGCGGGTGTCGCGACGACGCCCAATTTCCCGGAAACGGTCGCCACGAAGCCGGCCGCCACCTGATTGTCGGGGAGCAGTACCCGGAGATGTTCGACATCGGCGCGTTCGAGCGTTCGAATCGACTGCCGCGCCGCGGCGAACGTGACGGTGGCGAAGCCGCCTAGCGCGAGGACTGCGACCGATTCTAGTGGTGCGGGACGTGTGGAGAGGCCCGCGCCGAAGGAAACGGCGCGAACGCCCGACAGACCAGCACTCCCCACCACGGCGACGAGGACGAGCACTCGCCACGTCCACGAGTCGCTCGCCCGTCGGTGGGCTCGACGCCACTCGATTACGGCGATGCGAACCGCGTGACCGACTCCGGAACGAGAGAGCACGAGTCACTGGACCGTCTGCCGGACGCAGCAAAGAACTCCCCCAGCCTTCGCAAGTAGTGAGAGCCACGCATCTCGGCGCGCGCCTTACGCCGTCAGCCGCCGGTGTTCGACTTTCATGCACTTGTCCTGGACGACGCGCAGCCCAGCGTCCTCGGCGCGCGCCGCTGCGTCGTCGTCCGTGATGTCCAGCTGCAGCCAGACGACGTCGACGTCCCCGCGTTCGATTGCCTCGTCGACGATTCCGGCGACCTCCTCGCTCGGCCGGAACACGTCTACCACGTCTACCGCTTCGTCGACGTCGGACAGCGAGTCGTAGGCCTCGCGGCCGAATATCTCGTCGGCGAACGGGTTCACGGGAATGACGTCGTAGCCGTGCTCGCGGAGGTACCGCGGAATGTCGTGGGCGGCCTTCCCTGGCGTCGACGAGCAGCCGACGACCGCGATGCTGTCGAGGTCGAACACGTCGGCGAGCCCGCTGTCGGATTCGACTGGCATGTACGCGGCTACGGCGGCCGCGAGGATAAGCCTACAGCTCGCGCCACGAGTCGTCGTCGCCGACGCCCAGGAGGCGCGTGCGGAAGCCCTCCTCGTGCTCCTGGATGGAGACGACGCCGTCGAACAGCTGTTTGAGTGTACTCACGGTCTGTTCGTCGTGGGCGGTGGAGTCGACGACGAACACGCCGAGCGCGTCCGCGGACTGCACGCGGCCCGTGAACACGTGCATGAACCGGAAGACGGTCTGGAGGTCGGAGTACATCAGCAGCGTCGACAGCGAGTGCAGGAGGATGCGGTTCTTCTGCACGCCGCGCTGCTCGTAGAGGTTCCGCAGCAACTCCGAGAGCTCGATCCCGATTCCGGTCAGGTCGTTCGGGGACGACGCGTACCGCACGAGTTCCGACTCGCGTCGCGTCCCCATCCCCTGCTGTTTCGTCACGCAGTCGACGACACCGATGGTCGGATTCTGGACGGCGACGAGGTCCGCGAAGTCCTCGAGGACGCGGTCGGCGCCGTCTTTCGTCGTTACGACGATGGCGCCCTCGCCGTCCTCAATGCCGTCTGTGAGAATCTGGAATCCGAGGTCGCGCTTGCCGCTCATCGGCGGTCCCTCGACTAGGAGGTTCGTCCCCTCCTCGACTTCGACGCCCGAGAATGCCGCGCCTAGCTTGTACATGTCACTCGTCGCCTCCCGACAGCGACCGGGGGCGAACCGTCGGGTCCAGAAGGTCCCCCGTGCTCATCTGCCCTGATTGTGTTCGGTTTCAGTTATATTCCTTTTGATTGGGGGACCTCACGCCGGGGCCAGTCGACCGACGACGAACGCGCCGGCGGCGAGCAACTGCCCCGTTTTCAACAGTGCCTGGCCGCGAGCCGGCTCGTCGAAGCTCCGGGCTGCGGCCGCGAGCATCACCGCATCAGCGGGTAGGACGGCTGCGAGATACCACCAGCCGAACGTCCCCGCGAGGTACGGGACGGGACTGGCGGCCACCGCGACGACCAGCAATACGCCGCCGACCTGGAGCGCGCGCCGTTCGCCGACTGCGACTGGGAGCGTGCGCAGCCCCTCCTCGCGGTCCCCGGCGAGGTCCTCGACGTCCTTGACGACCTCCCGCGCGAACGTCGAGAGCGCCGCGAGCGCCGCGAGCACCGCGCCCGCGAGCGGGTCGCCGACGGCGGCCGCGCCGAACAGGAACGTACTCCCGCCGAGGTACGCGACGAGCGCGTTCCCGGCGCCCGGCAGCCCCTTGAAGTACTGCGTGTACGTCACGAGCCCGACGAGGTTCACGGCGGCGATAGCGAGCGCGAGCACCGGCAGCATCACCGCGAGGACGGTCGCGCCGGCGAACAGCACGACGCTGAACGCGAGCGCGCCGCGAGCCGAGACCGCGCCCCGCGGAATCGCGCGCTCGGGGTCGTTGATGCGGTCGATGTCGCGGTCGAAGTAGTCGTTGACGGCGTTCCCGCCGGCGGTCGCGAACCACGTCGCGCCGACGGCGGCCGCGGTCGCCGTCCCGTGGTCGAGCGCGCCGCCGGCGACGAACGCGCCGATGAACGTGAGTGCGCCGGCGGCCAGCGTGTTCACTGGTCGCGTCAGCTCCAGCAGCCCGCGCGCCGTCTCCGCGACCGTCATTGCCGGAACCCGGGAGGGCCCGCCACTAAAAGCGAGCGAAACCAACTTCCCGTCGCGCTCCGACGGGACGGTCGATGGCAGACCGTCCCTCTCACGCCCGCTCGGACACCGCTCCGATGCCCTCTCTCGCGGCAGTCGGCACGTCGGTCGCCGTCGCGCTCCTCGTCACCAGTGCTGTGGTCGCAGGCATCGGTGTCGCGGGCGTCGGCGCGGCCGCCGGTTCGACTGCGTCCACGCCAGCCCCGGCGTCCGTCGCACAGTCCGCGCAGGCCGACGAATCGGTCTGCGAGTTCGACCGGCCGTCCTGGCGCGCACCGCAGCTCGTCGCGGGTGTCCGCGTGGACGCCGAGCGCGCCTGCCGGCCGGACGACCCGAACGTCGTCGCTGCGAGCGTTCTCGGAACGAACGAGGCGCCGGCGGCCGTCCTCGAGCGCTCCGGGCTGGCGCGTGACGCCGTCGTGAAGGGCGAGGACCGCGACGGCGACGGCGACCCGGACGTCGTCGAGGTGACAGTCGAGTCGCTGTCGGTGAACGGCCACGCCGCCGCGCTCTCGCGCGACGTGGCGCCGGGCGTCACCCCCGCCATGTGGGTGTTCGCACCGAAGACCCGGGGTATCGTCGTTCCGGGAACGGCGGCCGGCGACCTGGTTCGCGCGCCGAGTCCTCCGATTCGCGTCGAGACCGGCGACACGCTCCGGTTCACGGTGGAGAACACGCACTACCTCCCGCAGTCGCTGGTGTTCCCCGGCGTCGACGCTGCCGTCGTCGCGAACGGCAGCCGGGCCGACGACCTCCGTGCGCTCGACGACCCCGTCGAGCCCGGCGAGGCGCGGACGTACGAACTCACGCCGGAGGAGCCCGGGACGGACGCCTACCGGTCGAGCGCGGCCGGCCCCAACGCGGCCATGGGGCTCGCGGGCATGCTCGTCGTCGTCCCGAACGCGTCCGAGAACCGCGTGCAGACGCTGAACGTCGGCGGCGGGAAAGTCCGACACCCCTCCGAGGCGCTCGCCCACGACGCGGTCTACGACCTCCACTACCAGGCTATCGACGAGACGCTCCACGAGATTCCCCGCCGCTACGACGACGTTCGAGCCATCGCCACGGCGGTCACCCGGACCTACGACGCGACGGACGCCACCCCCGACTACTACCTCGCGAACGGCCGCGCGTTCCCGTACACGCTCCGCGAGTCCGTCGTGGCCACTGAACCGAACGCGTCCTACGCCCTGCGCGTGTTCAACGCCGGCGACGAGACGCTGCCCCTGCACGCGCACGGCTACGACCTCGCCGCTGCGAGCGTCGGCGGCGACGAGGCCTCGTCTGCTACGCGAGCCAGCGACCCGGTCGCGCTCTCGCCGTCGGAGCGCGTGACCCTCACCGTCGGGACGCCGGCCTCGCCGTCGAGTGGGGCTGGCGTCCGACTCCTCCACGACCCCCGGACCGCGGCCGACACCACTGACGGCATCGCACCGGGCGGGAGCGCGACTGTCGTCGCTCTGCGGGACGCGCTCCGCGACGACGGCATCCCCGACACTGCGAACGTCTCCCGGTACTTCGACGCCGCCTACTACACCGGTGACGTCCCGACCTGGCGGCACCTCGACGATTCGCGGCTCGCGTCCCCGCCGGCCGAACTCCACCCGAACCGGACCACGACCACGGCTGACTCGCCGTCGCCCGCGCCGGCTCCGTCCGGCGGCGCCACGGGACTGCCCGACGCCGTCCTCCTGTTGGCCGGGCTCGTCGCCGGCGGCGCGCTCGTCGCGGCCGGCGTCGCCATCGGGAGGTGGACGACGTGACCGGTCGCCGCTGCAGGCGCGTCTCCGCGCTCGTCGCCGTCGCTGCGGTCGCCGTCGTCGTCGCTGGCTCCGCCGGGCTGGCACTCGCAGCCGCCCCCGTCTCCAGCGCCGGCGGCGAGGTGTCCCACCACCCCACGCCGGACGGCGACGCCGAGCCCGAGACTCGCGTCGTCGAGAACGGCAGCACCGTCAACGCGAACGGCACTGTCCTCCCGCCCGGCTGCGAGGCCATCCAGGGAGAACGCCATCTCACCGTCGACGCGGGCCGCGAGTACGCTGCCGACGGCGACGCGTTCGGCTACGACCTCGACAGCGTCACCGCACCAGCCTGCACCCGGCTGGTCGTCACGCTCGCCAACCACGACGACGTCCGCCACCAGTGGGTCGTGGACGGCCTCCCCATCGAGACTTACCCCGGTGGGTACGTCGCCATCGAGGCGGCTCGCCGCGGCAGCGTCACCGCCGCCTTCGTCACGCCGAGCCGGCCCGGCACCTACGAGGGGCTCTCCACGCTCCCCCAGCACGAGCAGAACGGCATGCGGCTCCCACTGGTCGTCACCGGCGACGCCTCGAGCCAGCCGACGACCACGCCGACTTCGGACGCCGGCGGCTCGGCGCCCGGCCCCGGCCCGCTGCTGGCGCTGCTCGCACTGCTCGCCGCCGGCCTCCTCGCCGCCCGACAGTGACCTCGAACCACGGGGTTTAAACCTAACCTCCGACTATCTGCGGCCACAGGGCGCTTAGCTCAGCTTGGACAGAGCACTTGGCTTCGGACCAAGATGCCGCGGGTTCAAATCCTGCAGCGCCCATTCGTTCTTCGAACGACCCAAATACGACAGGCTGCGGTGTCTCGTTTATATACTTTCACCGGCTTGCGAATCAGATCTCGTTCGATAGCCGAGCGATTTGCAAGCCGTATTGATTCGGGTCTATTCCCAGCGTGATTCACCCCAGGTGTGTGAGATATCCGTGGATGCTCTCCAGCACGCCTCCAATACTACCCAGTGAATTCACGAACTACTGCTACTGGAAGTGCAGGGATGCCACAGTAACGCGCGGGAGTAGATAACTACCTACTGGAAGTCGCCGACTCGACTCTTCGGATGTACCGTCGTGTCACTCTCCGACAGAACCGGAGTGGGCCCAGTGGAGTGATTCAGTCCCGCAATCCGTTTTCCGAGAGTCACACCGTACAGAATCGGTTGTGGGTCATCTGGCAACCGTTGAACAACGTGGAACCCCGCTTCACGCCTGGGTCAAGGCGTAGACGCTCACTGGGGCCTCATCGCGAATGCGGGCAGCAACCGCTTGTTGGCTTTCACTCAGCTCCACCAGTACCCTCCGTCGCGTCCATCCCTCGTTTCCAGCGGTAATAGAGCGACCGCATCGTCTGGTCCGAATCTCTAGCCATAAGGACTGTCACATCACTCCGCTGTGTGAGTGTTTCCTGAACCGGCTCGAACACGAGGCGTTCCAGTCTAGATTGCTGTTCGGGTGCCCCGATCACGGTGAAGTCGTGCGTCTGAGCTTTCTCGAGGATCACGTCCGTCGTCTCTGTCGCTTCCTGAAACTCCGTGTTCACCGTCACGTCCGGACCCAAGACGTACTCTGCGAATCTGAGGAGATCAGAGGCGTCAGCTTTTGCTTCACCAGACGCGTCCGGGTCGACTACGTGTAGCACCGTCACTGGTGCATCGGCGGCCTTGGCTACCGCACGGGCAGCTTCCGCGGCGAGTGCTGAGTGTGCTCCGGCCCCGACCGGGAGTAGTACCGACTCGATGGTCTCTGCCTCGGACTCGCTCAACGAAGCGACCGTGTGCCCGTCGATGTCGGGGATATACACGGCGTTGGTTCCGCCTTGGGTTCCGAGGTTCTCGACGAACACGTCGCAATCTGCCTCTGCCAGGACTGCATCTACTGTGCTCCGGGAGAGGAACCACCCCTCATCGAGGCTCGTTCCCCGAAGCAATAGGACAGCCATCCCACTTCCAGACCCCAGTATCTCCAGCACCCCCCGCGTCGTGTCAGTCACCACTCGAAGGGTCGAATTGACGGAGACATCCGGATTGAGATCCTGCGCAGTATCGACGATTGAGGTCATCTGGGATTGCTGATCGTCAATGAACTCGAGTACCGGGGCCGAGGTAGCTGTGTTCGACTCACCCGTCTCTACGTGCTCTCGAACGGTCGCAAGCGAGGCTTCGTCATCGACGGTCGCCAGTCCGAGTAACAAGACTCGTCCGTCATTGTCCTCGGCGAGCGCAAACGCCGTCTGCAGAAGCCGTCGGACGTTGATTCCAGTTTCCGAGTTGAGAAGCTCACCAGTCACCGGGACGGCGACCGTGTACTCCGGAGAGCGAATGACTGGTCCGCTTCGAACTGGCCTGTCCGTTTCCGAATCCTGGGGTGGGTCTTGAACGGCGATGCGGACCTCGGAGTCGGTGCTGTCAGCCGCCATGATCAGGTCCTCGTGAATGGCTCTGTGACTTTGTCCGTCGCCCCGTTTCTAGCGAACAGCGTCACCACATCCCCCGCCTGAATATCTGACCCGCCACTGGGGATGACCAGCTCTCCATCACGGACGATTGCGACGATGATCGTCTCTTCTGGGAGCAGCCCCTCGCTGTCGGCGTCGCTCACAGTGAGCCCGGCGACTGGTGCCTCTTCGCCAACCGTCACCTCGAAGATTTCCGCGTCGCCGGCAATTTCCATGAAATCCTGGATCTTTGGCCGCTGGACTGCTCGGTAGAGGTACTGGCCGTTGAGTTCGTGGGGGCTCTCGACGATGTTCACGCCGAGATCGCCGAACAGTTCCATGTGTTGGGGGTCGTTGATCGAACTGACGAGGTTCTCGACGCCGTACTGTTTCCCGAGCATCGAGATCATGAGGTTCACCGAATCGACCTCCGTCGTCGAGATGAGCGCATCGGCTTCTTCGACACCCGCTTCGAGCAGAACCTCTTTCGAAGCGGCGTCGGCGTTGATGACCATACAGTCGTAGGTCGCGCTCACTTCTTCCGCCAGCTCTTCGTTGTTCTCGATGACGACGACCTCGTGGTCGTCTCGCGTTGCGAGTTCGATGACCTTGCTTCCGGTGCGGCCGGCGCCGACGATGATGATGTACATTGTGAGTGTGTTGTGGTGGAGTGTCTAGCGGGCGATTCTTCGGGGCGGCTCAGCGTCGGTGGTCCGGGGACGTCGAGGACCTGCCGGGTGGAACTGTTCTGGTAGTGCATACGGTTCATCGACGGAGGACGGTACGTATCAGGACGAGTACGGGGATAATCTCGAGGCGCCCCATCCACATCTGGACGATGAAGAGGCCCTCCGCGACGACCGGCATTCCGGGGCCGGTAATCCCGGAGGACAGCCCGACAGTCCCCTGTGCGGTCGCGACCTCGAAGATCGCGTCCGCGAGCGTGAAGTTCGACGGGAGGACCGCGAGCAGGACGAACAGCGAGATTCCCAGCAGGATGAGGTACGCGAACGCGAGCGTCGCCGCCGCGCGAATCTCGTCGTTCGCCTCGTCGGCTCTGAAGGTCTGTTGGCCGATTCGGAGGTCGTCGACCGCGTGCTCCGAGAGGAAGACGCGGGAGACCTCCCAGCTGATTCCGCGCCCGATGATGTAGCCGCGGAGAATCTTGATGCCCCCGACCGTTGCGCCCGCCGACCCGCCGATCAGCATCGCGCCGAGGACGATGAACAGCACCGACCCCGGGTTCCAGTCACCGATTGCCGACGTCTGCCAGCCCGTGGTCGTCAGCGCGCTGATGAACTGGAACAGGCCGTCGCGGAGCGCGTCACTCGTCACGACGCGCGCCACGTAACCGAGCGGGTCGCCGTTGTACGGCACACCGACCCACCGAGCGAGGAACGCCGTCAGCCCGACGACGCCGACCGCAAAGAACGCAAACATCGTTCTGACCTGGGGGTCGCGCGTGAACTCTCGAAGATCGCGTTCGGAGACCGCGCCGTAGTACACGGGAATCGAGATTGCCCCAGTAATCATCGCGGGGATGTGGACGAGTTCCATCGCGTACGACCCGTAGCCGGCGATCGAGTTGTCGAGGGTACTGAACCCGCCCGTCGATTGGCCGGTCATCGCGTGATTGAGTGCATCGAAGATCGTGCTCTCGATGCCGTAGCCGGGCTGGACGAGGAACGTCGCGACGGCGAGATAGACGGCGACGGCTGCGGTCACGCCGACGTAGATTTTCCAGATGGCGCGCGCAGTACCGGCGATGCTCGGTCTGAGTCGCTCACTGCGGGCTTCGGACTCGTACAGCGAGATTCCCGCGGTGCCGTGGGGTTGGCGTAGAATGGCCAACGAGAGAACGATCATCCCCGCACCGCCGATCCACTGCATCTGCGACCGGTACCAGAGGAATCCGTGGCCCACGGAGGGTTCGTGGACGCTCATGGTCAGGCCAGTGGTGGTGTACCCGCTCATGGCCTCGAAGAACGCGTGAATGGGGTTCTGGAAGTGCAACAGACTCGATTGATAGCTCGCGCCCGCAGTGACGAAGGAGTCGAGGACCGCCTGTGGGGTGATGTAGGCTGCAATAACGAACGGGAGCGCGCCGAAGAACGCGGTAGCGACCCATCCGAGGGCGGCAACGATCATCGCATGGTATTGTTTCGGTTCGGGGGCGTCCTCGCAGAGTTTGTACGCAACTCCCCCCAGCAGCGTCGTGATACCTGCCGCGATGAGAAACGACAGTCCGGTGTACCACTCCTGGTAGAGGAGGGCCACGAGGACGGGGACGAGCATCGAGGCACCGACGATGACTTGGAGGCCGCCGATGTCTCTGATGACCGTCTTCGAAGCAGTGAGGAAGCTCAAGCGACCGGCGTTTGACCTCGGTGGTGAGTTAGTGTGAGACATAGTATTGTGCCTGGGTTTCAGACAGCGATGAGTTTGTTTTGGTGACAGACGGGCCCCGAAAGCTCGAGTCCGTTCGTCTATCTGTCACCGACTGGGGTGCTCGACCATTATAAATAAACTGGTTAAATTGCTTAGTGAGCAATATAGGTGGGGTTATATTACTGAATGAGAAATGATGCTCGTGGTGGGGCGAGTCCGAATTGATTATCTCCCTGTAGAGTTGACGGCTACGTATGAGCGACCGATTGGATGAAGTCGATAAACGAATCCTCTACCATCTTGTTCGGGACGCACGGAACACGTCGGCGCCTGAAATTGCCGAAGAAGTTAACGTCTCGGCGGGAACGATTCGAAATCGAATTTCGCAACTCGAAGAAGCCGGTATTCTCCGCGGTTATCCCGCACTCGTCGATTACCCGCGCGCCGGCGGTCACATGACGAACCTCTATATTTGCACCAGTCCCGTCCCCGACCGTGACCGGCTCTCGAAGCAAGTTGCGGAGATACCTGGTGTGGTCAGCGTTCGGCAGCTGATGAAAGGCAGATCGAATCTCCACGTGACCGCCGTCGGTGACGATATGCAAGAACTCAACAGAGTCGCGAACGACCTCTCCGCGATAGGATTAGAGATCGAAGAGGAGAATCTCCTCCAGAGCGAACAACTGCTCCCGTACCACAAATTCGGTCCCGCGGAATCTCAAGACGGGCACACGATCGCGGACTTCATGGAGCTCTCCGGTGGCGCCGAAGTCGTGGAACTCACTGTCGACGGTGATGCTGACGTTGCAGGTCTCACGTTGAGCGAAGCGAACGAAGGCGGCGTAATCCAATCGGATATTCTGGTGGTCTCCATCGAACGCGACGATGAAATGCTAACTCCCCGGGGAGATACGACAGTTCGCCCCGACGACCTGGTCACACTCTTCTGTCGAGGAGGCGTGACCCGAGAGACCGTAGAGGTATTCGGCGACCACAAGTAGGCACAACGCTGCTGGTACCCGGCTGTTTTAAGCTCATACTATCCCATACGAACACTAATCCGTCCGCCGTGGGTTTCGATACTACTGAAGGGGAGCTGACAGATGCCGAAAGCACTCGAACGGGACCTCGGGCTCTATGCCACGATTACGGTTAGTATCGGCGCGATGATCGGGAGCGGTATCTTCGTTCTCCCGGGGCTCGCTGCCAAGAAAACGGGACCAAGTGTAATCCTCGCGTATCTCCTCGCGGGAATAATCGTTCTGCCGGCCGCACTCTCGAAAGCAGAGATGGCGACCGCGATGCCGGAGGCTGGTGGCACGTATCTGTATATCGACCGGGCCATGGGCCCGCTTCTCGGCACGATTGCGGGAATCGGCTCCTGGTTCTCGCTCGTCTTCAAGAGCGCGTTCGCGCTCGTCGGGCTCGGCGCCTACGTCATTCTCCTCGTCTCGATTCCGGGGGAGTATCTGGTGTTTCTGAGTCTCGGCCTCGGTGTCCTGCTCGTCGTCGTCAACGTCGTCGGAGTGAAGCAGAGCGGCCGCTTGCAGGCCATTATCGTCAGTTTAGTATTGCTCTCCCTGGCTGCCTTCGCGCTCTCGGGGCTCATCAACGTCGACAGCGCGAATTTCGAACCGTTCACCACGCACGGAAACGGCGGTATTCTCGCGGCGACCGGGTTCGTGTTCGTCTCGTACGCAGGCGTCACCAAGATTGCGTCCGTTGCGGAGGAAGTAGAGAACCCGGGGCGAAATATTCCCATCGCGATGATCGGCTCGGTCGTCGTGATGATGCTCGTCTACACGCTAATCGTCTTCGTCGTCGTCGGCGTCTCACCGTCGAGCGAACTGATGGCGAACGATATGCTCACACCGATGGCACTCGCTGCTCGGCAGTTCGCCGGCCAGTGGGGTGAACTCGCTCTCGCGGTCGTCGCAGTGTTCGCACTCACGAGCATGGCGAATGCTGGTATCCTCTCGTCGTCCCGGTTCCCGTTCGCGATGAGTCGTGACGAACTCGCTCCCCAGCAGTTGAGCGCTGTCAGTTCCCGGTTCAAGACGCCGGTCGTCTCCGTTCTGCTGACCGGGGGGTTACTACTCGCACTCATCGCGTTCGTCCCGGTCGTCGAACTCGCGAAGCTTGCGAGTGCGTTCAAGATCCTCATCTTCTCGTTCATCAACGTCGCCCTCATCGCATTTCGTGAGAGCTCCCTCGAGAGCTACTCCCCCGAGTTCACCGCGCCGGGGTATCCGTGGGTGCAAATTTTCGGCTTCGTCGGCGGACTCGTGTTGCTCACGCAGATGGGGCCAGTCGCGATCGGTGGTGCGGCCGGGATTATCCTCGTGGGCGTGCTCTGGTATCTGGGCTACGGCCGGTCGAAGACGGACCGACAGGGAGCGGCCCTCGATGCAGTCCGCCGGTCTGCGGACGCACAGTCTCTTTCTCAGGTCGAACGGGCGTTCGTCGACGGGAACGGAGCAGTTCTCGTGGCGATGGACGAAGGGACGACGCAGAACCGAGAGCGGACGCTTCTCACAGCCGCGGCAAGCGTCGCCGCCCAGCGTGACGGCGAAGTTCACGCTGTGCGGTTCGAGGAGGTCCCCGAACAGCTGACGCTCTCGTCGGCGACCGACATGGACGAGTCCGACCGTGAGTTCGAGCAAAAGACGCGAGAGCTCGCCGATGAACTGCCCGTGCCGATTCATTCCCAGGAGATCGTCAGCCACGACCTGAGACGCGCAGTGGTGAACTACGCCACAGACATCGAAGCGGGCCTCCTGTTGGGAGAGTGGGAGCCAGACCGCTATCACGCGGAGCTACTCGGCAGCGACGTCGACTGGTTCCTGGAACACGCACCCTGTGACACAGTCTTCGTTCGCGATCGAGATGTCACCGACGTCGACGAAATCACCGTCATCACCCGTCGCGGTCCGCACCGACCGCTCAAGGTCACTCTCGCAGACGCGCTGGCCGTCCACCACGACGCAGGCGTCCGATTCCTTACAGCCGTTGACGAGGACGCCCCCGCTGAACAGGTGACCGCGGCTCGTGATTACCACCGTGACCTCGAATCGCTCTGTGAAGCTCCGACCACGAGCAACGTGGTGCGTACCGCGGACCTTCTCGACGACCTCGTCTCCGCAGCACAAGGAACCGATGTGGCGGTCATCGGAACCGTTGCGCACTCACGGATTCACGAGTTCGCATTCGGTGACCCCGCAACCGAGATAACCGATCGGTTGGACGCAACCGTCCTGCTGGCTCACCCACGAGAACTGAAAAGCCAGAGCTTCGTTCGGGCTATCGTAGAGAGAGTCGCTTTCTAGCTGTATCTACGCCAGAATCCGGTCGCTCGTCTCAGGAGATTCGTTGATGCTTTGCGGGCAAACGCATAAAACGGGCGGCTGAAGTTAAACCGACGTCCTGAGGGCTGTGGCACACGTCAGTCGTATCACTCCTGGGCCGAAGCCAAACCGATGAATGATGTCGGAATTGAGATCTCGTTGTGGACACGGCCTTCGCCTTCCGTCAGGAAACCGAGGCCGATGAGAGAGCCGGCGCCGAAACAGATGACCGCGCCCGAGCGGGATCCAAGCCACGCGAAGCAGATGTCTCCAGCGAGGGAGAGAAACTCATACGGCGGAGTCCAGACGCGCAGCGATATGGATGCCTACCCGCCCATTAGGTAGACGATGAACGCACGTCCGACGGGAACGAGAATCGGTAACGAAACGCGCGCTCCGACGACGCAGAACCGCTCTATCGTTCCGGCGATTCGACCACTCCGTGACTGTTTCGGGTGGTCGAACTCACCCGAATCAGCCGGCGGGGACATCGCGTTAGCTATCGCCGATATTAGTTGCTTTCGCGCCTTTCCCGATCCATTTGCCGAGTAGCCGCTTGACTGCTGACTGGACCGGCCGGTGTTTGCGGACCATCAGGACTTCACCCTCGAACTCGGCACCGATTCGTTCCGGAACCTCACCGAACAGGACGCGACGGAGGATGCCTTCGCCCGCTGCACCGATAATCATCGAGTCGAAGTCGCCGTCGCGTGCGTAACCGAGGACCGCCTCTGCGATGTCCTCGCCCGCTTCGACAGCGATGTCTACGTCGATATCTGACTCGGCAAGCACAGTCTGCCTGCGTTCGAGGAACGACTGAGCGTTCTCGATATCGCCATCGGTGGCCACGTGGAACAAGGTGACCTGGGCGCCCGATTCTGCATACGCTGTGGCGACCATCTCAGAAAGCTCTGAGTTCGGGCCGCCCGCAGTCGGAACGAGGACCCGACTCGAATCCGTCGTCCCATCCGTTTTGAGGACGGCAACGTCACACTCGGCGTTCTCGACGACAGTGTCAATATTCGACCCGAGTGCGTAGTCGGAGACGCGCTTGCGCTGGCCCCGCCAGCCGAGCAACACGAGGTCACTATCGCGCTGATAGGCGACGTTGTTGATACTCTTCGCGATATCGTGGCCGATAGTTACGGTCTGGTGAACCGGAACGTCATCGGGGGCGTACTGCACCGCCTCGTCGAGTAACTGCCGCTGTTCGTCAGCATACTGACCGCCTTCCGATAGCGGCGTCTGGTCAGGAACAGTTGCGACGCTCGTGAGAAGGACCTCACCGCCCTCGTGGCGGGCGATAGCACTCCCTGCACGAATCAACTGCTCGGCATTGTTGGGGTTGGCGATGGGGACGAGAACCTGGTAGCCGCGTTCTTCAGGCGACCGCTCCTCCGCGATGAGGCGCGTCTCCTCTTTGGCCTTGGTCTCGCGAACGCGTCCTCGCGAGTAGAGGAAAAAGATCCCGACGCCGACGAGGATCCATGCGATTGCGCCGTACCACGCTAGCGGGCTGTAGTTGAACAGGTAAACGGCGAGAGCGAGTTTCGTGAGAATCCCGATGATGGGCACGTAAGGGAAGAAGGGCATCACGTAGCCGTAGTCGATCTGGTCGCCCCACTCCCGGCGAATCACGATGGCGGCGTAGTTGACCTGCAAGAACAACAGGAGGAACATGACGTCGGTCGCAGCCGCGACTGCCTCTATGGGGAGCGCGACCGCCATGAAGACGATGAGCGCACCCGAGAGCGCCGTCGCGATGTGCGGTGTCTTTTTCTCGGGATGAACAGCACTGAACGCGTCCGGGAGGACGTGGTCGCGCCCCATCGCGAACGAGACGCGCGTCGAGGAGTACGTCGTTGCGTTGAGCGCTGAGAGTGTCGAGAAGACGCCGGCGACCAGAATGACAAGCGTCCCATAGGGCATAATCTGCCCAGCTGCTCGGGCGAGGCCGAGCTCGCCGAGGTGACCGAGGATTTCCCAGACGGCAGCGTCCGAAATGCCGGCAGGGATAGGCGGCAGATTCGTCGCCCCGTGAGCCCCCGACGCTGCACCCTCCTGTGCGAGTGAGAACAGTTCTGGGGTGACTGCGACGGCGCCGATGAGAACGATAGCCACGAGCATGTAGATCGTGACGACAACGGACATCGAGTAGAAGACGGCCTTCGGAACCGCCTTCTTGGGGTTGACGACCTCTTCACCGGACTGGACGATGATTTCGTAGCCCTCGAAGGCGATGAAGGTCAGACCCATGGCGATGAACACGCCGCCGAAGTCACGCGGGAGGAACGGGGTAAACCGATCGGTGGACTGAGCGGGATTCCCAGCGATGTACCCGAACCCGAAGGCGATGAGTACCACAATCACCGTGACCTTGACCATCGTCACGATGTTCCCCGCGAGACCGGTCTCCTTCGCCCCTCGGTAATTGATGTACGCGAAGAGCGCACCGGCGAACACGGCGAAGAGCTTCTCGGGTCCGAACGTGATGAACAGGAGGTCGACCGGCCGGAAGAGTTGGATGCCGAAGTAGTCCGTCAGCAGGAGGTGGACGAACGCACCGAAGCCGAGTACGTACAGCGAGCCCGCGACGGCGTGGGCGAACCACGACATCCACCCCGCCAGGAACGCCTGTGACCGTCCGAGGGCCTCTCGAACCCAGAGGTAGCCGCCTCCGGCTTCCGGGATGGCGGACCCGAGTTCGGCGTACACCATCCCGGTGAAGATGGTGATGAAGCCGTTGAACGCGAAGGCCATCACGAGGCCCGGTCCAGCCTGTCCGGCGGCGAGTCCGGTCAGGACGAAGATCCCGGCACCGATCATGGCGCCGATGCCGATCATCGTGATGTCGAACACAGAGAGGTCGCGAGCTAACTCCTCATCGTGGCTGTGGCCCGGGAGTCCTCCGTCGTCACTCACGACGAATCACCAGTATCTCCTCGCTCAAGCGGCCCCTTGTCGTACTCACCTGCCGCGATTTTGTCTACGACGTATCTCCCGTGGACGACCGTGGCTTGGAGCCCCACCCATGCAATGAGCGTGAGGACGGCTCCGATCGTCAGGGTCGACACCATATGACCGAGTTCTCACTAGTTCAATATTAAACCTGGTGACAGAACAGAAATTGGTTATATAAAGTAATTACTTGAAGAGTAATTGTCGACGCCAGGTTCAAGCGGAGTTCTGGTCTGGTCTTCCACCACCAGGCCATTTGTCCGACTCCGTTGTTTATCTTCAAACAATTTGGTCGCGTCTGACTCCGGAGTGAATCAGCCAGTTTAAAGTCCTGTTCAGCAAACGGGAGCAGTATGCCCGATCGTCTCGGAACAATTGCTCGCGACCTCGGTCGGATGCTTGAGGCGCTGGCGGGTCTGATCTTCATTTCGATTCTTATCCCTCTCGTGTGGCGTGAATTCTGGGTCGTACCAGCGATGGCCATCGCTGGCATCGTCCCGCTTCTCATTGGCCTCTCTCTCAATCGATCGTTCAGACATGCAGCCGACCCCGGCCGATTGCACGGGATGATGATCGCCGCGTCCGGGTGGTTCCTCGTCGCGATATTCGGCTCAGTTCCCTTCCTCCTCATTTCGTGGACGGCTCAACTCGACCCCGCGATCCTGGACGTTCCAGCTCGCTTTACGGCGTCCGGAACCAGAACGTTCAGTACACTCGCCGCGTTCCAGAACCCGCTCAACGGCTTCTTCGAGAGTATGAGCGGGTTCACGGGAACGGGACTAACCATGACCGACAACGAGGCGGCGCTCCCACACACGCTCCAGTGGTGGCGGTCGTTCATCGAGTGGGTTGGCGGCGTCGGCGTCATCGTCCTGACGACGGCGATTCTCGCCCGGCCCGGGAGCGGCTCCCTGACCCTGTACGAAAGCGAGGCGCGCTCCGAGAAGATCCACCCGAGTATCGTCTCCACCGTCAGGACGATCTGGTGGATCTTCCTCCTGTTCACGTTCTTCTCGATTCTCCTCCTGTGGATCGCCGGTATGCCAATGTGGGACGCCATCAACCACGCGATGACCGGACTCGCAACCGGCGGATTCTCGATCACCGACAACTCGATTGGGACCTACAACAGCGTCGCTATCGACTTCGCATTGATTCCAGTCATGATTCTCGGGAGTATTGCGTTCCCGATTCACTATCTTGTCCTGCAGGGCGACCTCCGCAACTTCTACTCGGACCTCCAGACGCGGTGGGTGTTCATCTTCTTCGGCATCGGCACCCTCGTCTTGACGGCCGTCCTGTTCGACCAGGGCTTCTATCACACCGAGACGATTACTGTCGCCGGCATCGCGTTACAGGGGCAAGCGGCGACACTGTTCCAGACGTTCCGGTACTCGCTCTTCCAATTCGTCTCAGCGGCCTCCTGTACTGGGTTCCAGACCGCGCTCTCGCTGGGACCAGGGTGGACGGCGCCCGCTCAACTGACGGTGGCATTTGGGATGGTTGTCGGGGCCGCGGCCGGGTCAACTGTCGGCGGAATCAAACTCATTCGTCTACTCACGCTTGGTAAGGGAATTCTGTTCCGGATTCGCGGGGTATTCTATCCGTCGGATGCGGTCCGGACATTCAGTCTCGACGGCCGTTCCCTGTCCGATGAGGAAGCCGCTCAGGAGTTCGAGGAGGCCGCGATTATCACATTCCTTTGGCTCATCTTCTTAGCGCTCGCTGCGTTCGTCTTCATGCTCGCGCTACCGCTCGGCCCGGGTCCTGACGCGTTCACGGTCGAGAACGTGCTCTTCGAAGTGGCTTCAGCGCAGGGGAACGTGGGCCTCTCGTCGGGGATCACCGGCCCGGGAATGCCGACGGTCACGAAAGTGATGTTCCTCTTCAACATGTGGATTGGGCGCCTCGAGATCATTCCAGTACTGGTGTTGCTCCGCGGCGTCTTTGCGGCTCTAGAGGTGTATGAATGATGCAACTCGAAGACATCCCGGTTGTTGGACCTCTGCTCAACGCCGGTGCCGATGACCGCGTGTTCGATGCACTGCTCGTGCTGGGACCAGTGATCATTATCGCGATCGCGCTTCTCGGCCGGAATACCGCCTCGGTAGCCCTCGCTGTGGCCTATACGGCCGGATTTACTGTGTACATTGGATACAAGGCGATTCGCAGGACTCCGGAGAGAAAAACTTAGCAGGCGGGAGATTAACGGTTCAGTATGTACGTTATAGTTGTCGGTGCTGGGGACATAGGTTCACAGGTCATCGACCTGCTCACCAAAACCTCGAACGAGATCGTGGTCATCGAGACTGACGCTGATGTCGCGGATCGAGTCAGTCGGGATTACGACTGTCTCGTTTTGAATGCCGACGCAACCAAAAAAGAGACCCTCATCGACGCGGGCTCCGAGAAAGCCGACGCCATCATTTCGACGACCGACAGAGACCCGACAAACATTATGGTGATGTTGTTGGCCGACGAACTCGATATCGGGTCGAAAGTCAGCGTCGTTCACGACCCCGACAATATGGAGCTATTCCGCCGGATTGGTGTGAACGTCCTCGAGAATCCGCAACGCCTAATCGGGGAATATCTCGTCCGAGCCGTACAACGACCGTCTATCAAGGACTTCATGTCTCTGGCGGGGGACGCTGAGGTGTTCGAGATCACGGTGACCGAACGAGCCCCTCTCGCAGAGGTCACATTGCAGGAGGCGGACGCGGAGGGACTACTCGGGGACGACGTCCTGGTCGTGGCGATTGAACGCGGCGACGAGGTCATCACACCGCGCGGGGACACGATGATACACGCCGGCGACCTCATCACGGCGTTCTCGAAAGATGGCATCACAAGCAGTGTCATGGACACGTTCACGGGGTCCGAGTAGAGATACGGTCTGGTTACGGGCGTTCGAGAAGTGAGCAGTTCGTCGGTTCTGGTGTCTCTGCGAAACCAAGGAGTGCTCAACGGTCGAGTCGGCTGTACCGACAGAAACCTCACCGAAATTCGCTACTGGGACTCTCTGCAGATCGTCTGGTCGCTGAATATGCGCGCCCCGGACGGGCGGTACGATACCGCACTGCGAATAACATGAGCGGCGGGCTTCGAGACGGGCGAACTCGGACGCCCCACCCACGAGTCGTCGACACGGAGTCGCCTTCCCCTGCAAGCCCGCCTCTTTTGCGGTTTCGCGCCGATACAGTCACGACATGGGTGGCGGTCAGTTCGGGCTGACCGAGGCGGTGTCGATCGCTCTCGGTGGCATGGTCGGCGGCGGAATCTACGCCGTTCTGGGGGTCGTCACCCAGATTACCGAGGCAGCGACCTGGGCAGCCTTCCTCCTCGCCGGAGCGGTGGCGCTCTGCGCCGGCTACTCCTTCGTCGGACTGAACCGCATCGTGAACGACCGAGATTCGGACGGCGGCGGAGCGGTGACGTTCGTCCAATCGTTTACCGGGAACTCCACGCTCGCAGGGATGGTCGGGTGGACCCTGTTGGTCGGGTACGTCGGCTCGATGGCGATGTACGCGTTCGCGTTCGGGGAGTTCACGGTCACGTTACCGTACATCCCCGAATCAGCACTGGGGTTCTCACTGCGACCGGTCGTCTCCGTGCTCGCGGTGGCCGGCTTCGTCGCGCTGAACGCGGCCGGTGCTCGCGCGACCGGCTCGGCCGAGAACGTCCTCGTCGGCGCGAAACTCCTCGTCCTGCTCGCGTTCGGCGTCGGCGGACTCCTCTACGCGACTTCGGTTCAGTCGGCGCCGGTCCGGTTCGGAACACCACACCTCGCGTCGTTCGATCCGGTGATGGCCGCCGCCGTCGCCTTCGTCGCCTTCCAGGGGTGGCAGTTGTTGTTCTACGACCAGGACAGCCTGACGAACCCTCTCGAACAGATTCCGACGGCGATCTACATCGCTATTCCAGTCGCCGTGGTGCTCTACGCCCTCGTCGCGGTCGCGACTATCAACCTCGCCCCCGACGCGCTCCGGTCCAGCCCGCACACGGCACTGACTGACGCCGCAGCCACTATCGGCGGCGCTGTCGGATTCGCGTCCCTCGGCGCGTTCGTCATCTCGCTGTCGGCGCTGTTCTCCACGGGGAGTGCAATCAACGCGACGCTCTTCTCCGCCGCCTACTTCGCCAAGGGGATGCTCTCCGACGATCTGCTTCCGGACCGAGTCGGCGATTCCAGCGCGAGCGGCGTCCCGTCGCGGACGGTGCTCCTGCTCGGTGTCACCACAGCCGCGTTCACGGTGTACGGTAGCCTCGAGGCAATCACCGCTTTCGCCTCGCTGGCGTTCATCGTCGTCTTCGGTGGGGTGTGTGCGCTGGCGTTCACCGAACGAGACACCGAGTATCTCACCGCCGTCTGGCCGGCCGTGGGTGCAGTCGGTGCCACGGGCTTCTCCGTCCTGCTGCTGTATCACCTCTACTCGACAGAGCGCGGCACGTTCTACGCGGTGCTCCTGATCGCGGCCGTCGTTCTGGTCGCCGAGCTACTCTACTTCGAACGCACTGTCATCGAACGAGAGATTCCGTACCTCGACGCCGAGCGAGAGCACTCGTCCGGATGACCACGTCACAACCGCCTCCCCGCACCCCGACGCAACGATGAACGCCACCGTACTCACGTCCCCGGCGCCGGTCGTCTCGATTGCCAGCTCCGTCTCGCTCCTCGCGGGGCTGCTCGAAAACCCGTGGTTCTACGCCGTCTTCTCCGCTGTCACGCTGACAGTCGGCGCTGCCGCCGGAACCTGGCTCTCGCCGAACGACACCCTGGAGGGCGTCCTCCTCGCCGTCGGCGGCGGGTCGCTGCTCATCTCGCTCGCGTTCGAGCTATTCGACCCCGCCGTCGACACGGTCGGTCAGTGGTGGGCCGCCGGCTCGCTCGTCCTCGGCGTCGTCGCCTTCGGCGCCCTCGACATCGTCATCGACCGGACGCTCCACGACCCGTCCGAGGAGGACGGCTGGGGGCTGTGGTGGAGCGTGACGACCGACGGCGTCCCGGAGAACGCGGCGATGGGGGCGCTGCTCGGCATCGGCGGCCACGGTGCGGTGGCGTTCCTGTTCGCGCTCGTCGTGACGAACGGCTCTCAGTCGATGATGTCGGCGAACAATATGGTCGAGAACCACGCTCACGCAGTCACACTCCTCGCGTGGACCGCGACGGGCGTCGTCGTCGGTGCGTCGGTGATGCTCGGGTTCTGGTTCATCCCGGGCCTGTCCGACTACTGGCTCGCCGCCGTCCGCGCGTTCGCCGGCGGCGCCATCCTGGCGTCGCTCGCGGGCGAGATTTTCCCGGACGCGTACGAGGACGGCGGGCCGTGGATCACCCTCGCGACGGCCGTCGGCTTCCTCGGTTCGTTCCTGCTACGCTGACTTTCTCTCGGGAGAGCGACGTCCAGCCCGGGAGTGAAGGGGACAAGCACCCCGTCGTCTCTCGTCGGCGTGTCCCTCCGTCGTGACGGTTACTCGTCGGTGTCGGCGTTCGGCGCGTTCCGCTTGACGCTCTCGATGCCGTCCCGGGCTTTGCTGCGGGAGCTGTATCCTTCCCCGCTGTCGGCGAGGACGTTGCCGTTGCGGTGGCGGAGCCGCCAGCGGTGGTCGCCGCCGGCGTCCTCGTAGATCTCGAAGGCCGCTCGGCCGACGTCGAGCGTGTCGGCGTCGGGCGCGTACTCGCGGACGCGGTCGACGGCGTCCTCGGCGCCGCCGCGGTCGGCGTAGCCCTCCCCGCTGTCGCCGAGAATCTCGCCGTTGTCGGCGAGCAGACGCCAGCGGTACTCGCCGGCGTCGTCCTCGTAGACCTCGAACTCGAGGTCGGCGGCGCGCTCCTGGACGCGGTCGACCGCGCGCCGGGCGTCGTTCCGGCGCGTGTAGCCCTCGCCGCCGTCGGCGAGGATGTTGCCGTTGCGGTGGACGAGCCGCCAGCGCCACTGACCGGCGGCGTCGCGGTACACCTCGAAGCCGGTCGGGTCGAACCAGAGGTAGTCCGCGGGACCGACGTACTCGCGGACCCCCTCGACGGCGCGTTTCGCGTTGCTCTTGGAGGCGTAGCCTTCGCCGCTGTCGGCGATGATTTCGCCGTTGTCGTGACGGAGCCGCCAGCGGTACTCGCCGGCGTCGTCCTCGGAGAGTTCGAAGGTGCCCTGACTCTCCTGTTCGTCGGCCGGTTCGAACGTCTCGTCGGGTTCGGGGGCCGCCGCCTCGCTCTCGAAGACGAGCGTGGTCGCGCCGAGCGCGTTCCGGCGCACGCTCTGCAGCCCCTTCTGGGCGTTGTACTTCCGGGTGTAGCCCTCGCCGCCGTCGGCGATGATGTTGCCGTTCCGGTGGCGGAGCCGCCAGCGCCACTGGCCGGCGTTGTCCTCGTAGAGTTCGAAGCGCGCCTGGCTGGCGTGGAGGTCGTCGACGGTCGCCTGCAGGTCGCTGTGCTCGGCGTCGCTGGCGTCCGCGTCGCTCCGGGCGTCGGCCAGGTCTCGCTCGAGCTGGTCGCGTTCCCGACGGACCTCGGCGAGGTCGGCTTCGAGCGCTGCCGATTCGCGCTCGCTCGCCGCGAGGTCCTCGCGGGAGACGCCGGCGACCAGCGGGGCGACGACGCCGCCGAGCGTGATGATGGCGAGGCCGACAGCGTACAGCGCGATGACGGGTTCGTTCCCGGTCTGGACGCTCCAGTCACCGGGGAAGACGGCGACGAACCACACCGCGGCGGCGAAGCAGACGGCCTGTCCGCCGTACGCCGCGTAGTTCGCCCACGACCGCAGCGGCAGTCGGATGACGGGGCCGGCGACGAGCATCGCCAGCCCGACGGCCGACACGAAGATGCTCGCCTCGCGCAGGGTCAGTCCGCCTACTTCGGTCGGTGAGGTACTCGGCAGGAACAGCAGGATGCCGGCGGTGCCGAGCACCAGTCCCACCAGGAACACCCAGTAGCCGCGTACTTCGTCGTGTGTCGTCGGCGTCCCGACGCGCTCGCGGTACACGTCGTACAACATCCCTTCTTTGGGTTCTGTTGCCATGATTCGTACTCATCCACTCACGCACACTACTTAAATTGTCTTGCGAGTGAAAGATTCCCGGCGTGGCGCGTATTCGGGTGCCTCAGACGCCGAGGGCGGTCACGAGAAGGTTTCGTTGAACCGCTTGATGCCCTCGTCGGTGCCGGCGACGACAACCCTGTCACCGTGCTCGATGCGGACGTCCGGCCCGACCGCGGTCAGGAGGTCGCCGTCGCGTTCGACGGCGACGACGGTGCAGTCGGTCTCGGACCGGACGAGCGCGTCCCCGATTCGCTGGCCGACCAGTCCGGGCGCTTCGGTTCGGACGACCTCGACCTGGCGGTCCGGGGACAGCACGTCGGCGCCGTCCAGGACGGCGGAGGCAATCATCCGTCCGTTGACGGTCGCCAGCGAGAGCACGTAGTCCGCGCCGGCGCGGTACATCTTCCTGACGCTCTCGGGCTCTTCGACGCGAGCGATGACCTCCGTCTCCGGGCTGATGTCCCGGACGACCAGCGTCGCGAACTCCGTCGTGGTGTCGTCGGGGAGCGCGAGGATGACCGACCGCGCGTCCGTCACGCCCGCTTCGCGGAGCGTCTCCGGCTCGACTGCGTCCCCGGTCACGTCGACGCCGGCCTTCGCCTCCCGGTCGACGACGGTGTTCGGGACGCCGGCGTCGTCGAGCGCCTCCCCGATAGCGCTCCCGACCTCACCGTGGCCGACGACGATCGTCTCGCCGTACTCGAACTGCCGGAGGGCGGACTTCGTCAGCTCCCCGAGGTGTTCTAGTTGCTCCTGCTGGCCGGCGACGAGCAACACCGTGCCGTTCGTGAGTGTCGCGTCGGGGTCGGGCGGCGTCCGGAACTGGCCCGCGAACCACGCGCCGACCACGTTCACGCCGGAGCGCTCCCTGATGCCGCTGTCCGCGAGCGTCGTGCCGACGAGGTCGCTCCCGCGGTCGATTGGCATCTCGGCCACCTCGAAGCCGTCCCCGACTTCGACGGCGTCGGGCGCGGTCGTGTTGATAGAGGAGGTCACCTTCGACGCGAGCCCGCGACCGAGCAGTGGACGCGGCGACAGCACCTCGTCGGCGCCGGCAAGCCGGTGGTAGGGTGCCCGGTCGGGGTCCTCGACGACGCTGACGACGGGCACGTCGGCGGCGACCTCCCGCGCGGCGAGCACGATGCTGGCGTCGACCCGGTCGGAGACGTCGGCGACGAGCGCGCGCGCCGACCCGAGCCGCGCGCCCTCCAGACCCTCGACGGTCTCGGGGTCGGCGTGGACGACGCTGTAACCGTCCTCGTAGAGGGCCGTCGCCCGCTCGCGGTCCGGCTCCACGACGACGTAGTCGACGCCCCGGGACTCCAGTTCGTCGACGAGCGCGTCGGCCCGCGAGGTGTACGTGCAGATGACGACGTGGTCTTCGAGGTCGTCCTCGGCGGTCTGGGGGACAGTCGTCGAGAGCACGTCCTCCATCAGCGGGAACACCAGAACCGGGAGCGCGAGGAAGATGAGGACCACGCCGGTGAGGTCCATGACGGCGACGAACGCGTTCATCTGCGCGCTCTCCCAGGGCGCGTCCGACCCGTAGCCCGTCGTCGTGAACGTCTCCACGACGACACGCAGCGAGTGCAGGAACTGCCTGTGTTCGCCCTCGAACACCCGCATGCCGTGGTGGTAGGCGACGGCGAACGCCAGCATCACTCCCACCAGCGCCAGCGAGTAGTAGGCGGTGCGCCGCCGCAGTTTGTCCATGCCGCTCGGTCGCGCGCTGCACACTAAACAGCCGCGGGACCGAACGCGACCCGCGGGCTTTTCCCGGAGCACGGCGGCTGTCTGGACATGGCGACACTCGGCGCGAAACTCGTCGGTATGGACGCGGTGCCCGCGACACTGCACTACGCTGACGGCGGGCAGGACGGCCCGCTGGAACTCCGGCACCTCCAGGTCGACGACGACACCGGCACCGTTCACGCCGTCATCCACGTGCAGGCCGGCGGCACGCAGTCCCTGGCCCGCATCACGGGCGGGGTCGACGCCGACGAACTGGCGCTCCAGATTCCGACCGAGCCCCGGGAGTTCGACTCCGTGGAGGCCTTCCTGGCGGCCGACGACATCTTCGAGACGGCCAAGACGGTCGTCGACGTGACGACCGACCTGTAGGGAGTCGGCGACAACGCCTATAGACGTGGGGGCGTGACACCCAGGAGATGACGGTCGACGGCGGCGTCGACGCGAGCGACGACCGGACGTACTACGTCGTCAGCGACCTCCACGTCGGGGGTGACGAACAGCTCGGGGATGTGGAGTTCCTCGACGAGCTCCTGGTGTTCCTCGAAGACCTGGAGCACACCGACGAGAACGCCGAACTCGTCGTCAACGGGGACGCGTTCGGGCTCTGGGAGTTCACGACCGTGGAGGGCATCGAGAAGTTCGACGTGCTCGTCGAGGAGTACCCCGAGCTCTTCGAGCAGTTGCGGGCGACGGGCGAGACCGTCCCCATCACGATGCTGCCGGGGAACCACGACCACGAACTCGCCGCCTTCGACGCGTACGTCGAGCGGTTCGCCGCGTACAACGTCGACCTCGTGCAGGACGTCTCCATCGAGCGGCGGGTCGGCGACCACGTCGTCCACTTCGAACACGGCCACCAGCAGGACCCGAACAACCGCATCGAAGACTGGGGGAACCAGCACGCGACCCCGCTGGGCTACTACTACAACACGCTCGTGACGAGCCGCGCCGGCCAGCTCTCGGACCGCGGCCGGTACAACTGGCTGAAAGACGTCCAGGCGGTCACGCCCACCGAACGCATGCCGGTCTGGTTGTTCTCGAAGTACTTCTACCGGGAGATGAACCCCCTGTTGCGGTACGCGCTCCTCCCGTTCCTCCTGTTGTTCAACGTCAGCGTCGTGCTCGTCGTGCTCGTCGGCCTCGACCTGGCGGGCGTCTGGTCGGCGCCCGTCACGTGGACGACCGCGACCCTCGGCCAGTTCGGCACCGCGGGCACCGCCGTCTGGTTCCTGCTCGCCATCAACGTCGCCGCGACGGGCATCGTGTTGCTGGTCGGCGTCCCGCTGTACTTCCTGCGGCGGGACGTCCGACAGACCATCGAGCGCTTCGGCGTCTTCGAGACCGACCTCACCGTCGACCACGAGGCGCCCTACCAGCGGGCCGCCCGGGAGACGTTCGCGGACGGCGAGGACGTCCGCGTGTTCTGTCACGGGCACACCCACCGACCGTCCGTGCAGTCCGTCGACGGGGGCGTGGTCGTCAACAGCGGGACGTGGCTGAAGCGCCTGCACCGCCGGGACGGCGTCGTCGGCATCCTGCCGCCCGTCTTCTACCCCTCGTACCAGCTGTGTGCGGTGTGCATCGAGGCCGACGGCGGCGACCTCGCGGTCGAACACGAGTCCGTGAAGAAGCCGAACCCGAGCCCGGAGGAGTTGACGCTGACCGAGCGCCTGCTCACGCTCGGCCGGCAGCCAGACCCCGAACTCCCGGGCCCCGTCGTCGTCGAACGCGACGGCTCGGTCCGGTCACTGGCCGCCGAGAGAGCGGACTGACGGACCCACCGCGTGTGCTGCCGTTCGCGTCAGTCGTCGACCTCCCGTCGGCGACTGTCACGAGGACGGCACCGGTCCGAGACGGCTTCGTGGACCTCGGTCAGAACAGGCCGTCCACGGAGCCGTCATCCTCGTCGACGGTGATGTCGGCCGCGGCAGGCTCGCTTGGGAGCCCCGGCATCGTGAGCACGTCCCCGGTGAGCGCGACGACGAACCCGGCGCCGGCCGACGGATACAGCTCCCGGACCGTCAGCTCCCAGTCCTCGGGGACGCCGCGCTCGCTGGGGTCGTCCGAGAGCGAACTCGGCGTCTTCGAGATGCAGACCGGGACGTCGTCCAGCCCGAGGTCGTGGATGGTCGCGAGGTCGCTGCGAGCGCCCGAGGTGAACTCGACGCCGTCGGCGCCGTACACCTCGGTGGCGACCGCCCGAATCTTCGACTCGACGCTCTCGCTCGGCTCGTAGACCGGCCGCAGGTCGCCGGTGTCGGCGTCGGCGGCTGCGACGACTCTCTCGGCGAGGTCGCGGCCGCCCTCGCCGCCGTCGCGGTGCAGCGTCGACACCGCCACGTCGACGCCACGAGTCCTGCAGTGGTCGACGATAGCCGCCACCTCTTCGTCGGTGTCGTCCGGGAAGCGGTTGACCGCCACCACCGGCGGCAGCCCCCACGACCGGACGGTGTCGACGTGGTGGTCGAGGTTCGGGAAGCCGGCCTCGAGTGCCGCCAGTGAGTCCTCGGCCGCGTCGACGGCGGGCGCGCCGTGGTGTTTCAGGGCGTCCGTCGTCGCGACGACCACGGCCGCATCGGGGGGCACGCCCTCGCGGGCGACGATGTCCACGAACTTCTCGGCGCCGAGGTCGGCGCCGAACCCCGCCTCCGTCACCAGGTAGTCCGCGAGGCGCAGGCCGACGCGGTCCGCCAGCACCGAGTTGGTGCCCGTGGCGATGTTCGCGAACGGGCCGCCGTGGACGAACGCCGGCGTCCCCTCGACGGTCTGGACGAGGTTCGGCCGCAGCGCGTCCTTCAGCAGCGCCACCACCGACCCCGTCGCCTCGATGTCGTCGACGGTCACGGGGTCGCCGTCCGTGTCGTACGCGACGACGATGCGGGCCACGCGCTCCCGGAGGTCTCCGATGTCGGTTGCGAGCGTCAACACCGCCATCAGCTCCGAGGACGCCGTGATGGCGAAGCCGTCCTCCCGCGGCGGCCCGTTCGCCGACCCGCCCAGGCCGACGACCGTCTCGCGTAACGCCCGGTCGTTCACGTCCAGCACCCGCCCCCACGTCACGCGGTCCGGGTCCACGTCGAGGTCGTTGCCGTGGTGGCGGTGCGCGTCCAGCATCGCGGACACGAGGTTGTGTGCCGCCGTCACCGCGTGGATGTCGCCCGTGAAGTGGAGGTTTATCGCCTCCATCGGCAGCACCTGGCTGTACCCGCCGCCAGCCGCGCCGCCCTTGATGCCGAACACCGGGCCGAGCGACGGCTCCCGGATGGCGACCGCGCTGTCCTCGCCGAGCCGGGCGAACGCCTGCCCGAGGCCGACGGTCGTGACCGTCTTCCCCGCGCCGCGGCGGGTCGGTGTCATCGCCGTCACGAGCACGAGACTGCCGTCGGCCGGCCGGTCGAGCGCGCGCTGGACGGCCGGCCACGTGAGCTTCGCGACCCCGTCACCCCGGCGTTCGAGGTCGTCGCCGGTCAACCCGAGGTCGCCGGCCACGTCCTCGATGGGGCGCCGACTCACCTGTTCGGCGATGGCCGCGTCGGTCGGGAAGTCGTCGGATTCGTCCATGTGTCGACGTTGCCGCGCCAGCCCGTAAACGCGCACTCCGGTTCCCGGTCACTGGCAACGCACCGCTGGCGCAGCGACCGAGACGCGGCGCTCTCGGCTCCAGACCGCGACTCGAAAAATGACTGCGGGTGTGTTCGGTGGCGCGTCGATTACGAGCGCGGCGCCGGACCGGGCCCCGAGTTCGACCCGCTCGGCGCCGGCATCGGCTCGCGGTCGCCGGTCACCAGGTAGTCGACGAGGTTCCCGACGAGGACCTCGTTGTCGGCGACGTACGCCCAGTCGGGGTCGAGGACCGAGCTGTCACCGAGGACTGCGAGGTTCCCCGACCGCGCGAGCACGCCGTAGTCGCTGGCGTCCCGCGTCGTGGAGAGTTCGGCCGACGAGTCCGTCCGCAGCAGGACGTTCTCGCCGGTCACGGGCGTCGCCTCGTGGACGACGACCTCCTCGACGCCAGCCGTGAGGTCGCCCTCACCGGCCGACGACACGCGGAGGTTCGCGTGGTTGTTCACGTTGTCCGTCGTGTCGTAGAGGTAGCCGCTCCCGACAGTCAGCCCGTGCGGGGACAGCGCGGGCGCGAACTCGGCGTTGGTCGTACCGCCACCGCCGCCGAGCCCGATGGTGATGATGCCGCCGCCGAGCCCACCGCTCTCCGGTTCGCCGGCCGCGAGCACGCGGCCGCCGGCGTCGAGGAAGGCTCCGACGGACTTGGCCTCACCCGTCGAGAAGCGGTTGTCGGGCGCGACCGACACGAACGCGTCGGCGCCCCGCAGCGTCTCGTTCAGCGCCTCTCCGCTCGGCCCGCGGTCCGGCCGATAGAACCGGACCGAGTGGCCGTTTTCCGTGAGCGCGTTCACGAGCGGGCGCAACTGAATCTCGTCGACATTGTTCTGGTGGGCGTCGTCGATGACGACGACTTTCCCACTCGTGGACGCGGAGACGTCGACGGCGCCCTCTTCGGCGGGCGGGCTGGCGATGTCGACCGACTGGTGTGCGTCTACCGTGAGTTCGCTGGGGGAGTATCCACCGCCGCCGCCAGCGAGCATGCCGCTACCGACGACGGCGCTGGCGACGACGACTGCCACCAGCACGAACGCGCCGGCACGGGAAGCGAGGTCAGCAGGACGCATTCATGATCACCTCCAGGTCGGGCCCAGCCTGCGGAGCGTACGCGAGGTACTCTTTGCCGCAGAGCCCCGGTGCCGCGAACGCGTCCTCGGCGTCGACGGCTTCGGCGTTACCGCTTCCAGCGAGCAGCCCGAGCAGGCCGCCCGACGTCGGGTTGCGGTAGGTGACGTCGTAGTTCGAGATGCCGGCGCGGTCGGCGGCGTCCTGAATCGCCGTCTCCACACCGCCGATCTCGTCGGCGAATCCGAGTTCGACCGCGCGGTTGCCGGCGTACAGCTTCGCCTCACCGACGGTCTCGCGGTCGACTTCGAGCTCGTCACCGCGTTCGTTCATCACGACGTTCAGGAAGGACTCCCGGAAGGTCGCCGCACGGGCCCGCGACACGTCGGCGGGTCCGGCCGTCCCCTTGTCGGGAGCGGACTTCCACTGTGACGGGACCTTCTCGTTTTTCGTGACGGAACTGATCACGCCCACGCTCCCGACGAGCGCGCCGGGCGTGGCGTAGATCTTGTCGGCGGGGATGGTGGTGTAGTAGCCGCCGGACGCCGCGTAGTCGCGGATGCTCGCGACCACGGGTTTCTCCTGCGCGAGTCGTTTGACTGCGCGGTACTGTACTTCGCTCCCGGTGATTGCGCCGCCGGGGCTGGCGACCCGGAGGACCACGGCGTCGACGGAGTCGTTCCTGCGGACTTGCCGCAGCTCCTTGGCGGTCGTGTCGGCACTGCTCCCGGTGATCTGCGCCGAATCGAGTGTGACGACCGCGACCGCGTTGTCGGGCCCGCCGCTCGAGCCCGACTGGAGGGCCATCCCGCCGACGCCGCCGACGATGGCGGCGAGGACGATGACGACCGTCCAGCTGGTCGCGAGTGTCTTCGCGTGCTTGTCTATGGGATTCGTCATTGTGTGTTCGCGGACCGTCCGTGGAGGACTGGACGGCTTCCAGGCTGGCCCACTCGGCGTGTCGACTTAAAGTCGGAACCGCGGTCGCAGTACCTGTGAACCTCGCCGGATTCCGACGAATTCATTACGAACCGCCGGTCAGTCGCCGCGCGCCATCCCGTAGAACTCGTCGTTCGGTCGCATGTCCGCGACAGACGCCAGGCGGTTCGAGAGGTTGAAGAACGCCACCACCGAGGTGATGTCCCAGACCTCCTCCTGCGAGAAGCCGGCGTCCCGGAGCTCTTGGACGTCGTCGTCCGTAACTCTGCCAGGCGATTCCGTGATGTCGACGGCGAAGTCCAGCATCGCCCGGTGCTGCTCGGAGAGGTCGGCCTGCCGGTGGTTGGTCGCGAGCTGGTCGGCGAGCTTCGGCGCCTCCGCGTACACCCGGCAGAGCGCGCCGTGCGCGACGACGCAGTACAGGCAGTCGTTCACGCCCGAGACCGTGACGACGAGCATCTCCACCTCCTCGCGGGCGAGGTCGGTGTCCTCGACGAGCGCGTCGTGGTAGTCGAAGAACGCCCGGAAGTGACTGGGCTTGTACGCCAGCGCCGAGAACACGTTCGGCGTGAAGCCGGCTCGCTCGGTCTCCTCGTCGATGCGCTCCCGGAGGTCCTCGGGCAGGTCGTCGCGGTCGGGGACGGGGAACCGCCCCATCGCGTCGTCGTTCATGTGCGAACGCCCGAAGGCCGACACCAAAGTCGTTGCCCCGGTGCGGCTCGTCCGCCCGCAGTCACCGAATCTGGTCGGCGGCCGACAGCCCGCTCTCGACGGCTGCGTGGACGCGCGCCTCGCCCGCGACCCAGTCACCGGCGACGTGCAGGCCCGCCTCGCTCGCGGCCGCCGCGGGCTCGGAATCGACACCCTCGTCGGGGAGCGCGTACCGCCAGCCCTGGGCGTCCGTCCAGTCCGGCTCCAGCAGCCGGTCGTCGCCCAGGAGGCTGGCCGCGTGCTCGGCCGCGGCGGCCGTCTGCTCGCTCGCCGCGGCGTCGTAGTGGTCCCGCGACCAGTCGGGCGCCATCTGCACGATCAGTAGCTCCTCGCCGTCGGGGACGTGGCCGTCCTTGCAGGCCTCGCGGGAGAGCCAGCCGACCGCGTGGGCGTCGTCGGTGTTCACCAGCCCGTACCACTCCCGGTCGAGCTCGAACGGGTAGTGCAGGACGGCGGTGACGATGCTCCGGTAGGGCACGTCCGCGACCGCCTGCCGCAGCGCCTCGCGCCGGTCGTCTGCCCAGTGCGCGTCGGCCAGCAGGTCGGCGGTCTGCGGCGCCGGTGGCGTCAACAGCACGTCGTCGAACTCGCCGTACCGCCCCGCGCCGGTGTCGGTGACCGTCCACCCGTCCTCGGTCCGGGCGACCGAGCCCACCCTGGTCTCCTTGTGGAGCGTCGCGTCCGTCCGGGCGAACAGCCGCTTCGCGAGCTGGGTCAGACCCGTCTCCCACGTCCACTTCGGCTCGTCGCTGTCGCGGCCCGGCGCGACTGCCCCGTCGCCGTCGAACGTCCAGACCGGCTCACCGATCTCGACGAGGCCGTCCTCGCCGAGGTCGTGGACGAGGTCGGCCACGGGACCGCCGCCCGGTTTGACGTAGTTCGCGCCGTAGTCGTAGTGACAGCCGTCCCTGCGGCGGGTCGCCGCGCGACCACAGACGCCCCGGGACTTCTCGAAGACGGTGACGTCGCGGTCGCTGTCGCGGAGGCGGTACGCGGCAGCGGCGCCAGCGGCGCCTGCACCGACGATTGCCAGCGAGTCCATACCGGCGCTACGGACGGGACCGGGAAAAAGGCGGCCGACGCGGGCGACTGCACTGGTTCGTCGCTGCTCAGGCGTCGTCCGGCCCGACGACCATCACCGGAACGTCGGCCTCGCGCTGCACGCGCGGTGCGAGCGTGTCCGGAGCGACGAGCCGGTCGAAGCCGGTCGGCTTCGTCGAACTGACGACGACGAGGTCGGCGTCGTGGGCGTCGGCGTAGTCCAGGACCTCTTCGTGGGCGTGCCCGTACCGGAAGCGCTTGCGGACGTCGACGCCGAACGCCGCACCACGGTCGGCGACGGCCTCGACCGCGTCCTCGCCGGCGTCCTCCTCGCGCTCGACGACGACGTCCCAGTGGGTCGCGGTGTCGACGACGAACAGGGCGTCGACCGACGCGTCGTGTCGCGCCGCCAGTTGGACGGCCGTCTCCGCGGCGGCGGCGCCGGCGTCACCGCCGTCTGTCACGACCAGCACGCGGTCGAACAGCGAACTGGGCGTCGCTGGCGTGGCTGCGTCGGTCGGGTCTCCGTTCGAGGTGGTGGTGTTCGTGTGCGTCGACATCTGTCTCCCGCGCCGCGTGGGCGGCGCACTCGATTTCCCGTAGTCGCGCCCCACATATACAGTTTTTCGCGGAGAACGACTATTATAATGAACTATCTAGCTACCGAAGCGACCCAACGTACAACCCTATATATAGGAACGAAACGAACGTCCACATATTGTGTGGGTCACCGGGTGCACGTCGCCGAATCTTCCGCGAATCCGGCGGTCCGTCGGCCGAAGCGCCGACAATCCGTGGATTCGGCAGTCTGCGAGCGCCGGGGAGCGCGAAGAGAAAACGGTATGGGGTAGTCCCCGCCATCCAGAATCATGAAAGTGCGCATCGGTGGCGGTGCGACCGACTCGGAGGCCGAGGCGGTCGCGGCCGCGCTCGCCGAACACGTCAGCGACGACGTGGAAGTCTACCTGGGTGACGCCGACGAGCCAGCCGCCGTCCACGAGGCTCCGGAGGACGCCGACGAACCGATCGACGACGGCGACGACCTCGGGCCGACGGAACGCGAGGAACTGCTCCGCGAGGAGATCGCGGACATCCTCGAGGGCGGCCCCGAGAAGTACAAGGAGCGGCTCCCCGACCAGGACAAGCTGTTCGTCCGCGACCGTCTCGACCTCTGGTTCGGCGACGAGGACGGGGACGGGGACGGCGACCTCCTGTTCGAGGACGGGAAGTTCGCACACTTCGACGGCTGGCACCCGAACAGCCCGGACGTCGACGAGGCCGACGACGGCACCCGCCTGCCCGCCGACGGGCTCATCACGGGCGCGGCGGACTTCGACGGCCGCGACGTCCACTTCATGGCCAACGACTTCACCGTGAAGGCGGGGTCGATGGCCGAGCGCGGCGTCGAGAAGTTCCTCCGGATGCAGCAGCGCGCGCTCAAGACCGGCAAGCCCGTGCTGTACCTGATGGACTCCTCGGGGGGTCGCATCGACCAGCAGTCCGGGTTCTTCGCGAACCGCGAGGGTATCGGGAAGTACTACTTCAACCACTCCCGGCTGTCGGGTCGGGTCCCACAGGTCTGCGTGCTCTACGGTCCCTGTATCGCCGGGGCGGCGTACACTCCGGTGTTCGCGGACTTCACCATCATGGTCGAGGGGATGTCCGCGATGGCCATCGCCAGCCCGCGGATGGTGGAGATGGTGACCGGAGAGAAAATCGAGATGCAGGACCTCGGCGGTCCGCAGATACACGCCGAGCAGTCCGGGAGCGCCGACCTCGTCGCCCGCGACGAGGAACACGCCCGCGAACTGGTCGCGGACCTCGTCCAGTACCTCCCGGACAACAGCGACGAGAAACCGCCGAGCCAGCCCGCGAAGCCGCCGGCGAGGTCGCCGGAGGGCATCGACGGCCTGATTCCCGAGGCGCCGAACCGCGCCTACGACATGCACGACTTCATCGACCGCGTGGTCGACGAGGACTCCTTCTTCGAGCTCCGGCCGGAGTACGGCAAGGAAATTCTCACGGGGTACGCGCGCATCGACGGCCGCACGGTCGGCATCGTCGCGAACCAGCCCGCACAGCGCGCCGGCGCCATCTTCCCGGACGCCGCCGAGAAGGCCGCGGAGTTCGTCTGGAAGTCGGACGCCTACAACATTCCCCTGCTGTACCTCTGTGACACGCCCGGCTTCATGGCGGGCTCGTCGGTCGAGAAGGACGCCATCCTGGAGAAGGGCAAGAAGATGATCTACGCCACGAGCGAGGCGACGGTGCCGAAGCAGTCCGTCGTGGTGCGGAAGGCGTACGGCGCCGGCATCTACGCGATGTCCGGGCCCGCCTACGACCCCGAGTCCACCATCGCGCTGCCGTCCGGCGAAATCGGCATTATGGGCCCCGAGGCAGCCATCAACGCCGTCTACGCGAACAAGCTCGACGCCATCGACGACCCCGAGGAGCGCAAGGCCCGGGAACAGGAACTCCGCGAGGAGTACCGCGAGGACATCGACGTCCACCGGATGGCCAGCGAG
>ENA-ORCS01000082-ORCS01000082.1-marine-metagenome-genome-assembly--contig:-NODE-82-length-109281-cov-24.942539_pt1 | contig 109281 bp, 113 predicted proteins | sample MGYA00237781_ERZ508513 | MGnify/ENA primary metagenome ERZ508513 (study PRJEB26184, sample SAMN06268793) | marine metagenome | isolation source: Eden Landing Ponds, San Francisco, CA, USA | place...
GGCCTGTCCGAGCACGGTCGCGACGCGATAGGACGTCTCGAAACCGTCGACGCCTCGCGCGCGCAGGTGATCGAGAATCTCTCGGGCGGTCAGTGGTTCCTCCGCGGTGGCGAGTACGTCGCAGACCTCCTCGAACCCGGTGGGCCGGGTTATGCTCATACGCGAATGTAGAACGTGACCGGGCTTAGGCTTCAGTGCGACGTGCGTCAGACTCGTACTGTCGGATAGACGTCCGTGGAGCAGTGCGGCACCCTGGGGGTACCGAGAATCTTCACATAGGTTTGTCCGACAGTATCAGAGAAATGCAGCGACCGAGATCTGACTCAGGCGTAGACGTCGTCCGCGGAGAGGTCCCGCTCGGCACGATACTCCTCGACGAACTCGCTCACGTCGAAATCCAGCATCTGCCGTTCGAACTCTGAGACGGCGGTCTCGTTGTCGGCGTGGCTGACGGCGTGTTCCATCAGTTCGATCACGAGTTCGACGATGATTTCGTGGAGCCGTCGCGCCTCGAAGTCGGTCACCCAGACGATTCCGGCGCCAACGTCCCCGTCGTCGCTCACGTCGGCGGAGACGACCCGCTGGGGGAACTCCTCGAGGACGATGCCCATCAGGTGCGCCGTCCCGAACTCCGGCATCTCTTCGCTGGTCGTCTCGACGGCGTCACGGAGCACCGAGACGAGGAACTCGGGAACGAACCGCTCCGGGGGATGGACGTCCATCACGACCGCGTGTGCGTCTCCGCAGGAACACTCGAACTCCCGCATCCCCAAATCGAGCGAGCGGACGGACCTGGTCTCGCCACACGGCAGATCGAGCGTCTCACCGCCGTCGCCCGGGACCTGCGGTTGTGCCATAGCCTTCGTTGTCGGCGGCAGTGGTTAAACGTCGCGCTCTCGCGTCGTCATACCGTCAGACACGGGTTCGCCGAACGGTTCGGCACCCCGAAAGGGACCGTGGATCTCGCAGTAGTACGTCCGACGGTATCACTCGCTCGCGGTCGCGTACAGGAGGGGGCCGACGACGAGGAGCGCCAGACCGAGAAAGAGGTAGTGAACCGGCACGAGCGACTGCGGCGTCAACGCGAAGATCAGCCCGAAGGCGATCGTGTTGAGCGCGAGGATCTTCTGCGACTTCAGGGGGAGCACGCCCACTGTCGCGAACACGAAAACGAGCAGGAGCGCCTGCCCGACGTTGTAGTTGAGCAGGAAACTGTCGACGAGCTGTAGGGGGAGCATCCTTGTCCGGAGTTTCCGCGCGAATCGAGTATTAAAGTTCCGTTCTTCGTGGGTGATCCCGCCCCCTGGCCGAGGGGGCGGCGGTCAGTTCGGACCGGTGATGTCCATCGGGCGGATCCAACCGTACCAGATCGCGAAGATCATCCCACCGTATCCGAGCATAAACACGAGCGCACCGAGGTCGTTGTAGCCGAGCTCGCCGAGCAGTCGGCGCACGATACCCGAGCCCGCGATACCGACCAGGAGGACCGCAGCCAACAGGAGTTTATCCCGGGACAGCTCGAAGAGGCGACTCTCCCCGTCGTGTTCGCTCCGCGTATCGTCGCTCATTGCTCGAGTCTTTGACCTGCAGCATCCTCACCCTGTCGGATCACGGTTATCACGCGGCGACGACGGTGAGATAACGCACCCACGACTGGATACGTCGGATAGAGCAACCACTCTCAGTATATGAGTCGTCGAAAGTTAGGTGGCTGGGGAGTTGTGGGGCCCCAACCACGGCCGGTCGGAGACCGACCGTGTGGAAGGTGGGCCAACACGGATTTGAACCGTGGACCTCCCGGTTATCAGCCGAGCGCTCAACCTGACTGAGCTATTGGCCCAGGTGAGCGCATTCATTCGTTGCGCTGGTAGGATTTTAAGGGTTTCCTTTCGCGAATCGCCCGCAGTCAGCCGGTTTCAGATCGCGCCAGAAACGGGTCACGCGGAGGGGAGAGCGCGTAGAAAGCGACGGCGTCAGTCGCCCCGGTCCGACTCTTCGTCTTCGACCGTGAAGTCCACGTCCACGACGTCGTCGGCGTGGTCCGGGTCGTCGAATCGGTCGCCGTCGGAGGCGTCGCCGGCGTCGTCGCCGGCGGAGCCCTGCTGGTCGAAGCCGTCGTTGCCGCCGAACGCGCCCTCGTCGAACTCGTCGCCGTCGAAGTTGCCTCCGCCGAAGTTGCCGCCACCGAACGAGCCGCCCATGGTGAACCCGGCTCCGTCTCCGTCACCGCCCGGGAATCCGCCGACGTAGACGTTTCCGGTGGTGAACCCGCCGGTCTCGCTGTCGAGGTACGGGATCACGACGTACTTCTTGAGAGCCATGCGGATCGGGACCCGAGAGAGCGGGAGCGCGAGCAGGAACCCGACCGCGTCGGTGACGAGCCCCGGCGTGAGCAGGAACGCGCCGGCGGCGATCAGGAGGCCTCCGTCGAGCAGTTCGTCGGTCGGGGGCTCGCCGCGGGCCAGTTTGCGCTGGACCCTCGCGAGCGTCGCGCGCCCCTCGGCGCGGAGGAGGAGCATCCCGAGGACGGCCGTCAACACGACGAGCGCGACCGTGACCGCCCACCCCAGCCGCGTCGCGACGACGATCAGGAACAGCGCGTCCACGAGGGGGACGACGAGGAGCAGCGCGAGCAGCGTTCGCGGGCGCATACCGTTGCCTTCCCGCCGGGGACGCATAGCCCTTTTCGTCCCGGTTCCCGCGCCCGACGCGCCACCACCGTTCCGCGACCGCCACGGCTTTGACCGGGCGGTCCGAGCCGACCGTATGGACATCGTCGGCGCGCTCGGCCGCGACCCGCCGGACCGCGAGTCGCTGCCGCGGTGGCTCGCCCCGCTCCCGAAGGCGCTGGAGGACGTGGCCTTTCGGTTTGTCTGGGTGATCGTCGCCATCAACCTCCTCGGCACCGCGTTCGGCTTCTGGTACTACCGGTTTCAGTTCCGCGAGCTCCCGGTCGAGATGTGGGCGTTCATCCCCGACAGCCCCGGCGCGACCCTGTTGATCGCGCTCGCGCTCGCGGCGTGGGGGCTCGGGCGGTCGAGCGACACGCTTGCGGCCCTCGCCTTCTTCGGGAACGTCAAGCTCGGGCTCTGGACGCCGTACGTGCTCGTCGCCTTCTCCCCGGCGTTCCTCGCGAACTCGGGCCCCGCGATGTACGCGTTCCTCTTCGTGAGCCACCTCGGGATGGTCGTGCAGGCGTTCGTCCTCCACCGGATCACCGACTTCCCGCTGAAGGCGGTCGCGGTCGCGACCGCGTGGTACACGGTCGACCTGCTGATGGACTACTTCGTTCCCGTGATCGGCGAGGTGACCCACACGTCGATCCCCTACCCCGACGCCGAGCCCTGGTTCACGACGACCGTGCTGCAGGTCGCGGCGGCCGGGGCCGTCGCGCTCACCGTGATACCGCTGTTCTGGGCGCTCTCGACCCGGATCGCTACGCTCCGCCTTCGTCTCCGATCCGGCGACGGCGCCTGATCCCGCGACGACACCGAACTGTGATCCTTCCGGCTGCGTCACCCGTTTAAGTTCCCGCGGACCGTGGGGGGTGTTATGAGCGCGTACGAGCGGATCGCGGACCTCTCGGTGACGATCGAGTCGGTCGAGCGTCGCCGGTACACCGGCGAGACCACGAGCGGGTTCGAGCGAACGACCACGGAGTTCCGGCTCGCCGGCGACGGCGTCGTCGGGCGCGGCGAGGACGTGACCTACGAGACCGCCGACCACGACGCGCTCGTCGGGACCGACCCGATCGACATCGAGGGCGAGTGGACGATCGACGGGCTGTCGGCGCGCCTCGACGAGATCGACCTATTCGCGCACAAGGAGCCCGAGCAGGCGTACTTCCGGAACTACCGCCGGTGGGCGGTCGAGAGCGCCGCGCTCGATCTGGCGCTCCGTCAGCGCGGGGAGTCGCTCGGCGAGTGCCTCGGGATCGAGCCCGACCCGGTCCGGTTCGTCGTCTCGACGCGGCTGGGCGAGCCGCCGACGACCGACCGCGTCGAGGAGCTGCTCGCGCTCGACGACGAGCTGGAGTTCAAGCTCGACCCGACGCCCGACTGGCCGGAGGAGGCGTTCGAGACCCTCAGAGAGACCGACGCGGTCCGGATCCTCGACCTGAAGGGCTGGTACGAGGGCACCGATGTCGACGTCGAGGCCGACCCCGAGCTGTACCGCGACGTGTTCGCCGCGTTCCCGGCCGCGGTCGTGGAGGACGCCGCGTTCACGACCGAGACGCGCCCGCTCGTCGAGCCGCAGGCCGACCGGCTCTCCTTCGATTACCCGATCGACGGCGTCGAGAGCCTGAAGGCGCTCCCGGTCGAGCCGGGGTGGTGTAACGTCAAACCCTCTCGGTTCGGTACGCTCGAATCGCTGTTCGAGGCGATAGCGTACTGCGAGGAGCGCGGGATCGAGCTGTACGGCGGCGGCCAGTTCGAGCTCGCCAGCGGCCGGACCGCGATCCAGACGCTGGCCGCGCTGTTCTACCCAGACGGGCCGAACGACGTTGCCCCTCGCCCGTTCAACGACCCCGAGGCGTCGCCGCCGTACCCGATGAGCCCGATCCGGCCCGACCGCGACGCCGTCGGCTTCGAGTTCTAAGGCGGGAAGCGGAAGCGGCGGGCGGATCGGGTTCGGGGCCCACCTATCGCTCGCGCTCCGCGAGCCGGTCCGACGACCGCGACGATTGCGAGTCGCGTTCCGCCGCGGACCCGAACCGCGACGCCTCTTCGGCCTCGCGCTCCCGGACCGTCGCGATGCGCTGGGCGGCGTCTGCGATCGCGTCGAGCGCGGCGAACGCCCGGTAACTGAGGTACAGGCCGGCCGGCAGCGCGACCCCGACGACGACGCCGAGGAGGACTTGCGCGACGATCACGAGCGAGTAGACGAACGCGAGGACCGAGACGGCGGCGAGCACCGCCCCGACCGGCGTTCGGAGGGCCTCGGAGGGGGAGAGCGGGTCGTGTCCCATGCGCGACGCTACCGGCGCGGGAGAGTTAAAAATAAACGCGAACGGGAGACTGGACCCGCGCGCCGCGGCCGCGGCGGCGACCGCGATCAGTCGTCGGCGGGGGCCGCGGAGTCGCCGGCGGAGACGCCGGTACCCGGCCCGACCTCGATCCCGAGTTCGTCGAGCTTCTCGTCGGGGACGACGCCGTCGACCCAGTCGCGGGTCTCGTAGTACTCGGCCTTCATCTCGTCGAGTTCGCAGAGCTGACCCTCGCTGGCGCCCGTGCCGGGGATGGCGTCCGGGTGCCCCTCGACGAACCGGTTCGGCAGAGTGTCGTCCGCCCCGTCGAAGCCGACGAGGTTGTTGTAGTAGCGTTCGAGGTTGTAGACGCGCTCGCCCGCCTCGAACAGCTCGTCCTCCGAGACGTCGCGGCCGGTCATTCCGTTGTATTGGAGCACGTACTCCTCGATCCCCTCCGCGAACGCGCTGAACTTGCAGATGTCGAAGGAGTCGGAGACGGCGTGTAAGTCCTGGAAGGTGGCGGTGAGCTCTCCTTTGCCCTCCCACTCGTACGGATCGACCTTCTCCGGAATGCCGAGGATCTCGGCGGCCGGCGTGTAGCCGCGCAGGTGGCAGGCGCCGCGGTTGGAGGTCGCGTACGCGATCCCCATGCCCTTCATGCAGCGCGGGTCGTAGGCGGCCATCGTCTGGCCCTTGACGGAGAGCTTGTTGCCGTGCGCGTCCTTCGCGTCGGCGACGCGCTCGGGGCCCTCTGCGAGGAGGTCACCGAGGTCCGAGGAGCGGTGCCCGATCTCGTCGAGCAGGTCGATCATCGTCTCGGAGTCGCCCCAGTCGAGGTGACCGACGCCGGCGAGCTTCTCCTCCTCGCTCATCTCCATCGCCATCGCCATCATGTTGCCGGCCTCGATGGTGTCGATGCCGAGGTCGTTACAGCGCTCCAGCATGAGCGCGATCTCGTCGCGGTCGGAGTGGCCCGAGTTCGGGCCGAGCGCCCACGCGGACTCGTACTCGTACGACTCCGTGCGGACGTTCATGTCCTCGCCCTTGTGCGTAACGTCGACCTCGACCTCCTTCTTACACGCCACCGGACAGGAGTGGCACGTCGGCTCGTCGACGAGGATGTTCTCGCGGACGTTCTCGCCCGAGACGCGCTCTGCCTCGATGTCCACGCCCTCCGTCTCGTTGTACGCCTCCGTCGAGGTGTACTTCGCGTTCTTCGTCGGGAGGCCGTCCATCTCCTCCGTCGCGTTCATCAGGACGTTGGTGCCGTACATCGAGAGGCCGCCCTCGTTGGGCGCGGTCACGTCGGACTCCCGGATGACCTCCATCGCCTGCTGGTACCCCTCCTGGAACGTCTCGGGGTCGGCGGGTTTCGGCATGTCGGTGCCGCTCTTCACGACGACCGCCTTCACGTTCTTCGAGCCCATCACGGCGCCGGTGCCGCCGCGGCCCGAGGCGCGGTCGTCCTCGTTGATGACGCAGCCGTAGCGCACCTCGTTCTCGCCGCCCTGCCCGATCGCCATCACGGAGACGTCGCGACCGACCTTCCCGTCGACCTCCTCGCCGAGGGCGTCGATCGTATCGTGGACGCCCTGTCCCCAGAGGTGAGAGGCGTCGCGTACCTCGACATCGCCGTCCTCGACGAACAGGTAGACGGGCTCGTCGCTCGCGCCGTCGAGCAGGATCCCGTCGAGCCCGGCCCACTTGAGCCGCGCACCGGACCAGCCGCCGTGGTGCGAGTCGGTGACGGTCCCCGTCAGCGGGGACTTCGTCACCAGCGCGATCCGACCGCTCATCACGGTCTGGGTCCCGGTGAGGGGCCCGGTCATGATCGCGAGCCGGTTGTCCGGCCCCAGCGGGTCGACGTCCGGGCCGGCGTCGAAGACGTACTTCACGCCGAGTCCGCGCGCGCCGATGTACTTCTTCGCGTCCTCGTCGTCGATCCCGCGGTAGTCGACCGCCCCGTCCCCGAGATCGATCTGTGCAACTCGGTCTCTGTAGCCGCCCATTTCAGTCATGTAATGTTCTACCATTATATTAGGGCCGTGTCGTGTTAGGTGTTAATTCGAGATAGTAACCGGAATGAGTTACTCGGAGCCGTCCGACCTCGGCCGGTCGCGAGCCCCCGGGGAGTGACCGAGTCCGGCGATTTCGCCGCGGTAGCGCGGTCGGAACCGTCGAGACTGGGACTTAACCCGATCCGAGTCCTAGCGGACCGCGTGAGTTGCCCTCCAGACGACGGGCGCGGCGAGGCCGAACGCGACCGGGACGGACGCGACGAGGCCGAACACGACCGGGACGGATGCGACGAGGACGAAGCGGGCGGCGACCCGACCGGTCGCGGCCCTTGGCTCGTCACCGGCGCGTTCGCGGCTCTCCTCCTGCTGTCGTCGGTCGTTCCCGTGCCCGGATCGGCGCCCGCGAACGGGGGCGGCGCCGGAGCGTTCCCGCTCGATATCGGCCTCACCGACCCGTTCCACCTCCTCGGCTACGCGGTCCTGACGCTCCTCGCGGGGCGCGCGATCGGTCGGGGGCGGGGCGGGCTCTTCGTCGCCGCCGGCGCGGCGGTCGCCGTCGGGTTCGGGATCGAACTCGTGCAGGCGCCGATCCCGTGGCGGTCGTTCGCCTGGCGCGACGCCGCCGTCAACGCGGTCGGGGCGGCGATCGGGGCGGGCGCTCTCGCCGCGGTCGACGCGGCCGGGGCGGTTGACCTGATCGGCGCGTCCCGCGATCGCTCGCGATGACGACACGGCTTTACGCGCTCGCCCGCTTCTTTCGATAATGAGTAAGCCGAGCCCCGACGCGTACGAGCAGGGGCGCGGGATGGACGCGCACAACGCCGTGATGCGCGACATCCGCGCCGAGCGCTCGGAGACGTACGACCCGACTCAGCCCACCCGCGTGTGGATCGACGAGGACAACACGCCCGACGGCGTCGTGAACTCCCTCACGATCATCCTGAACACCGGCGGCTGTCGCTGGGCCCGCGCCGGCGGCTGCACCATGTGCGGCTACGTCGCGGAGTCGGTCGAGGGCGGCAGCGTGAGCCACGAGGCGCTGATGGACCAGATCGAGGTGTGCCTCGACCACGAGCGCGAGGAGGCCGACGCCCCCGCCGAGCTGATCAAGATCTACACCTCGGGCTCGTTCCTCGACGAGCGCGAGGTCCCCGCGGAGACCCGGCGGGCCATCGCCGAGACGTTCGCGGACCGGGACCGCATCGTCGTCGAGTCGCTACCCGACTTCGTGAGCCGGGCAAAGATCGGCGACTTCGCGGACCACGGCATCGCGACCGACGTGGCGGTCGGGCTGGAGACCGCGACCGACCGCGTCCGTCACGACTGCGTCAACAAGTACTTCGACTTCGCCGACTTCGAGGACGCCTGCGCGGAGGCGGCCGCGGCCGACGACGAGTTCGCGGCCGACGTGGGGATCAAGGCGTACCTCCTGATGAAGCCGCCCTTCCTCGCCGAGCCCGAGGCCGCCGCCGACATGATCGACTCGATCCGCCGGTGCGCCGACGTGGACGGCTGTCACACCGTCTCGATGAACCCGACGAACGTCCAGCGCTACACGATGGTCGACGAGCTGTTCTTCGAGGGCGGGTACCGGCCGCCGTGGCTCTGGTCGGTCGCGCACGTCCTCGAAGCGACCGCCGACGTCGACGCCATCGTCGTCTCCGACCCGGTCGGGCACGGCTCCGACCGCGGCGCGCACAACTGCGGCGAGTGCGACGACCGCGTCCAGACCGCGATCAAGGACTTCGACAAGCGACAGGACCCGAGCGTCTTCGAGCAGGTGTCCTGCGAGTGCGAGGCGACCTGGGAGCTGGTGATGGAGGAGGAGACGAGCTACAACATGCCGCTCGCGCGTTAGGCGCGTCCGAAACCGCCGCTATGGAGGGTGTCACCGATCACTAAGTTGCGATTTCCCGAAACGTTCGATCTATTCTACGCGGATTTTTGAATGTAATGTGTGTGAGAACGCGGATCATACCGAACGATCAGGTCGAAAAAGACCCTTATACCTCCGGATACTGAGTTGAGGTATGAACGCAGACGCCAGCAGCTCCCGATCCTTCCGCGGGAAGTCGGTCCTGTTCTGTGCGGAGTGCAGTTTCGAGAACCCCGTCTCGGACGGGTGGCTCGTCGTCAGCGACGGCGACGAGCGCACCATCGTCTGTCCGGAGTGCGGTCACGTCGCCGACCATCGGACGGAGCGGTCGGCGCCGGCGCCGCGGGCGGACTGAGCAGTATCGGCGACGAGTCGTATCGACGACCGAGTCGTATCGGCCGACCGGGCGCCGATCGGCGCTCTCACTCCCTCCCCGGCGCGCGCTCGGCCAGTACCGGAATCGCGTCCAGTTTGTCCTCGCCGAGCGCGTCCCAGTCGATCCCCATCGGGCGCGCGTACGGGGTCCCGGTTCGAATCGTTCGCTCGGGAGTCACTACCAAGTCGAGCGGCACGTCGTGCGCGTCGGGTGCCGGGAGATCGGCGGCGTCGGCGATCGGCGACTCCGGACCGTCGAGGACCGATAGCTCGTGGACCGTGGTCGCCACGACGGTCGCGTCGTCGTTGACAGCGCCGAGTTCGCTGAGCACGCCCCACTCCAGATCGCTGTACCCCTCGCCCTTTCCGATCCGGGCGCCGTCGGTCGTGACGCCCACCGAGCCGGCGACCACGAGGTCGACGTGGGACACGTCCTCCGGCGCGGTCGGAACGCCGTACTCGGAGATACCCGAGACGGTGGTGGCGTCGTCGAACTCTTCCGGAGCGATGTCGTCCGGATCGAGCCGGAGGAAGGGGTCGGCGTCGCGGAGCCGCGGCTGTGCGACGTACACCGTTTTCCCCGCCCGAAGCGCGGCGCGTCGCACGGGGAGCTGCGGCGCGTCGGGGTTACACTTCAGCGTCGCCGCCGACGCCCACGCGTCGGTCTCCGTCAGCCGATCGCACGCGTCGGCGGCGCCCGCGAAGTTCGGGATCCGGTCGTGGGGCGGGAACGGGAACCGGGCCTGGTCGCCGGCGTCGAAGGCGTCCCAGACGGCCTCGCGGACGGCCTGTTTCTCCATGGTCGACACAGGGCTCGCGGCGACAAGTAGCCCACGAAACCGATCCCGACACCGTCGCGTCTCGCGCACGTCTCCCTCGCGTACCCCACTCATCCCGCTTGAGTCTCGCGATCCCGCTGATCTACCGGTGTGTTTATATATCAGATGTGTGTGAAATCACCTATGCTCGAAGACGGACTCTCGTACCCGGTTCGGGACGACTGGATCGGACGGATCATCATCGGGGGGGTACTGGGTTTCCTCTCGGTATTCCTCCTCCCGGCGTTCGTCATCGTCGGGTACCTCGTCCGCGTGCTCGAACAGACGATCGCCGGCGAAGACGTCCCGCCGGAGTTCGACGAGTGGGGCGACCTCCTGATGAAGGGGGTCATCGGCTCGGTGATCACCATCGCGTACACGGTGATTCCGTTGGTCGTGTACGGCGTCATCGTCGCGATCGTCGGCGGAACGAGCGGCGCGATCGGCGGCGACGCCGGCGCGCTCATCGGCGTGGTCGGGATACTGCTCGCGCTGGCGTTTATCCCCGTGCTGTTCCTCATCTACTACGCCGTTCCCGCCGCGCTGTCGGCGTACGCGGCCCGCGGCGAGATGGGCGCCGCGTTCGACCTCGACCTGCTGAAGCCGGCGCTGTTCAGCACCGAGTACCTCGTCGCGGTGCTGATGCCGATCGTCGTGGCGGTGATCACGTGGATCATCACGGCGGTGCTGGCGGTGACGTTCATCGGCCTCCTGCTCGTCCCCTTCGTCCAGTTCTACGGGCAGGTCGCGGTGTTCCGGATGTTCGGCTCCGCGTTCGCGAGCGTGAACGACCGGGTCGAGGCGGGTGCGACGGGCGGCGACGCGGACGCGGTCGGCGGCGACGACCTCGCGTACTGATACTGAGGAAGCACGCGACGCGCCCGCGACGCGCCTTTTAAACCGTTCAACCGCCCACGTACGGGTATGTTCGAAGACCGGCCGGACCGCGACGCCGAGGTCGTCCTCGTGGGGCGCTCGAACGTCGGCAAGTCCACGCTGATGCGCGAGCTGACGGGGCACGACTTCTCGACCGGCGGCAAGCCGGGCGTGACCCGCCAGCCGAACCACTTCGACTGGGCCAGCGAGAGCTTCATGTTCACGGACCTGCCCGGATTCGGGTTCATGTCCGGCGTCGAAGAGGAGCACCGCGAGGCGATCAAGACGAACATCGTCCGCTACCTGGAGGAGAACGCCGACTCGATCCTGGCGGGCGTCGTCGTGATGGACGGGAAGGCCGCCGTCGACATCATCGACCGCCACGCCGAGCGCGGGAACATCCCGCACGACGTGGAGATGTTCGGCTTCCTGGAGGACGTCGGCGTCGAGCCCATCGTCGCGGTCAACAAGACCGACAAGATCGACGACCTCGACGAGCGGCTCGACGAGATCTGCGACCGGCTCGGGCTCTACCCGCCGTGGCAGCAGTGGTCCGACCGGATCGCCCCGATCTGCGCGAAGCGCGGCGATATCGAGGCCCTAGAGGAGTGTCTCCGAACCCGGTTCCACGAGCACAACCGCGACGACCTGCTGAAGTTCGTCTCCTAAGGCTCGCCTCCGAAGTGAAGCCGCCGCCGGCGCGCTCACCTCGTCACCTCGCGAGCGACCGCCTGCTGTTTTAAGCCCGCAGGCGGCGTTGGCGTCGGCATGAACGCCCGTCCCGTCGCGACCCTCGGCGTCGCGCTCACCACGTTCCTCGCCGTCGCCGCGCTCCTCACCGAACTCCTCGCGGCCCGGGTCGCGTTCTCCGCGATCGTCGGGCTCCCGGTCGGGCTCGTCGCCGGTGCCGCGGCGGGAATCGCGGCGTGGGCGCGTCTCTGGGCCGTCCCGCGGACTCGACCGCCTCTGCTCGGGGTCGCCGCGTTCGGGTACGCCCTGCTTTTCGCCGCCGCGCTCTCCTACGCGGTACCGGCGGCCCGCGCGCTCGTCGGCGTCGACACGGCGGTCCCGTTCGCCGCGGTCTGTGCGATAACCGCGTTCCTGCTCGCTCGCCGATACGGCGACCGGATCGCGTGAGTCGGGGGTGACGGGAGGGGCGAACGGTCGGCGTAGTCAGGCGAACACGACGAACCGGAACAACCACAGCGTGGCCATTCCTGCCCCGATAGTCGCCATCACGTTCTCCGTGCGCCACGCGATCGCGCCGGCGACGGCGCCCGCGATCAGCCGCTCGTCGACGAGCGTGGCGGCGACCGAGGGGCGGATCGTCACCAGGTCGGGGAGCACGAGCGCCGCGAGCACCGCCGGCGGCACGTATCGGAGCGGGCGCTTGATCCGGGGTGGCACCTCGTCGATCCGCCCGAACAGGTAGATGAAGGAGAGCCGGAACCCGTACGTCGCGAGACCGATGAGGACGATGGCGAGCCAGACCCCGAGCGAGCCGCCGAAGGGAAGCGCGGACCCGCCCGTCACTCGCCGAACACCTCCGTTAGCAGGCCGACGACGATTCCGGAGACGGCCCCGACGAGCAGTCCGAGGTTCAGAGGGAGCCCGGCGGCCGCGACCGCAATGGCGCCGCCGCCGACGCCAGCGGCGGTGGTCGGTCGGTCCTTCATCGTGGGGACGAGGAGCGCGAGGAACACGAGCGGGACCGCGAAGGTGAGTCCCCACGCGTCGGGGACGCCGGCGCCGACCACGACGCCGACGACCGTCCCGACCTGCCAGACGACCCACAGCGCCGCGGCCGCGCCGACGTAGTAGCGCCACCGGCTCCGCTCAGGGTTCGCCTCGAACTCCGCGACCGAGAGCGCGTACGCCTGATCGGTCAGCACGTACGCGAGGCCCGCCCGAAGCTTGCGGCCGTAGTCGGCGAAATGCGGCGCGATGGAGGCCGAGTACATCACCATCCGGACGTTGATCACGACCGCGGTGCCGATCACGACCGCGAGCGGTGCGTTCGCTCCGATCAGTTCGATCGCGGCGAGCTGGGAGGCGCCCGCGAACACGATCACCGACATCCCGACCGCCTCGGCGAGCCCGAGTCCGGCGTTGACGGCGGCGATCCCCGCGACGAGCGCGAACGGGGCGATCCCGAGCAGCAGCGGCGACACGTCTCTGACGCCGGCCCAGACGTCGCTGTCGAAGGGGGTTCCGTCGGGGGAGTTGCCGTCGGGGGAGTTTCCGTCGGGGGAGTTTCCGTCGGGGGAAGCGCCGTCCACGGTCACTCGCTCGGGTAGACGGGCTCGTCGTACTTCGCCGCGAGGTGATCGGCGTGCTCCAGCTTCGTGTTGGCCTTGCGAAGCGTCCCGAGCAGCGAGTGGATCTCCCGTTCGGTCGGGTGCGCGCGTCCGAGCAGCCGGCGCATCAACAGCTCGTTCTTCGCGCGGTGGTGTTCGCGCTGGCCGGTGGCTTCGAGGAACTCGCCGAAGTAGTCGTGGAAGCGCTCCACGTCCGCCTCGGGGGCGCGAGTGACCTCGGTGTCGGGCAGTTGCGTCTCGTCGACGGTCAGATCGCGGAGCTCGTACAGCAGGACCGTGGCGGCCTGCCCGAGGTTCAGGACGGGGTAGTCGTCGTCGGCCGGGATCGAGCACACCTCGTCGAGCCGCGAGAGCTCCTCGTTGTTGAGCCCGCGCCCCTCTCGGCCGAAGACGATGGCGGTCGGCGCGTCCACGGTCTTCAGCGACTCACGCAGTTCGACGGGCGTCTTGAAGGGGTACCGCTCGTGGCTCCGGTCGTCCTCGCCGGTGATCGCGGTGGTGCCGACGGTGTGGTAGTTCGCGACGACCTCGTCGAAGGTCACCTCGTCGGCGTTCGGGAGCACGTCCTCGCGGGCGTGTCCCGCGAAGCCGTACGCCTCGCCGTCCTCTTTCAGCTCCGGCGGATCGACCAGTTTGAGGTCGGTGAGACCGAAGTTCTTCATCGCTCGGGCGATGGTGCCGACGTTACCGGGCGTCTCCGGCTCGACGACGACCACGACCGGCTTGCGGCTGGTCGGTCGACCGCGCTCGTCGCCTTCAGCGCTCACACCGTCGTCAACGGTCGCGTCCTCCTCAACGGTCGCGTCCTCCTCCCCGCCGCTCATCGGTTCGACGGGTAGTCGGTCGAGAGGTCGATGTCGCCGAGGTCGTCCTCGTCCAGTTCGTCCCCCTCGTCGTTGCTCTCGCCGGCGAGTTCGAGGATGTCGATCCGGTCGCCGTCGAAGTCCTGCTCGACGCGCTCCTGGATGTCCTGCTGGTCCGGCAGGTCCGGGAGCCCGTCGGGGTCCTCGTCGACGTGCTCGACCGAGCCGTACCCCTCCGGGGCCTCGTTGCCCGCGGCGACCCACTCGTGGAAGCGGTCGGCGAACTCCAGGGTACCGGCGTGCTCGCTGCCGCCTTCCTCGCGGAACCAGTAGAGCAGGTCCCGCTCGTGTTCGGGACAGAGCAGCACCTCTCCCTTCGGCTCGCCGTAGACGATCTCCGCCTGGTTACAGCGGTGGATCTCGTCTTCGCCGTGTTCGAGGTAGCAGACGTCACAGGGCTCCTCGACGAGGCCGACGAGCCTGACGAGACGCTCTCGGGGCTCCTCGGGGATCTCGTCGAGGGGCTTCAGCTCCTCGTCGTCGGTGAATATCTCCTCCTCGTCGAACCGCCATCCGCGGAGGCCGACGCTCACTTTCGCCATGTCCGATCCCACGCGAGGCGCGGATAAAAACGCGTCCTTCCGGGGACGAACGCCCCGTTCGCGAGGCATATACGGGTCCGGTCCGTATCCCCGCCAATGCGACGACGGGAAGTCCTCGCGGCGGTGAGCGCGGCGTCGACCGGCGGGATCGCGGGCTGTGGCGGAGGCGCTCCCATGGCTGACGACGGGGGCGACGGGGGCGACGGGGGCGACGGGGGCGACGGCGATGGCGGCGGCGAAACCGACATCGCCACCGACGACCTCCCGACCGACTGGCCATCCGGGACCTACGCCGACTACGAGTCGACCACCGTCACGGTTCGGAGCCCCGACGACGAGGTCCGAGGGATGGTGCGAGCCGCGATCGCGGATACGGGCGACAAGCGATATCTTGGACTGAGTGACGCGAGTTCGCTCCCCGAAAACGCCGGGATGCTGTTCACGTACTCGGCACCACGTGATACGCTGCGGTTCGTCATGCGTGAGATGGACTTCGGGATCGACATCGTCTACGTCGATGGCGACCGGACGATCACCCGGATCCACAACGCCCCGGAACCGGGTCCGAACGAGGACGGGAGCGAGCAGGGGTACGACGGCTCGGGGCAGTACGTGCTCGAAGTCCCCTACGAGTGGACCGACCGACGCGGCGTCGAGGTCGGGGACTCGCTGGCGTTCGATCTGTGACCCCGGTTATCGGGCCCCGTCGGTAACCGTCGGTTCGGGGGCGTTCAGCGATCGAGCGACGCCCGCTGTGAGCACGACGCTCATGACCGCGAACAGCGCTAACAGCGCGGCGGCGAACCCGGCCACGCCGACCGTGACGAGAAGTTGACTCCCGAGTAGTTCGCCCCCTATCGTCGCGACGAGGGCGGCCAACGCGAGTCCGATCAGGCGGTCTTCCGTTTTCGTGTCCATACTTCGAGTCCGTGCTGGACGGTATTAACGCGTGCCCGACGGCTGCCGTCGTGTCTCACACTGACACGTCACGTCGCGAGCGGAGGCCGATCGACGGCCCGTCGCCGGTCGACTCCGCCCGGTCGATCTATCGGCGGCCTCGCCCGCGCCGGTCGCTCCGCTCCGCGCACTCGTCCCGTTTATGTCGCTCGCGCCCGTGGTGAGCGTATGCGAAACGTGGACGCCGCGGGGCTCGGGATCGGCGACGACCACCCGCCCCGGATCATGGGCGTGCTCAACGTCTCCGCGGAGTCGCCGTACGACCCGAGCGTGTACGACGACCCCGGCGAGGCCGCCAAGTACGTCGACGAGGAACTGATCGGCGAGGGCGCCGACATCGTCGACGTGGGGCTCGAATCGGCCAACAAGGACTTAGAGGTGCTCTCTGCCGACCAGGAGTTAGCGCGGCTCGACACCGCGGTCGAGACCCTCGAATCGACCTCGGGCGACGCCGTCTGGTCGATCGAGACCCGCTACCACGAGGTCGCCGACGAGGCGCTCGCGCGCGGCTTCGACATGGTCAACGACATCTGCGGCTTCGCCGACCCCGAGATGCCACGCGTCTGCCGCGAGCACGACGCCGCGGTCTCGAAGATGGCCTCGCCGCCTGACCTGGAGCGACCGGGGGCGATCGAGGACGTCGACGACATCTACGAGGCGCTCTCGCGGAACGGCCTCACCGACAAGACGATCCTGGACCCCGCGTTCGGCGGCTGGTCGGTCGAGAAGACACACGCCGACGACCGCGAGACGTTCCGCCGCCTGCGGGAGTTCCGGGGATACGGTCGCCCCCTCCTCGTCTCGATCAACCGCAAGAGCTTCCTCAAGACGATCGCGGGACGGAGCACCGAGGAGGCCCTCCCGGTGTCGCTGGCGGCCACTTCGATGGCGGTCGAGCGCGGCGCCCACGTGATCCGCACCCACGACGTGGCCGAGACGCGAGACGCCGCCCTCGTGGGGGCCGAGTTCGCTCGCAATCGGGTCCGATCGGACGCCGAGGCCGGTGATATCGCCGTCGAGGAGCTCGACGTGACGACCGTCCGGGAGGCCGAACGCCACCTCGACCGGCTCGCCGCCGACCCCGAAGTCGCCGGCGACGCCGTCGTCCGCACCTACGAGCTCGGCGGGCTCACCGACGAGGCCGTCGGCGCGCTCCGGGCGGCGACCGCCGACCTCGGCGTCGGCGCGGCGTTCGCGCTCGCCGGCTCCGCCTCCCACGAGGTGACGGCCTCGCCCTCAGCCACCGACGGGGGGGCATCCGACCGCACCGGCGCCGGCGGGGGAGCCGGGCTCCTCGTCGGGACGCCGGCCGCGCTCTCCGAAGTTCGATCGTCTGCTTCGAGCGTTTCAGGCGCTCTCGACGCCGTGTTGGAAACGATCGACGGCACCTCCAAGTAAGAGAAAGTTTATGCCGTCGTGTAGACAACCCGTCCAGTGGACGCCGGAGGGGCACGCGGGTAGGGGTACTCAGTGCTACTCCGGCCCATACCATATTCCGCTCCGCCAGCGGCGGCGCCGTCCGGCGCCGCGGTCGAGCCGCTGTACCGGCGCGCCGGCGGCGAGTGATCCGAAATGAACTTCGAGACCTTCGAACCCGTCTACGAGGCGATCCTCGCGGACTTCGGCTTCGACCGAGCGGCCGACGAGCGCGCCCGCGACGTCGCCGCCGATATCGCGACCCCCTTCCCCCTCGGTCGGCTCGACGACTGGCGCGGCCGGACGGTGGCGATCGCGGGCGCCGCCCCCCGCCTCGCCGACGAGGTCGACGTCGCCCGCGACGCCGACGTCGTCGTCGCCGCCTCCACCGCCGCCGACGCGCTCCGCGATCGGGGGGTCACAGTCGACTGCATGGTGACCGACCTCGACAAGAACCCCGAGACTGCGGCGGAACTCACACGCGAAGGTGTTCCGGTCGCGGCCCACGCCCACGGCGACAACATTCCCGCGGTCCGCGAGTGGCTCCCGCGGTTCGCGGACGACGCGACGCTCGCGACGACGCAGGCAGCCCCGGTCGGACCGGTCCGGAACCTCGGCGGGTTCACCGACGGCGACCGCGCCGCCTTCCTCGCGGACCACGTCGGCGCCGGGCGCCTCGTCTTCCCCGGCTGGGACTTCGACGACCCGGACGTGGATGCGATGAAGGCGCGGAAGCTCGACTGGGCCGCGCGGCTGCTGCGCTGGCTGGAGCGCCGGCGCGGCGAGCGGTTCGCCGTGCTCGACGGGCGCCGAGAGGAAGCCGATGCCGCGCTCGATCCGGTTCTCCGCGGACGCGACGGTGTCGACGACGTTTAAAAGGGCTACTCCACGCGATCCTTCGGCAACAGCTCCGCGCGGTCGCGGGCGCCGAGCCACTCGACCAGTTGGACGAGCTGGTCGCTCGCGGCCTCGAACAGCCGCGCCGCCTTCTCCTCGGTCACGTCGGTCGGGTCGCCGAACGCCCCGTTCGCGGAGTTGTCGATCGAGTCGTAGAACGTCCGGGCGCCGTGGACCACCGCGTCCGACTCGTCGAGGTGGACGAGCCCCTCGTCGCGGGCGTCTTCCAGCCGGTCCGCGTCGACCAGCTCCGGTGCGATGTGGGTGATCATCGCGGTCTCCTTCGGTCCCGCGTGGGGGCCGTTGTGCTCGAACAGGTCGTCGACGAGCTCCGGGATCGACTCGTCCCACATCCACTCGATGGCGTACGCCGTCTCGTCCTCGTGGAGTCGGCGCCCGACCTCACGGAGGTGCTGGACGTTGCCGCCGTGGGCGTTCACGAACACGACGCGGTCGATCCCGTGGTACGCGAGGTTCCGCGTGAACGACTCGACGTAGTCGCGGAACTCCGGCGGGTCGACCCACATCGTTCCAGGAAACTGCCGGTGGTGGGGACTGACGCCGACGGTGACCGTCGGGGTGCGGACGGCGCCCGTCTCCTCGGCGGCCGCGGTCGCGAGCGCCTCGGCGATCAGGTGGTCGGTCGCCAGCGGCAGGTGCGGGCCGTGCTGTTCGGTGGAGCCGAGCGGAACGAGCGCGACGGACTCGTCTCCGAGCGCCTCCCCGAGCTCCGGCCACGTGTGGTCGGCGAGATACATACCCGACCTCGGGTTCGGGGACGTATGAAACCCGCTTTCTCGGACGCGTTCGCCGGGAGGGGAACTCCTAGCGACCCCGAGCGGCGCCGTCGGCCCGTGTCGCCACCCTTTTTGTGTCGTCCCGCCGAATTCGGGCGTATGTTCGGAGGAGGCGGCATGAACCCGCGAAAGATGAAACAGATGATGAAACAGATGGGGATCGACGTCGAGGAGATCGACGCCGAGCGGGTCGTCATCGAGACGGCCGACGGCGACGACCTCGTCTTCGACGGCGCCGACGTGACCAAGATGGACGCCCAGGGCCAGGAGACCTACCAGATCGTCGGCTCGCCCGACGCGGTCGCCGACGCCGGCGCCGGCGGGAGCCCCTCTGCGGTCGAGGGCGGCGACGGGTCGGTCGACGCGACGGAACGCGACGCGGGCGTGACCGACGCCATCCCGGACGAGGACGTGGCGCTCGTCGCCGAGCGCGCGGGCGTCCCGCAGTCGGCGGCCCGCGAAGCCTTGGAGAACGTCGACGGCGACCTCGCGGCTGCCATCGCGGAGCTGGAGTGACTGATCCGGCGTGACCGACGCCGCGTACCTGCTGGTCCACGAGGACCGGGAGTACCTGCTGGAGCCGGGCGAGGAGTTCGGCACCGACCTCGGCGTGCTCGAGGTCCCCGAAGACGTCGAGGGCGGCGACACCGTGGAGACCCACCTCGGTACCGTCTTCGAGGTCCGCGAGCTCCACGGTCCGGACCTGTTCAACCACCTCGAACGCACCGGCGCGCCGATGATGCCCCGAGACGTGGGGCTCGTGATGGGCCACACGGGCGCGTCGGGCGGCGACCGCGTGCTCGACGCCGGGACGGGGACGGGGATCCTCGCGGCGTACCTCGGCCGCGCCGGCGCCGACGTGACCACCTACGAGATCGACGCCGACTTCGCCGAGGTCGCCCGCGGGAACATGGCGACCGCCGGCGTGACGGACCGCGTCGAGGTCCGAACCGGCGACCTCACCGAGGAGCTGGACGCGCTCGCCGACGAGGACTCCTTTGACGTGTTAACACTCGACACTGGCGACGCCCCGGCGGTCGTCGAGCGCGCGGACGACCTCCTGGTCTCCGGCGGATGTCTCGCCGTGTACTCCCCGTTCGTCGAGGGGACCCGCGAGGCCGCCCTCGCCGCCCGCGAGGCCGGCTTTGAAGGCGTCGAGACGCTCGAAACGATCCAGCGCGAGATGGACTTCTCAGACCGCGGTTCCCGCCCCTCTACCGCGGGCGTCGGCCACACCGGGTACCTGGTGTTCGGCCGGGCGCCGTAGCCCGAGCGGCGCAACGTTCTTTCCGATTCCGCCGGCTACGGAGCGTATGGCTTCGCCGACGACCGGCGACGACTCAGCTGACGGCGACCGCCCCAGCGAGGGCGACGGCCTCGGAGACGACCCCTCACCGGTCGCCGTCGCGCTCGACGAAGCCGACGACGGGCTCGTCCGGGCGATCGAATCGGCGCTCGCCGGCCGGTCCGAGGTCGTCGCCGTCGGCGTCCCGCTGGCGCTTCTCCCGCCGGTACTCGCCGCGAGGGACCGCACGACGGACGGCACGTGGCGCCTCGCCTGTCGGCCGGGCGTCGCCGAGGCGCTCGGTCAGGCGTTCGTCCTCGGTACCGCAGTCGCCGAGGCGGTCGCGGAGGGGGCGATCGAACTTCGGACCGGGACCGATCTCCGGACGGGGGCGGACGAGATCGGTCCCGGACGGATCCTGTTCGCGTCGTCGGACCGCGTCGACGCGGTCGCCGGCCCGGAGGGGAGCCGGACGCTCGTCGGTGAGGAAACGGCGGAACGCGTCGCGCCCGCGGTCCGGGCGGTGCGCCGGCGGTTCGCGGCGGCGACGCCCGCGTCGGTCGACATGCCCGCGCGAAGCCGTCTGGTCGCGGCCGCCCGCGAGACGCTCGACGACCGGTTCGCGGACGACGTGGCGGCGGCGCTCGACGCCCTCCCGTACGGCGCGGTCGGCCGGACCGGCGAAGTCACCGACCGGACGCTCCTGGTCGCGCTGGCGGCCCGGCACGACCACCTGCTGTGGGACCTGCGGCGGTGGATCGGCGACGAGAGCACCGAGAGCGGGGCGGGTAGCGAAGGGGTCGGGATCGCCGCGGGACAGGACCTCACCGACGACCGTCGCGCCCTCGTGCGACGCGGCCTGATCGAGGCGATCAAGGTGCCCGCGGGCGACGGTCGGCCGCAGCTCCGACTTCGCGCCGACGACGACGCGCTGCTTCGCGCGACGCCCGGAGAGGTGCTCAGCGTGCTTCGCGGACGGTTCGCGCTCCCGCTCGACGGAGACGGGACGATCCAGCGCCCCCAGAACGAGGAGCGGCGCCCGGTGTGGGAGCGGGCGCGACGTGACAAGAACTAACTCCCGGCGGCGCCCCCGAACGGGTATGCCGAACTTCTCCGACAGGGTCGAGCGGATCTCGATCAGCGGGATCCGCGAGGTGTTCGAGGCGGCCGGCGACGACGCGATCAACCTCGGGCTCGGCCAGCCCGACTTCCCGACGCCGGACCACGCGCGACGGGCGGCGGTCGACGCCATCGAAGCCGGGAAGGCCGACGCCTACACCGAGAACAAGGGGACGCGATCGCTGCGCGAGGCGATCGCAGAGAAACACCGGACCGACCAGGGAATCGACCTCGACCCGAGTAACGTCATCGCTACCGCGGGCGGGAGCGAGGCGCTCCACGTCGCCTTAGAGGCGCACGTCGACGACGGCGACGAGGTGTTGATCCCGGACCCGGGGTTCGTCTCCTACGACGCGCTGACCAAGCTGACGGGCGCGGAGCCGGTCCCGGTCCCGCTGCGCGACGACCTCACGATCGACCCCGCCGCGATCGAGGCGGCGATCACCGACGACACCGAGGCGTTCGTGGTGAACTCGCCCGGCAACCCGACCGGAGCCGTCTCCTCCGAGGATGACGTGCGCGAGTTCGCGCGGATCGCCGACGAGCACGACGTGCTCTGCGTCTCCGACGAGGTGTACGAGTACACCGTCTTCGACGGGGACCACCGCTCGCCGATGGAGTTCGCCGAGACCGACAACGTGGTCGTGATCAACTCCGCCTCGAAGCTGTTCTCGATGACGGGCTGGCGGCTCGGCTGGGTGTACGGCTCGGCCGAGCGCGTCGACCGCATGCTGCGGGTGCACCAGTACGCGCAGGCCTGCGCGTCGGCGCCCGCCCAGTACGCCGCCGAGGCCGCGCTGCGGGGCGACCGCGGGATCGTCGACGAGATGACCGCCTCCTTCGAGCGCCGCCGCGACCTCCTGCTCGACGGGTTCGACGAGATCGGGATCGACTGCCCGACGCCGCAGGGCGCGTTCTACGCGATGCCGCGGGTGCCCGAGGGGTTCGTCGACGAGTGCCTCGACCGGGGCGTCGTCGTCGTGCCCGGCGAGGCGTTCGGCGAGGGCGGGCGCGGCCACGCCCGGATCTCGTACGCGACGGACGAGAGCGAGCTCCGCGAGGCGCTCGACGTGATGGCGGACGCCTACGAGGCGGCGAAGTAAGGGTCGGGAGCGACGAGATACTGGCAACACCTGCCAAACAATAACTATAGAACATTACCCGGTGGCGGGAGGTTTCCGCAAGTTATACTGCCGCCGGTGAAGTACCGGGTGGTAATGGACCGGAACATTCAGGTCAGCCGCCTCGATCGCCGCGCGGTCGAGGACCAGGAGGTCGAAATCGTCGAGCGGAAGGGTGTCGGCCACCCGGACTCGATCTGCGACGGTATCGCGGAGTCGGTGTCGCGCGCGCTCTCGCAGCTCTACTTGGACCGCGTCGGGAAGGTGCTTCACTACAACACCGACGAGACGCAGCTGGTCGCCGGGCGCGCCGCGCCCGCCTACGGCGGCGGCGAGGTCGTCGAACCGCTCTACGTGCTCATCGTCGGGCGCGCCACGAAGGAGTACGAGGGCGAGCAGCTCCCGGTCGACTCGACCGCGCTCGCGGCCGCCCGCGACTACCTCTCCGAGGCGATCCCGGAGCTGGAGTACGGCACCGACGTGGTCGTCGACGTGAAGCTCGGCGAGGGCTCGGGCGACCTCCAAGACGTGTTCGGCGAGGACACCCAGCAGGTGCCGATGGCCAACGACACCTCCTTCGGCGTCGGGCACGCCCCCCTGACGGAGACGGAGGCGATCGTCTACGAGGCCGAGCGCGAACTCAACACGACCTACCACTCGGACCACCCCGAGCTCGGACCGGACGTAAAGATCATGGGCAAACGCGAGGGCGACCGGATCGACATCACCGTCGCGGCCGCGATGGTCGACCGGTACGTCGACGACCTCGACGACTACGACGACGCCGTCGCCGACGTACGCGAGTTCGTCACCGAGCTGGCCGAGGCGCGCACTGACCGCGAGGTCCACGTCGACGTCAACACCGCGGACGACTACGACGAGGGCTCGGTGTACCTCACCGTCACCGGCACCTCTGCCGAGCAGGGCGACGACGGCTCCGTGGGGCGCGGCAACCGCGCGAACGGGCTCATCACCCCGAACCGACCGATGTCGATGGAGGCGACCTCCGGGAAGAACCCCGTCAACCACATCGGGAAGATCTACAACCTCCTGTCGACCCGAGTCGCGGAGTCCGTCACCGAAGAGGTCGACGGGATCCGCGACCTGCAGGTCCGCCTGCTCTCGCAGATCGGGCGCCCGATCGACGAGCCCCACGTCGCCGACGCGCAGCTGGTCACCGAGGAGGGGATCGAGGTCGACGACATCGAAGACGAGGTCGTCGCCATCGTCGACGAGGAGCTGGCGAACGTCACCGACGTGACCCGTAGCGTCATCGACGGCGACGTGTCGACGTTCTGAGCCGGCGACAGGGGGCCGCGGAGCCGACCCCACCAACCGCAACCGATTTGTGGAGCGACCGAGTCCGATCGCGTGTGACGCGGGTGTGTCTCCTCGGCGATCCGGACGTGAACCTCACCTACGAGCTGCTGTCCCGCGAGACGGCTCGGGACGCGCTCGCGACCTACGAGATCGAGGAGCCCTTCGAGAACAGCGTCGCCGTCGACACCGTGAGCCTCGGCGCGGCGGTGTCGCTTCTGAACGACCTCAACTGGTACCTCGTGCGCTTCGTCGACGAGGCGCTCGTCCGCGAGCCGTCGGTCTCCCCCGACGAGTGGCTCTCCCGCGACCTCGCCCGCGAGGTGCGCGACGGCGCGGTCCCGCCGGAGGAGACCGACCAGCGCCTGAAGGTGTTCGGGCTCGTCGACGGCCGACCGGTCGAGCCCCTCTACGTGCGCCGGACGCAGGGGGAGACGCCCGAGTACGACCTCCGAGACGTCGACGAGACGGTGGTCGTCCGGGTGAGTGAATCGGAGTTCTCTGGGTGAGCGAATCGGAGTGTCGATGTCAGACGGGAGCGAGGTCGTCCGGGACTCGAAGCGCGGCCCTCAGTCGGAACGCCCCGTTTCCTCGCCCTCTTGCGGTTGGGGATCCGCAAACTCGACGGCGGTTATCTCGAACCGAGCTCCCCCCTCCGCCCCCTCGGTGACCGCGATCTCCCACCCGTGGGCGTCGACGATCTGCTTGACGATACTCAGTCCGAGGCCGTTTCCGTCATCGCTCGTCGAATAGCTGGTGTCGAACACCCGGTCGCGGTCCGCCTCGGGAATGCCGGGACCCGTGTCCTCGACGTAGAACCCGTTTCGGCACTCGCCGACTCGCACCGTCACGGTGTCGCCCCCGTGTTCGATCGCGTTTCGAATGAGGTTCTCAAGCAGCCGCTTGAGGCGGGGCTCCGACGCTCTGACCGCACCGCTAACGTCGAGCGTGAGCACGGCGTCGCGGGTGTCGACGTGCTTCCAGCACTCCTGACAGAGGGCCTGGAGGTCCACGACCTCGGTCCCGCTCACGTCGATCCCCTCCCTGGCGAGCGCGAGGAGATTGACGATGAGATCGTTCATGCGTTCGTGTGCCTGGTCCACCTGTGCGAGTTCGGGGCTGTCGTTCTCCTCGCGGGCGAGCGTGAGGTATCCCCGAGCGACGCTCAGCGGGTTTCGCAGGTCGTGTGAGACGGTGCTCACGAACTCTTCGAGACGTTCGTTCGTCCGCTTGACCTCCTCTCGCTCCGTAATGTCGATATACATCGCGAGCGTTTCCACGCTCCCGTCGGACTCGTTGCGGTGGGGAACGTCTCGCATGTGCGTCTCGACGACTTCGCCGTCGGCGGTCACCAAGCGACGGTGCGGGGTCGTCTGCGCCTCGTCGAAGCCGCGATCGCCGCCGGTTTCGAGCACGTCTTTCGAGCCGGGCGCGTAGAACTCCGCCAGTTCGCGCCCGACGATCGCCTCGTCGTCGTATCCGACCGCGTCCGCGAACCGCTGGTTACACTCCGTAACGACTCGCCGCCCGTCCTCGACGGTCGTGATAACGGCCATCACCGGGGCGTTTTCGAACAGCCTTCGATACCGCTCTTCGCAGCGCGTCGAGAGCGTCGCGAACTCCTCTGCCCGTCGACTGAGCCGTTCCTCTCGGGCCTTGCGCACGGTGATGTCTTGGACGACGCCCCGGAGGGACTCCACGTCCCCGTTTTCGGTCTCGGGGACGCCGATCACGCGGAGCCAGCGCGTCTCTCCGTCTGAGGGGCGATAGCGGACGTCCGTATCGAACGGCTCCCCCGTTTCGAGCGCCGACTCGATCGCGGTTTCGAGGGCGGTCCGGTCCCCGTCGTGGCGGTTCTCAAGGGCGCCGTCGAGTGTCACCTCCTCGCCGTCGAGCGTCGGTCCCTCGCCGTCGAGCCCCAGCAGGTCGGACAGGTGATCGCTCCACACCAGCTCCCTCGTGTCCGGATCGATCTCCCAGCCGCCGACGTCCGCGATTCGGGTGGCCCGTCTGAGCGGGCCTCCCCCGCGTTCGAGTTCTCGTTCGAGCAAGTGTGCGATGAGCTCCGCAACCAGCATCTCACCGGCGGTGAACGGCTCGGATCTCGGCGCGGTAGCGACGAAGCAGACGGTCCCGAACGGCTCTCCGTCGACGACGAGCGGCGTTCCGTGATAACACCGGAGCCCGCGGATTTCGAGGGCGGGGTCGTCTTCCCACCCCTGACCCGGGGCGTCGTGAAGCGCCAGCTCGGAGTCCGATTCGATCGCGTGCCGACAGTAGGTCGTCTCAAGGTCGAGCACCGGGTCGGGCGGAAACCCCCCGTCGGGCGAACCGGTACTGACGAGCGCCTCCCAACGACCCGCGTCGCTGTCGATCCGTGCGAGATGAGCGCTGTCGGCGTCGAGAAACTCCCGTCCGAGTTCGAGCGCGCGGCGCGCCTTCTCCTCGAACGGGACGTCTCGGCGGAGCGCTTCGTATAGCCGGCGTCGGACGGTGTCGGTCGCGTCGAGAGGAGTTGTCATTCGATATTGATATCGTACTGATAGGTTCGGATGGGCTGGGTCGGCACTATCCGTCGCGTTGTCTCCCGCGTTACGGGTATAAACCCGCTCGCCCTGAACAGGAATAACCGTGCCCTGTGTCCTGCTTGTACTGACAGGGGTATACAAATACTCCCGGAGCTAGTCCCGAGACGTCTCTGGGAGGTTGAGCGTGTCGAAGACGACGTTTCGCACGCCCCGACGAACCCGTTCGGAGGTCGCCTGTTGGGTGATTCCGAGTTCGTCACCGATCGCTTTCAGGTTCGTCTCGCGGGGGATATCGAAGTATCCGTCCTGCGCGGCGACGGTCAGCGCTTCGCGTTGCTGCGGCGTCAGCGTCTTCGAATCACGACCGCTCGAATTGGTGAGTTCGTAGATGCTGTCGATGGTGAAATCGGTGATCTCGTTGTCGGCGAGGTACTGATAGAACTCGGCGACGCGCTGGTGCTTCTCGAACCGGAACCGGAGCCGCCAGTAGTGGTTGCTCGCCTCGCCTTCGAGAATCGACCCCTGCGCCGAGATGATCCCCTTGATGATGTCGAGGTCGTCGAGGACCCACTCGATGCGGTAGAGGTAACTGCGGTTTCCCGAGTTGTTGACCGACAGATCGTCGAGCACGGTGACGTCGTCGGTCTTCCCACTCTCGTCGAGCGTGTCGGTCAGTTCGTCGAGCGTCTCGGGAGGGCCGGTCACCCAGACGTACGGAATCGCACGGTCTTCCGTCGGGACGATCCGTTCGAGCTCGGCCTCCAACCCCTCGTACCGGCTGATGAAGTTGCCGAGCGCGAACCGATCGGTGGAGATCGAGAATTCGACAAGGATGCTCATACCGTCGCCTTGTCACTACCAGAATTATAACTCATCGTGTTTTCAGTTCGGAGGGTAGCGACAATCGGCGACCGACTCGGGAGCCTCAGGGGCGGTTCCGCCGGAGACGGGTTGAAAGGGATCCGGACCAAACACGTGTTATGGGACTGAAATCTGACGGCGACGCGGAGCTCCACGAGATCGATCGCTTCGGCCGCGGCGTCGGCTGGATCGCGTACCCGGACGAGGGGATGGAGCGGGCGAGCCACGCGGTCGCGGTCCCGAACGAGGAGAGCGAGACGGACGACGTGTGGGTGTTCGACCCGGTCGACGCGCCCGGCGTCGACGACCTGCTCGAAGGGCTCGGGGCGGTCGCGGGCGTCGTGATCGGGCTCGACCGTCACAAGCGCGACAGCGCCGAGATCGCGACCCGACACGACGTTCCCGTCTACGTCGCAGAGTGGATGACCGGCGTCGCCGACGAGATCGACGCGCCCGTCGAGCGGTTCGGCTCGCGGGTGGCCGACTCGGGGTTCGAGGCGTTCCGGATCCGCGACTCGTCGGTCCCGCCGTGGCAGGAGGTCGGCTTCTTCGACGGCGAGACGCTGATCGTCCCCGAATCGCTCGGCTCCGCCTCGTACTTCCGGGGCGACCGCGAGCGGCTCGGCGTCCACCCGATGCTGCGGCTGACGCCGCCGATCGAGGCGCTCTCCGGGCTGAACCCGGAGCGGGTTCGCGTGGGGCACGGCGTGGGCGTGGACGAGCGGGCCGCCCTCGCCGTCGAGGACGCGCTCTCCGGGTCGCGCCGCAAGGCGCTCGGCCTCTACGCGAAGACGCTCCGCTCGGCGATCGGGATCTGACCGTGTCGGTACCGCTCCGCTCGTGATCCACGTCACGCGCGACCTGTTGACGGTGCTGCTCGACCACGCCGCCGAGCGCGACCCCGAGGAGACGAGCCTGAAGCTCTCGGCCACGCGGGCCGGCGAGTTCGGCGAGGACACCGGGCTCGATCCGGTGACTCCAGTGCTCACCCACTTCACGCCTGCGGGCGTCGGCGGGTCGGTGAACGCGGTGTTCGGCGTCGACATCGGGACGCCCGCGGGCCGGGGCGGCGCGCGGTTCGTCTCGCACCCGGACGGGTTCCTCGGGGTGTCGAAGACGGACGACCTCGCGGCGGTCGTGCTCGTCACCGTTCCGCCGTACGACGACGATTCGGTCGCCGCGTTCGATCGCGCCGGCGACGGGATCGAGCTCGGGGTCCTCGACGCGGCGCCGCCGGAAGAGACGCTCCCGGAGTGATCGCGTCCCGGAGTGGTCACGTCTCGGAGTGGTCGCGTCTCGGAGTGATCGCGCCCAAGAGACGGACAGCGATCTATCGGCGCCCGCGATCCGAGCATGGGTTTAAAACGTCCCGAGCGAGTACCGTCCCGCAATGGCAGCACGCCCACCCGGCGGCGGATCCTCGGAGCCGGACGCGATCGAGTTCGGTATCGCCGTGCTCGACGAGCGGATCGAGGAGGCGGAGGTGTCGTTCCCGGCGACGGCCGAGGAGGTCCGAGACGCCCTCGGCGACCGTGAGATCCCCTACGACGCTAAGGGCCGGACGATCACGCTCGGCGAGGCGCTCGACGAGGTGCCACAGAGCCGGTTCGAAAACGAGACGGAGTTCCTCGACGCGCTGTACCCGGTGTTCGACCGCAAGCGGCGGGAGGGCGGCGGATTCCTGACGAGCCTGCGAGACGCGCTCCCCTTCTGACGCCCTCGACCGTCCGCTGGGCCCGCCGGACTGCCCGGTCGTTCGCTAGACCTCCACTTCCGGCTCGGCCTCGGCCTCGTCGCTCCCGGTGTCGAGCCGTTCGATGATGTCGTTGATCAGCACCACGTCGCCGACGGCCCGGACCCACCGGTACGGGACGATGACGCCCGTGTTCCCGCCGACGCGACCGGCGAACAGCTCGTGGTTGAGTTCCGCGAGCGCGAGCCCGGTCACCGACTGCGCGTCCAGATCGAGGCGTACGTCCTCGATCTCGCCGACGAAGACGCCGTTGTTCGAGTACACCTCGCGACCGACGAGAGACGTGATCTCTTCCGGAGCAGCGTTCATATGCGATACGGTCACGAGCGCGCCTATTAAGCGTTCGTTGTCGAACGACGCCCGTCAGACGGAGCGGGCGGGATACGGGGTGAGGAGAGGGGTCACTCCCGCGGCGCGACCAGCTCCACCGGGTGCATCGGCGGCGTCCCCAACAGCGCGTCCAGCTGTTCGCCACAGGAGGTGCCGGAAGCGACGACCGTGCGGTCGGTGTCGCCGAACTGCTCGCGGAGGGGCTCGCCCACGTCCATGCTCAGCTCGTAGTAGTCCGTCTTGTAGCCGAACGAGCCGGCCATCCCGCAACACTCCGTCTCGGAGACGCGCACGTCGTAGCCGAGCCGTTCCATCACGGCGGTCGCGTGCTCGCCGACGCCGATCGTCCGCGCCTGGCAGTGCGGGTGGTAGGCGACCCGCTTCCCCGAGGCGACCGGTCCCGTGCCTTCCGCGGGCGCCCGGAGCGCGCCCGGGTCCCCGCCGTTCTCTAGCAGTCCGAAGACGTACTCCATCACGTCGTAGCTTGCGTCGGCGAGCCGCTCGAACGACGACGCCGGGAGGAGCTTCTCGTACTCGCTCCGGAACATCGCGAGGTCGCTCGGCTCGACCACGACCACGTCGCGGCCGGCGTCGACGTGAAGCGCGAGCCCGGCGTACGCGTCTTCCGCCGACGATTTCGCGGTCGAGATCATCCCCTGCGACAGCGGCGGCCGGCCGCTTCCGGGGAGGTCGGGAACCCGGACGTGAACCCCGAGCGCCTCCAGCGCGCGCACCGCCGCCTTCCCGCGGTCGACGTCGACGTAGTTTGTCGCCGTGTCGGGGTAGAGCACGGCTTCTCGGGCCGCGTCGTCCGCGGGGACCGCGGCGCCGCCCCGACGCTCGAACCAGTCGACGAGCGACTCGCTCGCGAACTCGGGCAGATCGCGTCGACGGTCGATCCCTGTCACGCGCTCGGCCAGCGCGCGGAGCGGGCCGGCGTCGGCGAGCCGATTCGCGATCGGTGCGGCGAGGCTCCCCAGCTTCGCGACCGTCTCGTAGTTGCCGACGACCCGCGTCCCCAGATCGAGTCCCGCGGGCTCCTCGTCGGGGACCAGCTCCTCGAACAGCCAGTCGGTCTGCCCGGAGTCGACCTCGCCGCGGTTGATCCGATCGCGGACGACCGTGTTGATCCACGGGATGTCGATCTCGACCGGACACGCCGGGACGCAGCGCGAACAGCCGGTGCACAGGTCGTTGAACTCGGCGGCGGTATCGAGCCCCTCGATGCCCGCCTCCCAGCCGGTCGCGATGCCGCCGGAGTACGTCTCGCCGCCGAACGCGTGGCCGCCGACGCTCTGGAAGTTGCCGCAGGCGTTCGAGCAGGCGGAACACCGGATGCAGTAGAGCGTCTCCTTCAGCTCCTCGTCGTCGCGCATCGCCATGCGCCCGTTGTCGATGAGGACGAGGTGGAAGTCGCGGTCGTCCCCCGAGCCGTCGGCGAGGGGATCCGCGTCGTTCCGGAAGTCCGGCACCGGCGATCCGACGGGCGGGGTCAGCGTCGAGATGTAGGAGGTCACGTCCTGTCCAGTCCCGGACCGACCGATCAGCTCGACGAACGGGGCGAAGTCCTCGACGGTCGGGACGAGCTTCTCGACGCCCGCGACCGCGACGTGCGTGTCGGTCGCGGTCACCGTCTTCCGCGCGTTGCCCTCGCTGGTGACCAGGAGCATGGTGCCGGAGTCGGCCGCGATGAAGTTCGCGCCGGTCATCCCCACGTCGGCGTCCTCGATCAGCTCTCCGAGCCGCTCGCGGGCGAACATGGTGAGCTCCTCGGCGGTCTCCGGCGGGTCGTCGAGGTCGAACCGCTCCGCGAACAGCTCCGAGATCCCCTCGCGGGACTTGTGGATCGCCGGCGCGACGATGTGAGAGGGCGCCTCGTCGGCCAGTTGCAGGACCCACTCGCCGAGGTCGGTCTCGACCACCTCCACGCCCTCCTCCTCCAGCGCCTCGTTCACCTCGATCTCCTCGGAAGTCATCGACTTCGATTTCACGAGGCGGTCGGCGTCGCGCTCCTCCGCGGTCAGCTCCGCGATGTACCGGTTCGCGTCGGCGGCGTCGTCGGCGAGGTACACCGTCCCGCCGTTGGCTTCGACCGACTCTTTCACCCGGTCGATCAGCTCCGGCAGTCGGCCGATGGCGTCCTCCTTGATCTCGCGGGCGTCGCCTTTCAGCTCCTCGTAGTCGTCGAGCCGCCCGGTCGACTCGATCCGCCCCTCGTTGAACCCGCGGGTGTTCTCGGCGACCGCGTCGCCCTCGGTGGCCATCAACTCGCGGATGCGGTCGGCCTTCGAGGCGTCGCTACTCATCGTCGGTCGCCTCCGATTCGTCCGCCCCCGACTCGCCCGCCGCGTCCCCGTCCGCCCCCGACTCGCCCGCCGCGTCCCCGTCCGCCCCCGACTCGCCCGCCGCGTCCCCGTCCGCCTCCTCGTCCCGCAACAGCACCACGTGAACCTCCTTCGGCCCGTGTGCGCCGTGGACCAGCCCGCCCATGTCGGCGGTGGCGCTGGGACCGGTCGCGAACACCACGTCGCTCGACTCGTCGCGCGCCCTGGGCCCAAGCCACTCGAACGCGTCCGGCATGTCCGGGACGAGGTCGGCCTCGCGGAGGACGACGACGTGGCGGTCGACGAAGAGGCTCACCGGCTCGGTTCCCGCTCTGTCGGCCTCGATCGCGACGCTGCCGTACGCGGCGACGCCGAGTTCCGCCGCGGTGACGCCGGTGTGAGCCTCGCGGAGGTCTGCGGTCGTCGGCTCGGTCTCGACCCGGTCGGGGAGCTCGGCGGCGGCGCGCGCGACGCCGACGGCCGGCTCACCCGCGGCCTCGTCAACCAACTCCGCGCACGCGCTCCGGGGGCCCTCGGTGACCGTCACACCGAGGTCGTCGAGTCGACGCTTGAACGTCGTTCGGTCGGCGAGTGACATGTCGGGTTGTCAGGCGGCGAGTATATGGAGTTTGTGTCGCCTCCCGGGGTCCGGGAGGGGGAAACCCGCGGCCCGCCGGCCGGGGGGAGGTTTTTCATCGTTCGACCGAGAGGGGTTCGCATGGCGACCAACACGCCGGACCCGCGAGACGGGGGAGACTTCGACTACACGGGCGGGACGGTGGAGCGGCCAGAACTCGTCGATGCGCTGGAGGACCGCGTCGACGGCGACGTGCGCTTCGACGAGTATTCGAAGCGGCTGTACGCGACCGACGCGTCGGCGTACGAGGTCACGCCGATCGGCGTCGTGATGCCGGAGTCGACGGCGGACGTGGCGGCGGTCCAGGAGTACTGCTCCGAGGAGGGAATCCCGGTGTTGCCCCGCGGCGGCGGCACCTCGCTCGCGGGACAGACCGTCAACGAGGCGGTCGTCCTCGACCTCACCGACTCGATGGACGAGGTGATCTCGACGGACCCCGACGCGGCGACCGCCCGGGCGCAGGCGGGGGCGTACGTCGGCGACCTCAACGCCGCGGTCGAACCCGACGGGCTGAAGTTCGCGCCCGACCCGGCGTGGCGCGACAAGTCCGCGATCGGCGGCGCGATCGGCAACAACTCCACCGGGTCGCACTCGCTGAAGTACGGGAAGACCGACCACTACGTCGAGGAGCTGGAGGTCGTGCTCGCGGACGGGACGGTGACGACGTTCGGCGAGGTCGCCGTCGAGGAGCTCAGGGAGTCCGCTGACCCCGACGCCGACGACCTCCTGCCGCGGATCCACGCCGAGGTCGTCCGGATCCTCGACGAGGAGGCGGAGGCGATCGACGACCGCTTCCCGGAGATGAAGCGGAACGTCTCCGGCTACAACCTCGACCGCCTGCTCGCCGAGTACCGGGGCGAGTACCGCGAGGAGGGCGTCGTCAACCTCGGTCGGCTCATGGCCGGCAGCGAGGGGACGCTCGCGACGGTGACGGAGGCGACCGTCTCGCTCGTCGAGATCCCGGAGACGAAGGCGGTCGCGCTGCTCACCTACGACGACCTCCTCGACGCGATGGAGGACGTGTCGCCGATCCTCGAACACGGCCCCGCGGCCGTCGAGGTGATGGACGACGTGCTCCTGGGGCTCGCCGCCGACACGCCGGAGTTCGAGGACGTCGTCGGGATGTTGCCCGAGGGGACCGACTCCGTCCTCCTCGTCGAGTTCTACGCCGAGAGCGACGCCGAGGGAAAACGGAAGGTCGCGGACCTGATCGCGGACCGGGTGGGCGCCGCCGACGAGGCCGTCGCCGACGCGGATGCCGTCGCCGACGCGGTCGTCCCCGAGACCGAGGCCGACCCGCGGGAGGGCGCCGACGAGACGACGAGCCAGCCGCGCCGCGCGGTCGACGCGATGGAGGCGCACGACCCCGAGAAGCGCGACCGGTTCTGGAAGATGCGCAAGTCCGGGCTCCCGATCCTCCTCTCGCGCACCACCGACGAGAAGCACATCTCCTTCATCGAGGACTGCGCGATCCCCCCGGAACACCTCCCCGAGTACACCCGCGAGTTCCAGGAGATCCTCGACGACAACGACACCTTCGCGACGTTCTACGCGCACGCCGGGCCGGGCGTGCTCCACGTCCGACCGCTGATCAACACGAAGGACGTCGACGACGTGGACGCGATGGTCGACATCGCCGACCGCGTCACCGACGCCGTGGTCCGGCTCGGCGGGTCGGTGTCGGGCGAGCACGGCGACGGCCGCGCTCGGACCCAGTGGAACCGGAAGCTGTACGGCGAGGACCTCTGGGACGCCTTCCGCGACCTGAAGACCGCCTTCGACCCCGACTGGCTGCTCAACCCGGGGAACGTCTGCGGCGACTTCGACATGGGCGAGAACCTCCGGTTCGGCTCGGAGTACGAGTACGACGCCGGCTTCGACCCCGCGATGGAGTGGGCGATCGACAACGGGATGCAGGGGATGGTCGAGCTCTGTCACGGCTGCGGGGGCTGCCGGGGTCCACAGGAGACCACCGGCGGCGTGATGTGTCCGACCTATCGCGCTTCCGAGGAGGAGATACAGGCGACTCGCGGCCGGGCGAACATGCTCCGCGGAGCGATGAACGGCGAGCTCCCGGACGACCCGACCGACGACGAGTTCGTCACCGAGGTGATGGATCTGTGCGTCGGCTGTAAGGGCTGTAAGGTCGACTGTCCGAGCGGCGTCGACATGGCGAAGCTCAAGGCCGAGGTCGAGCACGCGCACCACGAGGAGCACGGGATCGACCTCCGCACGCGACTGCTCGGGAACTTCGAGCGGCTGGCACCGCTCGGCTCGGCGCTCGCGCCGCTCTCGAACCTCCACGCGAAGCTCCCCGGAGCCGGCCTCGTCACCGAGAAGGTACTCGGGATCGCGAAGGAGCGCGACCTCCCCACGTTCCGCTCGGAGAGCCTGACCGACTGGTTCGAGGCCCGCGGGGGCGCCGGGGTCCCCCGCGCCGAGGCCGACCGCGACGTACTCCTGTTCCCCGACGTGTACACCACCTACACGAACCCCGGCGCGGGGAAGGCCGCGGTGCGCGTGCTGGAGGCCGCGAACTGCCACGTCGCGATTCCGGACGTGGACGGGAGCGGTCGCCCGCCGCACTCGAAGGGGATGCTCGACGAGTCGCGCGCGGCGGCGAGGGACGCCGTCGAGACGCTCGCGCCGGACGTGCGAGACGGCTGGGACGTGGTCGTCGTCGAACCCACCGACGCCGTGATGCTCCAGAGCGACTACCACGACCTGCTCGACGGCGACGCCAGCGACGTGCCCGACGCCGACGTGGCGACCGTCTCGGGGAACACCTACGGCGTCATGGAGTACGTCGACGCTCACCGGCTCGACGAGGGGATCGCTCTCGACGCGCCAACGGAGTCGCTCACCTACCACGGCCACTGTCACCAGAAGGCGACGAAGAAGGACCACCACGCGGTCGGCGTGCTCCGGCGCGCGGGGTACGGGGTCGACCCGCTCGACTCCTCCTGTTGCGGGATGGCGGGCTCGTTCGGCTACGAGGCCGAGCACTACTCGATGAGCAAGGCGATCGGCCGAGTCCTCTTCGATCAGGTCGCGGAGAGCGACGGCGACGAGGTCGTCGCGCCCGGCGCCTCCTGCCGGAGCCAACTGAAGGAGCGCGACGGCGGTGCCCCCGAACCGCCGCACCCGGTCGAGAAGCTGGCGGCGGCGCTCGCGTAGGCGGGGGCCGCGGGTCGTCCGCGGGCGACTCGGCCGGTTCCGACGTGACCCTTACTCCCCGTTCGATCGCACGTTCGCCACGACGAGAGCGATCAGGTACGAGAAGGCCGGGAACATAACCGCGACCGCGATGAGGAACGCCGGGTCGAGTCCGGCTGGGTCGTCGGAGAGCCAGCCGGTGTACTGGAGGACCGCCAGCGTGAGGACCACGACCGCCGTGTTGATCGCGTACTCGGAGAGCGACGGGTTCGGGACCCTCATACGGCCGGTTGGCGCCGCCGCTCACTCAACGCTTTCGGCCCGGTCTCGCTCGCGCGCTCGCCGTCGGGCCAACACCCGCTTGAACCCCTTCCCGGGGCCGCCCTCGATCGGCCAGCCCTTCGTCCGCCACTGCGGCGGCTCGGGCGAGAACGAGGGGCAGGAGCCCGAGCACTCGCGGGAGGTTGGAACCTTCTCCTTGGCCGCGCAGTACGGAACGAGGGCCCGCCCCTCGCGCCGCAGTTCGAAGTGCCGACAGTCGGGTCGCATCGTCTCGTGGTACGAGCGCCACCCCTTCCCGTAGGCGCGCTCGGCGATCTCCAGCCGCAGCGTCTCGGTCTCGGGGTCGCGGCGCTCTCCCTCCGCGGGCGCCAAACCGCTCGGGTGCCACGCCACGTCGGCCGCGTCGGCGTCGACGCCCCCGGAGAAATCGGTCGCGAGGATGCCGGCCTCGACGGGCAGCTCGCGGAGCAGCGCCGGCTCGACGCGCTCGCCGGTCGTCTCGGTGGCGAGCCACGCCTCGTCGGCGAGGCCGGTCTCCACGTCGTGAGCCAACTGATCGGCGAGCCTGTCGGCCGCGGATCGGTCCAGGTCCGGCTTGTTCTCGATCGCGACGATCCGCTCGACCCAGTCCGGGTACGGTCGCTTCCGGCGGATCCGGATCCGGTTGCCGTCGCGGCGCTTCTCGATCAGATCACGGCCCGCGGTCCGGTGGACGGCCTGTCGGACGTAGCGCCACGGGTAACCGGGATGCGGAAGCGCGTCGCGGTACCACGCCCACTCGGCGGGGGCGTGGCGCACGACGTGGAGGAGGTCGGAGTCCATGGTCCGGTCTCCGAACCGGCGCCGGGCCGCGAACGCCGCCGGATCGACCTCGATCACGAGAGTGTCCCAGCGGCGCTCCTTGGTCCCCAGTTGGCGGGCGACGATCGAGGGACGGAGATCGTCGCCGAGGCCGTCGCTCGGATGCCACGCAAGTTCGGCGTACCGACAGACCAAGAGCTCGTAGCCGAACTCGGCGTCCGGAGTCACGGTTGCGGTAGTCGGCCGGTGTTTAAAAGTGAACGGGGCGGGGCAGCGCGGGACGACCCGATCAGACGTAGTCGCCCGTCTCCTCGTCTTTCCGCTCGTCGAGGTAGTCGTGGGCGTCTTCGAGGATCTCGCGGGGCCCGGTCTGCGTGATCGTGTTGAGCGCCTGGTCGTAGTCGCGCCACTGCAGGTCGCGGTGTTCGTTCGAGATCTCGGCGCTCGCTTCGAACGAGCGCGCGATGAACAGGTGAACCGTCTTGTGGATGGTGTTGCCGTTCGCCTCGAACACGTAGTCGTACTCCTTGCGGAAGCCGTCGATCAGCCGGAAATCCTCGATCCCGGCCTCCTCGCCGACCTCCCTGATCGCCGTCTGCTGGAGCTCCTCGTCCCCCTCGACCCCGCCTTTGGGGAACTCCCAGTCCCCCGGCCGGCTCTTCAGGAGCAAGTACTCCCGTTCGCCGCGGGTGTCGCGGAAGAGGATGGCTCCAGCGCTGGTCGCTTCGACCGTCATTACCGTCAGGTAAGCAACCGCCCCTAAAGAGGGTGTCGGAGTCGCGAATGCACCGGCCGTTGCAGCCGGTTTCGACCGATCTACGCGGCGTTAGTCGCCCGACACAGAGGTTTTTATACGACGCTCTTGAGGCTGGATGTAGCGTCTCGCGCTCGGTAGATGCGTTTTTACTCTTCGGGCCTCCATACCCGGACGACCCCCAGCCATGACCTTCGTCACGAAACTCTCCTTCGCCTCCGGCGACCGCGACGTGCTCGCCGAGACCGTCCAGGATCTCAAGTCGACGCTCGAACGCAAGGGCGCGGAGTGCAAGGGCCCGCACGCCACGCCCGCCGAGACCGTCCGCGTCCCGCTTTACAAGCAACTCCGCGCCGGCGACGAGTTCTCGCCGTGGAGCTACGACGTGTACAAGCGCTCGATGGAGATCCACGGCGCCGACGACATCGCCCGCGCGGTCGTCGCCCGCGACTTCCCCGACTCGATCCACGTCGAGGTCGAGGTCGACCAGAAGAAGCCGCTCGGCCACCGCCGGGACTGAGTTTCAAGGGATCCACCGACCCCCCGCGCCTCAGTCGTCGTCGCCGGTCGCGACGACCCGCTCGCCGGAGACGAGCCACCCGTCGTCGTTCGCGCGCTCCGCGATCTTCGGCTGGAACACCCACGCCGTGAGCGCTAGGATCGGGATCATCGACGCGCCGACGATCGCGTAGCCGACGTGGAGGTTCGGGAGGTACGCGGCGGAGAAGGCGAGCGGGTAGACGACCCCGCCGACCGTGCCGATCCCGCCGACGATCCCCGCGACCGACCCGGAGTTGTCGGGGAACATCGCGGGCACCTGCGCGAAGATCGCGCCCTCGGAGAACGCGCAGCCGACCCCCACGAGGAAGCCGGCGCAGACCGCGACGTAGATGTTCCCTGTCAGGCCGGCGAGCGTCATCCCGAACATCGACAGCACGACGAACCCCAGCGTGGCGAAGGTCCACTGGTTGCGGTACTGCCCCTCGAAGACGGGGAGCAGGCTCGTCTCGTTGCGGGCGACGCGGTCGCTGACGTACCCCCCGATCGGCCGGAGGAGCCCGGCGGCGACCGAAAAGGAGGCCGCGAACGTCGCCGCGATCACCACGTCGCCCTGCCCGAACGCCTCGCGGTAGTAGGTCCCGAGCCAGCCGTTCATCGCGAGCTCGAGCCCGAACGTCATCGCGTACGCCACCGAGAGGACGACCGCGCCGTAGCGGGTGGCGATGAAGCGCCACTGGTCCCAGCTCACGCCCGCCTTCGTCGCCTCCCGCTTCGCCTCGCTCTTCGCGGCGTCGCCGAAGACGTAGTAGACGGTGCCGAGCAAGACGGCGAGCACGCCCGTGTAAAAGAACGCGGCCCGCCAGTTCGACGAGGTGGCGAGGAACGCCGAGCCGAAGATCGGGTCGACGTATCCCTCACCGAAGATCCGCGGCAGGGTGAAGTACGCGCCCAGCCCGGCCCCGGCGTTGCCGATCCCGGCGAAGATCCCCTCGGCGGTGCCGAGGTTCTCCTCCTCGAACCACTCGGCGACGTGCTGGATCCCGATGACGAACGTGATCCCCGACAGCGACGCGACGATCCGCGACCCGATGAACACCTCGTACGACTGCGAGAACGCGCTGACGATCGCGAACGCGCCGACCGTCACGAGCGTGACGCCGCCCGTGACGTTCGCCCCGAACCGGTCGGTCAGCGGCCCGATGACGATCCGACCGAGCGGGACGGCGACGACGGCGGCGCTCGCGACGACGCCGAGCTGCTGGACCGAGAGGCCGAACTCCTCGGCGATGCCGCCGGTGAACGGCGCGAACGAGAACCAGATCACGAACCCGAGGTTGAACATCGCCGTCGCGAGGACCAGGTTCCGGTACTTCCCGTACAGCAGGTCGGTGAGCTTCACCGCGAGTCACCTCCCGCGGAGCGACCGAGGGCGGTTGCGTCGTCGTGAGCCTCACTCGTCCGATCGACCGCCTCCTCCGACGGAAGGATGCGGTTCGACGCGGATCCGGCGGCGTCGGAACCGGGACCGCAAACCGATCCCAGTTCGAATTGGTTGTACATGGTATTTCTTACGAATCAGAAACACAGACTAGATATTAATAAACAAATCGATTGACAAAATTAGAATTTTGAGGGTAAACACTTCGGTATCCTCAAGAAGCGTTCTCTCTGGGAAGTATTCCCAGAAAAACAGCCGAAATTAAAAAGTGGGTATCTTATCTCGCTATTATCTGAAAAGCGCCGACTGCCGAGCTGTTCGGCGATCCGTTTTAATTCTTTAATCACGATCGTATGTGAGACCGGTACGCGATGACGCGGGCGGCGTCGCCGGCGCTACGCGCCGGCTGCCAGAGGCGCTTCGCGCCTCGCTGCGCCCGCGAGCGGCGTCACCGGTGGCCGCGAGTAGCGAGAGACCGGAGGGCTCTCTGAAAACCGGCGGCAAAGCTGCCGGTGACAACCCGCGAGGTCGACGGCGTCTCGGAAAGCGAGCGGCTGTCGCGAAATAAGCCGTTAAAAAGGGGATCGACGGCCGACGACCCGGTTCAGGGGTAGGAGCCGGTCCCGTTCGGCTGTCCCGACCCGCCGGCGACCTCGGTGGCGGTCCGGTCCGGCGCTCGCAGCGCGATCGCGCACTGCTTGAGGTTCGGCTCGGCCGAGTCGGGGTCGGCGGCGGACAGCGTGAGCCGGTTCGCCGCCGGGTTGTGAACCGGGAGCCAGACGAGCCCCGGCGGCACGTCGGCGTCGGGCGCGACCCCGACCGTCACCGCCGAGCGGCGGGACTCGATCACCGTTTCCCCGCGGTCGAACGCCTGCAGGTGGTCGGCGATCGTCTCCGGATGCATCCGCGCGGCGGTCGCGCCGTCGACCTCGTCGCTCCCGTCGCCGTCGGCGGCGTCGGCGCCGATATCTGCGTCGGGCCGAGTCCGGACCCCGGTGTTGTACGCGTCCGGACGCCGGCCGGTGGTGAGCGTGAGGGGGTACGACCCGTCGATCGGCTCCGGGACGCCGCCGTGCGACGCGTTCGAGAACCGGGCTCGGCCCGATTCAGTGGGGAACGACCACCGGTCGTCGCCGTCGGCTGGCGGCGCGGCACCGGCCTCCGCAGCGCCGCCGCCCCCGACGTAGTACCGGTACCCGCCCTCGCTGGTAGCGTCCGAGGCGGGCCACCGGACGGCGAGCTCCTCGGAGAGCCGCTCGTAGGAGATCCCCGAGAGGTCCGCCGTCGTGCCGCGCGTCAGGGCGCTGACCTCGTCGAACAGGGCTTCCGGGTCGGGCCGCGTCGAGTCGAACAGCTCGGGGACGACCCGGTCGGCGACCGCGCCGATGATGTCCACGTCCTGCCGGACGCCCTCCGGCGGCTCCCGGGCCGCCGTGACCCGCGAGACGCGGCGCTCCATGTTCATCACCGTCCCCTCGGACTCGCCCCACGTCGCCGCCGGCAGCACCACGTCCGCCAGCTCGACGGTGTCGGAGCGGAACGCGTCCTGGACGATCAGGAACGTGTCGTCGAGGGCGCTCTCGACGTGGTTCGCGTCGGGCATCCCCGCCACCGGATTCGTCGCCACCGTCCAGCAGACGTCGACGTTGTCCCGCGCCAGCTCGTCGACGATCCGAACGAACCCCGGCCCGGACGAGTCGGGGAGTCGGTTCAGGGGAACGTCCCACGCGTTGGCGATCGCCTTGCGGTGTGCGGTGTCGTCGAACGCCCTGTACCCCGGCCACGACGACTTCGAGGCGCAGACGCGGTTCCCCATCGAGTTCGCCTGTCCGGTCAAAGAGAAGGGGCCGCTTCCCGGTCCCAGATTTCCGGTGGCCAGACAGAGGTCGATCAGCGAGCGGGCGGTTCCCGTCCCCTGGACGCTCTGGTTGACGCCCATCCCCCAGTAGACGAGGGTTCGAGCGTCGAACGCCGCGGCCAGCTCGGAGACGCGCTCGACCGACACCCCGGCGGTCTCGGCCGCGACCTCGATGTCGGGAAGCGATCCGACCATGGCCTCGAACCCCTCGGTGTGGCGCTCGACGAACTCCCGGTCGACGAGTCCGTCGTCGACGGCCCGCGCGAGCACGGCCCGCGCCAGCGCCAGGTCGGTCCCCGGCTCGGGGCGAACGTGGAGGTCGGCGTCGGCCGCGGTCTCGCTCTCGACGGGGTCGACGACGATCAGATCGCCGTCGTCGCTCGCGCTGTCGGCGATCCACCGGTATAAGACCGGGTGAGCGATCTTCGGATTCGCGCCCCAGATCACGTGGGTCTCGGCGTCCGGGACGTCGTCGTAGGTCGGCGGCGGTGCGTCGCTCCCGAACGCCTGCGTGTACGCCCGCACCGCCGAAGCCATACACAGCGTGGTGTTGGCGTCGTAGTACCGGGTGCCGAACCCGCCCCGCGCGAGCTTCCCCAGCGCGTACGCCGCCTCGTTCGTCTGCTGGCCGCTCCCCAGGACGGCGACGTTGTCGTTCCCCTGCCTGAGCGCCTCGACGATCCGCACCGAGACGGTCCCGAGAACGGTGTCCCAGTCAGTCGGCCGGAGCGTCCCGCCGCGGCGGATCAGCGGCTCGGTCACCCGCTCGCCGCTCGGGTCGACCGTCTCGCGGACGCCCCGACTACAGGTGGCTCCGTCGTTCGTCGGGTGGTCGTCGTCGCCGCGAACGTCGACGAACCGCCCCCCGTCACCGGCGCGCTGTCGGTAGCCGCAGCCGACCGCACATCGCATACAGGTTGTTGGTTTACGATCACTCATTGGCAATTTCGGTTCGGGTTTGTCCCGATCGAACGCGTTGATCGATTCATTCGTCTGCTGTTTCCGGATAAGTCTGGGAACTCTTTTTTCTCATTTGGCATAACTCTTTTTCGCATGAATAACGATGTAGTATGGGGATCGAGACGGTCGCCGCAGGCGCGGTCTGACGGCATGCGCCGGAGCGTCAGTCGTCCGTCGAGGCCGGCTCGCCGTCCGCCGCGGGTTGGCCCTCGTGAACCAACGGGTTCGTCGGTCGCGGCGCTCGGACGTCGACCGCGCACTGCTTGAGGTTCGGCTCGTCGGACTCGGGATCGACGACCGGGAGCGTGAGGGCGTTCACGGCCGGATGGTGGATCGGCAGCCACACCATCCCCTTCGGCACGCCGTCGTCCGGGTTGACCGCGACCGTCACCGACCCCCGGCGCGACGCGACGACCGTCTCCCCGCGGTCGAACGCCTCGATGTACTCCAGCGTCGTCTCCGGGTGGATACGGGCCATCGGGGTCGCGTCGCTCCCGCCGCTCCCGTCACCCCGGCTGCGGACGCCGGTGTTGTACGCGTCGGCCTGCCTCCCGGTCGTCAGAGTGAGCGGGAACTCGTCGTCCGTCGGCTCGGCGAGGCCGTCGTGGGCGCCCGTCGAGAACCGCGCGCGACCCGACGGCGTGGGGAACGACCACCCGTCGTCACCGACGTAGCGGTAGCCGCCCTCGGCCTCCGGCGACGGCGCGGGCCATCGGACCGCGCGCTCCGCCTCCAGCCGGTCGTACGAGATTCCCGACAGATCCGCCGGCGTCCCGGCCGTCAGCTCGCGCAGCTCCTCGAACACCGACTCCGGCGAGACGGACGCTCGCGGGAACAGCCCGTCGTCGATCGCGGCGCCGATCGCGACGATGATGTCGAGGTCTTGCTTGATCTTCGGCGAGGTCTCGGTGGCGGCGCGGACCCGCGAGATCCGGCGTTCCATGTTGGTGACCGTCCCCTCTGACTCGCCCCACGTCGCCGCCGGCAGCACCACGTCCGCCAGCTCCACGGTCTCAGTCCGGAACGCGTCCTGCGCGACGAGGAACGTCTCGTCGAGCGCCTCGCGGACGCGGTCGACGTCGGGCATCCCCGCGACCGGGTTCGTCGCCACCGTCCAACACACCTCGGGCGGGCCGTCGACGACCGCGTCGACGATCCCCACCGGACCCGGCCCCGGATCGTCCGGGAGCCGCTCTCGCGGGACCCCCCACGCGTCGGCGATCGTCCGGCGCTCCTCGGGGTCGGTGAACGCGCGTTGGCCGGGCCACGTCCCCTTCGATGAGCAGACCCGCGTCCCCATCGAGTTCGCCTGCCCGGTCAAAGAGAAGGGACCGCTCCCCGGCCGGAGGTTCCCCGTCGCGAGACAGAGGTCGATGAGCGCCCGCGAGGTCGCGGTCCCCTGCACGCTCTGGTTGACGCCCATTCCCCAGTAGACGAGCGTCGGGTCGGTCAGGGCGTCGGCGACGCGCTCGACGGTGTCGACCGAGACGCCGGCGGTCTCGGCGGCCTCGTCGACCGACGGTAACGAGTCCACCGTCGCCTCGAAGCCGGTCGTCGCCTCGGCGACGAACTCGCGGTCGACGCCGCCGTCGGCGACGACCTGCGCCAACACCGCCCGAGCGAAGGCCAGATCGGTTCCGGGGTCGACCTGCGCGTGCAGGTCGGCGTCGTCGACGGTCTCGCTCTCGACGGGGTCGACGACGATCAGCTCGCTGTCGTCGTCGCTCGCGCTGTCGGCGATCCAGCGGTACATCACCGGGTGGGCCACCGCGGGGTTCGCGCCCCAGATCACGTGGGTCTCGGCGTCGGGGATGTCCTCGTACGTCGGCGGCGGTGCGTCGCTCCCGAACGCCTGGTAGTAGGCCGTGACGGCGGAGGCCATACAGAGGGTGGTGTTGGCGTCGTAGTACCGGGTGCCGAACCCGCCCCGCGCGAGCTTCCCCAGCGCGTACGCCGCCTCGTTCGTCTGCTGGCCGCTTCCCAGGACGGCGACCCCGTCTGCGGTCCGGGCGAGCGCGTCCTCGACGTGCGAGACGACGGTCCCGATCGCCGTCTCCCAGCTGGTGGGGACGAGCGTGCCGTCCTCCCTGACGAGGGGCCGTGTCAGCCAGTCGCCGTCGGGATCCGCGGTCTCGCTGACGCCGCGCTGGCAGGCGAGACCGCGGTTGACCGGGTGCGACGCGTCGCCCCGGACCGTGTCGAGTCCGTAGTTGTTGGTGTACCCCTGCTGGAGGTGACCGCACCCGACCGCACACCGCATGCACGTCGTCGGCGTCCAATCGCTCATCGGCGGTCCCGCTCCCCGGTGGTGGTCTCGCGCCGCGCCGAAGCGGGCGGTACGCCGGCGGTTCCGATCCGTGGCCGGTCCGAAATAGGTGGCCCGCACACGTAGTGTCGCATCAGTTGATATCTGAATATTACATACCTTATCTCCGCTATAATTGTTTTGGTATGGGAATATATGCGGTATATATAACAAATCTCCGCTTTATCTGGGATATTTCTAAACAAACATGCGCATACCCGCCCACGTGGCCTTCCGCTCGTGCACGTGGGCGTCCCGCCCGCAACGCGCGTCGCCGGCACAGTCGAGGCGCGATCGCGAACGGCGACGGAGGCGTGGCTGGTCGGGAATCGCTTAGGCGTGGCCGCCCGGAGATCGATTCCGGCCCACACGACGCTCGACAGCTCGATTCCATTTGTGAAGTTCTGGCTCGCTCCGTTACCGGGAATATAATTTCTTATCTTGAGAGAGAAAATATAGTCCGCTCTGGCGCCCGCCTTTTCGATCGCTCCGTTATACTTCTTATTTTGTGATTTTATAAAAACCGAAGTACTTTATGCTATCCTGTAAACTTCTACCCGAGATGACCCACCATTCGGCCAGTATAGATGCGGAGAGGTTGTTCATTGACGACGAGCGTGATCGGTAATGGCGAACAAAAAGGAGGAGTGGAAATCGGAGCTGTACGGCGACGAGGTGCGGGAGAAGATACTGGAGTTCGCTGAGACGGGGTTCGAGTCGATCCCGGAAGACGAGCGGGAGGCGTGGTTCACCCGGTTCAAATTCTGGGGCGTGTTCCACCAGCGCTCGGGCCAAGAGGGGTACTTCATGCTGCGGCTGACCAACGCCAACGGGATCTTAGAGCCCGGCCAACTCCGCGCGATCGCCGAGGTCGCCCGCGACTACGCCTCGGGACCGGTGTCGAACCCCGAGTTCGGCGACAGTTGGATCGACCTGACCACCCGGCAGTCGGTCCAGCTCCACTGGATCGAACTCGAGGATATCCCGGAGATCTGGGAGAAACTGGAGGCCGTCGGGGTGACCACCCGGTCGTCGGGCGGCGACACGATGCGGAACATCTCCGGCAGCCCGGTCGCCGGCAAGGACGCGAACGAGGTGATCGACACGCTCCCGCTACTGGAACGGTTCCAGGAGGAGATCCGCGGCGACGACGACCTCTGTAACATGCCCCGGAAGTTCAACATCAGCATCTCCGGGACCCCCGAGGGCGGCGCGCAGGACGCGATCAACGACATCGGCCTCGAACCGGCTGAAAAGGAGATCGACGGGGAGGAGACGCTCGGCTTCAACGTTCGCGTCGGCGGCGGGCTCGGCGGTCGCGAGCCCCGCGTCGCTCGCCCCCTCGATGTGTTCGTGACCCCGGACGAGGCGTACGACGTGGTCCGCGGCTTCGTCGAGCTCTACCACGACCACGGGGACCGGCAGGTCCGCGCGAAGAACCGCTCGCGCTTCTTCGTCGACGACCACGGCACCGACTGGATCCGCGACCTGCTCGACGAGGAGTACGCCGACCGCGACCTGCGGACCGCCGGCGAGGACATCCGCGACGAGTACACGTACAACGCCGGGTCGACCCCCGACGACGGGAAGAAGGACTACACCGGCGTCCACGAGCAGGGCGACGGCAGGCGGTACGTCGGTCTCAGCGTCCCCGTCGGCCGGCTGCCGGCCGAGGAGGCCGTCGAGCTGGCGGACCTCGCCGACGAGTACGGCACCGGCGAGGTCCGGCTCACGCGCCGGCAGAACCCGATCATCGTCGACGTGGAGCCCCACCGGGTGGACGACCTGCTCGCGGAGTCGCTGCTCGCGAAACACCGGCCCGAGCCGAACCCGTTCGTCCGCGGCGCGATGGCCTGTACCGGCACCGAGTTCTGCTCGATCGCGCTCGTCGAGACCAAGACCCGGACGGCGACGATGCTCCGCTGGCTCCGCGACAACGTCGACCTGCCGGACGACGTCGAGCAGCTGAAGATCCACTTCTCCGGCTGCACCGCCGACTGCGGCCAGGCCAACACGGCGGACATCGGGCTGCTCGGCATGCGGGCGCGGAAGGACGGCGAGATGGTCGAGGCGGTCGACATCGGCGTCGGCGGCGGGATGGGCGAGGAGCCCTCCTTCGTCGAGTACGTCCAGCAGCGGGTGCCGGCCGACGAGGCCCCCGGCGCGATCCGGAACCTGATCGAGGCGTTCGCGGAGCGCCGCGAGTCGAGCCAGACCTTCCGCGAGTGGGCGGACGCGACCGACGAGGAGACGCTCGCGGAGCTGTGCGAGCCCGAGGAGACCGACTACGTCGACCCGTCGCTCACCGACGCGAAGCAGTCGTGGTACCCGTTCGCCGAGGAGGGGACGACGGCCGCGAATCCGGAGGTCGCGTCGTCCGATGACTGACCGTTCGATCGGCTCGGTGGCGGACGAGACCGCGGCCATCACCGAGGGCTCCGCGACGGACGTCGAGGACCCCGAGACTACCGAAGACCCCGCGGACGACGGTGCGCAACACGCCTCGGCCGACGTCGCCCCTGAGCTGTTCGGCTGGTAGACCGCCGGGGGCGCGGCCGATCAACACCCATTCGACATATGTACGACGAGATTCTGTTCCCGACCGACGGCAGCGAGGCATCGAAGCGGACGCTTCCGCACGCGGTGAGTCAGGCGCAGGCCTTCGACGCGCGGGTCCACGTCCTCTACGTCGTGAACACGACGTACGCCGGCGTCGGCGCCGGCGGCAGCAAGAACGTCAACTCCCTCCGCGCGGAGGGCGAGGAGGTGACCGAGGAGTTCGAACAGCGGCTCCGCGACAGGGACGTGGACGTGGTCACGCGGGTCGAGGAGGGAGACCCGCACGCGAAGATCACGGAGTACGCCGCCGACGAAACCGACATGATCGTCATGGGGACGCGGGGGCGCAGCGGGATCGAGAAGTACCTGCTCGGCAGCGTCACGGAGAAGGTCGTCCGAACCGCCGACGTTCCCGTGTTCACGGTCCGCACTCCGGAATGACCGGTTCGCGAGCGAGATGAACGAACGGATCACGTCGGTGACCGCGTACACCACGCTGGACTTCGTCGACGGGGCGGCCGTCGGCCACGACTGGACCGAAGGCGGCTCGGGCGTGTTGAACGTCTCCGTGCCCGACGAGGCGCCCGACCGCGTCGAACTCCAGTTCGAACTCGACGGCCTCGACGTCGACCGGCTGCCGAACCACGCCGACCGGATCGATCTCACCGCCGAACAGGCCCGGACCGTCGCGGCCGCGCTGACGCGGCACGCGGACCGGATCGAAGACGGCGACGCCGGCTGACCCGCTCCCGAGAACGACCCGCTTCGCCACGCGATCGTTTAAGCCCGGCCGCGGCCTTCCGCCGGTATGAGCGCTCTCGACGACGACGCGTACCGCTCCTTTCGACGCGACTTGCACCGCCACCCGGAGCCCGCGTGGCGCGAGTTCTACACCACCGCCCGGATCGTCGAGGAGCTCCGGGAGCGCGACCTCACGGAGCTGTACGTCGGTCCGGACGCGCTGGCGACCGACGACCGGATGAACGTCCCCGACGACGAGGAGCTTGTCGAGTGGGAACAACGCGCACGCGACGCGGGCGCTGACCCGGAGATCGTCGACCGGCTCTCGGGCGGGTACACCGGCTGCGTCGCGGTCGCGGAGCGCGGTCCCGGCCCCGTGGTCGGCCTCCGCGTCGACATCGACGCGCTCCCGATCACCGAGTCCGCGAACGACGATCACGTCCCCGCGGCCGAGGGGTTCCGATCGGAGCGCGAGGGGTACATGCACGCGTGCGGCCACGACGCGCACGCGACGATGGGGCTCGGAGCTCTCGACGCGGTGCTGGACTCCGACTTCTCCGGCACGCTCAAGGTGTTCTTCCAGCCGGGCGAAGAGCAGGTCGCGGGCGGCAAGCCGATGGCGGAGTCCGGCCACCTCGACGACGTGGACTACCTCTACGCGGTCCACGTCGGCCTCGATCACCCCTCCGGCGAGGTCGTCTGCGGCGTCGACGGCTTCCTGGCGGTCAGACACTTCCTCGCGGAGTTCGAAGGCGAGCCGTCCCACGCGGGCGCGCGTCCGGAGCAGGGACGGAACGCGGTGCAGGCGATGGCGGCGGCGGTCCAGAACCTCTACGCGATCCCCCGGCACGCCGACGGGCCGACCCGGGTGAACGCCGGGCTCGTCGGCGGCGGCACGGCGACGAACGTCGTCCCCGAGGAGTCGTACATCGAGGGCGAACTCCGGGGGGCGACGACGGAGCTGGCCGACTACATGTCCGACCACGCAGACCGAATTCTGGAGTCGGCCGCGGGGATGCACGACTGCGAGGTCGAGGTCTCGACGAAGGGGGAGGCGCCGAGCGCGACGAGCGACGACGCGCTCGCCGGGATCGTCGGCCAGGTCGCGGGCGACGTAGCGGGCGTCACCGAGATCGTCGACAGCGCCGATCTGGGCGGCTCCGAGGACGCGACCTATCTGATGCGGTCGGTCCAGAAGCGCGGCGGGCTGGCCTGCTACGTCGGCGTCGGCACCGACCACCCCGGCGGTCATCACACGAGCACGTTCGACGTGGTCGAAGGCGACATCGCGATCGGGATCGACGTGCTCGCCGGCGCGATCCGGAAGGTCGCCGAGACGCGTCCCTGATCGAGGGTGAAACGGCGAACCCCGAACGGAGTCCTGTTGAAATTCTCTGTTTCGGACGCGCTGTCGTCCGAAACGGCTGATCGGTGGTGAGTGCGAGTTGGTCGATCGTTCTCCATTTCGGAGGAATTATCAGCGGCACCGTTCGAACTGGTTTCGATGCCCTCCAAAACACACGAACTGCTCGAATCAGTTCGGCGTCTCCTCTTCGTCGTTGTATTTCTACTCGGACTCGGCGTCGCGGCGCTCGGCGATATCGCTGTTGCGGTCCGCGGCTACACGACGGCGATACCGACTGCCGCCCGCGTAATCGGGAGTGTGGTCGTACTTACGGCGCTTGCGCTTCTCTTTTCCACGCTGTTTCAAGCAGATGCGGATCCGGACTCGACGGACTGAGTGTACCGATCGGGAGGTGAACCGTCCGTACTGACTGATGCGTGAGGTCCCTACCCGTACTGACCGGGCTCGAATCGGGCGTGTCAACCACCATCGGGTTTCGAAGTCCCCGGATCCATCCCCCTTGCTGATCGGATCGCCGGCCTCGAACCTGGCCCGGTTGTGGACGACGAACGGGATCGCAAGGAGGCCGGCGAGCGTCGCGAACGCCAGCGACCACCGCCGCTGGTCTCCCGGCGACAGGTAGAAGCGAGCCGCCGCCCGTCGGGTCGCGCTCACGGCCCCGTCCGAGCGACGGCACTCGCGGTCAGGTCGCTCTCCTCCGCGGTCACCTCGCCGACGATTCGGTACCGTCCCGCAGGGGGATCTCCCCACGTCGCCTCGTAGGTGGTCGACTCGCCCGGCTCCAGGGTCTCGCTGCCGAGCACCTGCGTGAACACGCGACCGGTGCCGTACCGCCAGACGGGATCGTCTTCGCCCTCCCTATGGTCTTCCACGCCCTCCCTATCGTCGCCCTCGCCCTCACCGCCGATCCGGTACGCCGCGAAGTCGGCGCGCTGGCCAGTCCGGAATCGTAAGGTGTCGGGATCGTCGCCGCCGTTTCGGACCGTTAACGCGAGGTCGATCGCGTCGTCGCCGCCGGCGTCGTCACGGGCGTCGACGGTGTGGGCAGTGAGCGCGGCGTTGAGCATGGGGATACATCGCCGAGCGTCGGCATAAACACACGTGCGGAACTGACGGGGCCCTCGACTCCCAACCGTTCCGGCGACGACGCGCCTAAGTCGCGGCTCCCCCTACGGGATCGCGTGCAGGTCGTCGGCTACGAGTCGGGCGAGGGACTCACCGTCGCCAGCGGCGGCGCGGTCGAGTTCGTCGAGGCGACCCCGGGCACGGAACTCGCGTTCGGGCTCGGCGACCGCCGCTGCGCGGGGACCGTCCACGACGGCGAGCACGTCGCCTGCGACGCGGCCGACGCTCCCTACTGCGACGTGCACCGACACGTCTGGGTCTGCGCCCGGTGTACGGGAACCTGTCTGAAAGACGAGATGGACTGCCGCGAGGCGCACGCGGTGTACCTCGCGGCGTTCGCGCCGGACGTGCTGAAGGTGGGCGTCACGCGCCTGTGGCGGCTGGAGACCCGGCTCCGCGAGCAGGGCGCCGACCGCGCGGCCCACGTCCGGACGTACCCGGACGGGCGGATCGCGCGCGAGGTCGAGGCCGAGCTGGCCGAACGCGACGACCTCGTCGATCGAGTGCGCGTCCCGACGAAGCTCGCGGGGTTCGGCCGCGACGTGGACGCGACGACGTGGGAGGCGCTGCTGGAGGGGTTCGACCCGATCGAGCGGTTCGCCTTCGACTACGGCCTCGACCTCGACGACCGGCCCGTCGCGGAGCGGATGGCGTCCGGGACGGTCCGGGGCTGGAAGGGGCGCGTGCTCGTGCTCGACCGCGGCGGATCGACGTACGCGGTCGACGCCCGCGATCTCGTCGGCTACGAACTCACCGAGGAGGTTCCGGACCGCGAGCTGCAGTCGAGCCTGGGCGCGTTCGGGGGATGACTCTCGGCGGGACGGCCGATCCTCACTCCGCCCGTCGGAACCGGTGTCGAACCACGTCGGCGTCGTCGTCCCAGTCGAATCTCCCGCCGTGCGCGCGCACCATCCGCTCTCTGTACGCCTCCAGCGACGGCGACCCCTCCCGCTTCGCGTCCGCGTCGGTCATGTCGCCGAGCGTGCGCTCGGTCACCTCTGTGAGTTCGAACGTCACGCCGTCGATCTCGAAGGTGTCGCCTTCCTTGCCGTACCGGTTCCCGCGGTGGAGCTGGGTCACGTCGCCGTCGAGCGCGCTCTGCTTCACGCGGTCGTTCGGGAGCAGGTCGGCCGGGTCGTTGACGGTTTCGTCCGCCGGGTCGTTCTCTGACATATCGATCCGTTAGGCCCGGATCGGGTTATAAGCGCGGCCGACATCGACCGCCGGTCCCCGCGGGCACGGACCGTGCTGACGCGCCCCGCACTCTGCGAATCTCGAAGCCGCCGATCGCGACCGTATCCACGGACGTGAACACCCTCGTCGAGGGCCGAGCCGAGGGATTCAAGATACTGCCGGTCCCCTTCTCCGACGATGCGTCAGGACCACCTCATCACCGCGACCCAGCTCTCGCGGGATGACATCGAGGCGGTGCTCGACCGGGCCCGCGAGGTCGCCGACGACCCCGCCGCCTACGCGAACCGGCACACCGGGCACGTGCTCGCACTCTGTTTCTTCGAGCCGAGCACGCGCACCCGGATGAGCTTCGACAGCGCGGCAAAACGCCTCGGGATCGACACGATCGACATGGGCGACGTCGACTCGTCGTCGGTCTCGAAGGGGGAGTCGCTCTCTGACACCGTCCGCGTCATCGAGGGCTACGCGGACGCGCTCGTGCTCCGCCACCCGAGCGAGGGCGCGGCGACGCTGGCCGCGGAGCAGGTCTCCGTCCCCGTCGTCAACGCGGGCGACGGCGCCGGCCAGCACCCCTCGCAGACCCTCCTGGACCTCCACACTATCCGGGAGAACCACGGGCTCGACGACCTCACGGTCGGGATCATGGGCGATCTGAAGTACGGGCGCACCGTGCACTCGCTGGCCGCGGCGCTCACGGAGTTCGACGCCAACCAGCACTTCATCAGCCCGGAGTCGCTGCGGCTCCCTCGCTCGGTCCGCTTCGACCTCCACGAGACCGGCGCGCAGATCCGCGAACACGAGGAGCTCGAACCGGTCCTCGACGAGCTCGACGTGCTGTACGTCACCCGGATCCAGAAGGAGCGGTTCCCGGACGAGAACGAGTACCATCGCGTCGCGGGCGAGTATCAGATCGACGCCGAGACGCTCGACGCCGCCCCCGACGACCTCACCGTGATGCACCCGCTCCCGCGCGTCGACGAGATCGCACCCGACGTCGACGAGACCGACCACGCGACGTACTTCGAGCAGGCGCACAACGGGATCCCAGTGCGGATGGCGCTGCTCGACACCTTACTGGAGAACGCCGAGGCCGCCGAGGGGATGGAGGTGGGTCGATGAGCGACCACGAGCTTCGCGTCTCGAAGATCCGCGACGGGACCGTGATCGACCACGTCGAGGGCGGGCAGGCGCTCAACGTGCTCGCGATCCTCGGTATCGACGGCTCCGAGGGACACGGCGTCTCCGTCGGGATGAACGTCCCCTCGGACCGGCTCGGCCGCAAGGACATCGTGAAGGTGGAGGAGCGCGAGCTCTCGCAGTCGGAGGTCGACGTACTCTCGCTCATCGCGCCCGAGGCGACGATCAACATCGTCCGCGACTTCGAGGTCGTCGAGAAGAACCGCGTCACCCGCCCCGACAGCGTGACGGGCGTGCTCTCGTGCCCGAACCGCAACTGCATCACGAACGCCGACGAGCCGGTCGACACCCGGTTCGACGTGGTCGCCGACGGCGTCCGCTGCGACTACTGCTCGACGATCCTCCGCGCGGACATCGCCGATCACATCGACGTGTGACGGCGGGAGGTCATCCGCAATCGACGAGGGCTCCGGTAGATTTTAGCGCCCGCCGCTCAACACGTCAAGTATGAGCAAGAAACTGAAGCTCGTCTTGGTCCTGTCGTTGGTCGCGCTCGCCTACTTCCTGTTCGCCGGCGACAAGGAGCCGGTCGAAGTCGAATAACCGGGGCGCAACGCGCTCCCTCTGCCGGATCGTTCGCCAATCACCTCCGCGGGCGGATGCCCGCCGTTTTTACCCGTCGATCTCGTAGCGGCGCGCATGTACGGGGTCGTCACGCGCAACGCCGACGAGGTCGAGATGGAGCCGTTCGACCTCGGCTTCTACGAGGTGAAAGACGTCACGGGACGGGCGGCCGCGCCCCTACCGAACGCCGTGAACATGGTGTCGTGTTTCGGCGACAACGCCGCGGCGAGCGAGAATCCCGACCTCGTTCCGGTCGACGAGCGCGGCGAGCCGGCGACCCGCGACCGCGACTACTTCGACTGGGCGTACATCTGCCCGACCCACTCGGAGTACCGCGAGGGGTTACTGGAGATCATCGAGGACTGCGCCGCCGAGAACGAGGACGTGCGCCTCGACGACGTGGGGTTCCCGCGGGAGGGGTTCTGTCACTGTGACCGCTGTGAGCGACTGTTCGCCGAGAGCGACCGCGAGGACTGGGACGACTGGCGCGCCGACGTGATCACCGAGTTCGTCGCCGACGCGGCCGACCGGATCCCCGGACGGGTGTTGCTCACGCTGTACCCCGATCCCTACCCCGGCCACCTGCGGGCGCGGGCCGGACTCGACCTCGACCGGCTCGCCGAGCACGTCGACGAGTTCGTGGTCCCCCTGTACGACACCGAGTACGCCACGACCTACTGGCTGGAGACCGTCGCCCGGGGGTTCCGCTCGCGGCTCGGCGGCGACTACGACGTGCACGGCGCGCCGCCGGAGACGCCGTTCTCGCTGGAGCTGTACGCGGTCGAGGTCGACGTGGACGACTTGATCCACGCCGCGGAGGTCGCGGAGCGGTACGCGAAGGACGTGTTCTTCGGCTACGACGCCAACAACGCGGCCGCTGCCCTCCGCCGGAAGGACGCCGACACGCGCGAGGGCGAGGTCCACCGGCCCGACTGACTCGACCGGCACGTCCGGCACGGGTCGTCTCGACCGACGCGATCGGAGCCGCACGAACGAGGGTTTAAGTACCGGAGCGGCCGACACCTATTCGACCGGCCGCCGGTGTGCGACACAACTGGTCGTCTCGCGTTCGCGTGGGGCGGTCACCTTTCAACGTCCGCACCGTAGCGGCGGTCGCCCTACACGCTGAGCCGGTGGCTCGTCGATCGGTTCTCCGAGATGACTCGTGAACGACCCCAGTGACGCTCATAAACTGTAACTACGCCAGCGTCCCGATCACGCCGCCGATCCGTTCGATCGCGGCGTCCACGTCCTCGCGGTCGACATCGAGGTGGGTGGTGAACCGCGTCGTGTACTCGTCGAACTCCACGCACCCCACGCCGGCGTCCTCGCAGGCCGCCACGAGGTCTGCTGCGGGAATCCCCGACGCCTCGGTGTGCGCGACGACGATGTTGGTGTCCGGCTCCGGCGCGCTGACCCCGTCGAGGGCGTCGAGGCCGGCCGCGAGCCGCTCCGCGTTGGCGTGGTCGTCCGCGAGGCGGTCGACGTTCTCCAGCGCGAGCAGGCCCGGCGCGGCGATCATCCCGGCCTGTCGCATCCCGCCGCCGAACAGCTTGCGGACGCGTCGGGCCGCCTCGACGAACGCCTCGTCGCCGGCGACGATCGAGCCGACCGGCGCGCCGAGCCCCTTCGAGAGGCAGAACGAGACGGTGTCGACCGGCGCGACGATCTCGCTCGCGTCGACCCCCAGCGCGACCGCGGCGTTGAACACGCGCGCGCCGTCGAGGTGGACCGGCACGTCGGCCTCGCGGGCGACCTCGGCGGCCGCCGCGATCCGGTCGACCGGGATCGCCGTCCCGCCGCGGTAGTTGTGGGTGTTCTCCAGCGAGAGGAGCCCGGTGCCGGGGCGGTGGAGGTCCTCGTCGACGAGCCCCTCGCGGACGGCCTCGGGCGCGGGGACGCAGCGCTCGCCCGCGTCGATCGTCCGGGTCTGGGTGCCGGAGAGCTTCGCCGCGCCCGCCAGCTCCCACCGGTAGACGTGGGACTCGCGCTCCAGGAGGAGCTCCTGTCCGGGATCGGTGTGGACGTGGACGGCGATCTGGTTGGCCATCGTCCCCGAGGGGACGTACAGCGCGGCCTCGGTGCCGACCGCGTCGGCGGCGCGGCGCTCCAACTCGTTGACGGTGGGGTCATCGCGGTACACGTCGTCGCCGACTTCGGCGTCGCGGGCGGCCTCGCGCATCGCCTCGGACGGCGTGGTAACGGTGTCGGATCGCAGGTCGAGGAACTCGTCGGCTTCGGGCATCTGTTGGCGGCGGTTCGTCGGCCGAGCGGAAATAGGTCGCGTTCCGGGCGGGCTCGACCGCCGTTACGCGGCGAGACACCGTTACGCGGCGGGAGAGTGTCGGCTTCCGCGTTCGGTCCCTTCTTAACCGCCGCGGCCGATCTCCGGCGTATGGCAACGGAAGCCGCACCCGACGACGAAGCCGACGCAGCCGACGCAGCCGACGCTCCCGCCGCGTACGACGCCCTCCTCGACCGCGTTCGGCGCTGGAACACGGTCGGGAGTGCCGCCGGCGTCCTCGGGTGGGACCAGCAGGTGATGATGCCCGAGGGCGGCACCCCCGCCCGGTCGAAGCAGCTCTCGACGCTCTCGTCGATCCGACACGACATGGTGACCGACGAGGAGACGGGCGAGCTGCTCGACGAGCTCGACGACGCCGACCTCACCGACGAGCGGGCGGCGGTCGTCCGCGAGGTCCGCCGCGAGTACGAGCGCGCCGACGCCGTCCCCGTCGAGCTGGTCGAGGAGATCTCCGAGACCGGGACGGAGGCCCTGCAGGCGTGGGAGGAGGCGAAGGCCGAGGACGACTTCGAGACGTTCGCGCCGCACCTGGAGAAGCACGTCGAGCTGAAACGCGAGTACGCCGAGCACATCGACCCCGACCGCGACCCCTACGAGGTCCTCTTCGAGGAGTTCGAGCCGTGCCTCTCGATGGAGCGCGCGGAGGCGATCCTGACCGAACTCCGCGAGACGCTCGTCCCCATGATCGACGCGATCCGCGAGTCCGACGCCGACCTCGCCGTCGACACCTTCGAAGGGAGCTTCCCCGAAGAGGAGCAGGAGGCGCTCGCGCGCGAGACCCTCGAACTGGTCGGCTACGACTTCGACCGCGGTCGGCTCGACGTCTCATCGCACCCGTTCACCGCGGGCAACCAGTTCGACTGCCGGGTGACCACCCGGTTCGACGAGTCCGACCCGCTCGGCGCGATCGGCTCGACGATCCACGAGTTCGGCCACGCGCAGTACAACCTCGGCCTCCCGCAGGAACACTTCGGGACCCCGCTCGGTGAGTCCCGCGACCTCTCCGTCCACGAGTCGCAGTCGCGGCTCTGGGAGAACCACGTCGGTCGCAGCCGGGCGTTCTGGGAGCTCTTCTTACCGACCTTCCAGGAGCACTTCCCGGAGACCGACGACGCCACCGTCGAGGACGCGTATCAGGCGTTCAACCAGGTCCACGAGGACAACCTCATCCGCGTCGAGGCCGACGAGCTCACCTACCACCTCCACATCGTCGTCCGGTTCGAGATCGAGCGCGACCTGGTCCGCGGCGACCTCGCGGTCGAGGACGTGCCCGAGGTCTGGAACGACAAGTACGAGGAGTACCTCGGGATCCGCCCCGACACCGACGCCGAGGGCTGTCTGCAGGACATCCACTGGAGCCACGGGAACTTCGGCTACTTCCCGACCTACTCGCTCGGCTCCGTGATGGCCGCCCAGCTGTTCGAGGCCGCCGAAAGCGAGATCGACGACCTCGACGACAAAATCGCCGCGGGCGAGTTCGACGACCTCCGCGAGTGGCTCGGCGAGAACGTCCACCGGCACGGCTCCCGCTACGAGACGAACGAACTCGTCGAGCGCGCCACCGGCGAGGAGTTCTCGGCGGACGCGTTCACTGACTACGTCGAGGAGAAGTACGGCGAGCTGTACGGGATCTGAGCCCGAACGACCGATTCAGCCGTCAGCTCACAGCCGGAACCCGGTCATCAACACGATCAGCCCGAGCATCGTCGCGGCCTCGAACAGGCCGACGACGAGGTTCTTCTTCTCGATCGATTCGAGCCGCGAGGCGTCCGGATTCGGCGAGAGCGTCTCGTAGTACGCGCTGAGCTGCAGCCGGTGCGGGACCGCGAGCCCGAACGCGAACAGCCCCCAGCCGACGCCGAGCGCGAGTCCCGACCACGTTCCGGCGAAGCCGTAGCCGAGCCCGAGGTCGGGCGTCAGGAGCACCGTCCCCGAGAGCACCGTCGTCAGCGAGAAGCCGACGAGGAAGAACACGGCCTTCGGAATGAGCGCGGTGTTCACCGCGGCCGTCGCCTCCTCGTCGAGCCCGCCGAGCGTCGGGCCGATGAGCGCCGGGAAGATCAGCGCGAACCCGAACCACACCGCGCCCGTTGCGACGTGCGTGTAGAAGAGCAACGCCGTGCTCGAAAGCAGGAGGCTCGCGGCGAGGAACGCCAGCGGAACGAGGAAGCACCCGGCTGCAAACGTCGGGTTCGCGGCCGCTGCGAGGTGTTGAACGCGTTCGACGACGTTTTCCTCTGCGACGCGACTGGTCTCGTGACTGACAGCCATGTGACGACGATCATTCATTTATCTGATAGTAGTTGTGATCGACGCAATCACCGAAACGCAACGCCCGGCGTAAACGAGACGCCCGAGATCAGTCTTTCTTCGGAAGCGAACCGTACAGTTCCTCGTTCAGAATGTGCGTGCTGAACTGTGCACAGAGACGGCAGCAGTCGGCCGCGTCGGAGAACGTTCGCACGCTGGCGTCCCACCGAGCGTGAACCGACCCGAGCATCGCGCTCCGCACGGACGGTTCGGTTGCGACCATCATTCGACGCGCTCGCTCCGGCGGCGTCGCCTGGGCCGCAGGTCGCTCCATCTCCTCGGTGGCCAGCAGATCTTCGAACACGCTTCCGATCTCGATCCCGACGCCGAGGTTGTCGCCCACCTGCGGGGCGATGAAGACGGTCACGTTGCTCGCCCGCGCGAACGCGATGCTCTGTGTCGCCGCGTCCATCTCCTCCAGATCGATACCGACGTCGATAGCGAGGAAGGCGTTGAACCCCCGATCGCGAAGGCACTCACGGGTTTCTTGGAGGAGTCGCAAAACCTCGTCTTCCGCGTACTCGCCACTGTCCTCGTCCCACATCGCGAACGAGGGGACCGAGGGTTCCACGTCGGCGTCGTCCGGCAACGCCGCGTCGACGTCGAAGGTCCGATACGGACCCATCAGATAGACGAGGAACCGATCGCGGCGAACCGGAGAGAGGGCCTCCGAATCCCCGTCTGACCGGGGAAGCGCATCGACGATTCGATCCCGCATCTCTGTAGTCGTGCCGTACGGGTAGTATATAAATATCGGGTTTATCAAAATTATTCTACTAGAGAACGATTAAGTGAACCGCGGCCTATCGCCTTCATGAGAAACGTATGGGTGACACAGATCGTCGGTCTCCGGGCGAGATTCACCGTCCCGAGCCGCCGCTCCCGGAGGAGAGCGGGCTGACGCTCGACGAGTACCTCGCGATGCAGCAGGCGATCGGGCATCCGACCCGATTCCGTATCCTCCGAACGCTCGTCGCGAACGACGAGCTGAGCGCGACCGACCTGAAACGGGTCGTCGACGCCGACCCGCCTAACTTCCACTACCACCTCAGCGAACTGGTCGATGTCGGGCTCGTAGAGAAGCGTCAGCGACGGACCGCCGACAGTCAGGGATTTTACACGTACTACCGGCCGACCGGAATGGGACGCGGGATCCTCGAACACGGCGTCGAGGAGCTGATGCGACGCGAGCGCGAGTTCGACGACGCGTATTCGTGAACGCGCTCTCGATCACGGGATAGCGGCGCTCGCAGTTCCGCCGTTCGCCTACGGGACTTCCCGTGCGGTCGGTCTCGCTGCTCGCCGGCCGAGGGCCGGCTCGCTATAGTGGGGTCGAGCGTATGGGCGACCCCGCTACTTCTCGATGATGCTCTCCTCGACCGCCTCGCCGAAGTGGCGCGCCACGTCCTCGTAGTAGACGAGGGCCTCGTCGCCCTCCTCCAGGTCGGTGACCGCCTTCTTCCCGTCCGCAGTCGCGACCTTCACGGTCTCGGCGTTCTGGATGAGCGTCTCAACGCGGTCGACGCCCTCCTCGGTCTCGACTTCCGCCTGAATCCGGAACATCGGGCGCTTCTCGATCTTCACGCGCCCGACGATCGCCTCGCGGGTGTGGCCCGCGGTGTCGACGACCTGCACCTCGTCGCCGCTCGTCAGCTCAGCGAGGTAGTTGGTGCCGCCCTCGGCGTTGCGGACGTACGCGTGGACGGCGCCGGCGTTCACGCGAAACGGGCGCGACTCGACGTACGGCGACTCGGCGGTCTCGGCGTGGACGAAGAACAGCCCGCGCGACATCGACCCGACTAACATCCCCTCGTCGTCGTCCATCAGCGACCCGGTGTCGATGCAGACGCGGTCGGCCATCCCGGTGCGCTCGACCGCGGTCACCTCGGCGTGTCGGAGGTCCAGCGTCTCGCGGTCGGCGGCGTCGCGGGCGTCGACCGCGCCGCGGATCTCGTCGGGCGAGTCGGCGTCGAGGAGAACGCCGTCGGCGCCGATCTCCAGCGTCTCGAAGGCCGTCTTCGCCTCCGCGGCGGTGGTCGCGCCGGCGACGAGGTGCGTCTCCTCGCCGACCCGCGCGATAAGGTTCTCCAGCGGGATGATCGACCAGTCCTCGCCGACGACCACCGTGAACTCGGCGTCGGTGGCGGCTTCCTCGGCGAACCGCTCGTACTCGGTGCCGAGCACTCGGACGTACACGCCTTGGGCGCGGTCGTCGCGCCGACGGACGGTCGTGAGGTCCGCGGAGCCCGACAGGTCCTCGGGCATGTCGATGGTGCCGTCGCCCTCGCCGCCTTTCCCGACGAAGTAGGCGTCGGCCTCGGCGTCGCTCTCGGCGTCGTCGATCACGTCGGCGTCCGACCGGAACGCGGCGACCGAGATGTCGCCCAGGTCGCGGACGCGCCCCACGTCGCTCTCGTCGACGAGCACCCAGTCCGCGCCGGCCTCGATGGCGGCCGTGATCCGTCGCTTGCGCGCCTCCCAGTCGCCGACGTCGCCGTCGGCTTTCACCCAGACCGTGCGTGTCATTGTCGGAACCTCACGGCGGGCGGGCTTGAAAACTGCGAAAGGGTCGGGCGTTGCGCGTGACGGCGCGGAGGACGACAAAGCACTTATCACTGAGATCACATCGTTCCATTCACACCACCGAATGACGCAACCAGGCCAGCGCCTCTCGAAAGCGCGCTCCCGATACGCCGCGGTGCGCGAGTCCCTCCGCGAGCGCGCCACGCCGCATCTCGGGATCGACCCGAGAGCCCTCGGCGCCTTCCGAATCGCGGTGGCGCTCTTCCTTCTCGCGGACCTGCTGGTCTATCGGATTCCCGCGGTAAGCGCGTTCTACACGGACGACGGCGTCCTCCCCCGCTCGACGCTCGCCGAGATATACCCGCTGTTAGAGACCGTCTCGATCCACGCGATGTCCGGTTCGGCGCGGGTGCAAACGGGACTGCTCGCGGTCGGGGCTTGCGCCGCAGTCTGCCTGCTCGTCGGCTATCGAACGCGGGCGTCGACGGTCCTCTCCCTCGTCCTGCTCGCGTCGCTGTACGCTCGGAACCCGTACGTGATCAACGGCGGGAACACGATCCTCGTCGTGGTCCTGTTTTTGAGCCTCTTTCTCCCGCTCGACGCTCGCTGGTCGGTCAGTGCGGGCCGCCGGAGCGGCCGTACCGATCGGGACGACGCCGACGAACGAGGAGCCGACGAACGAGGGGCCGACGAGCGTGGGGCCGACGAACGAGGGGCCGACGAACGAGGAGCCGACGAGCGTGGGGCCGACGAGCGTGGGACCGACGAGCGAGCGGGCGGCGTCGCTCCGCGAGTTTGTTCTATCGGAACGGCCGTCACGCTCCTGACGCTCGTGTCGATCTACGCGGCGAACGCGGTCTCAAAGTTCCGGAGCGACGCGTGGATGTCGGGTATCGCCGTCCCTCGGATCTTCCAGTTAGAGGAGTTCACCGTGGGACTGGGACCGTTCGTCTCGGAACACGCCGCGGTTCTCGCGACGGTGAACTGGCTCTGGGTCGCGCTCCTTTCGGCGTCCGTGCTGCTGATCGCCGCGACCGGGCGGCTCAGGGTCGGCGTCGCCCTCGCGTTCGTCTCCGCACACATCGGCATGGCCGCGACGATGCGGCTCGGCGTGTTCCCGTTCGTCATGATCTCGGTCCTCCTCCTGTTTTTCCCGCCAGGGGCCTGGGACCGCGTTGAGGCGGTCGCGTCGAAGCGGCGCGGATCCGATCGACCCGCGGAGGCGGACCGTCCGTACCGAAGTGACGGCGGAGACGAGACCGGAGTCGACCGAAGTGGCGGCGACGGCGCGGCCGACACCGCCCCGCCGGATCCGTCGCGGGTTCGCCGCGGGGTCCGGGTGGGAGCTACCCTGGTGCTCGTGAGCTTCTTCCTCGCGCTCGTGTGGTGGCAGGCCGCGGGAGTCGGGCTCGTCGACCTCCCGGCGTCGGAATCAGCCGGCGAACTGTCGGAGGTGAGCTGGTCGTTCTTCGCGCCGAACCCGCCGGACGCCTCCAGCTGGTACGTCGTCCGAGGAACGCTCGAATCGGGCGAATCGATCGACGTTCGCGACGGGCGGGCGGTCACGTACGACCGACCGCCGGACGCGGCCGAGACGTACCCGACGACCCTCTGGCACCAGTTCGGATTCCGGATGAAGAACGCCGGAGAGGCGCGATATCGGCCGGTGGCGGCGTACGTCTGTGAGCGATCGGACCGCAGCCTCGCGTCCGTGACCGTCTTCCACGTCGAGCAGGCGGTCGGTCCGAGCGGGCCGGTCGGGGAGCCGGAGCCGCAAAGGCAGGTGCGCGTCGCCTGCTGATCCGAGACCTCGGGGCGGAGCGGGTTACGCCTCCACGAACCCGCCCGCGCGCAGCGCCTCCTCCACGCCCGCGTCGTCGTGGACGACCGCCGACACCGCGCGGGCGATCCCCTCGGGGTCCCCGTGCTGGAAGATCGACCGCCCCATCGACACGCCGGCCGCGTCGCCGTCCATCGCGCCGCGTACCATCTCCACGGTGTCGCGGTCGGTCCCCTTCGAGCCGCCGGCGATGACGACCGGGAGCCGGGTCGACTCCGTGACGCGCTCGAACGAGTCGCCGTCGCCGGAGTACCCCGTTTTCACCACGTCGGCGCCGACCTCCTCGGCGAGCCGCACCGCGTGCCCGAGCGACTCGGGGTCGGTCTCGTCGACGCCGGGGCCGCGCGCGTACGCCATCGCGAGCACCGGGAGGCCGAGACGGTCGGCGTCGGCGGTCAGCTCCGCGAGCTCCTCGATCTGCTTCGGCTCGTGGTCCGACCCGACGTTGATGTGGAACGAGACGGCGTCGGCGCCCGCGCGCACCGCGTCCTCGACGGTGCCCGTGACGCGTTTGTCGCTCTCGTCGGGGCCGATCGTCGTCGACCCGTTGAGGTGAACGATGTAGCCCGCGTCGTTCTTGTTCTCGTGGACGCGCGGCGCGATCCCCTTCTGGGTGAGCACCGCGTCCGCGCCGCCGCTCGTCACGCCGTCGATCGTCGATTCGATGTCGACGAGGCCGTCGACGGCGCCCATCGTGAGCCCGTGGTCCATGGGGACGATGAGGTACCGGTCGTTCGTAGATATGCGGTCGAGTCGTGCCGAGAGTCCTGCTGTCATGATGGTGTCGGTCGTTGTGTGAGTGTGTGGCAATCGTAGGTAAGTCGGTTTCGTTCGGGGACGTTATTGGCTCGAAGCCGCGGTCACCGCGACTCCGCCGTCTCGGCGCGCGCGTCGTAGCCGCGCTCCGCGCCCGCCTTCAGCTCCCGCGAGAGCGCCTCCAGGCGGTCGGCGACCTCCGCGGTCGGCAGATCGTTCTCGACCCCCTCGGCGACGATGTCGACGAGCGCCGAGCCGACGATGATCCCGTCGGCGCCGCCGGCGACGATGCGCTCGGCGTGCTCGCCCGCCGAGATGCCGAACCCGACGGCCTTCGGCACGTCGTACTCGCGGAGCCGGTCGAGGCTCTGGGTGGTCTGGTCGGAGACGTCGCTGCGCGCGCCGGTGGTGCCGAGCCGCGCCTGCACGTAGACGTACCCCGACACCCGGCTCATGATCCGGTCGAGCCGGTCGCCGACCGTGGTGGGCGCGACGATGAAGACGAGGTCCAGCCCGAACTCGTCGCAGGCCTCCCGCAGCGGGTCGGCCTCCTCGGCCGGGAGGTCGGGGACGACGAGCCCCTCGATGCCGGCCGCGGCGGCGCGCTCGACGAACGGCCTCGGACCTGACTCCGAGCCGTATTGGTAGATCAAGTTGTAGTACGTCATGCAGACGAGCGGCGCCTCGACGTCTACCTCCTCCGCGAACGCGAAGAACCGGTCGGGCGTCATCCCGGCGTCGAGCGCGCGGACCAGCGCCCCCTGAATGGTCGACCCCTCCGCGATCGGCTCCGAGAAGGGGAGCCCGAGTTCGATCACGTCCGCGCCGCCGCGGTCGAGCGCCTCGACGTACGCCTTCGAGGAGTCGTAGTCCGGGTCGCCGACGGCGAGGTACGGGATGTAGGCCGGGCCGTCGGCGAACGCCTCGGCGATGGCCTCCGAGTTGCCGGTCTCCGCCGACTCCGCGCTCGGGTCCGCCATTCAGATCCCCCCCGTGAACATCGACATGTCCGGCGCCTCGTCGATGTCGCGCTTGTCCGTCTCCTCGATGGCGGCGTCGAGGTCCTTGTCGCCGCGCCCGGAGACGTTCACGACGACGCGCTCGCCCAGCTCCTCGTGGTGCTCCTCTAAGAAGCCGAACGCGTGCGCCGTCTCCAGGGCGGGGATGATCCCCTCCGTGCGCGAGAGCCGGTGGAACCCCTCCAGCGCGGCGTCGTCGTCGACGGCGACCGGACTCACCCGCCCCTCGTCGACGAGGTACGCGAGCTCGGGGCCGACGCCGGCGTAGTCGAGTCCGGAGGAGATCGAGTGGCTCTCCATGATCTGCCCGTCGGAGTCCTGCAGGAGCTTCGTGCGGGCCCCGTGGAGAACCCCCTCGTCGCCCGCGTACAGCGACGCGGAGTTCGGCGCGACGCCCGCCTCCTCGTCGACCTCCAGCGTCGAGCCGCCAGCCTCGACCGCGTGCAGGGCGACCGCCTCGTCGTCGACGAAGTCGGCGAACGCGCCCATCGTGTTCGAGCCGCCGCCCGCGCAGGCGACCACGTCGGTCGGGAGGCCGCCGGTCTTCTCGATCGCCTGCTCGCGCGCCTCCTCGGAGATAACCGCCTGGAAGTCGCGGACCATCACCGGGAAGGGGTGCGGGCCGACGATCGAGCCGATGACGTAGTGGGTGTTCTCGACGGTGGTCGCCCAGTCGCGCATCGTCTCCGAGATGGCCTCCTTCAGCGTGCCGCGGCCCGCGGTGACGGGGTTCACCTCGGCGCCGTTGAGCTTCATCCGGAAGACGTTGGGGCGCTGGCGGTTGATGTCCCGCTCGCCCATGTATATCTCACAGGGCATGTCGAGGTGGGCGGCCGCCATCGCGGTCGCGGTGCCGTGCTGGCCGGCGCCCGTCTCCGCCACGATCCGCTCTTTGCCCATGTACTTCGCCAGCAGAACCTGTCCGAGCGCGTTGTTCAGTTTGTGCGCGCCGCCGTGGACGAGGTCCTCGCGCTTGAGGAACACGTCCGTGTCGTAGCGCTCCGAGAGCCGGTCGGCGCGCTGGAGCGGCGTCGGCCGGCCGCCGAAGTCCGCGAGGCGCTCGCGGAACTCGTCCATGAACCCGTCCTCGTTACCGAGGACGTAGCGCTCGTAGGCGTCCGTCAGCTCCTCGATCGCCGGCATCAGCGCCTCGGGGACGTACTGGCCGCCGTAGCGGCCGAACTTCCCGTCGTCGCGGCCGCGCTCGCGGCCGGGTCGTCGCGCCCGTTCCGTCTCGTCCGTCGTCCGCGTGTCGGTCTCGCTCATGTGGATGTCTCCGTGGTGTCTCGGGTGTCGCTCTCGTCGTTCGCGCCGTCTCCGTCGGCGTCCGAACCGACCGCACCGCCCCTCGCCTCCGCCCGCACCAACTCGCGCGTGTTCGCCTCTACGTCGCCGTCCATGATCGCGCTCCCGACGAGGAGGGCGTCGGCGCCCGCCGCGCGCATCCGGCGCACGTCGGCGGGCGAGCCGATCCCGCTCTCGGCTATCAGGGTCACGTCGTCGGGGACGCGGGGCGCCACCGACTCGAAGGTTCCGAGGTCGACGACCAGCTCGGCCAGATCGCGGTTGTTCACGCCGACGAGCGTCGCGCCCGCGTCGAGCGCGCGCTCCAGTTCGTCCCGGTCGTGGACCTCGACGAGCACCTGGAAGCCGCGGTCGCGCGCGGCGGCGAGCAGGTCCGGGAGGTCGTCGCCGACGAACCGGGCGATAAGCAGGACCACGTCGCTCTCGACGGCGTCGAGCTGCGCCTCGGCGACGACGAAGTCCTTCCGGAGGACGGGCACGTCGACCGCCTCGCGCACGCGTTCGAGGGTGTCGGTGCTCCCGCCGAAGTGCGCCGGCTCGGTGAGCACGCTGAGCGCGGCCGCGCCGCCGGCGACCATCCCCTCCGCGAGCGCGACCGGGTCGTCCTCGCGGGTGCCCTCCGTCGTCGGGCTCGTGGGCTTCACCTCGGCGATCACGGGGACGCGCCCGTCCGCCTCGGCGCGGTCGAACGCCGCCCGCAGGCCGCGCGGCTCGACGGCGACCTCGCCGGATCGGCCCTCGGCCGCCCGGTCCCGGGCCGCCGACAGGATCGATCTGACCGCGGGAGCCAGCTCGGTTTGATCCTCCATTAGTGTACACTAATGCACGTATCTGTTCATAAGGCTTGCGGGCGCGGTCGTCTCGGCGCCGGGTACGCTCGCGACGCCGACCTCCGGGTCGGGCGTCTCCCGTCGATTTAACCGTCGCGGTCACGGATTACGGGTATGGACACGACGGGAACGTCGGGCGTTTTCGCCCGCGAGTTCGACGGGATCGGACGGGCGATCGAGGTCGGTTTCGCCGGCGGCCGCGTCATCTCGGTGTCGTTCCCGGCGACGGCGCCGGCGGACGCGGCCGCGGACCACGACCTGCTCGACCGCATCGAGGCGCACCTCGGCGGCGAGCGCGACGCGTTCGACGACGTGGCGACCGGGCTCACGGTTCCCACCGACCGGCGGGCGGTCCTCGAAGCGCTCGAAACGATCCCCTACGGCGAGGAGGTCTCGGTCAGTCGCCTGACGCGACTGGCCGCGCTCGACGCGGACGACCCGGAGGATTTGGAGTTGGTGACGAGCGCGCTCCGCGAGAACCCGATCCCGATTCTCTTCCCGGACCACCGCGTGCAGGGCGGCCCGTACGCCACGCCGGGCGACGTGCGCGAGAAACTGCGGCGCGTCGAAGGGTTGTAACGCGCGCCGAAGGGTTGTAACGCGTCACCGCGCGGATCGCGGCCTGAATGGCGACGGCGGCCTCGGCCACGACCGACTCGCTACTTTCGGCCCGCTACTTCCGGCCCGCTACTTCCGGCCGTGCTCCTCGATGTTGTCCCAGACGACGGCCATCAGCTCGCCCGTCTTCTCGACGAGGTCGTCGACGGCGTCGCCGCAGTCGCCCGGCGCGCAGCCGAGGTCGCGGATCGCCTTCGTCGCCGACACGTGGTGGACGTGAACCAGGTCGTCGCCCTCACGCTCGTACACGAGCGTGGTGCACGGGAGCATCCCGGCGAGCGTCGGGTCGATCGAGAGCGCGTCGTACGCGATCTCCGGGTGGCAGACCACGATCAGCGCGGTGCGCTCCACGTCGTCGTGGCCGAGCATTCCCCCGATCATCTCGTCGAGCCGGGTGACGCGGACCGTCTCGAAGTCGGCCAGTTCGTGTTCGATCTGTACGAACGGGACCGCGTCGTCGAACGGCACGTCGAGGGTCGTGTGGAGCGCCTCGTCGGCGGTCGGCGCGGGCGATTCGGCCGCAGTGTCGCTCATACGGGCGCTTCCGGAGGCGGCTGTAAAAAGTCTCCGCGCCGACCAACCCCTGCCGCTACCTCGGACGGGACGCGTCGCTTGCCGGACGGGACGGACTTATCCGGCGGAGCGGCCTGGCATCACCCATGATCGAGCTCTCACGGGCGGCGTACGACGACATCGTCTACCACGCGTACGGCGGCGGCGAGGCGGAGATCTGCGGCGTGCTCGCCGGTACCCACGGCGACGACGGGGAACCGAGCGTCGTCACCGACACCTACCGGGCCGAGAACGTGGCCGAGACGCCCCAGATCCGGTACCTGATCGATCCCGAGGAGCAGTTCGAACTCATCGAGGCGATCGAGGACGACGGGCTCGACGTGGTCGGCTTCTACCACTCGCACCCGACCGGGCCGACCCACCCGAGCGAGACCGACGCCGCGCGAGCGACGTGGCCCGGCCACTCGTACGTCATCTGCGCGCTGGACGGCTACCCGTTCGTCGGCTCGTGGCGCTGGCGCGGCGACGACGAGGGGTTCGAACAGGAGACGGTCTCCGTGCGGAGCGAGCGATAGGACGCCGTGAGTGGCGCGGTCGCTCGTGGCTCGTTGCGGGCGACGATCGCGCGGTGAAACGCACGGCGAAACAGAAACCCCTCCGAGCGTCCGGCCTCAGTCGCTCGCTTCGATCTCGGGCTCCGCCTCGTCGTCGCCGCCGACGTCGATGGCGCAGGAGGCGGTGTACTCCACGTCGTGGACCGACTCGATGGCGGGGTCGTCGCCGCAGACGGGGCAGTCGTCGCGCTTGGGGATCTCGACCTTGTCGAACTCCATGTCGAGGGCGTCGAAGAAGAGCATCGAGCCGTCGAGCGTCTCGCCCTCGCTGATGATGTGTTTGACCGTCTCGGTCGCCTGCAGGCAGCCGACGGTGCCGGGGAGGACGCCGAGCACGCCCGCGGTCGCGCAGTTCGGAACCATCCCTTCCGGCGGCGCCTCGGGGAACAGACACCGGTAACACGGCGAGTCGTCGTCGCCCGCGAACGTGGTCACCTGCCCTTCGAACTTGAAGATCGAGCCGTGCGAGAAGGGGATCCCGGCGAGCGTGCAGGCGTCGTTGACGAGGTACCGCGTCGCGAAGTTGTCCGTCCCGTCGACGACGAAGTCGTAGCCGTCGATGAGCTCCTCGATGTTGTCGGGCCGGACGCGCAGTTCGTGTTTCCGCACGTCGATGTCCGGGTTGAGCTGTTCGACGAAGTCGGCAGCGGAGTCGACCTTCTTGCGCCCCACGTCGTCGTTTCCGTGAATCACCTGGCGCTGGAGATTCGACAGCTCCACCTCGTCGTCGTCGGCGATCCCGAGCGTGCCGACGCCGGCGGCCGCGAGGTACTGGATGATCGGCGCGCCGAGCCCGCCCGCCCCGAGCACGAGCACCTCGGCGTCGAGCAGGGCCTTCTGCCCCTCGGGACCCACGTCGTCCATGATGATGTGTCTGGAGTACCGGTCGAGCTGGGTGGGATCGAGATCGAGATCGCTCATTCGGTACCCCTTGGCGCCGGAAACGCATAAGCCGGCCGCCCGCCTGAGGAACTGCCGCCTTCTCGGAGATGCGATCGCGACGAACGACCGATCCGTGGCGTCCCGCCGCGAACTGAGCGGGTCGCGTCTCGACGGCGATCGACGGAGACGACCGGCACTCTCCGTTTTTCCGTCCGACGAGCCGTGTTAGACCGGGGTGTACATTGCCGTCGGCGGGTCCCTTTTTGAGGAGGACGGCGAACCGGGGGGTATGGCAACGATCAAACTGCCGGCCGTGCTGGTCGGGGGATCCTCGACCTCCGAGGTCGAAGTCGCCGGCGAGACGGTCCGCGAGCTGTTCGAGAACCACGCGGACGAACACGGGCCGGAGCTCAGAGACAGCGTCGTCGAGGACGGCGAGATCAAGGAGTTCATCAACGTCTACGTCGAGGGAACGCCCGTCGACGGCCTCGATGCGGACGTGCCCGACGACGCGCAGGTCCGGGTCATCCCGGCGGCCAGCGGCGGGCGATAGGACCCCGACGGCCAGCGGCAGGCGATTTGACCACGACGGCCAGCGGCGGGCGATTCGACCCCGACGGCGACGCCGGGCAGACACCGGCGGCGACGCGGTCGTTTTCTCAGAGATACTCCTCCCACAGCGGGATGTCCGCGTACTTGTCGCCGCGGTCGCACAGCATGAACACGACCACGTCGTCGTCCGCGATCGCGCCGGCCTCGTCGAGCCCCGCGACCGCCGCCGCGCCGCCGCCCGCGGAGGTGCCGACGACGAACTGGTCGTCGACCCGGAGGTGCTCGCGGATCGTCGCCTCGTCGTGTTGGCCGGGGTCCGCGATCGGGATCTCGCTGTCCAGGTAGCGCTCGCGGAGCGCCCGAGCGCGGTCGTAGGCGTCGGAAGTCGTGACGTACTCCGTCCGGTCGAGGACCGACTCGTCGTACGTGTCGGGGTGGTAGTGGTCGCCCGACTTGAGGTATTTCAGCCCGTCGATGGCGTGGAGCTGCTCGTCCGGCTCGAAGCCGACGATCTCGGCCGCGCCGTCGGTCAGGTCGGTCAGCCCTCGGCCGGTTCCGGTGACCGTCCCGCCCGTGCCGACGCCCGCGACGAAGTGGGTCACCTCGCCGTCGGTCGCCTCGTAGATCTCTCGGGCGGTCGTTCGCTCGTGTGTGCCGGGGTTGTCGGGATTCTCGTACTGGTTCGGCCGGTAGTAGGCGCCTGGATCCGCGTCTATGATCTCCTCGCAGCGCTCGATGACGGCGTCGTAGCCGAGGTTGGCGTCGACGAAGTGGATCTCCGCGCCGGCGTCGCGGACGGCGTCGACCTTCCCGCCCGCGGCGTTGTCCGGCATGACGATCTCCACGTCGTAGCCGCGGGCGTTCGCGAGGCGCGCGACCTCGCTGCCGGTGTTGCCCGAGGTGGGCTCGATCACGGTGACGCCGGGGTCGAGGTCGCCGCGCTCCTCGGCGCCGTCTAACATTCCCTTCGCGATCCGCGACTTGACCGAGCCGCCGCCGTGCGGGGCGTCGTAGAGGTTGAACCACTCGGCTTTCGCGTACACGTCCGCGTCGGACTCGATGTCGAGATCGAGCTCCAGAAGCGGCGTCTCGAAGATCGCCGACTCGTCGACGACGTATTCGCTCATGGGTCCCGTAGATCGCTCCCCGATAAGAGTCCGACGGAAACGGCGTTCTCGACGGTCACCGCGGTCGTACGCGGCGATCATCTGTCAGAGATACGGGAGAAGCCTGCCGGTCACGAAAGGGGTTACCGGGGCAGACGCGTACGACTCGCCATGAGTCAACCATCGTGGGACGACGTCGTCGAGATGCCCGACGAGCTCGACGACGAGACCGCCGAGTCGCTCTTGGACGACGCGACCGAGGTACAGGACATGACCGGCGAGGTCTGTCCGTACCCGCAGGTCGAGGCGAAGAAGGCCATCGCGGGGCTCGACGCCGGCGACGTGCTGGTCCAGAAGACCGACCACGTCCCGAGCACGGAGAACGTCCCGAAGGCGGTCGGCGACGACGCGACCGCCAAGGTGTGGAAGTCGGGCGACGGTCGCTACCGCATCTTCATGCGGAAGGAGTAACCATGGTCGAGGAACTCACCCCCGAGGAAGTCAACGAGCGAGTCCAGAAGGGCGACGTCCGCGTCATCGACACGCGCCCGCCGGCGGAGTACGAGCGGGGCCACATCCCCGGCGCGATCAACGTCCCGCTGGGCGATCTCCCCTCCCGCGTCCCCGACATCGACTGGGACGACACCGACGTGGTCTGCGCGTGTCCGGTCGGCCAGTCGTCGAAGCAGGCCGCAATGTTAATCCAGAGCTACGAGGGCGTCGAGGACGGCGTGCTCGTCGCCAGCATGTCCGGCGGCTACGAGGAGTGGGACTTCGACCTGGAGACCGGCGCGGCGGCGGACGCCTGAGCGACGGTCGGCGACCCTTTTAAGCGGTTTTACCGCCCCAAGCGGCCTTAATAGTCCTCGACACGGGCAGTGGGTATCGTCGATCGGGACCCGTTGCGACGGGCCGTCAGCCGGAAAAATATAACCGATGAGGGAACTAACCTGACCGTATGAGTATCATCCGCGACGACGACGTACTTGGCGGCGAACCCCGAATCGACGGAACGCGGGTCGGCGTGCGCCACGTCGCCGCGCGGGTGATCGGTGGCGGACAGTCCCCCGCTCAGGTCGCGGATCAGTTCGACGTGTCCCTCGCAGAGGTGTACGAGTCCCTCTCTCACTATTACGCTCACATCGAAGAGATGCGGGAACTCGAACAGGAGAACGAGGCGGCGTTCGAGCGTCTCCGAGAATCGTCGCTGAAGCCGAAAGAGACCGTGCAGTGACGGGGCCTCAGATCCTCCTCGACGAACACGTCGGTCGCGTCTTCGAACGGACACTCCGAGAACGCGGGTACGACATCGAGCAGGCGAAAGACAGGTTCGGTGAACGTACAACCGACGCCGAACTGGTCTCGTGGTGCGGCGAGTCCGGCACGGTCCTGCTGACGAACAACGCGAAGGATTTCGAGTCGCTACACGACGAACACGACCACGCGGGGATCTTACTCTACCACGACCAGAAGCTCCCCGACGCTGATCCGGAGGGACTCGCTCGAACGGTCGACGAGGTGTTCTCCCAGTACGGGTCAGAGGGGGTCGAAAACCAGCTCGTCGATCTCGGTGAGTGGTACGAATGGCTCCACGAGTGATCTCCTGCCTTCAACGATGAGACGGAGAACAGTTCTAGCGATCGTCGGCTCTGGATCGGCGCTCACGGCTATTTCGGGGTGTCTCGGCGGCTCCAAGGGAAACGTTAGACCAGAGGCGAACCCGGACGACGTTCCGACGGAGTTCGCGTGCGATGACGACGCGCTCGAACGATATCCCACTGGGTACGAATCGGCAAATCTGCGGTGGGGCGACGCGGGGAGCGCCTCGCTACGGGTGGACGCTCTCTCGTACGAATACGGTGATACGACCGAAATCACACTGACGGCGCCCGTGAGGGGCAACGCGGACAAGTGGAACGTCGAGATATACACGGAACAGGGGTGGACCGAAGTGCGCGCCGCCGAGGAGGGCCGTCCCTTGAGCAACACCGACGAGGATGTCGAGGGCGGACACACGTGGCATCTTGAACTGACCGAGGCCGGAATCGTCGAGGCGAGCCGGCATCCGGATCGGGTTCGGGTCTGTCCGGATCTCGTTTCGGGGCGGTACCGGTTCGTCTACCACGGCCTGATCGACGGAGAAACCGGAGAAGTCAGGTCCGTATCCGTCGCCTTCGACGTCGAGGTCTGACGAAGGCTCGCGGCGGTTCGAGACGGCCCCACGAATCCGATACTGCTGTATGCCTCAGATCGCGCAGCCGACCTCCCGGTACATGTAGTGGGTCATCACGTAGACGCCGAGGATGATCCCCGCGCCGGCGATGAAGGAGTGGACCGACAGCAGCGCGACGCCGGAGAAGAGGTTCGCGATGTTGCAGCCGGCGGCGAGCCGCGAGCCGACGCCCATCAGGAGGCCCCCCGCGGCGTAGTTCGGCACCCGATTCAGCTTCGGCTTGCGGATCCGGAAGTCGCCGGAGGCGTACGCGGCGACGAAGGAGCCGACGATCAGCGACGCGATCATCACCATGTCGATGGTCAGCGAGATGTTGCCGTCGCGGAACAGGATCGAGCCCCAGTACTCGACGCTGGCCACGTCGAAGCCGGCGCCCGCCAGCAGGTAGCCCGCCCAGCGCGCCTCGCTGCCGGTGATCGCCCAGTGGCCGTGGACGTAGAACCAGAGGCTCGCGACGAGCGCCATCGCCACGCCCGCGGTCCGCGCGTCCCACGAGTCGCGGAGTCGGACTTTCAGCGGGCGGTCGTCGTCGCGCAGCGCGCGGACGTACGCGACCGTGCCGTCGGCGATGCCGCGCAGGCCGACCGAGACGGCCGAGAGCGTTCGGGAGGCGCCGACCGCCGCCTGCGCGCGGGTGTCGGCGCCCACGCCGGCCCCGCCGGAGGGGTCGTCGGGGAGCTGGCTCTTCCCCTTCACGAACGCGTACGCGACGGTACCGAGCGACACCGCCAACACCCCCGTCACGGCGGGCGAGAACGGTAAGGAGAGGTACAGCGTCTGCCCCTCGAACGGGTTCAGCGTCGCGAAGTAGTACGTCTCGGCGACGGGGAACGCGAACGCGAAGAGGACGTAGCCGACGAACATGAAGAGGAGGACGAGCCAGAACTGGAGGTACCCCTGTCCGGCGCGGTAGAGGGTGCCGGAGGCGCAGCCGCCGGCGAGCGTCATGCCGAGCCCGAAGACGAACCCGCCGAACAGCGAGCCGAGCCCCCACGCGGGCGTCCAGAAGCCGCGGAAGTAGCCGAACGTGGCCTGCACGCTCCAAAACACGGTCATCACGGCGATCCCCGCGAGCAGCCCCTTCAGCACGCGGGTGTCTTTGAACGCGACGAAGTCGCGGAAGGCGCTGACAAAGCAGAACCGCGCCTTCTGTAGCAGGACCCCGAACGACAACCCGACCGCGATAGAGACGCCGACGTAGGCGACGGGCGACAGCAACATTACCGGAACACACGCTCCCGCACGTAAAGCGTCGCTGGAGACGGTAACGGCTCCCTCGGATCGGAGGAAAAAGCAATAGTTGCCGATACGTGACACACGGGGCAACGAACGGGGCGTCCGGGGAGCCTTTAGCCGTGAGACGCGTCGCTGGGGTATGAGCGACGACTGCGGCTGCGGGACGACCGACCCGGCTTCGGGTCCCTCGGAGGGGGACGCGCCCCCGCGCCCCGCGAAGGGGAGCGACCTGGCGAACGACGACCGCCGGAACCCCTTCGCGGAGGGGATCGACCGGCGTCGGCTGCTCCGAACGTCCGGCGCCGTCGGCGCGACGGCCGCGCTCGCGGGCTGTTCCGGCGGGGGCGGCGGGGGCGGCGACGACCCCGCGCCGACGATGTTCGTGTTCAACAACGGGGACCGGACCGTCAGTGTCATCGACGCCGAGTCCGACGAGCTGCTCACCTCCGCGTTCCTCGGGACGACCGCCTCGTTCCCGGCCAACCAGTACTCCACCGGGACCGACGCCGACCACGACGTGCTCTGGCTCAACGTCTCCGGCGGCGTCCGCGGCATCGACCAGCGCACGTTAGAGGAGGTCGCCTTCGTCGAGACCGGCTACGGCCCGAACTACCCGAACGTCACGCCCGACGGTGATCACCTGCTGATCGCGTCGGGCGGCACCACCGGGATGGCGCCCGAGGGCGACGAGAACCACGCGATCTTCCGCGTCGACGCCGACCGCGACAGCGAGGCGTTCGGCGAGGTGACCGCGGAGATCGAGACGGGCTACGTCGGCCCCTGCGACATGACGCTCGGGCCCGACGGCGACTACGCGTTCGTCGTCGACGTGGCCGACGAGGCGATCCGCGTGCTGAGCGTCGACCCGTTCGAGACGGTCGCCCGCGTCGACGCGGGCGAGCCGGTCACCGAGGGGAACGTCCTCCCGTTCATGTGTACCGCCGCGTTCGACGGGGAGTACCTCCTCGTCGAGAACGGGGAGGGGACGCTCGGCGGCGAGCCCGAGGTTCCCCGCGAGGGCTCCGAGAGCCTCTGGGACATTTCCGACCCGGAGAGCCCCGAGGAGATTGGGAAGATCACCCGCGACGACGGGCTCCCCGGCGCGCCGATCACGAGCGAGGTGTCCCCGGACAACGAGGCCGCGTACCTCCTCATCCCCGGCGAGGGCGTCGGCGTGATCGATCTGGAGAGCTTCGAGTACGAGACGACGCTGGACGTGGGGGGAAGCGCCATCTCCGCCTCGTGGGGGCCGACCCGCGAGAAGTTGTACGTCCCCGTACAGGACGCCAACCAGGTCGCCGTGATCGACCACGCGAGCCGCGAGGTCGTCGAGACGATCGGGGTGGGCGAGGCGCCCACGGGGGCCGCCGGCGGGACCGTCCGCCCGGAGGGCGACGCCGTCGCGAGGGTACAGGCGTCGCTCGCCTCGCTCGGGGTCACGTTCGGCGAGATGGAGGCGTCGTGGTGTATGGACGACCACTGCTACTGCGGATGACACGAGAACGTTCGATAGACGACGGCGAGGCCGGAGACGACTCCGACGCCTCTGGCGCCTCGGAGAACGCGACTCGCCGCGGCCTCCTGCGCGCGGCGGCCGGTGCGACCGTCGCGGGCGCGGCGAGCACGGCGGGCTGTCTCGGCGTGACGACCCCCGCCGACGTGGCGGCGCGGAGCGAGGTGTCGGGGAACGTCGGCCACTTCGTCGGGCCGAGCTGGCTCGCCGACAACCGCGAGGACACGGTCGTTCTCGACGCACGCGACGCGGATCGGTTCCGCGAGGAGCGCGTCTACCGCGCCCGACGCGTCCCCTTCGACGCGATCACGGCCCGCGAGTCGACCGAGGCGGGCGACGCGCCCGACACCGACGCGATCGCGACCGCGTTCGGCGAGATCGGCGTGAGCCCGGAGGACGACGTGCTCGTCTACGGCGCGAGCGTCGGCTCCCGGGTCACCCGCGTCGCGTTCGCGCTCGCCGCGGTCGGCCACGAGGGGGAGATTCGGGTCCTCAACGGCGGGCTCTCGGCCTGGAACGGCCGCCTCGGGACGGGGTCGCGGGACGGTGTCTCGTCGACCGACTACGAGCCGGACCCCGCGTCGTCGACGTGGGTCACCCGCGAGTGGCTCGCCGACCGGGTCGGGACGTTCAACGGGGACGGCCCCGGGCTAGTGGACGTGCGCGTGCCCGAGGCGTACCTCGCCGCCGCGGGCTCCGACGCACTGAACGACGACCACGACCGGCACGGGCACCTTCCCGGCGCGGTCGACGTCCACTGGGTCGGGAACGTCGCGGGGCGGCAGATGACGGATCCGGGACGGCTCGTCCGGCTGTACGAGGTCGAGGCCGAACTCGACCGAGGCGGGACCGTCGTCGTCTACGGCGACGACAACGTGGACCCGACCTCGACGTGGCTGACGCTGAAGGCGATCGGGTTCGAGGACGTGCGGCTCTACGACGGCGGCTTCGGCGAGTGGGCGAACGTCGATAGCGACCGCGGGCGGTACCCCGTCGAGACGGCGACGAACGTCGTGATCGAGACGGAGGGGAGCGTCGGCGGCGACGACGACGGCGGCGACTTCTCCTGTACGGGATGAGCTCATGACCGCGGACGGCCACGGGAGCGGCGCCGGCACGTCCGCCGACCGCGTCCTCGCGGTCCCCTGCGAGGGGGACGACCTCTTGGCGCTGTTCGCGCTCGATACGGGAGCGCGGCTCGGCGAGGTCCCGGTCGGGAGCCACCCGGTCCACGCGACGACCTGTCGCGGGCGGACCGTCGTCGCGACCATGGGCGAGCGGGCCGTCACCGCGGTCGACCCGGACGGCGAGGTGACTCGGATCGAGACCGGCGTGTTGGGACCGTCCCATTTCGCGACCGCGAACGGGGAGCTGTACGTCTCCTGTTCCGCCGGCGACGCGCTCGCCGTCATCGACCCCGAGGGCCTGACGCTCGTCGACCGCGTCGCCGTCGGCGCGGAGCCGCACGAGATCGCGGTCGCTCCCGACGGCGACCGGCTCTACTCCGGGAGCCGCCGCGAGGGCGTCGTCGACGTCGTCGACACCGAGCGCCGCGAGCGGATCGGCGCGATCGACGCCGGGCCGGGCGTCCGCGTCCAGGGCGTCGCGCTCTCGCCGGACGGGGACCGCGGGTACGCGGTCGACCAGCGCGGCGCCCGCGTGATCGCCTTCGATCCCGGCGGCGATGTCGGGGGAGACGCCGCCTCAGCCGAGCCGGTCCACACGGAAGCCGCGGTCGGCGCCGATCCCTACGACCTCGTCGCGACCGAGGACCGCGTATTCGTTCCCGGCCGCGGCGACGGCGTCGTCCACGAGCTCGGCCGGAACCTGGAGCCGATCGCGGTCCACGAGGGGTTCTCCCGGCCCGTCGAGCTCTTCGAAATCGCCGGCGATTGGTGGGTGCTCGACGCCGGTGCCGCCCGGCTCCGATCGCTCGACGGGGCGGTCGTCGAGACGCCGGCGCCCGGGCTGGTCGCGACTCCCGTCGGCGGCGGGCGGCTCGCCGTCTCGCACTACGACGACGACCGGGTGTCCCTCGTCGACGTCGAGTCGGGGACCGTCTGGACGGCTGACACGCCGGCGTACCCGTTCGGATCGGTCGTGGTCTGACTGTCACCGATGGCGGGGAAAGCCGCCGGAGTCGCGCGAGCCATTCCCCCGCTCGCCGTGGTCGATCTATGAAGGTAGCGTACGTCTTCGCGACGGCCGGACAGACCATCGACTACGTGCTTGGAGACATGATCCTCCCGCAGTTGGAGGCCGAGGCCCACGGCGTCGACGTGGTCGGAATGTTCTTCTTCCACGACAACACCTACGCGCTCCGCGAGGACGACCCGCTGGGACAGCGGCTCGCGGACGTGGCCGCCGAGCAGGAGATCCTCCTCATGCTGTGCGACCAGTGCGCGACCCGCCGCGGGCTCGCGGAGTTCGATCACACCGACGAGCACGGTCGCGACCACTACGAGCCGACGGACACGGTCGAGGGCGCGACGGTCGGCTGCTTCCCGGACCTCTACGCGGCGCTCGGCGAGGTCGGCGTCGACCACGTGATCACGCTGTAGCCCGCCTGGACCCGCGAGCCGCCTCAGATATCGAAGTCGGGCGTGTCGAACGCCCCCTCGTCGGCCTCCACGTCGTACCCCTCGATCGCCGTGAGCGCCAGGTCTAGCGTCGCCTCGGCGTCCCAGCGCCCGGTGTTGATCGCCAGGTCGTAGATCGAGCGGTCGGACAGGTCGATCCCGTAGTACGACTGGTAGCGCTGCTCTTCGATCACCTCGCGGACCTGCATCTCCGAGGTCATCTCCTCCCGGTCGAGGGTGCGGTCGGCGCGCACCTCGTCGGGGGCGTCGAGCCAGATCCGGATGTCGGCGCGGTTGCCGGCGATCCAGCCGGCGAGCCGCGATTCGAGGACGAACGCCTTGTTCGCGGCCCCCCACTTCTCGGCGATACGGCGGAGTCGCTTGTCGAGCGCGCGGTCGATCTCCTCGGACTCGCCGGCCTTCGCGATCAGCTGTGAGAGGCTCATGTCGCGCTCGGCGGCGATCTCGCGGAACAGCTCGCCGCCGGAGACGTAGCCGCAGTCGAGCGCGTCCGCGATCCCCTCCACCAGCGTCGTCGCGCCGCAGCCCGGCGGCCCCGAGACGGTGATGAAGAGGTTCCGGTCGATCTCCCGTTCCGCCGTCGCCGAGGTTCCACTCATACGTGCGCCGCCACGGGCGGATCGCGGATAAACGGGCCGGTTCGCGCGAGATCGAGTCGACCCGCGCGGCCGCCCGGCGACGCGGACCGCTCCCGACGCAACCGCTTTCCGGCGCCGCGCCCAGAGGCCGACAGTGAGCGAACGCAGGGACGCCGCCCCGAACGCGAGCGCGGACGCGACCGAGCGGTCCGCCTCCGCGCGAGCGCTCCTCCGCGAGGCGCTCGCGGACGACGACGCGCCCGCCGTCGAGTTCGACCCGGAGACGATCCCGCTCCCCGACGCCGACGTGCTCGACCGGCTCTCCCCGCCGGCTCGGCGCTGGTGGGTCTCGGAGTTCGCGGCGCACGTCGGGGAGAACGGCGGCCTGTTCACCCCGCCGCAGCGCGGGGCGATCCCCCGCGTCGACGACGGGGAGAACTGCCTCGTCGCCGCGCCGACGGGCAGCGGGAAGACGCTCGCCGCCTTCACCGCGGTCCTCGACGACCTCTTCGCGCGGGAGCGGGCCGGCGATCTGGACAACTCCGTCTACTGCCTGTACGTCTCCCCGTTGAAGTCGCTCGCGAACGACATCGATCGGAACCTGGAAGCGCCGCTCGCGGGGATCGCGGCGGAGATGCGGTCCGAAGGCGGACGAGGCGACGTGGACGAAGAGGGCGACGTGGACGAAGAGGGCGACGGGGAGACCGCCCCCGACCCCGGCGTCCGCCAGGCGATCCGGCACGGCGACACGAGCGAGGCCGACCGGCGGGCGATGCTGGAGGAGGCGCCGCACGTGCTCAACACCACGCCGGAGACGCTGGCGATCCTCCTCAACGCCCCGCGGTTCAGGGAGAAGCTCCGCACCGTCGAGTACGTCGTCGTCGACGAGATCCACGCGCTGGCGGACAACAAGCGCGGGACGCATCTCTCGGCCTCGCTGGAGCGGCTGACGGAGATCTCCGACGGCTCCCCGACGCGGATCGGCTGTTCCGCGACGGTCGAACCGCTGGACGAGGTCGCCGACTTCCTCGTCGGCCGGGAGCGCGTCGCCGGCGAGGTGGGTGACGCGGAGGGGTTCGCCCCGCGCGACTGCGAGGTCGTGGACGCCCGCTTCGGGCGCGAGTTCGACCTGCGGCTCCGGACGCCGGCCGCCGACCTCGTTCACGCGGACGATTCGGTGGTCACGGACAGGTTCTACGACGCGCTCGACGAGCTGATCGAGAGCCACGAGAACACGCTGGTGTTCGCGAACTCGCGGTCGGGCGCCGAGCGCACCCTCCGGGAGCTCCGCGAGCGGTTCGACTACGACGAGTCGGACTCGGGCTGTCACCACGGGAGCCTCGGCGAGGGCCGGCGCGCCCGGATCGAGGAGGGGCTGAAGGGAGGCACGCTGGACGTGGTGACCACCTCGACGAGCCTCGAACTCGGCATCGACATGCCCCACCTCGATCTGGTGGTGCAGGTGGGGTCGCCGAAGTCGGTCGCGGCGCTGCTCCAGCGCGTCGGGCGGGCGGGCCACAGCCCCGGCGAGACCGTCGAGGGGCGGGTGTTCGCGCTCGACCGCGACGAGCTGGTCGAGTGCGCGGCGATGCTCGCCCGCGCCGAGTCGGGGTTCGTCGACGGCGTCTCGATCCCGGAGGGCGCGGCCGACGTGGCCGCTCAACACGTCTACGGGATGGCGATCAACCGAGTCCGCCCCGACCGGGAGATTCGGGAGGTCCTCCGGCGCGCGCACCCCTACCGCGAGTTCGGAACCGACGCCTACGAGCGGCTCATGCGGTACCTCACCGGCGACCACGAGGGGCTCGCGGAGCGGAACGTCTACCCGAAGGTGTGGCGCGACGCCAACGACCCGCCGGACGGCGAGCACCACCGCGAGGAGCACCCGGTCGGCGAGACGCTCGTCGGGAAGCGCGGGCGGCTCGCGCGGGTCATCTACATGACGAACGTCGGGACCATTCCGGACTCGTTCGGCTGCGACGTGGTCACCCGCGACGGGGACGCCGTCGGGACGCTCGACGAGAACTACCTCGACACGCTCGCGCCGGGCGACGTGTTCGCGCTGGGCGGCGAGCGGTTCGCGTTCCGCTACCGCCGCGGCTCGAAGGTGTACGTCGACCGGACCGACGAGCGCCCGACGGTCCCCACGTGGTACGCCGAGCGGCTCCCGCTGTCGGCCGACCTCGCGGCGGAGGTGCTCGCGTTTCAGGCCGACCTGCTCGACCGGCTGAAACGCGGCGGTCCCCCCGCGGTCCGCGCGTGGCTTCGGGAGCTCCCGATCGACGGGAACTCGGTGCGAGCGATCACCCGCATGTACGACGAACAGGTCGCGTACGCGGGCGTCGAGAGCGTGTCGACTCCGTCGCGGCTCGCCGTCGAAGAGGTGCTCGACCGCGACGCGTACAAGCGGCGGTTCCACGTCCACGCGACGTACGGTCGGCGGTTCAACGAGGGGCTCTCGCGGCTGGTCGCCGCCGAGTGCAGGGCCCGCACCGACGCCGAGCCGACGGTCGCGGTCGCCGACCGGGGGTTCAGTCTCGCGCTCCCGCTGAACCGGAAGGTCGACGTGGCCGGGATTCTCCGCGATCTTGACCCCGAGACGGTGCGAGAGGACCTCAGAGCCGCGCTGCGGGGGACCGATCTCCTCCAGCGCTACTTCCGGATCGACGCGACGCGCTCGCTCATGATCCTCAAGCGGTACAAGGGCCACGAGAAGTCGGCCGCCGAACAGCAGGTGTCCGCGGAGACGCTGCTCTCGCTCGCCGAGGGGCTCGACGACTTCGCGGTGATCGAGGAGACGTACCGCGAACTCTTAGACGACCGGCTCGACGCGCCCCGGATCCGCGCGGTCGCCGAGCGGATCGCCGGCGGGGACCTCGCGGTGGTCGATCGGACGGTCGACTCGCCGACCCCCCTCGCGTTCGGGCTCGCGACGCTCGTCGACTCGGACGCGGTGCTCGCGGGCGACGAGTCCGCGGCGCTCCGCGAGTTCCACGACCGGGTGCGGACGGCGATAGACGATTCTTAAGCGCTCCCCGGCCGCGGCAGCTCCGGCGGGAGCACGTCCGGAAGCCAGTCGAGGAGGGACACGGTGTAGTGCAGGAACACGGCGAGCGCGACGACCGACAGGAGGACCAGGAAGAGCAGGATAAGCCGCTCGTCGCTGCGCACGACCGCGCAGGCGTCGGCGACGAACCGGTGGGGGGACCGCTGCGGTCGCATTGGCGAGGATACGCCTCGCGGGGAGTTAAAAAGGCGGGGCGCTCCCCGTCGCAGCGCCCGATACGACCCGGATCAGTCGCCCCCGGCGGTCGGCGCCTCCGAGCGAGACAGGGGCTCGCCGTCGACCGGCTCGTCCGGGTTCGCGCCGATCGCGGCCTCGCTGAGCCCCAGTTGAGCGTCGACGTCGGCGTCCTCGCGCACGTGGACCGTGCCGCGGTGGATCGCGATCGCGTCCGCGAGGTGGAGCCGGACCGCGTCGAGCAGCACGTCGGCCTCGAGGGGTTGCCCGCGGCGCTTGATCTCGTCGACGCCGGCGCCCGCGGGGATGTCGAACGCGCGCTGGGCGATCACGGGCCCCTGATCGAGGTCGGTGGTCACGTAGTGGGCGGTGACGCCGGCGACGCGGACGCCCGCGTCCTTCGCCTGCCGGTACGCCTCCGCGCCGGGGAACGCTGGAAGCAGGGAGGGGTGGACGTTGATGATCCGACCCTCGTAGCGGAAGACGACCTCGGGCGAGAGGATGCGCATGTAGCGGGCCAAGGCGATCAGGTCCACGTCGTACTCGGCCAGCAGGTCGAGCAGGCGCTCCTCGTCGGTGTTGCCGTTTCCGTCGCCCACGTCGTAGAACGGCTTGTCGTAGCGCTCCGCGAGCGACCGGAGGTCGCCCCGGTTGCCGATGACGACCGGGATATCGGCGTCCTCGCCGTCGTCGGCCAAGTCGCCGTTGGCCTCGGCCTCCAAGAGGGCCTCGGGCGCGTGCGTCTCCTTGGTGACGAGAAGCGCGATCCGGCGGGCGTCGCGGTCGCTCGGGAACCGCACCTGGATGTCCACGTCGAGCTCGCGACCGAGCTCGGCGAGCGCGCGCCGGAGCTCGCCCCGAGAGGTCTCCATCTCGGAGGCGTCCACGCGGGTCGTCATCCGGAAGACGCCCTCGCGGACCGCCTGGTCGAGGTCCTCGATGTTGATTCCCCGCTCGAACAGCAGGGAGGTGACCCGCGCGATGAGTCCGGTCTTGTCTCCTCCGACGACCGTGATTTCGGTCAGTTCGCGGGTCATGCGACGATCACCTCCGCGGGTTCGAGCGGCTGCATACACCCCATCGAAGGCGCGGAGGGGTTTGCCCCTTTCGCTCCGCGCCGTCCCTGCCGCTCACACGATCGACCGGTGTATATCCACGAATGTGGATATAAAAGTCGTTCCAAAACGGTTTTTACACACGACTTCGCACTACCGGACATGACGGCATACACCGCGACGGTGACGGTCCGCCTGAAGCGGGGCGTCCTCGACCCGGAGGCCGAGACGACCCAGCAGGCCCTCGAACGCCTCGGGTTCGAGCTGTCGGACCTCCGGTCGGCCGATCGGTTCGAGGTCGACCTCGACGCCGCCGACGCCGACGAGGCGGCCGACCGCGCCGACGAGATGGCCGAGCGGCTGCTCGCGAACCCGACGATCCACGACTACGAGGTCGCGGTCGCGGAGCGATGACGGTCGCCGTCGTCCAGTTCGGCGGCTCGAACTGCGACCGCGACGCGGTCCGCGCGCTCGACCACCTCGGCGTCGACGCCGAGCGCGTCTGGCACGAGGACGGGCTCCCGGCCGACATCGAGGGGATCGTCCTCCCCGGCGGGTTCTCCTACGGCGACTACCTCCGCGCCGGTGCGATGGCCGCCCGCGCTCCGATCATGGCGGAGGTCCGGGCCGCGGCCGAGGAGGGCGTCCCCGTGATCGGCGTCTGCAACGGCGCCCAGATCGGCTCCGAGTCCGGGCTCACCCCCGGCGCGTTCACCACTAACGCCTCCGCGCGCTTCCAGTGCGAGCCGGTCCACCTGCGCGTCGAGCGCGCGGACACGCCGTGGACCGCCGCCTACGACGAGGGCGACGTGATCGAGGTCCCCATCGCGCACGGCGAGGGGCGCTTCGAGATAAGCGAGGCGGCCCACGCCGACCTCGTCGCCGACGACCGCGTGCTCTTCCGCTACTGCGACGCCGACGGAAACGTCACCGACGCGGCCAACCCCAACGGCTCCACCGACAACGTCGCCGGCGTCCTCGGCGAGCGCGAGACGGTCGCCGTCCTGATGCCCCACCCCGAGCGCGCAACGCTCCCGGACCTCGGCCGGAGCACGGACGGCGCGGGGATCCTCGACGCGTTCGCCTGACCGCGATCGGTTCGCGGATCGGCCCGTCCGACTGCTATCTTTTTGCAGTTCCCCACGATAATCGATCGCATGCAGGCACGCCACATCGACCACGTCAACCTCCGGATTCCCGAAGACGGCGTCGACGACGCCCGGACGTTCTACGGCGAGCGGCTCGGGTTCGGGATCGAGGACGCGCTGTACGCGGCCGGGGAGAAGCCCTTCTTCGACGTGCGGCTGTCGACGACGGCGGTCGTCCACCTGTGGCCGACCGACGAGTTCGAGCCGCCGACCGCGACGAACTACGACCACGTCGCCGTCGTCGTCGAGGGGTCGGCCGACCAGATCGAGGCCGAACTGGACGCGGCGGGCGTCGAGATCGAGAAGTCGCTCGACGAGCCGCTCGGTGCGGTCGGCGAGTCGCCCGCGGTGTACGTCCGCGACCCGTTCGGGTACCGGATCGAGCTCAAAGCGCGGGTTTGAGCGCATCTATGCTTGAAACACAAAATGACACAGAACAGGCCCTGTTGTTCCTCGATCGGAACGACGACCGCGCGTGGAAGGCGGCGACGATCGCCGAGCGACTCGGGCTGGAGACGGACGCCGTCAGCGCGATCCTCTCCCGACTGAAGGAACGAGATCTCGTGCGTCACAAGAGCCCGTACTGGGCGATCACGGACGATACGGACCGGCTCCGAGCCGCGTACCGGTTCCACCGACACCACGAGGGTGCAGACGAACAGTACGGAGAGGAACGCCTCGAAGAGCTACGGACCGACGAGATGGAAGAGGTCCAGTGACTGCGTTCGAGGAGTTAGAACGCGGTGACATCTCCTTCGACGGCGAGTGGTAGCCTTCACCCCGAACCGGTTCGCCACACGGAGCAACCCTCGCCCCGTTGCGGCCGTTTAAGACCCCCGAGCGACAGGGGCAGGTATGAGCGAACAGCAGCCGCGGTCGGCAGAAGAGACCTCCCGAGGCCGCGACGACGCGGACCGGTTCGCGGGCGAGAAGGACGAGGACCTGCGGAGCAGAGACGTGACGGAGGGGGCGGACAAGGCCCCGCACCGCGCGATGTTCCGGGCGATGGGGTTCGACGACGAGGACCTCTCGTCGCCCATCATCGGCGTGCCGAACCCGGCGGCGGACATCACGCCGTGTAACGTCCACCTCGACGACGTGGCGGACGCCGCGATCGACGGGATCGACGCGGCGGGCGGGATGCCGATCGAGTTCGGGACGATCACGATCTCCGACGCCATCTCGATGGGGACGGAGGGGATGAAGGCGAGCCTCATCTCCCGCGAGGTGATCGCCGACTCCGTCGAACTCGTCTCCTTCGGCGAGCGCATGGACGCGCTGGTGACGGTCGCCGGCTGTGACAAGAACCTCCCCGGCATGCTGATGGCGTCGATCCGCACCGACCTCCCCTCGGTGTTCCTCTACGGCGGCTCGATCATGCCCGGCCAACACGACGGGCGCGACGTGACCATCGTGCAGGTGTTCGAGGGCGTCGGCGCCTACGCCGAGGGCGACATGAGCGGCGAGGAGCTCGACGACTTAGAGCGCCACGCCTGCCCCGGCGCGGGCTCCTGCGGCGGGATGTTCACCGCGAACACGATGGCCTCCATCTCCGAGGCGCTCGGGATGGCGCCGCTCGGCTCGGCCTCCGCGCCCGCCGAGGACCCGGAGCGCTACGAGGTCGCCGAGCGCGCCGGCGAGCTCGCCTTGGAGTGTATCGAGGAGGACCGCCGCCCCTCGGACATCCTCTCGCGGGAGTCGTTCGAGAACGCGATCGCCTTACAGACCGCCATCGGCGGCTCCACGAACGGCGTGCTCCACCTGCTCGCTTTGGCCGCCGAGGCCGACGTGGACCTGTCGATCGAGGACTTCGACGAGATCTCGCGGCGCACCCCGAAGATCGCGGACCTCCAGCCCGGCGGGAACAGCGTCATGAACGACCTCCACGAGATCGGCGGCGTCCCGGTCGTGCTCCGGCGCCTGCTTGAGGCCGACTTACTCCACGGCGACGCGATGACCGTCACCGGCCGCACCCTCGTCGAGGAGCTGGCGGAGCTGGAGGCGCGCGGCGAGCTTCCCGACGACGACGAGGTCGAGGCGGACTTCCTCTACACCGTCGACGACCCCAAGGAGGAGGAGGGCGCCATCAAGATACTCAAGGGGAACCTCGCGCCCGACGGCTCGGTGCTGAAGGTGACCGGCGACGACGAGTTCTACCACGAGGGGCCGGCGCGGATCTTCGAGAACGAGGAGGACGCGATGGAGTACGTCCAGTCGGGCCGGGTCGACTCCGGCGACGTGATCGTGATCCGCAACGAGGGACCGACCGGCGGCCCGGGAATGCGCGAGATGCTCGGCGTCACCGCCGCCGTCGTCGGCGCGGGCCACGAGGACGACGTGGCGCTGCTCACCGACGGCCGCTTCTCCGGCGCGACCCGCGGCCCGATGATCGGCCACGTCGCGCCTGAGGCGGCCGACGGCGGCCCGATCGGACTTATCGAGGACGGCGACCACGTCACCGTCGACATCCCGGAGCGCGACCTCAGCGTCGATCTCACCGAGGAAGAACTGTCCGAGCGCCGCGAGGAGTGGGAGGCGCCGGAACCGCAGTACGAGGGCGGCATCCTCGCGAAGTACGCCCGCGACTTCGCCGGCGCGTCCGACGGCGCCGTGACGAACCCGCGGCTGACCCGCGATTTATAAGGACGCGAACGACGGTCTCCGAGCGGTCATAAGCGGCTCCGAGCCGCTCTTCGCTTCGTTTCCCGCTACCTACTCCTCCGCCGTCCCGCCGTCGGTGTGGGCCGTCCGGACGGACTCGGCGCGCCAGACGTTGCTCCGGCGCCCGGCGCGCGACAGTTCCATCTTGACCACCGAGCCGACCGGGAGGTCCGCGACGCGGTCGCGCGCGTCCTCGTCGGCGTACTCGACGACGTGGAACGTCTCGTTGCGCGGATGTGCACGAACTGTGGTGCAATCGTGATCGTTCTGCTCAGAAATGACGGTGTATGAGTTGGGTTCCGACATCTTACTCCGTTATTCTTGGACATCCTACTTCAATACTTCGTATATTCACTACAGTCGTCGATCAGGTGGTAATACGAATATAAGGTGTTCAAAAGCCGCACCGAGCGCGGCGCGTCGCCCTCGCGGCTGCCATCGCCGGCCCCTGGCGCCTCACCGAACGACGGTCACGGGCGCCGCGGAGCCGCGAACGATCTTCTCGGCGACGTTGCCGACGAGCAGTCGGTCCGCGATGCTCCCGCTGTGGCTGCCGATGACGACGACGTCGAACCCCTCGCTCGCGTCGGCGACCGCCCGCGCCGGGTGACCGGCCATCACCTCGGTCTCGATCTCGACCCCGCTTTCGGCGGCGATCTCGCGTGCACGCTCGAACAGGTCGCTCGCCTGCTCTTCCGCCTCCTCTTCCGTGTCGTCGGCGAGTGCGAGCCCGGCCGCACTGCCCATCATCGAGGAGGGTTGGCCCACCACGTGGACCACGATTATCTCCGCGTCCGGGTGCGCTTCCAGCGCGAATCGGAGCGCCCGCTCCGCCATCTCCGACTCGTCCATCGGTACCAGCACGCGGGATATCATGGTTTACCTACATCCGACGCACAGATAAGTGATATGTTCTCACGAACCAACCGGGTTCCCGTCTGATCATCCCGTCGCTCCGCCACTTTGTCCCGGTCGCGGATCGCGGGCGCCGCCGCGCCAGACCAGCACGCATATCTCCGCGGATCACGCACCAAGAGGCATGGAATCCAGTCGGGCGGACGACGAGCCCGTCGGCGTGGCGCTGTTCGTCGACGGACCGAACGTGTTGCGAGAGGAGTTCGACGTCGACCTCGACGACGTGCGGGTGGCGGCGGAGGCGGAGGGGCAGCTCGTGACGACGCGGCTCTACCTCGACGAGCACGCGACGCCGGGACTCATTCAGGCCGCGGAGGCCCGCGGCTTCGAGGTCGTCGTCACGAGCGGCGACGTCGACGTGAAGCTCGCGGTCGACGCCGCGCGCTTCGCGGCCGAGGGACGGATGTCGACGCTCGCGATCGCCTCGCGGGACACCGACTTCAAGCCGGTCGTCGAGACCGCGAACGGCTACGGGATCCGGACGCTCGCGATCGCGCCCGGCGAGTTCGGGCGGTCCGACGCCCTCCGAAACGCCACGACCGACTCGGTGACGCTCGACGGCAGCGAGGGCGACGCGGACGGCGACAACTCGTGACTGCCGACGCGCCCGCGGCGAAGCGCCCCCGCCGTTCCTACGCTCGTCGCTAGCGGTCGCGCTCGTCGCGGCCCCTCCGACGCGCCGCGATCCGACCGAGAAAGAGCGCACCGAATCCACCGGTAGCGGCGGCGATGCCCCCGAAACCGACCGCCGCCGGGAGGACTCCAACCCGCGCTATCGCGGCGTCGACGCCGACCCGGAACCAGCCGAGGTTCGGGACGGCGAACAGCGCTTTGGCCGTGATCCACTCCTCGCGGACGATCGGGGCGATCCCGGCGCTCTGGTCGTACTCGCCGTTTGCGTCGCCGTAGGTGACGTACCCGTCGTAGGGTGCGGGACAGGCCGTGATCGTCAGGCAGTCGCCCTCCAGCAGGGCGGGATCCGCCCGATCGGTCCAGTCCTCGCCGGCGGACACCCGAAAGGCGATCCGGTGCATTATCGGCCGCTGCCCGTCGCTCGGCGGGTCGAACACGACCACGTCGCCGGCGCTCCCGAACGTGGCCGGGGCCCCGGTCTCCGCTGCGCCGACCAGCCCGCCCCAGGGGAACCGGTCGGTAGACGTGACCACGACGAGGTCGCCGCGCTCGACCTCCGGGGCCATGCTCCCGCTCTCGACGGCGACGAACGGGGGCCACGCGCCCGCGACCGCGGCGACGACGACCGCGACCAGCAGGACCGCGACGGCGGGCGCGAGCAGCCCGGAGAGGTTCCGCGTCACGTACGGTACCGGGGGTGGAAACGGCTTGAGACTGTCGGCGGAACGGGCGGAGTCGCGGCGGTGTCTCGGCGGCGAGACGGGACCGCATGCGAGGGATGGCAAGACCTTAGGTCGGGCCGAGAGACGGATGAGGTATGCCAGACCGACGCACTCCCCTCCGCGAGATCCACGAGGAACGCGGCGCGAAGTTCACCGACTTCGGCGGGTGGCAGATGCCCGTCGAGTTCGACTCGATCAGCGAGGAGCACGCCGCGGTCCGCGACTCGCTCGGCGTCTTCGACGTGTCGCACATGGGCGAGATCGAGGTCTCGGGGCCGGACGCGACGGCGCTGATGAACCGGCTCACGACCAACGACGTGACGGCGCTCGACCCCGGCGACTCCCAGTACGCCGCGGTCACGAACGCGGACGGCGTCATGCTCGACGACACGGTGGTCTACCGCCTCCCGGATGGAATCGAAGCGGGAGAGGGCGCCGACGCGCTCGCCGGGCTCGACCGCGACTTCGACGCCGGCTCCGGCGACCCCGCCTACCTCTTCGTCCCCAACGCGGGCCACGACGAGGAGATGTACGACCGGTGGGTCGACTACCGGGACGAGGAGGGGCTCGACGCCGCGGTCGTGAACGCCACCGACGACTGGGCCATGCTCGCGGTGCAGGGGCCGGACGCGGCCGACGCGCTCGGCGAGGCGACCCCCGACGACCGAGTCGTCGATCTCTCGAAGTTCGAGGCGACGGTCGCCGCCGTCGATGAAGTCGACAGCTGGGTCGCCCGGACCGGCTACACCGGCGAGGACGGCTTCGAAGTGATGTGCCCCGCGGGCGACGCCGAGAGCGTCTGGGAGGCGTTCGCCGACGCGCCGCGGGGCGCCCAGCCCTGCGGGCTCGGCGCGCGCGACACCCTCCGCACGGAGATGGGGTTCCTGCTCTCGGGACAGGACTTCGACCCGGACACCGAGCCGCGGACCCCCTACGAGGCCCGGATCGGCTTCGTCGTGAAGCTCGACACGGAGTTCGTCGGCCGCGACGCCCTCGAAGCGCAGACGGAGGAGGGCGTCGACGAGACGTTCGTCGGGGTCCGCCTGCTCGAACGCGGCGTTCCCCGGAACGGGTACGCCGTCACCGACGGCGACCTCACGCGGGTCGGTCAGCTGACCTCCGGCACGATGAGCCCCACGCTCGGCGAGCCGATCGGGCTGGGGTATCTTGACGAGCGCTACGCCGGCCCGGGCACCGAGGTGAGCGTCGTCGTGCGCGGCGACGAGAAGCGTGCCGAGGTCGTCGTTCCGCCGTTCCTCGACCGGTAGGATCGGTCACTGCCCTCTTCTCCGCCGGTCACGCCTCGCCCTCGAACGCCTCCGCGTGGACGCTCCGGAGCACCATGTACAGGTGCCAGTGGTCGACGCCGAGCCGGTCCGCGATGTCTCGTACCGCGTCGAGATACCGGTCGTACGCGTCGATCGTCATTGGCTCCGGATACGCGTCGTCGAGATCGCCGGCGGCGGGGGAGTCGTCGGTCAGCGCGGCGACGACCGCCCACTCGCGCTCGCCGACGACGAGGTGCTCGTCCGGATCGAGGAACCACAGCAGCGCGGAGGCGACTTCCACGTCCACTCCCGGAATCTGCGTCAGCGCGTCGAGGGCGCGGCGGTGCGCGGGGCCTCGGGCGTCGTCAGCCGCGTCCGCCTCGTCCAGCGCGTCGATCGCGTCCCACAGCGCGCCGCGGAGGTCTCGCGGCTCCGTGTCGGAGACGGCCTCCTCGGCCGCACGCCGCTCGTCGTGGTCGATGTCGGTCACGGCCCGCCGGAAGTACCAGCGAACCACCCACTCGACGTCCCGCTTCCCGTACTCGCCGGCTCGGAACGCGTCCGAGAGCGACCCGATCGCCTCCGCCTCCACGGGGTGGAAAGGAGCGGACTCCCGATACGTCTCGACGTGGTCGTCGACGCGGTCCTCGACGTCGGCGAGCGACGGGTCCATACCCGTCGAACGGCCCCGGTCGACAAAACGGTTCGGCGACCGGCTGCGTCTCCTTCGCAAGGGCCACCGATACACTCATGCGAGTGGATCATAGATCGTAAATCATGATCGTACGTCAGGGTGAGAACTATGTCTGCTGAGGACGACGAACCGGTGAACACGATCTGTCCGTACTGCGGCGTCGGCTGCGGGATCAAGGTGAATCAAGGCGACGACCCCGGCGACGTGAACTTCATGCCGTGGGGAGAGGCGCCCGTCAACGAGGGGCGAGTGTGCATCAAAGGCGGCGCGGCGACGCAGGTCGTCGACCACGAGGACCGACTGACGGAGCCGCTGATCAGAGAGGACGGAGAGTTCCGCGAGGCGACGTGGGAGGAGGCCTACTCGCGGATCGTCTCGGAGATGGAGGGAATCCGCGACGAGCACGGCCCCGACGCGATGGGATTCTTCGGCTCCTCGAAGACGATGAACGAGGAGAACTACCTCCTTCAGAAGATCGCGCGCCGCTACGGCACGAACAACGTCGACAACTGCACCCGGATGTGCCACGCCTCGACGGTGTGGGCGCTCCGGACCAGCCTCGGCGCGGGCGCGATGACGAACAGCATGGCCGACTTGGAGGAGTCGGCCGACGTGCTCTGGATCCAGGGCGCGAACCCCGGCGAGCAGCACCCGATCGCCAACAGCCAGTACTTCCGACAGGCCGTGTTGGAGGGCGCGACCGTCATCCAGGTCGACCCGCACGCCAACAAGACCACCCGGTCGTTCGAGATCGACGAGACCGAGCGGCACATGCACCTCCAGCTCAACCCCGGCGCCGACATCCCGCTTCTCAACGTCGTCCTGAAGACGATCCTCGAACGCCACGAAGAGGAGCCGGACGCGGGCTGGATCGACGAGGGGTTCATCGAGGAGCGCACGGAGGGGTTCGAGGACCTGAAGGAGACGCTCGAAGACTTCGACAAGGAGGCGGCCGCCGAGGAGGCCGGCGTCCCGCTCGAAGACATCGAGCTCGCCGCCGAGAAGTACGCGATGGCGAACAACGCCGCCATCTTCACCGGGATGGGGATGAGCCAGCACACCTGCGGCGTCGACAACGTTCAAAACGAGATCAACCTCGCGCTGATCACGGGGAACCTCGGGAAGCCCGGTACCGGCGTCAACCCCCTCCGCGGACAGAACAACGTCCAGGGGACGAGCGACGTGGGCGCGATGCCGAACGTCCTCCCCGGGTACCAGCTCGTCGACGACGACGAGGCCCGCGAGAGCGTCGAGGACGTGTGGGGGTTCGAGGTGCCCGACGAGCCCGGCCTCACCAACGTGGAGATCTCCCACGAGGCGGGCCGCTCGGTGAAGGGGCTGTACGTGATGGGCGAGAACCCGATCATGAGCGAGCCCGACGGCAACGAGGTCGAAGAGCGCCTTCGGTCGCTCGATTTCATGGTCGCACAGGACATCTTCATGACCGAGACCGCGGAGCTCGCGGACGTGGTCCTCCCGGCGACGACGTGGGCCGAGCGCGGCGGCACCGTCACCAACACCGACCGGCGGGTCCAGCGCATGCGCGGCGCCGAGAAGGTCCACGAGAACACGAAGCACGACCTCGACATCCTGATGGAGGTCGGTAGTCGCCTCTTCAGCGAGGACGAGTTCCGGTTCGACGACGTGGAGGCCGTCTTCGAGGAGCTCCGAGAGGTGTGTCCGATCTACCACGGGATGACCTACGACGCGCTCGGCGAGACCGGGATCCAGTGGCCCTGTTACGAGGAGGGCGACGAGGGCGACCAGTACCTCTACGCCGACTCGTTCGACACCGAGAGCGGCCTCGGGCAGATCGAGGGCGTCCGCCACCAGCCGCCAGCGGAGGTGCCCGACGAGGAGTACCCGCTGATCCTCACCACCGCTCGGCTCGAAGAGCACTACAACACGGGGACGATGAGCCGGCGGTCGCCGACGCTCTCGCGCCAGCACCCGGAGAACTTCGTCGACGTGCATCCGAACGACGCCGAGGAGTACGGCATCGAGGACGGGGACATGGTGACGCTCCGGTCTCGACGCGGCGAGATCGAGGTGAAAGCGCAGGTGACCGAGGACATCAAGGAGGGCGTCGTCTGGACGACCCCGCACTTCGCGGCTTCCTCCGCGAACCGGCTCACGAACGACGTGCTCGACGAACGGGCGAAGATCCCCGAGTACAAGGCCGCCGCGGCGGACATCGCGGTCACCGTCACCGACGGTGGAGAGAGCGCGAGCGACGGGGCGGAATCGGGCGACGCGAAACCGGCGGACGACTGATCGCCAGCCCGCCGTCTCGCGGCCGGTTTTTTATCCGACGGGAACGCGTCCAAGACTGATTACCCCTCCGACGGAAGCGCCTGTATGGTGCACCAAAATCCGGCGGCCGACGGAGCCGACGCGAGGGAGGTACCGGAGTCGGACCTCGCGGTCGCTCGCGCCGCGACGCCCCGACCCATCGAGGATGTCGCGGCCGACCTCGGACTGGGCCCCGACGAGATCGAACGCCGCGGCGACGGGGTCGCGAAGCTCACCCAGTCCGCCGTCCGCTCGGCGACCGCGGGCGAGCCCGACGGGACGACCGTCCTCGTCACGGGGATGACCCCGACGCCGAAGGGGGAGGGGAAGACCGTGACCTCGGTGGGGCTCGGGCAGGCGCTCGCGGGGCTCGGGGAGTCCGCGGCGGTCGCGGTCCGTGAGCCCTCGCTCGGTCCCGTCTTCGGGATCAAAGGCGGCGCCGCGGGCGGCGGGTACTCGCAGGTGCTCCCGATGGAGGCGATCAACCTCCACTTCACCGGCGACATTCACGCGCTCACGGCCGCGCACAACCTGATCGCCGCGGCGCTCGACAACCACCTGCATCAGGGGAACGACGAGGGGATCGACGTGCGCCGCGTCGACTGGCCGCGCGCGCTCGACGTCAACGACCGCGCGCTCCGCGAGACCGTCGTGGGACTGGGCGGACCCGCTCGCGGCGTCCCCCGGGAGAACGAGTTCGTCATCACCGCGGCCTCGGAGCTGATGGCCGTCCTCGGACTCGCCGAGGACCTCGCGGATCTGAAAGACCGGATCGGGCGGATCGCGCTGGCAGAGGACGCCGACGGTGACCCGGTCACGCCCGACGACCTCGGCGTCACCGGGGCCGCGGCAGCACTCTTACGCGACGCGTTCCGTCCGAACCTCGTCCAGACGGTCGAGGGGGTCCCCGCCTTGGTCCACGGCGGCCCGTTCGCCAACATCGCGCACGGGACCAACACGCTCGTGGCCGACCGGGTCGGCGCCTCGCTCGCGGACTACCTCGTCACCGAGGCCGGCTTCGGCGCGGACCTCGGCGCCGAGAAGTTCGCGCACATCGTCGCCCGCGAGGGGATCGTCCCGGACGTGGCGGTCGTCGTCGCGACGGTCCGCGGCGCGAAACGGCACGGGCTGGAGATGTGGCCGACCGACTTCGAGGCGCTGGAGGAGACGGCCCCCGAGGCGGTGCGGGCCGGCGTCGAGAACGTGAAACGGCACGTCGAGATCGTTGAGTCGTTCGGGATCCCGGCGGTCGTCGCAGTCAACGTCTTCCCGGACGACGCGGAGTCGGAGCTCGCGGCCTTGGAGTCGACGCTTTCCGAGGCGGGGATTCCGGTCGCGCGGTCGACCGCCTACCGCGACGGCGGCGAGGGGGCGACGTCCCTGGCGGAGCTGGTCCGCGAGCGCGCCGGAACCGGCGAGTTCGCGCCGCTGTACGACCTCGACGCGCCCCTCCGAGAGAAGATCAAAACCGTCGCCAGAGAGGTGTACGGCGCCGACGGCGTGGAGTACGTCGACGGCGCCGACGACGATATCGACCGCGTCGAGTCGTGGGGGTACGGCGATCTCCCCGTCTGCGTCTCGAAGACGCCGTACTCCTTCGCGGACGACGCCTCGCTGACGGGCGTGCCGGAGGGGTGGACGCTCACCGTCCGCGAGGTGTCGGCCTCGGCGGGCGCCGGCTTCGTCGTCGTCAAGACCGCGGACGTGATGACGATGCCGGGGCTCCCCGCCGAGCCGGCCGCGGAGGACATCGACGTGGACGCCGACGGGGACGTGAGCGGGCTGTTCTGAGGTGCAGTCCGCAGTTCGGCGCTCGGGCGCCGCGGGCGCTCTCAGTCGCCGATTGCGCTCTCAGTCGTCGCCGCCGAGCGCCCGCTTCTCCTTCGCGACGACCTCGACGCCCGAGATTCCGGTGTCGGGATAGCCGCCGTCGTCGTCCTTCTCCGCGGCCTTCACCATGTCCCAGACCACGTTGAGTCCGGTTGTCACGCCCTCCAGCGCCTCCATCTCGCAGCCGGTCTTCCCGGTCGTCTCCACCGCCACCGTCAGCTCGATCCGGTCGTCGCAGACCGCGAAGTCGGTGTCGACGTTCGTGATCGGGATCTGGTGGCACATCGGGATCGCCTCCCAGGTGTGTTTGACGGCCTGCACCGCACCCACGCGGGCGGTCGCGAGCACGTCGCCCTTCCCGACCTCGTCGGCCTCGACGGCCGCGATCGTCGAGGGCGTCAGCCGGATCTCGCCGCGCGCGACCGCGCGGCGGCTCGTGTCGGGCTTGTCGCCCACGTCGACCATCCGGACCTCGCCGGACGCGTCGGTGTGGGTCAGGTCGTCGGCGGGGCGGTCGGTCGGCTCGCCGGGGGGGTCGTCCGCGCGCTCGTCACTCATCACGCATCGCCTCGGGAATCCGGTCGATTAAGTCCGTCGCCACGAGGCCGTACCCCATGTCGTCGGCCGCCGCGTCGCCGGCCAGCCCGTTGACGTACGTCCCGACCGCGGCCGCGTGGAACGGGTCGGTCACGGCCGCGAGCGCGCCCACCGCGCCGGCGAGCACGTCGCCGGTCCCGCCGACGGTCATTCCCGGGTTTCCGGTGCGGTTCAGCCGGACCGCGTCGCCGTCCGTGACCACGTCCTTCGCGCCCTTCACGAGGAGGGTGTGACCGATCTCGGCTGCGAACGACCGGACGAGCGCCGCGCGTTCGTCGGGGTCGTCCGCCGTTTCGCCGCCCATCCCGACCAGCTCGCCCTGGTGCGGCGTGCAGATCAGCTCGGCGTCGGTGTCGACTTCCGGGACGACCCGCAGCGCGTCGGCGTCGACGACCGCGCGCCCGTCGTACCGCGACAGGAATCGCCGGACGAACTCGCGCGTCCCGTCGCCGTCGCCGAGGCCCGGACCGAGCACGACCACGTCGTTGCCGGCGGCGAGCTCCAGCGCGCGGTCGACGTGGGCGGGGCCGATCCGGTCGCCCGGGAGCCCGCGGACGATCAGGTCGGCGGAGTACCCCTGCACCGTCCGCGCGACCGTCTCCGGGCACGCGACGCGCACGAGGTCGGCCCCGGTTCTGAGCGCCGACCGGGCCGAAAGCGAGGGCGCGCCGGTGTACGGGCCGCCGCCGATCACCAGCACCTCGCCGTTCTCGCCCTTGTGCGAGGTCGGATCGCGCGCGATCCCGAGCAGGTCGCCGGGGCCGGTGAACCGCTCCGCCGCGGTCGGGATCCCGATGTCCGCGACGGTCACGTCCGCGTCGAGCGCCGCCAGTCCGGGCTTCTCGTCGTGGAAGGTGACGACGCGGTCGGCGTCGACCGCGACCGGGTCGGCGGCCCCCGCCTCGCCCGCGACTCCCGCCTCGCCAGCGGCCGGCTTTCCGGTGTCGGCGTCGACCCCGGAGGGCACGTCGACGGCGACGACCGCGGCGTCGCTCTCGTTCGTCAGTCTCGCGGCGGTCCGCTCCGGCTCCCGGAGCGCGCCGGTGACCCCGCTCCCGAGCATCGCGTCGACGATCACGTCCGGGTCGTCGAGCGCGAGGTCGACGGCGTCGGTGACGGTCTCGGCCGGAATCTCGCTGTTCTCGAGGGCGTCCCAGTTCTCGCGCGCGATCTCGGTCCGGATCGACTCGGGACGCCCGAGCAGGCTGATGGTCGCGTCGTACGCGGAGAGGAAGCGCGCCGCGACGAACGCGTCCCCGCCGTTGTTCCCGCGTCCGCAGAGGAGCTCGACGCTCGCGCCGGGGTCGGCGAGCGCTCGGACCTCGCGGGCGACCGCGTTACCCGACGACTCCATCAGCTGCTTCCGCGGGACGCCGAGGGCGGCGGCGTTGGCGTCGACGGCCGCCATCCGATCGGTGGTGATCATGGGCGGGCGTTCGCGCGCCGGGTGATTAATTGTGGGGCCGTGGGTCGGCGACACCGACGTCGACACCGACGCCCGTCGACGAGCGGGTGCGCCGCTGCGCGCGACCGCGACGGAAGCGGGCGCGTCGCGCGCGACACGGAATGAAAATGTTGATGCACGTCCGAGGAAAACCGCGGCGTAGCAACCGTGGCACAGTCAGTACACGACGGCGCTGCGGAACGGCCCGGGCGCGGCGGCGTTTCCGCGGCCTTCACACCGGTCGACGACCGATCGGCCCGTCCGTCCGACGGAGACGAGTGCCCCGACGGCGACGCGCGACAGACGACACGGTCAGCCCTCGCATGAACATCGGATTCTTCACTGACAGCTACTTCCCCGGCATCGACGGCGTGACGTACACGATCCGCGCGTGGCGGGACCGGCTCGAAGACCGGGGTCACGACGTGTACGTCGTCTACCCGGCGAGCAGCCACGAGCCCGACGAGCGCGAGGTCCCCGTGCCGTCGCTTCCGAACCCCTTCTACCGTCAGTACCGCGTCCCGCTGTACCGGCGCCTCTCGACGCTGCCCGACTTGGACGTGGTTCACTGTCACGGACCGGCCTCCACCGGGCTGATGGGGCGCCGCTACGCGAAGAAGCGCGGCGTCAAATCCGTGTACACCCACCACACTCCCGTGGAGGACTACTTCGTGCAGGGGCTGAAACTGGAGTCGCTGGCGGGGATCGCCGGGCGGGCGTACGTGACCTACGAGAACCGCTTTCTCCGGTCGTTCGACTGCGTCACCGCGTCCACCTCTCGGATCCGCCGAGACGTGACGCCGCGGAAGCTCCCGGTCGGCATCGAGACGGACACGTTCCGCCCCGTGAGCGACTCGCGGTTCGAGAGCGACGAGCCGACGGTGGGGTACAGCGGCCGGATGACCCGGAAGAAACACGTCGACGAGATTCTCCGGCTGGCCGACCGGCGGCCGGACCTCCGGTTCGAACTGGTCGGCGAGGGACCGGTCCGGGACGACCTCGAATCCGGCGCGCCGGAGAACGTTCGATTCCGCGATTTCCTCCCGCGAGAGGACCTCCCGGCGTTCTACTCCGCGCTCGACGTCTTCGTCACCGCCTCGACCTGCGACACGCTCGGGCTCTCGACGCTGGAGGCGAACGCCTGCGGGACCCCGGTCGCCGCCGCCGACGTGCCCCCGTTCGACCGCACCATCGGCGACGACAACGGCGCTCGATTCGAACACGGCGATATCGACGACATGGAGCGCGCCGTCGTCGACTGCCTGGACGGCGACAGGCCGACGCGCGCGGCGGTCGAGGGCTACTCGGTCGAGCGCACGATAGACGAGTTGGAGGAGATCTACGGGGTGTCGTAGATGGGCGCGGACAACGTCGACGTCTTCCAACGGCTGGTGTTCAGCGTCCCGCCGCTTTCGCGACAGCTCCCCGCGATGGCGGTCCTCGGGGTCGTCTACAGCGTCGTCGCGTTCGTCGCCGTCTCGGAGTTCACGCCGCTATCCCCGGAGCCGTCGACCCTCCTCCCGGTCGTGGTGGTGCTCTTCCTGCTTCCCTTCCTGTTCGCGGGGGAGCTGTTCCACCGCGTCCTCCCGCGGTATCCGCGGACGTGGAGCTTCTTCCTGGCCCTGACGAACCAGTTCGTCACCTTCGTCTACGCGTTGGTCCTCTCCGGCGCCAACGACGTGGGGAACGCGTGGAGCATCGTCTGGCTCCTCTTCATCACGGTCTACCTGATCAACATCCTCGTGCTCGTCGTCTCGACGGGTATCGACCGCTACAAGCGGATCCTCGTCGTCGCGCTCGCGGAGCCGGCAGCGCTGATCGTCGCGTTCTACGCGTTGGCCGGCGGTGATCTCGGGTTCTCGACGTACCGCCACGTGTTCGCGTTCGCCTCGCTGCTCATCGCGGCGGCGTTCCTCGTGTTGGTGCTCGGGATCGTCGACTACCTCATCCGGAGCAACACCGACGTCTCCGCGTTCGAACTCACCTCCGGCATCCTGCGGAACGACCGCGCCTCGCTCGATCTGGGCGTCGAGGCCGAGCCCGCCGTCGAGACGCTCGCGATCGACAACGGCGACCGGCTGACGCTCGCCGCGCCGTGGGTCCACCCCGGCCCGCTCGGCGGGTTCGGGGGAGGCCAGCTGAGCGGGAACGTCATCGACGCCCTGAACGACGGCAGCGAGGGCGAGAACGGGTTCTTCCTCCACGTTCCCTGCACGCACAAGGAGGACCTCTCGAACCCGGACGACGCCGCGAAGATCCTCGACGCCGTCGCCGATCCCGAGCGCGTCGCTCGCGCGTCGCGGCTGATACACCACGACTACGGCGAGATCGAGTTTTACGGCCGACGGATCGGCGACAAGCAGGTTATCTTCCTCCACGGCGAGGGGATCGACGACTACGACACGGGCGTGTTCATGAGTGGCGTCGACGAGTCCGAGGTGCTACTCGTGGACCTCCACAAACACGACCTCCAGAACGGCCCGGAGAAGGAGGTGCTGTACGGTTCCTCCGAGGCGGACCGACTGAAGCGCCACTTCGACGACTTCCGCGACCGGCTCGCCGACGCGCCGCTTTCCGACTACGCGGCGGGCTTCGCGGTCCGCCGCGCGGACCAAGACGTCACCGCGGTCGTCGAGTCGGTCGGCGGCCAAGAAGTCCTTTTCATGGGGATCGACACGAACGGGGTCACGCCGGACGTGCGGGAGCTGGCGGCCGACTACCGCGAGTCGTTCGACGAGGTCCTGATCTTCTCGACTGACACCCACGCCTCCATCCACGAGCTCGCGAACACGACGCGGTCCGACATCGACGCCCTGACCGAGGCGGTCGAGCGCGCGACCGACGAGGTGGCCCCCGCGACGGTCGGTCTGGCCAGCCGGCGGACTCAGCCGCTCAAGCTCCTGAAAAATGACTACAACGGGCTCGTGTTCAGCGTCAACATCCTGATCCGGCTGACGATCATCGCGCTCGTGGTGCTGTACGCGCTGCTCGTCATCTGGCTGTTCTTCTGACCGATGAAACAGGGGCGTTGATTCGCCCCCTATGGAACCCTCGACGAGTAACGCAGACGATCCCGAACGCGGCTGTACAGACGATCCCGAACGCGGCTGTACTGTGGTTTATCTCACTCGCAAGTAGACACACATATCGGCCAATGAACCCGGACACGGGCTTCATCGCTTGTTGCTGTCGCGGGCGGGCGGTTCACCGAGAGACCGGCTCTTCGCGGGACAGGTAAAACCCGTAGAGTCCGACGATCGCCGCGATCCACATTAGAGCTCGATACGGCCAGACGAGGCCGAACCCCTGTCCGTAGGTGCGGATCGCCCCGAAGCAAGCGATCACGCCCAACAGGATAGCAAGTCGTTGAACAGACGCACCAATCATCGAATGACAGTTTGGACGCCACAATTGTATAATACTTATCCGTGACATCGCTCCTCGTGGTCGACGGAACACTCCGCAGTTAACGCGCGCTCGTCGCCGACCGGCACCGACCGGAGACCCCGCCGCCGACACTCAGCCCGGCGGAACGACCACACCGGACACCTCGAACCGCGCGCCGCCGTCGGCGCTTTCTCCGGCCGTGATCGTCCACCCGTGTGCGTCGACGACGCCCTCGACGATCGCGAGTCCGAGTCCGATTCCCTCCGTTCCGGTCGTGTACCCTGTCTCGAACACTCGCTCCCGATCGGACGCCGGGATTCCGGGACCGTCGTCTTCGACGTAGAACCCGTCTCCGTCGCCGAGCGCTCCGACGCGGACCGACACGTCGGATCCCCCGTGTTCCACGCTGTCGCCGGGCCCCGCCCGGCTGCCAGTGGAGCCATGCTCCACGCTGTCGCCGGGCCCCGCCCGGCTGCCAGTGGAGCCATGCTCCACACTGTTCCGGAACAGGTTCTCGAAGAGCTGTCGGAGGCGGTCGGGGTCCGCCTTGAAGCGTAGATCCTCCCCGACGGTCAGGGTCGCGTCGCCGGTCCGGACCGCGTCCCAGCACCCCTCGGCGATCGCGTCGAGCGAGACGAGCCCCGTCTCCTCGATCTCGTGTCCCTGTCTGGCCACCGTGAGGACGTCGGCGATCAGGTCCTCCATCCGGTCTAACGACCGCGCGGCGATCTCCAGGTTGTCGCTGTCGCGGGTCGAGCGTTCGATGTCGACGCGTCCCTGCGCGACGTTCAGCGGGCTTCTGAGGTCGTGAGAGACGACGCTAGCGAACTGGTCGAGCCGGTCGATCTTCGCCTCCGTCCGCTCCTCTTGAAGCTCCGTTTCCAACATCCTCGCGATCAGCTCCGCGAACAGCGTTTCCCCGTCGGAAAATGGCTCCGCGCGCGGCTCCGGGGAGACGAAACACAGCGTTCCGAAGAGCTCGTCGTCGACGGTGAGCGTGCTGCCGTGGTAACAGCGCAGTCCGTGTCGCTCGAACGCGGGGTCGTCGTCCCATCCCTGATTCGGCGCGTCGTGCAGCCTGACGGGGCTCTCGCCGCCGACGGTGCGGCGACAGTAGGTGGTCCCGAGGTCCAACTTGAGCCCGGACGGAAACCGCCCGTCCGCCGAGTCCGTGCTGGCGATCGCCTTCCAGTAGTCGCTTTCGCTGTCGATCCGCGTCAGGTGCCCGTTCTCCACGCGCAAGTACTCCTCCCCGACGGAGAGCGCCAGCGTCGCCTTCTCCTCGAACGGCAGGTCCCGGTCCATCACCTCGTAGAGTCGCTCCCGGGCCGCCATCGCGCTGCGAGCCTCGTCGCCCATGATAACGTCCGGGATAGCGACCCCACCGACAAAAGTGACCCTGTCGGACGCTGCTACATTCATTCCGGACGCCAGCTGTCCCCCGCGTCCGGACGGCCGGCGGGGTCACCCGGCCGACCGAGGCGAACTCATCGAACCGTGCGGACGCCGAGCACCGACGCCGACACGCCGCCGATCGCCACCGGCATCCAGTAGACGCCGCCGCGGAAGACGAGCACGGCGGCGGTGACCGCCGACGCCGAGACGCCCGTCGTCGGGACGAGAAGCGCGACGAACGCCGCCTCGATCCCGCCGAGTCCGCCGGGGAGCGGGGTCGCGCCCGCGACGTACGCCAGCGGGACGGCGAACAGCGGTATCACCGGCGAGACCTGGTGGCCGACGGCGGCGAACGCGACCGTGAGCGCGGCCGCCTGAAACAGCCAGCCGGAGAGCGAGAGCCCGACTGCGGCGGCCAGCCGCCCGGGACTCGTACCGACGCGCTCGATGTCGTCGAAGAAGTTCCGCAGCCGGGTGGCGATCCCCGCCGCGACCGTGTCGGCGTCGAACCGGTCCAACCGCCCGGCCAGCCGACCGACCGCGCTCGGGAGGCGGTCGACGACGGCGCTCCGGTACCGCCAGCCGAGGGCGATCGCCGTGACGATCGCCGCGATCAGCGCCACGGCGACCGCGACGGCGACTTCGAGGCGCTCGCCGACCGCCGCGGTGGTCGCGTAGTAGCCGACGCCGAGGAGCACGATCGAAATCGAGGGGACGACGTTGAGCACGTCGACGCTGGCGATCCCGACGAGCCCCGTCTCGTAGCGCGACCCGGAGACCCGAGAGATGAGCGCGGCCGCCACCGGCTCGCCGCCCGCCTGCCCGAACGGGGTCACGTTGTTGGCGAACACGGCCCCGGAGTACACGAGGAACGCTGTGGCGACCGAGAGGGGGACGTCGAGCGAGCCGAGCACGGTCCGGAGCATGAGGCTCCAGGCGACCAGCCAGCAGAGCGCGAACCCGAACGTCGCCGCGACCAGGGCCGGGTCCGCCGAGAGCAGCGTCTCGATCACGCGGTCCGCTCCGACGACGACGAAGAGGACGGCGAGGACCGCGAGCGCCGCGATCCCGCCGATGATCAGTCCCCGCCGCTGGCTCCCGTCCATGGGTGGTATGACGCGCTGGCGGACTTGAAACGTCTGATCGGTTCTCACGCTCCGAGGGCGCCCGAACCCGATCGAATCGAGACGTCGGGACGGCGGTATACGGCGCCTCAGGCGGTTCAGAGCCGGATCTACTTCCCAGGCCGGACCAACAAGAATACAACCGTCGACGGGGTACGGTGGCGTACTCATGGACGATCAGCGGTTCCTCGAATCGGAGTGGGACTACTGCCTGGTGTTGGACGCGTGCCGCTACGACGTGTTCGAGGACGTGTACGACGAGTACCTCGACGGCGACCTCGAGAAGCGCTGGAGCGTCGGGTCGTCGACGCCGGAGTGGGCTTACCGGACGTTCACCGGCGACCACGACATCGCCTACTTCTCCGGGAACCCCTTCATCAACGATCTGGGGATCCCACTGAACGAGCTGAAGTGGGGCGCGAGCTGCGACTACGAGTGGACCGCCTCCGACCACATCAGCGACATCCACGACGTCTGGAAGACCGGCTGGGACGAGGACCTCGGCACCGTCCCGCCGGAGGGGCTCGCCGAGGCGTACCGGAACAACCGGGAGGCCGTCGAGCGCGCCGACCGCACCGTCCTCCACTACATGCAGCCGCACGCGCCGTACCTCTCGCGCGGGAAGGGCCAGAAGCTCAAACAGATCCAGAAGGGGATCAAACGACAGGAGGAGGAAGCGGCCGAGGGCGGGAGCGACGACGACGGCGGCCTCCTCTCGTCGCTCAGCGACACGGTTCGACCGAAGATCGAGAGCCGGCTCGACGACAGCGAGTTCGCCCAGAAGGCGGGGCTGTGGCTGGAGCTCGACCCCAAGGACCTCGTGAAAGACGGCACCCGCGTGACCGCGCTCAAGCTCTACGAGGAGAACCTCCGGATCGCCTTAGAGTCCGTCGCCGAACTCGTCGAGGAGCTCGACGGCACGGTGGTCGTCACCGCCGACCACGGCGAGGCGTTCGGCGAGGAGGGCGTGTGGGAACACCACATCGAGACCCACATCCCGCCGCTGATGGAGGTCCCGTGGCTGGAAGTGGAGTAGCCGCCCGCGACGCCGTCGACGCCCGAACCCGAGCGGTCCACCACCGATGAAAGTCAGCCACTACTTCGAGTTCGAGGACCACGTCACCGGCGGCGTGGCCGCGTCCGTCGACCACCAGCGGAAGATGTTCGACCGGGTCGACATCGAGTACACCACCGAACCGACCCTCGACGCCGACGTGCTCCACTGCAACCTGATGGGGCCGCGCTCGGTGTGGTACGCGCGCCGCGCCCGGAAATCGGGGATCCCGGTCGTCGCCCACACCCACGTCACGGCGGAGGACTTCGGCGACAGCTTCCGGTTCACCAACGCGCTCGCGAAACCCCTGCGGCCGTACCTCAGCCGAGCGTACGGCCTCGCGGACGCGCTGATCTGCCCCTCCGAGTACAACCGGGACGTGATCGAGGGGTACGCTGACGCGCCGACCACCGTCATCTCGAACGGCGTCGACCGCGAGAAGCTCGCCGGCTTCGAGTCGCTGGAGGCCGAGTACCGCGAGCGCTACGACCTGTCCCCGCCGACCGTCTTCCTCGTCGGCCACGTGATCAAGCGGAAGGGACTGGAGACGTTCGTCGATCTGGCCCGCGAGCTGCCCGATATCGACTTCGCGTGGTTCGGGCCGCTCGACCTCTCGCTGAAGGGCCGCGAGACCACCCGCCTCATCGAGGAGTCCCCGGACAACTGTACGTTCACCGGGTTCGTCGACGACATCCGGGGCGCGTTCGCCGCCGGCGACGTGTTCCTGTTCCCGACCCACGAGGAGAACGAGGGGATCGCGCTGCTGGAGGCGATGACCGCGGGGACGGCCGTGGTCGTCCGCGACATCGAGACGTTCTCGTGGCTCGACGACGGCGAGGACTGCCTGAAGGTCGACCCCGCCGCCGCGGACGGCGAGACCGAGGCGTTCGCCGACGCGATACGCCGCCTGTCCGACCCCGCGCTCCGGGAGCGGCTCGGATCGAACGCGGCGGCGCGCAGCGAATCGTTCTCGCTCGACGCGATCGCCGACCGGTACCGGTCGCTGTACGAGTCGCTCTGACCGGTCGTCGTCGGCTGTGTGCCGCCGACCGCCACCTCTTCGCCCGTCACCCACTCGCGGCTCTCTGGCGATCGCCGCCGATAGTCACCCGGGAGTGAAGTCGTGGGGTTCCGCCTTACCTATCCGTGGGTAGGTTCCGCGCCTCCCTCCGGTGTCATTCAAATATTTTATCTGATGGTTTCGTATTCATATATGTATTCATATATCTAGAACGCCTCGGTCTCCACGTCGGCCATCTCCGAAACTGAAACCGCGGTCGCGACCGGTTCTCGAAAGGGCGTCGGCCGTCTCCTCGCTCCCGTCGCGCACGACCGTGACGTCGACCGCGTCGCCACCGACGAGAACGACGGCGTCGTCCGCGTCGCGCTTTCTCCGAACTCCGCGGAAATCCGATCTGCGATCCCTCTCACCTTCTGTTTTAAGCACTTCACGGTAGCAGATCGGTCGGTTCGGGTTCGTCGGCACCGTACGGCCACCTCGGTCACCGTCAAATTACCGTGCGCCCTGACCGCTGTACCGTGATTCGGACTCGGTCAACTCCCGGATCAGTCCCCGGTCAGATACCCGGTCGGGACCCGACTGCAGATCGGTTTTGTGCGCTCAGTTATGAACGGCGGATCGAACACGAAACACGCTAAAGTATATGGAAAAATAACTGTATGTGAAAGAGATAGTTAAGTGGGAGAGCGCGAGCCCTGAGCGTCATCACTGGCTGCGATGTCGCCGCTCGACCCACGGACAAACGGCTTGGGCGACGAGGTCGGAGAAGCCGGTGAGGGAAGCGACGCCGACTCAGTCGTCGGCGGGCGACGGGCTCGTCGCGCCGCCGCTGGCGTCGGGTCCGGTCACCGCCTCGGCGACCTTCTCGATCGGGTGCGGCGGATTCTCCCCGCCGTCGCGGTCGCCGAGCTGGGAGCGACAGGAGGCGCCGGGCGCGGTCACCGTCTCGCCCTCGCTCTCGTCGACCTGGTCGAAGAGGATCCGTCCGATCGCCTTCGAGATGTCGTAGTGCTCCGACTCGTAGCCGAACGAACCGGCCATTCCGCAACACGACGAGTCGAGCGGGTCCACGTCGTAGCCGGCCCGCCGAAGCACGCCGACGGCGTGGTGATCCTTGTTCGTCGCCTTCTGGTTGCAGTGGCCGTGGTAGGTGAGCGACTCGGCGGGCGCGTCGAACGCCAGCTGTTCGTCGACCCGCCCGGCGTCGAGGTACTCCAGAACGCCGTACGCTGCGGCCGACACCGCCTCGACCTCCTCGCCGTCGAGCAGGTCGAGGTACTCGTCCTGGAACATCACCGCGTCCGAGGGCTCGACGAAGACGACCGACTGCCCCTCGCGGACGCGGGGCGCGAGCGCCGCGACGTTCGTCTCGGCGCGCTCGCGGGCGTCGTCGAGGAAGCCGGTCGAGAACGCCGCCCGTCCCGAAGGCGCGAGGTCGTCCGGGACCTCCACGCGGACGCCGGCCGCCTCCAGCACCTCGACGGCGGCCTTGCCGGCGACCGGGTAACTGTAGTTGGTGTAGGTGTCGGGGAACAGGACGACGGTGTCGACCGCCTCCGCGGGGTCGATCGTGGATCCGCCGCGCGACGCGAACCACTCCTCGAAGCTCGTCGACCGGAACGTCGGCAGTTCGCGGTCCGGTGCGATCCCCGCGACCGCGTCCATCACCTTGCGGGCGCCGGGGATCTTCGTCGCCGCGTTCGAGATCGGCGCGAGCGTGCTCCCGAGCGCCGAGAAGCGGTCGATGTCGCGGAAGATCCGCTCGCGGAGCCCCGACCCCTCCTCCTCGTGGTGCTCGTGTTTCACCTCGGCCTTGAGCTTCGCGAGGTCGACGCCGGTCGGGCAGTCGCTCTTACAGCCCTTACAGCCGACACAGAGCCCGAGCACCTCCTCCTGGAACCGATCGGAGTGAATCTCGTCCTCGCCGAGCTCCCCGCTGATAGCGGCCCGGAGCATGTTCGCCCGGCCGCGGGTCGCCTGGATCTCCTCCTCGGAGGCGCGGTAGGTCGGACACATCACGCCCGAGTCGGTCTCCCGGCAGGTGCCGCAGCCGTTACACAGCTCGACGAGGTGCGAGAATCCGCCCTCGTCGTCGAAGTCGAGCTCCGTCTGCGGCTCGATCGACTGGTACTCGGGGCCGTACCGGAGGTTCTCGCGCATGTCCGTGTCGGCGGCGGTGTCGGGGTAGCCGCGCTCGGCGGCGGTGTCGCCGTCGACGTACACGACCTTCCCGGGGTTCATCCGCCACTCGGGGTCGAACGTCGACTTGAGCTCCTGGAACGCGCTCCAGAGCGCCTCGCCGTACATCTTCGGGTTGAACTCCGTGCGCGCGAGCCCGTCGCCGTGCTCGCCCGAGAAGGCGCCGTGGTGTTCCAACACGAGGTCGGTCACGTCCTCGGAGATGGAGTGCATCTTCTCGACGCCCTCCTCCTCTTTCAGCGAGAGGATCGGCCGGATGTGAAGGGTGCCGCTCCCGGCGTGCGCGAAGTACGCGGCCGAGGTGTCGTGGTCGGTGAGGACGTCCTCGAACTGCCCGACGTACTCCGCGAGCTCCTCGGGCGGCACCGTCGCGTCCTCGATGAACGGATACGGTTTCGGGTCGCCCTGCATGCTCATCAGAAGCGGAATCGCCGCCTTCCGGAGCTTCCAGAGGTCGTCCTGGTCCTCGGGCGTGTACGCTTCCAACACGTCGAAGGCGTCGCCCTCGTCGACGAAGTGCGCGTTCGTGTCGGCGATCGCGTCCTCGAAGTCGTCGACCAGCTCGGAGTCCCACTCCAACATGAGCGCCGCCGTGGCGCGGTCCGGGATCGGCTCGGCGTACTGCGCGAACTCCTGGGAGCCGGCGGCGAGCGAGAACACCTCGTCGTCCATCAGTTCGACCGCGCTCACCGGGAACTCCAAGGCCTCGGGAACCGCCTTCATCGCGTCGACCAGCGAGTCGAAGGTGTACAGCGCGAGCGCCGTCTCCTCGGGGCGGGTGACGAGCGACACCTCGGCCTCGACGATCGTGCCGAGCGTCCCCTCTGCGCCGACGAACAGCTTCGAGAGGTTGATCACTCGCTCGCCGTCGTCGTTCTCGTAGATCACCTTGTGGAGGTTGTACCCCGACACCGAGCGCTTGAGGTTCGGGTACTTCTCGTCGATCTCGGCCTCGTTCTCCTCGACGAGCTCGCGGGTGGTCTCGTACAGCGCGGCCTCTCGGTCGTCTTTCGACACGATCTCCTCGTACTCCGGCGAGTCGAGGACGACCTCGCGGGTGCGGATCAGCGAGCCGTCCGCGAGCACGACCTTCAACTCCTCCGTGTACGCGTCGGTGATCCCGTACCGAACCGAGTGGGCGCCCGTTGAGTTGTTGCCGATGCCCCCCACGACGGTCGCGCGCGCCGAGGAGGCCGGGTCGGGCGCGAACTTCAGCCCGTCCTCGGCCAGCCGGTCGTCGAGGTGGTCTTGCACGACTCCGGGCTGGACCACCGCCCGCCGGTCGTCGGGCCGGACCTCGACGATCTCGTCCATGTGCGTCGAGAAGTCGAGGACGACGCAGCCCGGACCGACGGTCTGGCCGCCCAGCGATGAGCCGGCGCCCCGCGGAATGACCGGGACCTCGTGGTCGGCCGCGACCTCCATCGCCGCCTGGACATCCTCAACCGAGCGCGGGATCACGACCCCGGCCGGACGTGCCTGATAGATGCTGCCGTCGGTCGCGTACAGCACCTGCGCGTACTCGTCGAACTGGACCTCGCCGGCGACGCGGTCCCGGAGATCCTCCGCGAGTGCCCGGTAGGCGGGCACGTCCGGCCGATCGTGGCCGAGTGCGGCCGCCGACGTATCGAAGTTATTCGTGTCGTTCCCACGCATGGGCTTACCTGCCATGTTACAGATAGACAGCGAAGAGAGAATAAAACCTTTGTTAATAATGAATATGGTCGGTTGTCCCGATCTTCCGGCCGTGGCGCCTCGCCGGGGGGCGTCCGCCCGGTGCGGGCTTCGTCTCCCAACACCGGTCTCCGAGCACACCTCGCAGTTACCGCGGAGGCGCGTCGGGACACGCCCGGACCGCTTCCGCCGGGATTTATTATGACGCCGTGAGACCCCAGACCATGGAGATACTCCACACGTGTCTCAACGTGGAAGACGCGGACCGGACGGCCGATTGGTACGTTGAGCAGCTCGGATTCGAGCGCTCTTGGGAGTTCACGACCGCCGACGGCGACACGCGCAACGTGTACGTTGCCGACGACGCCGGCGTCGAGTTCCAGCTGTCCGACACCGACGGCGAGGAGCCGAGCACGGACGGCGACCGCTACGACCACGTCGCCGTCGGCGTCGACGACGTCGACGCGACGTTCGAGTCGATCGACCACCACGGCGTCGTGAAGGAACCGGGCGACCAGCCGGAGGCCGGCGCGCGCACCGCGTTCGTGAAGGACCCCGACGGGCACGCGGTCGAGCTGATCGAACCGCTCTGATCGGCGACGAACCGCGACAGCAGCCGTTTTTTCGATGGGGGTAGGCCGACATCGACGGAGCCCCGATAGGTACGTCAAAAAACGACAGATCGAACGGAAGGGTTTCCGCCCGTTTAGAGGATGCCTGCGGCTTCGGCGGTTTCGACGATGTCTTGGGCCATTTTGTTGGTGGCTTCGTCGACCATTTGGCCGTCGACGCTGAC